>Ga0208279_1000106_pt1 | contig 77586 bp, 57 predicted proteins | sample AntAceMetag02UKM_FD_184766 | JGI IMG/M metagenome (GOLD analysis project Ga0208279, IMG submission 184766) | Saline lake microbial communities from Ace Lake, Antarctica - Antarctic Ace Lake Metagenome 02UKM (SPAdes) (version 2) | ecosystem: Environmental > Aquatic > Non-marine Saline and... | reverse complement strand
CCCAGGGCATCCGCCTGGGGGTCCACACGCTCTCCAATTTCATCACGACCAACGATCCCTACGTCACGCCCGTCCCGGATGCGCGTCTGGCCAAGGTCGGCGCTAGTGTCCTGACCGAAGCGATCGACGCCGATCAGACGGAGATCCCAATCGCCGAGCCGAAGTGGTTCAACCAGATGAAGAACAACAGTCTCAAGACGGTGCAGATCGGGGATGAACTGGTTCGCTACACGTCGGTGTCCGAAGAAACGCCCTGGCGGCTGCTGCGCTGCCGGCGCGGGGCCTATGGGACTCAGGCGGCGGCCCACGCCCAGGCCGCGGCGATCGCCAAGCTGATGGACCACGGGTACAAGGTCTTCCTGACCGACGCCGAACTGTCCCAGGAAGTGGCTCGGCGGCTGGCCGATTTGTTCAACCAGACCGGACTGATGCAGATCTCCTTCGACGGCCTGGAGGGCAACTGGTCAACCGGCATGGGCCAGTATGGGCGCACCCTCTTCGTTACGACCTGGTACGATCGTCTGCGCGACGATCTGCGCGGCAAGGTCATCAACGACGCCAGCAACCCGGGCCACTACTTCTGGCACATCTATACCCGGATGAACTGGGGCGAGCCCTGGTACGCCGGCTTCCGCGAGAGCCAGACCGAATACCGTCTGAAGAACCAGGCCTATTTCCGCCGTAACCTCATGCCCGGCATGCTCGGCTGGTTCAATATGACCGGGCAGACCAGCCTGGAGGACGCCGAGTGGCTCCTGGCCCGGGCGGCCGGCTTCGACGCCGGGTTCGCCCTGAACACCAGCCTGCGGGTCGTGCAGGACAACGGGCTCAGCGAGACGATTTTGCAGGCGAACAACACGTGGGAGACGGCCCGCATGAGCGGGGCCTTCTCCGAGTCTCAGAAGCGCCGTCTGCAGGACATTCACCAGGAGTTCCACCTGGAGGCGCGGGACAAGGAGTCCTGGAATCTGTACCCGGTCCATTCCTCCAAGCACACACTGGCGCGGCAGATCCAGCCGGGTCAGCCGATCGACGTGACCTGGAAAGTGAACAATCCGCACGCAGCGCAGCGGCTCCAGTTCATCCTCCAGATCTCGGGCGACGCCCCCGTCGGGGACGTGACACTGGAGATCGACGGCGCCCCCGAGATCCTCATCCCCATCACGCTCCAGGCGAAGAGCATTCTGAAGTATACCGGCGGTTCGCAGGGCGTCATCTATGACAAGAACTGGAACGAGCGGGACAAGGTGACCCTGAATGCCTCGGATCTCCAAGTCGGCCCGGGCCCACACGACGTCCGCGTCGGCTGTCGCTTCCACAGCGCCGATGAGCCCGAGATAAAACTCGAATTCCGAACGCTCGGCGACCCCGAACCCCTGCCCTCGGCGCGCTGAGAATTATGGCGTGGGGTTCACCCCGCAGAACTGGGACCGAGGGTGTCCGAGGAAATCCGGAGACGCCTTACGCATTTCGTATCGGGACGGGGATTGGTGGGGCAAGCCGCCACCCTACCCTCTTACATGGGCTGCCACCGAATCTGTTGGCAACGGATTCGGTGGGGTTGTCACGCGGCGTAAGGGATTGGGGAAGCGGCTTTGCTTTTCAGGCCGGAGGCAGTTACGCAATACGCTTCACGCGCTGGTCGCGGGCGCGGGCGGCTTCGGTTTCGGGAAGCGCATGGGCAGGACGCCGGCCCACCTACGAAACTAGCCAAACGTCACCAGAAACACCCCTGTCACGGCGGCGAAGATGGCGATGAGTTTCGCCAGGGTAATCTTCTCCTTGAGAAAGAGCGCCGCCAACAGAAAGACAAACACATTGCTGGTCTGGTTCAGCGCGGCGGCGGTCGAGGCCTGGGTGTACTTCATGCCTGCAATCCACAAGACCATCGCGACATAGGCGCCCAGAAAGGAACCCAGAACGGTGTACTTCCAACTCCTGGCCGCCAGGAGCGATCTCAAGATCGGGTCTTTGCGCTTGTGAAGCAGAAGTTGAACGTATAACGCCGCACACCCGCCAATGAGGCGGATCTCCGTGGCCCATAGCAGGGGCGAACGGTCGAGTATGGGTTTGACCATCACGATGGCAATCGCCATCAGCGCCACGGCCAGCGCCCCCCAGGCCGCCCCCCGCAGAAGATTGCCCCGCTGGATCGTTCCGTGCCCCCGGACACCGGTCGCCGTCAAGACGGCCGAGATAATCATCAACACGCCGGCAATCTGCACCCAGCCCAAACGCTCGCCAATGAATGAGACGGACAGCAGAATGATGAAGGGAGTATACAGGCAGTCAACGATGGCCGAGAAGCCCGCGCCGAGAAGGTTCAAGCTCTTGAAGAACAGGGAATCTGCGATGGCGATGCCTACGACGCCGCTGAGAAGAAGCAGTGCGTAGTCTCCGGCCGGGGCCGCGTGGAAGAGAGAGTCTCCCCAGACGTACAGCGTGGGTACCAACAGCAACATCGCCAGCGTGCTCTTGAACGTGTTCAGCGCGATCGGATGAACGGACTCGCCGCTCTTCTTGAAGAGGATGACCGAGAAGGCCCAGACAAGCGCTGTCGCCAGGGCGCAGAGTTCACCAAGATGCGTAATCATGATCTCCCGAAGATCGGTCGCCACGTTTGCAGGACGTGCCCACCCGGCGTCTATCAACACTCCAGTTCAGAGCCCATTGCTGCGCTAGGCTACGCGGTTTCGTCGCCACAATCAAGGGGTCAACCTCCGTGGACCTCTCAGCGGCAGGCATCTGGCCGAGAAATGCTGTTGACGTGGCTTCCATATTTCTATAGGCTATATCTCCAATGTATTTGCAGGGTTATGATAGGAGAGGCTTCGACTGTTCAGCGAACCGTTCCAACGCCGCGTCTTTCGGCGTGCGGGGGCACTGTCTATGGAGCCATAATGAAACATCCGAGATTAAGTTTTTTTGAAAGGTCATGATTGTGGAGCGTAGAAAATTTCTTGCCAGTGCGGCATGTGCGGCCTGTTGTTCAGTCGTTGGTTGTGTCAAGGACGAGACGGATCAGTCGGAACCGGCCGATGCCTCGGTCTATAAGTGCCCGGTGTGTGGCACGGTCATGGAGAAGGATGCCTACTGCACTAAGTGCAATGCGGTCGCGGCCCTGGCCGGCACGGTTCACTGTGAGTTGTGTGGGATGGACAAGAAGACGGGCACCTATTGCGCCAAGTGCAACCGTTTCATGTTTGACGAACAGATCAAATGCGACAAGGCCAACAAGACCATTACCAAAGGCACCTTCTGTGAAAAGAAGAAGGTTTACAGACGCCTCGCTACGGTCGGGTACTGTGAGACATGTAAGAAACCCTTTGATAAGGCAACCGGTTGTCCTGTGTGCAAGACGGGCGCGTCCCAGGGATAGTTGAAGGTTGAAAAGTCCGGGACGAAACGCGGCGACGCCTTATGCAATACGCATCACGCACCGTCCGCGTGGGTTGAGAACCCACCCTACGGAAAGTTGAGGTAGGCGAATTCGCCTTGGAGTTGTTTGGCTCTTTGGTCTCGGGCTTGGGCGGCTTCGGTTTCGGTTTTGAAGAGGCCCAGGTGGTGGGTTTGGCCATTGTGTTTGATGGCGGCCTGCCACTTGTCGCGGTGGGGGTAGACGCCTTTGAAGCGGGAGCGTCCGCCGCGAGGGGGCTTGTTGTACTCGTTCTGCTGGGCAGTGCAGTTGCGCATGTTGGCATGGCGGTTGTGCAGACCATTGTGATCGATGTGGTCGACCACCATCCCGGGGGGCGTCTCCATGATCGCGCGGTGCATCAGGATCGTCCCGCCGGGCACGGACCGACGGGCGTACCACTTGCCACCACTGGCGAACGCATTCCAGCGGTACTGGCTAAGCCACTCGTAATCGGCAGCGTCTACGATGGCGAACTTGCCTTTGGTCAGAGCGATATGGCGCACCTCGTCGCTTTCCGGCTGGGGTGGTTCCGTGCGGAGCGCCGGCTCGCGCTTGGCGCGGAAGTTGGGACAGATCCGCCCGATCGGGGTCGGGGTCAATTCACCCGGCGCATCGGCGTGATTGGCGCAGATCGGGCGCGTGGGCCAAGCGCCGCCCAGGGTCAGGATCACACTGCCCCCAGGGCGGGCCGAGAAGACGCAATCGAAACAGCTTCGACCGACCCGGGCGGTCAGGTCGCACGTTGTGTCTCGCTTCTCATGGCTTTTCATCGTCTCGTCTCCGATCGTCCGACGTCCGCGCATCGACCACGGAGGCGACCCCGCGGAAAAGGCGCGCCTCTACCATTGGGCGAACCTGCACGTTCTTTGCGAAAAAAATGGGTTTCCAGGACAGCGTGAGGCGCGCAAGTTGTTGGAGAGAAGGGAGTAAAAAAAGTTTTGCGTGTCACCCGGATTGGGTTCTAAAGCGCTGCACGAATTTTGCTATTCCCATGGGCACTTTAGAGCATTCACCGAGCCGTGCAGCTCAACCGCTGCTTTCTTGGCTTGAATCTCGACCGGCTTGTTCTTATAATCATTCGACTCGGTGGAGATGAAACTCTCTGTCAGGACCACCAGGGTTCAATATCGCCCGGACACTAAGGGAATGGCAGAGAGCGACTCCGAATGGCACAGGATGCGATGGTTTCAGCTTCGCGCAGAACCTGTATTTCCAGGCTCAGATGGCAACATTCGATCAAGCCGACGGCTTGAGATGAGGCTCCTAATCATGGATGAGACCTTCAATACGATACGGCTCGGCGATTGCATCGCGGGAATGGACCAACTCCCAGCGGGAAGCGCCGATCTGGTCTTTGCGGACCCCCCGTTCAACATCGGCTACGACTACGACGTGTACGAAGACTCCCGCGAGCACCAACAGTATATCGACTGGTCCGCCCAGTGGATCGCGGCGGCCTGGCGCGCGCTGAAGGCCAACGGAACGTTCTGGCTGGCCATCGGCGACGATTACGCGGCCGAGCTGAAGCTGGAGAGCCAGAAGGTCGGGTTCCATTGCCGCAGTTGGGTGATCTGGTACTACACGTTTGGTGTCAATTGCGCTCACAAGTTCACACGGTCGCACACGCACCTGTTCCATTTCGTCAAGGACCGAGAGGACTTCACGTTTCGCGACCAGGACCTTGACAATCGCGTCCCCTCGGCGCGCGAGCTTGTTTACAACGACAAGCGGGCCAATCCCAAGGGACGGCTTCCCGACGACACGTGGATCATTCGGCCTGGGAATCTCGTGGGCGAACTCGTCAGTGATGATGATGGCTCCTGGGCGCCGAAAGCGGTTGGATCGCCGGCCGATGCGGACCGGACCTACACCCTGCGACCACAGGATTTGGAGCGGTCCTTCGGCCCCACTGAGAACACATGGTACTTCCCGCGCGTGGCCGGAACGTTCAAGGAACGTGCCGGCTTCCATGGGTGCCAGATGCCGGAACAACTGCTGGGTCGGATCATCCGCGCGTGCTCCAACCCGGGCGAGCTCGTCCTTGACCCCTTCTCGGGCAGCGCCACGACACTGGCGGTAGCCAAGAAGCTTGGTCGTCGTTTCATGGGATTCGACATATCCAAGGACTACATGCAGTACGGTCTGGAGCGGCTGGAGGCCATACGCGCGGGCGACCGACTCGATGGTTCGCCCGAGCCATTGAAGAGTGCGCCACGGACCACCGAGCGAGGCAAGAAGAAGGGCCGCGCCAGGAAACCTCGGGCGGCAGAGGCGTCGCAGGAGGGTCTGCGCGCGAGGGAAGAGCACTACGACAAGACCCAACTTGAGATGACCCTGGCAGGCGTCGCGGAAGCCTTTGGGCGAACGCACGACGGATTCTCCGCAGATCGCGTTGTGACCGACCCCGACCTCAATAGAGAGTTCGTCACGGTCTGCACGAATCTCGGTCTGGTCGGCGATGCGCGCACCTGGAACATGCTGCTGTTTCGACTCCGCAAGGCAGGCTTGTTAACCGATATTCCCACCGTGCATCGAACAAGTCTCCCCTGGGAAGAGTGCGACAAGTATATGTTTGCCAGTGAGATCGCCTGGCAGAGTATGCTCAATGACAAGTCGGCCGAGAGCCTTGATGAGATCCTCTGCGACCCGGAACTGGCCGCCAGATTCGACAAGCTCGCCGGGCAATTCGCCCCCGGATATCAACCGCTGGAGTACCGGTGGGCGGCGCTGAAACTCCGGAAAGAAGCGAAATACGCCCGAAGCCGGGCCAGCGTGCTTGAATCGCTTGAGTCATTGCACCGTCGGTTTGGCAAGAAGTTGTCCATGACTGATTTGGAACCGAGAAAACTGCCGGCCGGTCCCGGTCTGTACATCCTCGACCAAACGAGCACTGAAAAGCTCTATGTGGGCGAGACCCTGAATCTTCGCACCCGATTGACGTTGAGAAGAGCCCAGAAGAAGGCATGGCTGAGCCTGTCCGATTCGATCCATGTGCGAATGCTACCGATGGACTGTTCCACGGCGGGAAAATTGGCGTGGCAAAGCTGTCTGGTCAGGAAGTTCAAACCGCGTCTGAACTGCTTCGAACTGCGGTCCGCCTCATGACAGCCCCGATTGCGGAAGCCTTTGACGCGGCTTCAGATGGCTATTCCGCAGACCGCGTGGTTGCAGATCCGCAGCTTAACCAACGCTTCATTGCCGAATGTCGACAGCTTGGCTTGCAGGACCCTGTCGCCGACCTGAACCGTGCGATATTGAATCTTCGCAAGAAAGGGGGACTGGCCGGCCGACCCCGTTCGAAACGAACGCATTTCCATGATGAGGATGACTACCGATTCGCTGCGGAAATCGCCGTGCGCTTCATTGAACGCCGGGACAGGATCAGCCTTGACACGATCATCTGCGATCCCGACAAGGTCGCTGAGTTCGACGAAGTGTCCGCTCGCATCGTTCCCGGATACAGCCCGCTTAGATACCGTTGGGCGGCGCTGAATCTGCGGAAGACACGACAACTGAAACCTGAAGTCGCCGGACGAATTGCCCCGCCCGTCGATGTCATTAATGTGAGTATTGGCGAGATTGTCCCAGACGAGCTTCCCGTTTCCCAGGGGCTGTATCTCTTCATCGCGGCCGAGCAGTTGCTATATGTCGGCGAAACGGAGAATCTACGGAAGAGGCTGAAGAAGCACCTGGAGCACTCGGACAACAAAGGACTGGCGCGCTGGATTTGGGAATACGGCACCACGAGTCTGCATCTCGAAATGCACGTGCTCGCCGACAATACTGAAACCCGTGTCAGAAGGGCGCTCGAACTTGAATTGATTCGCTCGCGGCAACCTGTCTTCAATGTCAAGCGATGAAAGGGCAAGCATGCCGATTGCGGATGATTCCTTTTGATCCGGATTTCCCAAGTACTTGGTGGCCTGGAAACGGGATTGTGATAGCATGGAGCTTATGGGAGTCGTCCACGCCAGTTTGACTGTTCCGATGTGGAGAACCCGATGGGTGAAGCACGCAAGGACGCCAGCCAATCGCTTCTTGGGACAGCTCGCACTTGGCCGCCCCAGAACTTGTCATCAGGCGTCATGAATCGAACGACCAGAGGAGCCAGACGATGAGCATCTTCAAGAAACTGTTCGGCGGCGGTTCGCCCGACGCCGTTTCCTCGACGGGCGGCACTCAGTACTCGAACACGGAGTGGAACTTCGCTCTGACGATTCCGAAGGACTGGGAGGTCGTCTTCGAGAACGACATCCAAAACTTCCCCTGGACACAGCCCGTTCGTTTGGCAGGACCGGAAGGCTCCCGCGGGCGCCCCTACGTTACGGTCGTCACGCAAGTGGTGGAGGATAGCGGCGAGGGGCTCGGCCCCTACATGGCCAAGGCCGAGAGAGACCTCAATGGCAACTTCTCGAACTTTCATCTGATCACGAAGAAGGAACGGACGCTCCTTGGCTGGCCTTCCGCTTGGATGACCTACACCTACCAAGGCGACAGCGGGTCCAGGAAGGAATTGAATGTCACCACGTTCTTCGGGAAGGGCAAGATGATGTGGTTCCAGTTCCTGTGCGAGACCGACGAGGAGCAGGCGAAACAAGACTTTCCCGTGTTTGAAAGGATTGTCGAGAGCCTTTGCGTCGGCTCCGCAGGGATTAGGCATCCTCAGGTCAGTCTTGTCGGCGCGCCCTCATGCGGGCTCTGCGGCAAGACATTTCGATCGGGCTCCAAGCCGAATGCAATGGTCAATCTGAAGCTGGGCCGTTTGATCGGCGTCTGCGATTCGTGTCGCAACACCTAACAAGGCGATGCAGGCGGGCGCCGCTTCGCGACGCCGCCTATCGCCAAAGCGTTAGCGTCGAGACCCCGGTAGTCAACGGCCGACAAACCGAATAGGAGGCTCCGAAGTGAACGACGACAACCACACACCAGCGATTGGCCCTGTTCCCCAAGACGTTTCTATCAAAGACTTTCAGTCATTTCTGGGAGTACATCAAACTGACAGGAAAGGCAACATCATTGAGATCTTTGGCAAACCAACCAACTACGGTCACGTCGGAGCATTTGGCTGGTTTGATTGGTTGCGTGATCGCTTTCGATACGATTTTGACACCATGTACTATGATGACATATTGATATTCTCATATACAAGACGGAATCGCAAAGTCATGACAATAAGTTGCGAATGCGACGTAGACAATGTCCAGGCGTCATTAGATTATATAAAACGCTTTGGCGTAGTAGATACCAAGATGTACTTCTTGGGACAACATAAAGATGAGATTATTAGATGCTTTGGGCAACCAGACAGGCTTAGCTCAGACAATCACCAGTATGCACTGGATGGGTTCCATGTGACATTCATATGTTACGATTTCGACGCTCACAAGTGTTCGCGTATTAATGTTCAATTCTTCGACTAGGTGAACGGTCGGGGACATAGGCAACAGAATGGTCCAGGCTTACACGTGTACACACAAGCCTTACCAGATGGTGCATCACAATTTGATTCTGCCAGATGTTCAAGGGTGAGTTGTTGGGCTGATCTGCCTTTGGCCAGGGCGATTAGGAATCCGCAGTGCCGTCCCGCGTCAGTCGGTCGGGGCCTCTTCGGGCGGCTCGCTCTCCGGCGCCTGGAGCGCCCGGGTGCGGACGTCGACGGTCTTGGGCTCGGTCAGTTCGGCGCCGCCGGTGGTGCCGAGTTCCTTGAACTTGCGGGCCGAGACGAGGACGCGGCTCTCCATCGAGCCGACGGCTTTGTTGTAGGCGTCGGTCGCGCGGTCGAGGTTGCGACCCACATCGCCAAAGTGCCGCGCGAGCACGGCGATCCGATCGTACAGCTCGCGGCCCAGATCGCTGATCGCCTGGGCGCTCTCGGCGACCCGCTGCTGTTGCCAGCCATACGAGACGGCGCGGAGCAACGCGATCAGGGTCGTCGGCGTCGCGAGGATAACCTTCTTGTCCACCCCCATCTCGATCAGACGGGGCTCCTGCTCCAGGGCGGCGCTGAAGAACATCTCGCCCGGCAAGAACATCACGACGAACTCGGGCGCCTGGGCGAACTGGTCCCAGTAGCCTTTAGCGCCGAGGTTCTGGATCTGCGTCAGCACGTGTCCGGCGTGTCGCTTGAGCTGCTCCTGGCGCGTCGCCTCATCCGTCGCCTCGATGGAGGCGAGGTAAGCGTCGAGCGGCGTCTTCGAATCGACCACGACGATACGTTCGTTCGGCAGCTTAATGATCATGTCGGGCCGGATGCGTGACGTCTCGGTCGTGGTCGAGTCCTGGGTGGTGAAGTCACAGTATTCGACCATGCCGGCGATCTCGACGACTCGCTTCAACTGGATCTCGCCCCAGCGACCGCGCACGTCGGGCCGGCGCAGGGCGGTGACAAGATTGCTCGTCTCTTTTCGGAGCTTCTCTTCGGACTCGACCAGCGAGCGCATGCGGTCGGCCAGCTTCTCGTAGTCGCCCGTGCGGGCCTTCTCGATCTTTCCCAGTTTGTCGTCGACCTTCGTCAGTGACTCTTTCAGAGGCTTGACGAGTTCGTCGATGGCCTTCTGGCGTTTCTCCAGTTCGGTCTTGGCGCCCTCGTGGTACTTGTCGAGATTGGTCTTGGCCAACTGCAGGAATTGCGTGCTGTTGCTCTTGAGCGCCTCGGCCGACAAGGCCTTGAACGCGTCGGAGAGCTTCTGCTTGGCGTCTTCCAGCAACGCGAACTTGCCCTCGAACGCCTTCTCCTGCTCTTGGAGTTTCGTCGTGAGCCGACCGGCCTCGGTCTGCAGTCGGGTGTTCTCTTCCTGGCGTTGGGCGAGCGATTGGTCCCGGGCCGCGACCTGCGTCTCCAACTCAGGGATGCGGGAGTTCCGCTCCTCGGCCGCGGCGCGCCGCTGCGCTTCGGCGGCGCACTGCCCCTCCAGCGTTCCGACTCTCTTGCGAGCCATGCCAAAGACCGCCAGGGCAGCCCCGGCGGCTCCGACGACGATACCGACAACTGCAATCAACGCGTATTCCATCAAGCCAACTCCGCAACGGGTTCTGCGAACGAAACAAGTCGGCCCCGATTATACGCGCCGACGACGGTCTTTCATAGCGGCCAGCCGGTCCGGCACACGAGAAAACTGTTGATATCGCCCAGGGGGGCCAGTATCGTCCAGGGACAACCAGCGCCGACTTTGTGCGAGGTGACTATGACAGAACCCATCGAGGCCATCCTGTTCGACTGGGGAGGCGTCCTCATCGACAATCCCGCGCCGGGGCTGATGGCCTATTGCGCCAAGGCGCTCGATGTGTCCATCCAGGACTACACCGCCGCGCACCATCGCCATGGCGAACCGTTTCAGAAAGGGACCATCAGCGAAGCGGCATTCTGGCAACGGGTTTGTGAGGATCTGGACCGCCCTACGCCTGAGGCGCCTTCGCTGTGGGGGCAAGCCTTCGCTGCTGTCTACGCACCACATCGGAACGTCTTCGCCCTGGCCGAACGACTACGCGCGCGAGGCTACCGGACCGCCCTGCTGTCGAACACCGAGACCGCCGCGATGGAGTTCTTCGCCAGGCAAGGCTACGACATGTTCGACGCGCTGACGTTTTCCTGCGCCGAGGGCGCGTTCAAGCCGGAGCGAGAGATCTACGAGATCACCGCCGGCAAGCTCGAGGTCGAACCTCAGCGCTGCGTATTCATCGACGACAGCCCGACCTACGCCGATGGCGCGACGCAAGCTGGCATGCAAGCGATCGTCTACGAGGATCTGGAGCAGGTGAAAGACGCATTGAAAGACCTGGGCGTCCCGTGCTGAAAGCAAGCCGGTCGCCGTGACAGTGTGACTCCGAAGGGAGGGAAGCCATGAGCTTTCTGCAGTTGTTGGAGAGCAAACCCGTACTCCTGCTCGATGGGGCGATGGGCACGCAACTGGATAAGAAGGACCTGATGGGCGTCGTGCGGAACAATCTCGATGCGCCGCAGGCCGTGCTCGATATCCATAAGGCGTACGCCCGCTGCGGCTGCGACGCGCTGACGACCAACACGGCGACGATGAACCGCATCTATATCGAAGCGCACAAGGTCGACGTCTCGGTCCAAAAGATCAATCGCGCCGGCGTCGAGCTGGCCGACCAGGCCGCGGCGTGCAGCCAGTACGTGCTGGGCAATATGAGTTCGACCGGCCAACTGCTGGAACCGTACGGCGCCTACACCGAAGCGCAGTTCCACGAGGCGTTCCGCGAACAGGCTGAGGCGCTCGCCCAAGCGGGCGTCGATGGCTTCATCATCGAGACCCTGTTCGATCTGCGTGAGGCGGCCTGCGCCGTCCGTGCGTGCAAGGAGGTCTCTCCCCTGCCCACCATCGCCTCGATCGCGTTCGCCACAGAGACCAAAGAAGGACGCACGATGATGGGGGACACCGCCGCCCAATGCGCGACGCAGCTGACCGAGGCGGGCGCCGACGTCGTGGGCGCCAACTGCGGCGATCTCGACCCGAGCCAGATGGCCGAAGTCGTCGCCCTGCTCAAGAAAGCGACCGGTCGGCCCATCCTGGCCCAGCCCAATGCGGGCAAACCCCAGCTCATCGAGGGCAAAACCGTCTTCGATATGCCGCCGGAGCGATTCGCCGAGGGGATCAGCGAATGCATCCAAGCCGGCGCCCAAATCGTCGGTGGCTGCTGCGGGACCAGTCCCGAGCACATCCAGGCGATCCGTGAAATGATATCTACACACCGTGGTTCCATGTCAACCGATCAGCATGACCCCACGTCATAGCGCATATCGGTAGACGAAGCGGTAGAAAGCCCTGCTGGAGAAGTTCGCTCGGGCCCAATCGGCAAGGGGAGCCTATGGCGTCCACAAGCACTGGATCACTGTGTAAGGAGATATGCAATGTGGCGTTGGAATGTCGTCTGTTCGCTCACTACGATGATGGCTGTTGCCTGCTGCTGTGCCCAATCGGCCACTGGGCCGGAAACCGTCTCCTCTGAAACTTCCCGCCAAGAGACACCCCCTCCTCTGTATCCCAACGTACTTGATGAGCGTCCCACGATCCGGTCTCCCTATCTGACGGAGGAAGGAACGGAGCTTCTGACGGCCATGCTGAAGAACGGGAAATACGTTTGCATGCCCGTCACCGTCGAGAATGGAACGCCTTTGCACTACAGCTATAGAGTCGGAACGGTGTACGGCAAAGATCGCCTGCGGCAAATTCGGCCGGTATTCCGCCATTCAGCATTTCTGGTACAACGGCAACAAGGTCACGCTTGCCGCCGAATCGATGAAGGGGTGGCAGAGCTCCATCTTCCTGGATGAGGTCCAGGGACGATTCGATATCGATGTCCGACGACCGCTCACCGGGGCCGAGAAATCCTATCTCGGCCGCAAGTATCCTCACCTTTCCGAGACACAGAGGGTCGAGTTGCAGGAGCGACTGGCCCGCTTCCACTTCAGTGAGATGGTCCCTTACTACATCATGCGCTATGGCTTCTACGAGGGACACACGGACTATCGGGCCGATCCCATCGCCATAGCGTGCATCTTCGGATTCAAGAGCATAGAGGAGATCGAGAACGCTTTTCCGGGCAAGCTGCCCGGCACCCTGGTCAACCATTACACGGGACAAGACACGGCCGCTCTTGAGGCATTTTCGGGCCCAGAACACGGATCTCATGCAGGGGGTCCAGAAAATAATCCACCAGGTGTAACCGCCGTCGCCCGGCCGACCACCTAAGCAGGGATGGACTCTAATCCTGGATTCCCCCTATAATGGGTGACAACTAAACTGGAATCTCATGGGAAATCCGAGTTCAGGAAGGGAAAATGGAAGACAACTCCATAGCAAGACGCCAATTCCTACGGTCTTCGGCTGCCGGTGTGGCGCTGGCCGCGGCATCCAATGTGGCGTTGGGAGCCGATTCTACGCCTCAACCCCAATCTGCAGGCAGAACTGAGGGGATGGTCACGACACAGGCGGATGTGCTGGTCGTCGGCGGCGGGACGGCGGGCACCATTGCGGCCATCCAAGCCGCCCGGGCGGGAGCGAGAACATTCCTCCTCGAGCGGGGAACCCAGCTTGGCGGCACCACAACAACGGGCGGCGTCTCCTTCCCGGGCCTATTCGATGCCTGGGGCAAACAGATCATTGCCGGGATTGGCTGGGAATTGGTCCGCCAGAGCGTGAAACTGGATGGTGGAAAGCTCCCTGATTTTACCCAGGTACCTGACCACCACTGGGAGAATCAGGTGCGGGTCAACCAGTTCCTCTATGCCATCCTTGCCGAAGAGAAGTGCGAACAGGCGGGCGTCCAGATCGCCTACTACGAATTTCCCCAGGCCGTCACCAAAACAGCGAAGGGCTGGCAGGTCGATTGTGTCGGGTTCGGAACCCAGCGTCGGGTTCTATGCAAACAGATCATCGACTGCACGGGGAGTGCAGAGGTCGTCGGCATGTTGAATCTACCACGACTCCGTGGAGAGGAAACGCAGCCGGGCTCTTTGCTGTTCAAGTTGGACAAAGCAAATCGCCCCGGACGCCCCAATGGCCCCGGGTCCGGCCTACTGGATAGTCTATACGTTCATGGCGCCAATTCAGCGAACTCCCGCACGGTCACGGCGGCGAACCTGACCGGTCGCAAAGCCGTTCTGGAAAGAGTCCGCAGAGAGAAGAAGCGCTTGATGCATTTGCAGCCGGAGGTTGGCTTCCGGGAAAGCTACCGCATCGAGGGCGAAACCGTAATCACAGTGGACGACTATACTTCAGGCCGGGTATTCGATGACGCGGTGTGCTACGCCTTCTATCCCGTGGATCTGCACACGCGCAGCGGCGTCAAACCCAAGCCCTTGGCCAGGGGTAAGGTGCCGACCATCCCCTTGAGCGCACTGGTGCCCAAGGGAAGTCGCAATATCATTGCAGCCGGCCGATGTGTCTCGAGCGACCGTCTGGCGAATTCGGGCCTGCGCGTACAGGCCTCGTGCATGGCCATGGGTCAGGCGGCCGGCGCTGCAGCGGCGCTAGCCGTGCGAACGAATACGACCCCTCTGGAGGTCCCGTTGAAAGACATCCGGGAAATGCTCGGCAAGCACGGAGCCATCCTACCGGGTGTATAGAGAATGATAACAACGCCTTCCACCTTACGGCGCGTGCTGGACCAAGCGTGGAACGTGGAAGAAGGACTTCGGACATAAGGAGATACAGATGGCGCGACAGACGAAGCGACGGACCCTCGTAGTGAGCAGCGTGGCAATCGTGGTGGTTCTGGGCGTTTTGCTCTCCAGCGCCCTGGCGCAACGGCGGTTCGGCCCAAGGGCGAATCGACAAGGCGACGCCCAACTGGAGAAGCCGCCCGTCCCAAAGGACGCCAACGAGAAAGAGATTCTCGGCATTCTGGAGAATATCCGGGCCACCCAGAGCTACCGGAACGTGCCGCCGGAGGATGGGCGACTTCTGCGTCTGATGGCCGAGTCGATGAACGCAAAGAATATCATCGAAGTGGGCGCCTCGACCGGCTATTCGGCGATCTGGATGGGTATGGCCCTACAGAAGACCGGCGGCAAAATGACGACCTACGAGATCGACGCCGGGCGCGCCGCTATCGCCCGGGCGAACTTCGAACGGGCCGGCATGGCGAATATCATCACGCTGGTCGAAGGAGACGCCCACGAAGAAGTCAAATCGCTCAAGGACCCGATCGACATTGTCTTCCTCGACGCGGACAAGCAAGGCTACATCGACTATCTCAACAAGCTTCTGCCCCTGGTCCGGCCCGGCGGGCTGGTCATCGCCCACAACATCACGCCCGGGATGGCGGACCCCAAGTTCATGGAGGCGATTACCACGAATCCGAATCTGGAAACCATCGTCCGAACGGGTGTCAGCCTGAGCCTCAAGAAGTATTGATTTGGCCCATCGCATAATCAGGCAACAAGGCTTCGTGAGGACAATCGGCATGCCTAAGGAAGAGCTGCAACGCGGGTTCGGGCTATCCACCGCGACGTACGTAGTGATCGCCAGTATGGTCGGGACGGGCATTCTGGTCTCGCCCGGCTATATGATGGTATCGCTGGGCAACTACCCCGTCATCTTCGCACTCTGGGCCCTCGGCGGATTACTGGCGTTGTGTGGGGCGCTCTGCGTGGCGGAACTGGCGGCCGCCCTGCCCCGCGCCGGGGGTGAATACGTCTACCTGCGCGAGGCTTACGGCCCGATGCCCGCGTTCCTGTCGGGCTGGACGTCCTTCTTTGTCGGCTTTTCGGCGCCGTTGGCCGTGGCCAGCTATATCGCCGCCCTGTATCTGCTGACCCCCTTCGGATGGGCCGGGCAGGGAGAAGGACGCGCCGTTCGCTTCGTGGCCGCGGGGATCATCTGCCTCGTCACGGTGCCCAACCTTATCGGCCATCGCCACTCGGCCTGGACGCAGAATCTGACCACGAGCCTCAAGGTCGGCCTGTTCGTCGTCCTGGTGGTGCTGGCGTTCCTGTTCGGAAAAGGGCGACTGGGCCATATCACCGAAGGTCAGCCGATCGGAGAGGTCAAACTGGGGACCGCCATGGCGCAATTATTCTACGTCATGTTCGCCTACACCGGCTGGAACGCCGCGAGCTACCTGGCCGGCGAGGTCAAGGACCCGGCCCGCACCCTGCCCCGGTCGCTCCTGTTGGGCGCCGCCCTGGTGGTCGGATTGTACTTGGCGTTGAATCTGGTCTTCGCCTACGCCGTTCCTCTGGATCAGGTGACTTTCGATAATGCCGAGCGCGTCCCCCAACTGGCCGTCGAGAATCTGTTCGGGCCGCGCGCCGCCAGCGTCTTCTCCGTCGTGCTGGGCCTGACGTTCCTGGCGACCGTCAGTGCGTTCATCATTACCGGTCCGCGCGTCTACTACGCCATGGCGCGCGATGGGCTGTTTCCCGCCATCGCCGGGCATGTCAGCTCCAAGGGGCGGGTTCCCACCTATGCCATGGGCTTGCAGAGCCTCTGCGCGATCGTCATCCTGTTCGTGACGGACTTTCAGAATCTGTACAAGTACGCTTCGGTGGGATTATCGCTCTTTGCCCTGCTCTTCATTAGTGCTGTGTACGTCCTCCGCCGGCGCCGGCCCGAGATGGCAAGACCGTTTCGCGTGCCCGGATACCCCCTCGTTCCGGCGATTTTCATCGGCGTAACGCTGTTCATGGCGGCCTTTGCGTTCACGCAATGGCCCATCCCCTCGCTTTTCAGTATTGGCAGCATCCTCCTGGGCATCCCGGTCTACTACCTCTGGTCGCCCTTGCGGGGGCGCCGCCCTGCACGCTAGGCGCAGAACGCGGGCCTGGGCGAAAACTCGGGAAAGGGCATCAAGAGGGATCTAACGGACGTCGCGGGGCAGATAAACTGTGTTGGGAGAGATGTCGAACCTCCGGCACAGGGCTTCCAACAGCATTTCCAGACGCTTCAGTTGGTAATCCGTCGGCTGCGTCGAGACGCCATCGCCGATCAGACAGACGCGAATCGTCTGTTCATCACCTTGCCCGGTCGCACCGCGCCGGACCGCCGCCTGCTGCTGCCAGCTCTCGGTGGTCTCAATCTCGCCGTCGCCGGCGCTGACGCCGTTGCACAGCACAAAGTGACAGTTGACCTCCGCGCCGCTGCCCAGCCCCTGGGCGTCGGCCAGACGCTCGATATTGCCGCCCCGGGTTCCGCTGAAAACGATCTCGATACTGTTCCAGCGGCGGGCCGACTGGCTGACGCGCGAACGCAAGGCATGGTTGACCGATTCGAGACGATAGTAGGTGGACAGGCAAAACGGACCGGCCGAGGGAGGATTGTTGCCGAGAGCCATCAGCACCACGGCGCCTGTCGTCATGGAGATCAACAGTGCTGCCAATACTTTGACTACCCTTGGCTGGTTCGACATATGTTCCTGACCATTCTCAATGCGGCGCCCTGCGAAACTGCACCCCACTTCTTACAAATTCAACAGTTTCCCTGACAGGGCACGCCTCTTATATACCACTACATCGACCCTTACCAGGATGTTACTTCAATAATTGACGGAATTTACCCAGTTCGACATCACATTCTGCGCCGCGACGCGGAGACCGTGACATACGTCTAGAATACTACCATATCGATCCGGGGCCGTCCAAGAGACAAATCGTTATGAGCGAACAACTTGACGGTGTCGGTCACCAGGACTATACTGCGCCAGCACCGTATAGAGAGACTTCCTGTTCTGAACTGCGGCGTCGCACGCGGCCCGGTTGGCGTCACCTTGATCTCGCATGCCGGGTCCGTCGAGGCAAAGGAGAACGACAGTGTCACAATGGCGCGATTTATCGGCAGACCAAGTCGATCAACTGACCCAACAGAACTGCACCTGCTCCGATTGGTCGAGAGTGCGAGTGGCCGAAGGCTTCGACGCCCAGCGCGTCCGAGCGGCGCATTTCTATGGCGACGTCAAACTGGGGGCCTTCCGAAAGGAGGTGTCGTTCTTTGGCGGGCTGTCCAAATCGACGGGCATCTATCACGCCACGATCCATAATTGCACCATCGGCAATGACGTCTACATCAGCCAAGTCCGAAACTACGTGGCCAACTACGTGATCGAAGACGACGTTGTGATCGACAACATCGATTTGCTCGCAGTCGAAGGGGAAAGCACCTTCGGCAACGGGACGCAAGTCGACGTGGTCAACGAAGCCGGCGGCCGCGAGATTCCCATCTACGACGAACTCTCGGCCCACACCGCCTACATCATCGCCTTCTATCGCCACCGGCCCCAGGTCGTTACCAAGCTCAAACGGATGATCCGGGACTACACCGCCTCGGTGACCTCGTCGTTGGGCCGGGTCGGGCGCGGGGCGCGCATCCTCAACTCCCGCATCCTCAAGAATATCAAGCTGGGTCCGGCCGGCGTGGTCGAGGGCGTCACCCGGCTCGAAAACGGATCGATCAACAGCAGCCCTGAAGACCCTGTTTATATCGGACCGGGCGTCTACGCTGAAGATTTCATCGTTTGCAGCGGCGCGACCATCACGGACGGAACCATCGTCTCGGAGTGCTTTGTCGGTCAGGGAACCACGCTGGCCAAGGAGTATTCTGCAGAAAACTCCGTCTTCTTCGCCAACTGCGGCGGCTTTCACGGGGAAGCCTGCGCCATCTTCGCCGGCCCATACACCGTGACCCACCACAAGTCCACCCTCCTGATCGCCGGCCTGTTCTCCTTTCTCAACGCCGGCAGCGGGACCAACCAGAGCAATCACATGTACAAGCTCGGACCCGTCCACCAGGGGGTCGTCGAGCGCGGCTCCAAAACGGGCAGCGATTCCTACATGCTCTGGCCCGCCAAGGTCGGCGCCTTCACGGTCGTCATGGGCCGACACTACCACAATTCGGACACCTCGGACCTGCCCTTCTCCTACCTCATCGAGCGCCAGGATGAAAGCGTTCTGGCCCCGGGCGTGAACCTGCGCAGCGTCGGAACGGTGCGCGACGCGCGCAAGTGGCCGCAACGAGACCGACGCAAAGACCCCAAGAAGCTGGACCTCATCAACTTCAAGTTGCTCAGTCCTTTCACCATCCAGAAGATGATCAACGGACAGAATCTGCTCCGCAAGCTGAAAGAAACCTCCGGATCCACCTCCGACTACTTCACTTACCACAGCGTGCGGATTCCGAAAACCGCCTTGGAACGCGGCATCGTGCTCTATCAGACGGGGATCAACAAGTTCCTGGGCAACTGCCTGCTCAAACGGCTCGACGGCAAGGAATTCACCGATCTGGAAACCCTGCGCGCCGTCTTGAAGCCGCAAACCGACATCGGGCCGGGCAAATGGATCGACCTGGCCGGCATGTTCGCCCCCGAGAAGCTGGTGGAACAGTTACTGGCCGACATCGAGACCGGCGCGATCGCGACGCTGGCGGACCTGAACGCCCGCTTCACCGCGATCCATGAGGCCTACTCGACCTACGAATGGGCGTGGGCGGCCGAGGTCATCGAGAAGCAACTGGGCAAATCCATCGACGCCATCACGGCCGAAGACGTACTCGCGCTGACCACGCGGTGGAAGGACGCGGTCCTGGAACTCGATCACAAGCTGTATTCCGACGCCGAGAAGGAGTTTGCCGCCACGGCCCGGATCGGCTTTGGCCTGGATGGAGACAACGAGACGAAACGGCGCGACTTCGAAGCGGTCCGCGGCTCGCTCCAAGCCGACGATTTCGCCGCCGAGATCTCCAAGCACATCGCGTCCAAAACGGAACTGGCCAAGGATCTGATCCGCCGGACCGAGCGCTTGCGGCGGCAGGAGCAGGCCTAGCGGCGCCGATCGGCAAGAAAACCAGAGCGATTCCCAGCGCATGAAAAAGGGGGACTCCACTATCGAGAGTCCCCCGGTGCTTCTGTCCGAACCGATCTGACGACCGGGTCTTAGTTCTCGTTGGCGTCCACCGGCGCCGGGCGTACGACAGGAGCCACCGGCGCCGGGCGTACGACAGGAGCCATCGGGGCCGGGGCAGGCGGCGCCGGGGCATTGCCTTCGGCGTAAACGATCGTCGCCTTCTCCTTGAGCGTATCGAGATAAGCCTGGGCGATCTGCGATTTCTTCTGCATGGTCAGCCGCTGGACGATTCCCGCCTTGGCCTCTTCAAACGGCGTGACGCTGCCTGCCTGGCGGTCCGTGACCTTGATAATGTGGTAGCCGAACCGGGTCTCGACAATGCCGCTCATCTCACCCGGCTGCATCGCAAAGGCCGCGTCGGCGAACGGCTTGACCATCTGCCCCTTGCCGAAGAGCCCCAGGTCGCCGCCTTTCTCGGCCGACGGACAATCCGAATTGGCCTTGGCCACCTCGGCGAAATCGCCGCCGTCCTTGACCTCGCCGAGCAGTTTCTCGGCCTTGGCGCGGACTGCGACCTTGACGAGATTGGGATCGGCGTCCCCTTCGGGAGCCGGGAGCTTGACGAGGATGTGACTGGCCTGGACCTTCTCCTCGTTGGTGAATTCCTGCGGTGTCGCCTCGTAATAGGCCTGAGCGTCGGCGTCGTTAACATCGATCTTGCCGACCCATTGCGTCTCCATGAATTTCTGGCGTGACAACCCCCTCTTGTATTGTTGTTTGGCCTCGTCGAAGGTGCCGCCTCGGGCCTCGATCGCAGCCTTATACTGATCGACGGTCATCGGAGGATTCTGCCGGGCGCCCATTTCGGCCATCGACGAGAGCACTTCCTCGTCGGTCACCACGACGTTGGCCGCGGCAATCTGCTGGTCCAGCAGTCGCTCGGAGACAAGCATGTCGAGCACTCTCTGCCGCATCTGTTTCTTGAACTGCTCGACGAACATCGGCGGCAGGTTCTGCATTTGGGCCCCGGCGCGTCTGACCTGGGATTCCACGGCTACGCCCAACTGGCCCTCGGTGATATCCTCGCCGTTGATGGAAACGACCGTGAGATTGGGATCGACAGCGGGTTCCGGCTCGGGCTCGGGCGCCGCCGGCGGGGCTTCCACCGCCGCGGGTTGACCCTCGGCCGGTGCCTGGACCTTAGCGGCCGTGTCGGGCGCCGGCTCATTCGTATCCGTCGTCGGGGCCTCTTTCTGACAACCGGCCACACAGGCGATCAAAAGGATACACAGACACCACGCCAAAGCGGGAAAACCACGCTTCAACTGCTTTGTAACAATCTTCATAGACATCTCCATATAAGGTATTCGTTGATTTCCATAAGTAATCGCGATAGGCTCTATACCCGCCAAGAGGAAGGTCAGAGCGATATTATTTCACGAATGGGCACTGCGGTCAAGCAATTCACAGAATGTCGCCGCAATACAAACCTCCGCGTTACATGGCAATATCGTCCAACAGGGGCCCGGCCCGCCAGGGAGAATTAGCCTTGATGACCGTGCCAACCACGACTATACTAGTCGGCCGGATCAGCTCTGAAATGAAAAAATGAAAGATCAAAAGTGAATATTGCAGAATCGCCACAGCGCGGCGATGACCTCCTGAGTTCGACATTTTGCTCTGTGCACTTGGATCTTCTCTGTAACGCCAACGTAGCTCAACGGTAGAGCTCTGGTTTTGTAAACCAGGGGTTGACGGTTCGAATCCGTCCGTTGGCTTTTCCTCCTTACCGCTAGCCGCGGGTGTCGCAAAGGGGTCATCGGACTTGTTGTCCGGTGGTAAGTCACTTGCCTTTAACTTCGCCTTCTTTTAAGCCATTTCCCTGCAAGGGTTTACGACCGCCGCCTTTTTGCCGTTGCTGCCAATGTCACTCGCTGCACCAATTTGCACCAGTTTCTGACATAGCCCCCGGGCTGTTGCTTGCCGTGCACGGTGGACCAGATCGTCCCTGGCTTTCAGATAGTAGCGGTGCGTCGTTGCGAAATTGGAGTGGCCGGCCAGCTGCATGACCTCAAACTCACCGAGCTCTTCAGCAAGCCAATTGCAGATCGCCGTTCGCCTCAGGTCATGGAACTTGCCACGGTCGAGACCCGCGCGTGCGAGGATCTTGACGAAGTGGCGATTGAAGAGGGGCACGACCTTCTGCCCGGAATCCGAGTACGTCCAGTTGCCCTTGGCCCGTAATTCCCGCTGGATGTGATCGTAGCGGGCCGGGGCGATGAAGACATAGGGGTGGCCTTCCGGCTGTCGGTTCTGGTGGTCGACCAACCTTTGGGTCAGCTCTTCCGTCAACGGCAGTGTACGGCGATCCGTGTCCTTGATCAGCCACAGCCACGTCTCGGTCGTATCGGCCTTAGGAAAGACCCGCAGGGTCTGCTCCTGGAAATCCACATCCGCCCACGTGGCGTTGAGCAATTCGCCGCGCCGCAAGCCGGTGGCCAGGGCCACGAGGATCAGCAGGTCCCAGCGAACGCAGCGCCGCTCATCATGCTCCAAGGCGAAGTCTCGCGCTGTCCTCACGATGCGCTCGCATTCAGCGTCGCTGTAGATGTGGATCTCGCTTTTGGGGCATTTGGGCATCATGATATACCTGAGCGGATTCTCGTCCAACTGGCGCCGTCTGACGGCCGTCTCGAAGACGCACTTGATCTCCTTGAGCTTCTTGGTCACTGTAGCCGGCTTGTTGCCTCGGTCGAGGCACTTCTGCCGATAGCGCTCGGCGTCCTCGATCGCGACGGCCTGATAGTCTTTATCGCCGATGACTTTGATGAAGTCTCTCATGGTAGATCGATACTCATCGCGTGTGCTTTCCCGGATTTGGTCGCCGGTCCTGGCCAGGCTGTCTTCGACGAAGACGCTAAGACTCATGGACCCGGGTTCGACATAACCCATCCGCAGTTCGCGTTCCTTCTGAGCTCTCTGCTTCTCGGCCTTGCGTTTATCGCTATGGCCTAGGGTTTCCCAACGCCTCTTGCCGCTATTGTCGGTGTAGCGCAGGACATAGGTGAATCGGGATCCGTCACTGGATGCCCTCCGATTGAGCTTCACCAGCTGCTTCATTTTAGACCTCCCTTCCGAAGCTGGCCTGGCTCATGTAATCCGAGCGCATTGTAACCACACTTCCAGATGGTTCCAAGTTAATCTCCGGTCGTTATCTGCTGCCGAATCCACTCTTCGACAGCCTCTTTGGGGTATAGGGCCTTGTTGCAGAGGTGGATCCTGGGCAGATTCCTGAGTCTCTTGAGATTCTCGACGACGTTGTGATGGTTTGTCGCACTACTGACCACGGGGATACGCAAGAACTCCACCAGTTCAGATTCCGTCATCAAGGCCGGAAAGCCATCGTTATGTCTTGTGTCAGTCGTCAACGCGCCATATTCCTAGAGGGCCCACTTCTCGGTGAAAGCGGCGCCCAGGATGTCACTGTGGTTGTGGTGGAGCTCTTTAGGAGCGACTATCCGTGTCACCGTCGGTTCCCTTTTCCTGCCCGATTGCTGGTGTGGCCGCCAGCGCTGTGACCAGGGGCTGCAGTTCGGTGCGAATCGCCCGGCGGACTTGGTCGGCGACGGCGACGGATGGTTGCTTCAGGGCGGTACGCGATTGTATCCACCGAAAGACCTCCGCCACGTTGTACGTACAATCGGGATTCCGTGGACAGCCTGAATCACGCGTCCAACTCCATAGCGTCTGGCGGGTCTTGCCCAGGATCGACGTCATGATCTCGATCGGGACACGCTCGAAGTCAAAGGACATTCCCGGCCCTTTCTGCTCGGATCGCAGGAAGTTCTCGACGTAACGGCCCGCTGATCTGGATCCGCGCTCGGCATTGCGGATGACGGCCTCGGCGGCCGTCCGCCGCAGCCGGCGACGCGCCTGGTCCCAGACAGCGGCGACCTCGGCATCGGTGTCGAGCAGTTGGCGGAATGCGGGGCCATCCATGCCGAGTTCCTTAGCAGCCTGCCAGACGGTGACTGTCACGGCGGCTAGGTCTCGTACCTTTCGTAGGAGTCGGCCTCGGTCCCAGGCGGTCTGGACGTCGGGACGGCGCTCAAGGGAGGTCCTAAGGGCCGCTACCTCGATACCCAAGTGCTCGGCCGCCTGGGCACACGTCTCGCATTCGTAGGCCGCACGTTCGATGGCCGTGGTGTTCAGTGTGTCGTTCAACATGAATTTACCTCCATAGACGGTCGGGACGCATCAAAGACCATTCGCCGACCTCAGAAACCTGCCCTGGGCAGCCATAGGCCCCACCCGGGCATCAGCGAAAACGGTTGCATGGTAAGTTAAGAAAAAAAATCTAAAAGCAGCCGGACGAGGCGAGCATCCGACCGCGTGTTTTCCATCTCCAGGAAGGACCCGAGGTTTCGGGGACGTCCGAGTGATCCTGATGCGCCGACCAAAGGGCCATGCTTGGGATGGGGCTCGGTGCGACCCTGCATCGGTGATGACGTTCGGGGTCATTTCCAAGGGGGCGCCGGCGAGCTGCTCGTGCAGGAAGTCGATCGCCTGTTGGACCTTGGGCGATGGGGGTTTGGAGGTCGAATCGCCGCCGCCGTTCTGGCCATCGCTGGTCAATGTTCCCTGGGCGAATGCCAGCCTCCTGGTTTCGCTTTCGATGTGGAAGACGAGCCCCTGGGGCCGCTCGCCATCAAAGACTTTGGTGCACAGAATCTGTCGCCGATTGCCGCTCTCGTCACTCGGGTCCATCCGGACGATGTGCTCCGCACAGCTACGCGACATGATGGTCTTCGAGCCGCCGCCGGATGCCATCAGCGTCACCGAAACAACGCCGAAATTAGGTGTAGTCCCGTCAGGATTATGGGAATGGTGTTCCATGTGTTCCATGCAATCCCTATATGTTACCTCTATACTTTTTTCTTTCTCTATAGAAAGTAGTTGTAGATAGATGGAACACATGGAACACGGGGACTTTTTCTGGGTTTCTGGGCCACCAACGGCGATTTGGTGTTCATGTCTGCATGGAACACATCGGAACACGCATGGAACACGGGCCTCTGGTGTTCCATGTGTTCCATGGATCCTGTGAAACTCTCGGTTTGAAGGCGTACTGTATTTCATGCAACTCATCCTTCTAGTTCCCGAAAAGGCCCTCTCTATGTCGCCCTTCTTGCCCAGGTTCCGACTCGTGTTCATCTGGTGTTCCATCTGGCAGTTCTTCCTGGAACACCAAACCGGCGTAGACATAGTGACGATCGCCCCTCGATCCACGGTTCCTCCGCTCGACGCCGGGGAACACACGTCGGACCTGCTGGCCGAAGGTTCGTTCATTCATGGCACGGCAGCCGGTGGCCGCACAGCATTCGGTGTAGGCCCGGTAGACCGCGCGCGTATCCAGGCCGTAGGCGTTGGGGAAGAACGCGTAGTTGTCGAGCAGGAAGGCCCGACAGGGGTCGCTATCCTTGCGATACTCGTCAATCAGTTCCCCATGTCGCGCCGGCTTGGCGAAGCCGTTGCTGCGGTTCAGATTGTCGAGCCCCTGCAAGGCCCAATTGAAGATCCCGGACAACTCCTTCTTCAATTCGGTCGCCAATCCCTTGGCCTGCAGGGCCTCAGGGACAACATTCTGGAAGGGCACGAGCAGGATGCGGCGCCACGTGCCCGAGGTGCGGTCGTTGAAGCGGGGCAGCGCGTTCGTGGCGATCATAATCTTGGCCGTGGGTGTTTCGCTGACGGGCACGCGGTATTTACGTTCGAACATGAACCGATCGCCGGCGACGAGGGCCTTGAGGACGTTCTCACCCTCTTCTTCGATCATATGGGTACTCTCGGCCGTACAATTCAGGATCTTGCCTCGCATGGCCTCCAGCGCAAACGGTCGCCCAAACTGAGCGAGCCCGACCTCCGAGCAGTTGTCCTTGCCCACGAGGGCCTGGAGCACCTCGAAGAACACGCCCTTGCCATTGGCGCCCTCGCCGACACACAACAGGAACTTCTGCTCGCGCAGATCCGGCCGAAACAAATAGCCACACCATTGCTGCAGCAGCCGGACGTATTCCTTGTCACCCTGCATCGCATCATCGACGAAGATTTCCCACAGCTTGCACGCTGCCGCCGGATCGTAATCATACGGCAGCTGAGTCGTGCTGAAGTAGTTCGGCGTGTGGTCTTTGAGAGTAGGACAGCCGTCATCACGGCGTTCGTCGAGGAGCAAGAGACCGTTGGCCGTCGCTACCACGGCGCCACGGTCCTTTCGATCGAGCCAACTGTTGATCGCACAGGTCTCACCGATGAAGGCGATCGCCTGCATGTTGAGTAGAATGTCCGTTACCAGTCGGCTCGTAGGCTTCATCTCGAAACCGAATTTCGGCTTGAGTATGAGACGATTTGTGCCCTGCAACCAGGTGACGACGTTGGCCCTGACGGTATCGGCGGCGACGTTGCGATAGCGACCGCCGCCGTAGACATACCAGTCTTCCCGCCAGTACCGAACTCGGTAGTAGGACTGGTGCTTACCGAGCACATCCCCGATGCACAGAGTGTATTCCTCGTTCAGGAAGGTCTCCGCCAGGAACTGAGGATTCTGCCAAAGGTTCTTGGCGTTCTTGATTTCTTCGGGGGTCGTCATTCGCCGAACCTCTGTAGCGCCCGCTCCTCATCGATTTCGAGCAAGATCTCACGAACCTCGTCGATGCTATGGACCACCTCGCCTCGGCCGCTGGCCCATCGAATCCGGTCGATGACGGCGCGCTGCAGGAAGGTAGGCTTGTGGCCAGGCCGCTTGATTTCAAAGGCGATGAACCGGCCGTGATAGACGCCAAGAATATCCGGCACGCCGCGTCGGAGCACGCCGGGGAACTTAGTTGCCCAGCAATGGGGTTGCGTATTGAGGTATTTCAGAATGGCTCGTTGTATAGCCGCTTCAGAGGACGATGGCTTTGGGAATCTCATCATGGTGTCTCCTTCGTAGATAGGCCAGGGTGGCGTTGCTCATATCTCCCTTCTTACGCACGGCCCGATAGACGATCTCGTCGACGGTGCGATCAGCCAGGAGATAGAAGTAGTCACAGGGTGTATTTTGCCCGATGCGGTGGACCCGGTCCTCCGACTGTTTTTGAAGCTCGTAGGAGTACGACAGGCTGTAATAGATGGCATAGTGGCAGTTCACGAATGTCAGGCCATGGCCTGCGCTCTGGGGATTAGCGATCAGGTATTGCGCCCGACCCGATTTGAAGGTTTCGATGACCTGCTCCCGATCGCCGGTGCCGGACCAGAGGGCCACGGCGCCGGGAAGGGCCTCCAGAAGCTGCTGGATCTCGGCGCGGAAGTTGGCCCAGATGATCACCTGGTGGGGGCCGATCTCATCCAGTAGCGATCGCAGCTCGGCCAGCTTCGAAGTCCCAATCTGGACGATTTCACCAGCCTCGGAGTAGGCGAAACCGCTGGTCAGTTGACGCAGTTTCATCACCTCGGTCAGCGCCGTGGTACCGAGCACCATTTGCTCGCCGAAGCGCAGCACCAGGTCCTGCTCGAAGGCGTCGTATGCCTGACGTTCGGCCCGCGAGAGATGAACGGTCCGAATCTGGTGGATTTGCTCGGGCAGGTCCAGGCAGTCGACTTTGCGAACGACATGGGTTGCCGGCGCCATGGCGGCCTGGAACTGTTCGCGCATCGAGCTGCGAAACTTCCAGATCTTCTGGCCCGTGCACCCGATCGGCGCGCCGTGGAAGTACTGTGATCGAAAGGCATAGAAATTCTCATGGAAACAGGCGTTGCCCGGGCCGGTGATGAACTTGATTTGGGTCCAGTATTCCGACTCATCATTCGGCGCCGGTGTGCCGCTCAGGCAGTATCGCTGGGGGATCGGTCGATCGCACCGAAATGGTGAACCTCGAAAGGGTACACCGGCCAGCGACAGAAGGGCCTTGCTGATCTGGCTGCGCGGGTTCTTCATCTTCGAGGATTCGTCGACGATCAGTACGCCGAAACTCTTGGCGACTATATCGTCGTATAGCATCTTCAGTCCCTCGAAATTGACGACGTAGATGTCGCTGGGCTGAGCAAGTCGCCGGCGACGCTCAGCCGCCGACTTGGCCCACAGGGATGCGACGCTCAACGTGGGGGTGAACTGGCGGCCATCGGCCAGCCAGGCCGATTCAATGATAGACAGCGGGCAGACGACCAGGGCAGGACCTATCCCCTGCGATCTCCAATACTCAATGAGCTTGAGGGCCAGGAGCGTCTTGCCCGTACCGCATTCGTAGAAAAAGGCCCGGTTGCCCGTTTGACCGAGGGACAGTCCGTGACGTTGGTGGCTAAACAATTCCATAGGATGACTTTTCAAGAAGACCGGACCCGCCTGGAAAGTGTTCAGCCGGACGGGCCCGGTAAAGCTCGGTTAGATGGAGATATCGTTGTGTTGTGCGTCACGCTCGGTCTGGGCGACGTCGGTAGCGCCGCGCTGGCGGTGGTACTTCTGAACTTCGCCGAACAGTTTGGCCAAACGATCGAGTTGTGTCTTATCTGTCGGCTCGGCCGGATCCAGAACGGCAAGGGTCTCCAATTTGAGAACAGAGGCCGCGTAGCGATCAAAATCCTTCTTGTAGAGACTGAAACGAGCGCGAAGGGTCTGGTATCGGCCGGCGTAGCCGTCGTTGACGGCGTTGGTCAGCCAGGGGATCAGGCTCTCGCGTTTGCCAAGCGAACTAGCGGGTGCCTTCAGGACAAAGGGCAACCGGTCGCCGTCACGCACGAGGTAGAGCATGATCATATTCTGGCAGCGCTTGCCACGTCCGCCATCGGCGGCCGTACCATACTGGTTCCAGGCGCACTGGCTGCAATTATCGTCCTGGCGGTTCTCGCCGCCGTCGGGCAAGGCGCCGTTCGAGCTGCAGCAATCCGGGAACGAGGTGTCCCCCTCGCCAAACGCACTTGACCAGTAGGTGTTGGCCTCGTGCCAGAAGATGACGTGACCTTCGAAACTCTTGGTCAGATCTCCTCCGGGCATTTCAAACTGGCCCGATTCCCGCATGATCGTCGCCCGGGGCAATGGGGCATCTGTTGGGATCTGGTACGCATCGGCGCCGCCGAAGGCCTCGGCGATCGCTTGCTCCTCTTGGACCGCCAGGGTGGTCGGTTCGTCCTCTGTCTTTCGTTTCGTTGGCATTGTGATGCTCCTTGTTACGATGTAGTGATATCTGGCCCGCTGTTACGAATTGCCGGCGGGGTCGGCGGTAGCGCGATGCGCGAGAAACTTGCTCTTGCCATTCATGCGGACGGATCGTTCGTCTCTGGTGCTGATGATCTCGGTGGGGATGTTGCCATGCGCCTCCTCATGGGTCTTCATCGTCGATTGCAGCGTCCCGAAGTGCACGATCTCCTTAATGATCGAGCCAAGCCTTTCGGTGCGGAGCCACGCGTGTAGCTGCTCGTCGGTGACGCCGGTTGCCTTGAAGAATTTCCGTCGCAGTGAAACAGAAGGGGTCAATCCGTTGGCCAATTTCAGGCTGTCGACGCCGGCCGAGATCATCAGATCCGCCAGCTGTTCCTTACGCTGGTCCTGGTTTGCCTTGCGGCGTTTGAGCTCGGTATCCAGCCTGCCAAGCTGATCATCTTCGATCGCAATTGCCTCGGCCAGCTTGGCGGCCGTGGCTTCAATGGTCGCAGAATTGGTGAACTGCTCTTCAATTGGGATGCTCATAAGAGTCCTGTTTCTTCAGATTGATTGGTGAGCGTTCCTTACGCCACTGCCGGATGCGTCTCTTGAATCTCGGACATGGACGGGGGACACCCCTCTGCGATCCATTGCATCAACCGGGCTTTGGGCCAGCGGATCAGGCGGCCGATCCGCGCTGGGGCTGGAATCGTTTTGGTCTCGATCATCCGATGCACCGTCCGTTCCCCGCATTGCAGAAGCGTGGCCACATCGGACACCGTGACCATTTCCGCGTCCACAAAAGAAGTCTTGCTATTGCCCATGACCACATCCTTTCGAAACCGTAAGTTTCCATTCAGATGCAGTTCTACCAGGGGGTGCGACGAAGAAATCGGTGTGGGATTTATTCGCAGAGATTCATTGGGAGGTGGCCGGCCCCGATCCGGCTAATGCCTTGGTTTGCCTGCAGTTGCAGGGAGGGGATTTCTTTGTCTTTTGCCCAGATTGTGCGTGGGCGGTTTAATCAGGCGGAATTATTCGCACTGGGGTTGGACGCGGACCCAATCTTGAGCCTGTTTGAGATACGCCACTGTGACGCCTTCGTCTTCGCAGAAGGTTGCTTTGTTGCGGAACTTCCGGTCGTTTTCCTTCCATGCCGTCACAAGGGCTCTTCGCTTTTTGCCTTGTTTTGAGTCCCACCCTATCGGTGGCTGTCCTCGTTTCTTACGGGCCGATCCTGGATCGGCGTCAGGGTCTTCGGTTGGCAGATCGTGTTGTATCTCCAGCCATATTGGCTCTATTGCCTCGAAGCCTTCGCTCAAGAGTACATCTTCGACATAGCACCAGAAGGAATGCTCAAAGTATCTCTTCAGATTCGCTATGGTCTTTTCTACATCTCTCGGAATGAAGGCGTAGAAATTGTTGAAGACTCGCTCCAGCACTCTGCCCAGGCACAGATATCGCCAGCGAAGATCTCCATCGTCGGGGCGACGCGGCCCAGCTGCGCAGTAGGGCAATGGTGCTCTTAGAACAGGAGGGAGCTTCTTCTTGCGTCCCATCCACTTGTCAAATCCCTCGATCTCCTGAATAAGCTCTCGGATGCGATTCTGACAATGCCCCTTGTGTCTCAAGACGCGCTTGTAGAATGGCATCAGTTCCGCTCTCATCGGTTCCAGATGAGTCTGCTGATGGGAGGGTGTTCGCTCCTCTACTGACTGGTTCGGGTCATGCAGTCCGTTAGCACATCGATTGACCTTGAGTATTAGCCTCTCCAGCGGCGAGGGAACATCTTTTCGTTCTGCCATCTATCACCTGTTCTTTCGGGTCGGTTCGGGCAAGGTCACCGGACAGGTACGTAGCAACCTTACCCAAACCGATTCGGCCGGCTGCAGACCGGCCTCCCGATGTTTCCATGTTACTCAATTCTTCAGTGGCGGATCACTTCGGTTCCCTTTGCGGCCAGCAGTTCGCGGGCGAAGCCGCGCTTGTCACAAGCCGGGGAACCCCTTGTTAGGTAAGCCTATTTGCAGCTGTGTACTTGGGCGGTTGCCAAGGGCTTCCATGCCCCGACAATGGCGCGACGTTCGCATGCGCAAAACCACCCACGGCAGCGCGCAAAGCCGCTTGCAGTCAAAGCCGGGAACTTCCCTTCCTCCAGATCTTTCGGTGACGAAGGCGGCCTATGACCCGAACTGTCGTGGGCCAGTTGCAACCCGACCCCCTGATATCAGCCTTACTCTACCTCGTGTGCTTCTGAGTGTCAAGTCCCCCAACCATGTGACAGTCACGATAGCTGGCTTGGGGCCTCTTCGGCGAAGGCATCGTTCATCTGATCGACCGGAGGAAGTCCTTTGGGGGCTTTTTTGCGAATTGGACCTTTGCGAACAGTGAATAGTTCACACTCTCAGGCGTCTATGTGATCGAACGAATATTCGCCCACCCACAGACGCTGTATACGCAAGGGACGTCGTTGGCCAAATACCAGTTCACGGATGAACAGGATAACCCAGGGTGATATCCCCGCCACCTGCACGCGGGTCCGAGAGCATCTGCAATAGGCTCGGCTTTACATTAGTCGATGCCAACGAAGTCACAAACCTTGGGTTCCGAGGCCAGGTAAGCTTCTTCGAGTTCAGCCAGCACTTCCAGGAATGGTCTGTCCGCATTCGGAATGGCGTGTGATTCGACTTGGATAGAGAGGCCCTTTTCTTCGCCTCCGACGGCGATTGTCTCCACCTTCTCGACGAAGCCGAACTTGGCCAATATGTCGGGATTCCCGTACATGGGGCGCCCACCGACGACGGTCAGCCGCACATCTCCTGGCTCTGCATTTAGCAGAGCATCATATGGTCTGTCTGGGTCTCCCTGGACAACCATGAGATTCGCTCTAAATCCAGGGGTGATCTGTCCTACGTATTTTTCGATCCCTACTGCTTTGGCTGCGTTACGTGTGACGAACTCCGCGAATTGAAGTGGCGTAATGATGTCGTCCCATGCCTGTTGGCTGTACTGGCGGGCTTCTCTGAGTTCCTCAAGAATGTTCCTTGTTCCCGAGGGAGTCCAGTCAGGTGACAGTGCCACATTGACTCCCGCCCCCAAGGCGCCGGGGATGTCAGTGGTCTGGCCGTAGAGACGAAGGTTGCTGGAGGGCGACCATATCAGATTGGCCTTTGCCTCGGCCATAGCGGTCCACTCGTCGGGACCGTACGGGACACCATGGATAATGGTGGTACGAGCGTCGAGCATCCCCATGCTCTGCCAATCATTGAACTCGTCGAGAGCGGCTGATGAGGTCCCTTCCGAGAGATGGATGATGAACCGATCCCAATACTCGGCACTCTTCTGCTCCCAGAATCCCTGTTCTTGTCGCAGGGGAAAGGTCTGAGCGTGCACTCGAGCGGGGAACCGCTCCACATTGTGAATAACAATGCCTTGGTGAGCGTAACCGTTCGCGCTGCTGCTGTTACAGTTGGCTCCCTGAATTGAAGTCGTGCCCGCCGTAAGGGCTCGTGCCTCGGCTAGTTTCCAGATGTTTACGCGCTGGGCGTTCGATCCGCCGTAGTTGAGGATGTCGGATATCTGGTTGTTGAACTCCGCACAGAGGGGGTGAGCTTGCCACTCATAGCGTTCCGCGAACAGTTCCGGAAAAGGGATGACGTCCAATACGTTGTATGGGGGATGGTTATGCGAATCGATCAAGCCGGGCAAGATCAGTCCGCCTACGTCAACGACGGGAATATCGTAGGGGCGGATGAAGCGGATCGTTACGATCTCATCACCCAGGATTTCGAGGTATCCGTCGTGAACGATATCCCGCATGTCATTCATTGTTACAACATGTCCCCGGAGAGCGTAATGAAGGGGCGACTGACCGGTATCGATATCACTGGTTGTTCTTGGCTCTATCTTGAAGTTGCCGAACGAGTAGAATAGCACGCCAGCGATGGACTCCAGATGATCTCCTGACTGTGGAAAGTACGCATAGTCGTTCTTGTCATCGCAGAGGCAGGACTGATGTCCGTTTGTCACCTCCCACTCTCCGTACTTCTTGAGCTGGGAGACGGATACATCCTCAATGGTGATCAGAACTGATTCACACTTTTCCTCTCTGGCCTCTTCGACATCTACGAGAATCGGCTCTACGCTATTGCCTGAGGATAGATGCTGATAATCCGTGATATCCAAGACCTCAGTCATCCCATAGTATTCAGTGACCGCCCCCGTTAATGTCACCTCATCGCCGACGTCCGGACCGTTCGCGATTGAGTAGACAAAGACCGCCTTCCAAGGACCTGGCGCCTCCGCCACCACATATCCATCATGGAACACGGCGGTCACAATCCCTGAGATGGTTACTTCCTGTCCCACATACGGCGATCTGCCTGAGGCGTCTTCCGTGAATTGAATGTCATGGATTGAGACTGCTTGCGCATTTCCAAAAGCCAGCATTAGGATGGATACAGCTACAACAGAAAACACCCTTAAACGCCGCATGCTTGCGCCCTCCAAAACTGATCGATTCTCCCCGGAACCATTTCGAAGTGGCCTGTATCAGCCAAATTCCAACCCTATCCTAGAATATTTCGCCCCTCGACTCCATTGCGGAATGTACGTATTTTTGTTTTCGCGTCCATATTTGCCCCCCCACAGACGCCATCTACTATCGAGGGAGGGGCGTAATTTGTTGGCCGTGTCTGGTTTCGGTGCCTCGGACTGTCGGTGCGATTAGCTGCTGTTAGTCCGTATTGGCGGCCAGTCCCTCATCTTGGGCCAGGGGAGGTGGAGAATGTCAGGACTTTCGACTCGAACGCCGCTCCTGGAGTTTGTGGAGGCTATCCAGCCTATCTGCGGGAAGGGTCCGGGATGATTCCAGAGAAGGCTTGAACACGCTACGAGCAGGGGCTATACTATATTTAGAGAGGATTAAGGCTTTGAGGAGGGGGCGATCTCCAGGGGGTGTGATCTGACAGGAGGAGGAAGAACAATGTTTAGAAAGCAGTCAAACGCCTCGATTCTCATTGCCCTTCTCATCGCTCTAGTGTGCTTTATCTGTGTAGTGCCAACGTTCGTCTTCGCCAACGGGGGTGGATTTGCGCAAGATAAACCGACGAGGAACACGGCCGACATTATCTTTCAGAGCATGTGTTCTGGAGGTGGCACAAAAGGTATCCTGGATGCAGATTTTCCAGTGCACATATCATGGCGCTGCTCCAAGTGTGGCAGAAAGACTCAGGTCACTGTCCCTCTGGTCAAGACAGACAATACGGACTCCATCGCGAAGAAGCTTGCCGGGGCGATTAACTCCGCTGTCGCCGGCAGCGATAATGTCCGTGTCACGTACTACCAGTCGTCGAAGACGAAGAAGCAGGACCAGAACTGGTATCGGATTCGTTTTACGGGCGTGGATCAGGTTGATGCCGGGGCGTGGCATTCCAAACTGAAGTTGTATGTGCTCACTTGGCCCGATGTCCGGTACGTTAGACCGGGCCCGTTCCCGGAGAATGTCACGCCTGGAAAGCCTGGTCGGACTGTGAAACCTGGCAAGGAACTAAAGGGCAACAAGAAGAAACGCAAGTATGCAGGGCCCGGGTTCTTTGGCTGGAAAGAAGTCCACTTCAGCGTCGGTTTATACCCCTGGTCACAGCCGGCGGACCCAGCAGGTTCTTTTGTCCCCTATCGTTCGTACCGATATCGCTACGCCGAATCCGATCCTGACGAACTCGTTTTCGATCAACTCGAGAGTGCGCTCGTTGCCGACGGTTTCGAACTTGAGCGATTTGATGATACTCACCTTGGGATTCTCGGTGGACCCGATGGCACGGTTGTTGCGACAATGTCATTGGGTGCGTGGTTGACCGATCCGTCGGAGGAGAATATCGATCAGGAGGAACACTGGACTATCGGGGATATTGTGTCCAGTTCCGATGAAGAGCCCGTGGAATTGGCCGAGGACGACGAGATCTGGTTGCTGGACGCCATCCAAGCAGGTCTCAACAAGGATCTGTCGGGCATCGCCACCGACATCGCCCTTCGCGAAGGACTGGTCCCGTGGGAAGAGTATCCTGAACTGCTTGCTCAAGAGGGCTATGATCCGGCAGAGGGAGAGGGAGGTAGCTGCCAGCCGGAGATGACGGTCTGTATCGGGGCACAATGTGTCCCGCTGATTATTGACCCGGATGCGTTGCCCTCATCGAACACGTTTATTGCCAATATCACACTCGAACTTGAGCTCAACTTTCCAGGGGTATTGACTGCCGAGGTCACCGCCACATCACCGGCCGGTGGGGACTGGACCGCGTGGCTGATGCCTGATATCGTTGGCCCAGGAATTGTGACCACGACTCTTTGGATTCGAGGTGAGAACCTGGACTGCGGAGCGCTTCCCGCCGGCCTTGGCGAGACACAAGTGGCAGAAGTCAGCCTGTACGTTGTGCCGGCGCTGTAGCGTGGATTGCATAAGTTCGGCGAAGGCCGCGGTCGAGAATCTGGAATCGTGTTTTGAACATCGATGCCCAGGGGGATGCTCGACCAGATGCCGGATATTGTAGATTCCCGGGACTGTCTGAACATCGAACATTGATAGAGTCTTTCGTCTGACGCTCTTCTCCGGCCTGATCGACGACGTCCGCATCTACAACCGGGCGGTGACACCATGAGACACACGTAGGCAATCTTCCAACAGGGACCTGCGTTTCCTCGTCGCGGAGGTCCTTTCTGTCGCGAGAGAGGGTCGCTCCAAATAGGTATTTCCCCTGATTGACTCAGACCTGCTGCATCTGATACCCTGCGTAAGCAAAGATGCATGAGCGACGCAGAACGGCGGGGAGTTGCTATGACCGACGTCACACGTATCTTGAATGCGATTGAGCGGGGGGAGGCGAAGGCTACGGACGAACTCCTGCCGCTGGTCTATGAGGAACTGCGGTTGCTTGCTGCCCAGAAGCTATCCCATGAATCTCCCGGTCAGACGCTCCAAGCGACCGCACTGGTCCACGAGGCCTACATCCGACTCTTGGGCGATGGATCCCAAGACTGGGACGGACGCCGACACTTCTTTGCCGCCGCCGCTGAGGCCATGCGGCGGATTCTTGTCGAAACAGCTCGTCGAAAGAAGTCAATCAGAGGTGGTGGCCTGGTCCAACGAATTGATTTGGAGGGGTCCGCATTGCTGGATGGGAGCGAATCAGCTTCAGATCATCTAATCGCCGTGGATGAGGCGCTGGAGAGACTGTCCCAGAAAGACAGGGTGAAGGCCGAACTGGTCAAGCTTCGCTATTTCGCTGGATTGACAGGAAAGCAAGCGGCTCTAGCCTTGGGTATCTCCCCTGCCACGGCAGACCGGTACTGGAGGTACGCTCGCTCTTGGCTGCGTCTTGAGATCATGCGAAGGTCTAAGCTGGACTAGACCCCAAGAAGGATTTTACGAAGATTCTCTATTTTCGTGACGCAATTCGGCTCGGATTTTTCGCATTGTAGAGTGAAACAGGCTGTCAGGACCTGAACAATGAACGGCGACCACAAGAAAGACGAAGAACTAATATTCTACTCGGCACTGGAGTTGACCTCGCCGACCGCTAGAGCAGCGTATTTGAAGGAGGCGTGCGGCGACGATGCGGAACTCTTCGAGCGCGTGCGGGCCTTGCTCACAGTCGATAATCTTGAGGATGGCTTCCTGGAGGACCCACCCACAATTCTAGATGTGCCGATGCTAAAGGAAACACCGGAAGAGACTGCCGGCACCGTGATAGGCCGCTACAAGCTGCTGGAGAAGATCGGTGAGGGGGGGATGGCTGTTGTCTATATGGCCGAGCAGGCCGAGCCCATTCGCCGGAAGGTGGCGCTGAAGATCATCAAGCTGGGGATGGACACCAAGCAGGTAATCGCCCGATTCGAGGCCGAACGGCAGGCCCTGGCAATGATGGATCATCCCAATATCGCCAAGGTCCTCGATGCCGGCGCTACCGAGACCGGCCGGCCTTACTTCGTGATGGAACTCGTCACCGGCGTCTCCGTCACCGAATATTGCGATCAGAACAACCTGAGCACCAAGGACCGACTGGCCTTGTTTCTCCAGGTTTGTAACGCCGTTCAGCATGCCCACCAGAAGGGCATCATCCACCGAGACATCAAACCCTCGAACGTCATGGTCGCGTACCATGATGGCAAACCTGTTCCCAAGGTCATCGACTTTGGCATCGCCAAGGCGACCAACCAGCGGCTCACCGAGAAGACGCTGTTCACCCGCTACGCCCATATCATCGGCACGCCGGCCTACATGAGTCCGGAGCAGGCGGAGTTGAGTGATGTAGATATTGACACACGCTCGGACATCTACTCTATGGGCGTGCTGCTCTACGAACTACTCACAGGCACAACGCCGTTTAGCGAAGAGGAACTCCGCAAAGCAGGCTACGTCGAGATGCAGCGGGTGATCAGAGAGCAGGAGCCCGCCAAGCCGTCTACGAGGCTCAGCACCCTCGGCGAAACCTTGATGGACGTAGCGAAGCATCGCAATGCGACCCCTGATCTACTGGCGAAAGCGGTTCGTGGCGATCTCGATTGGATCGTAATGAAGTCTTTGGAAAAGGACCGCGCCGGGCGGTATGAGACAGCCAACGGTCTGGCCGAGGATGTCCGGCGTCATCTGGAGCATGAGCCGGTCCTCGCCAGGGGTCCCAGCACAACGTATCGGCTGCAGAAGTTCCTGCACCGGCATCGAGTTCAAGCTGGGGCCATATTGGCGATTGCCGCCGTGGCTGTTGCCGTGGGTATCATTCTGTCGATGTGGAATCGAGACCGGCTCCAACTCACTGAGGCCGAGGGTTTTCGGGACAGGGGTATTCTCTCCCAGGCTCACGAACAGTATGCCAGGGCAGACCGCGACGGTGCCCTGGAGACTATCAAGCCAATCCTCGCAAGCAAACACGTGGGCCCCGAGGCGCAGCTCCTGCACGCCGGCATACTTGTGGACAACCGTCGCTCTGATGAAGCCGCCGCCATCCTGGAGAACCTGCTTGATGAGCAGCCGGAAGTCACCGGAGCGGCCCATTCGCTCCTCGCTCGCATTCTCTGGGAGAGTGCATCGCCGGATGCCGAGAAACTCCAGGAGATCGAAACGCACCGCCAGGAGGCCGAGGCCCTGCTTCCCGAGACGGCGGAAGCCTATTTCCTGCGAGCCATGACAGCCATCACGGTCAAGGAGCAGCTCGCCTCACTCGACAGGGCCTTGCAGTTGGATCCCAGCCATTATGAGTCGCGCAGATTGCGGGCTTTTACCTACTACGCCTCCCGCAAGTACGATCGATTGCGGGATGAGACGTTGGTCATGACGGTGCTACGGCCGCGCGACCCGTTGGGCTACTCTCTTCGTGCCATCGCCTGGTGCGAGCTTGGCCGGTATCCAGAGGCGATTGCCGACTATGACAGCGCCATCGCACTCACATCCGCGGCCGATTCACAGTACGGCAATCTGATCGTCCGACGGTCAGAGGTGTTCTTGCGCATGGGTGATTATGAGCGTGTCATCACCGAAGCCCCCGTAGGGGCGAAAGATCTTTCGCCCCTACAGTACCACACCTTCTGCGCCCTGACGGCCCTCGGCCAGTATGAGAAGGCAGCCGCTCTGTTCCGCCAGATCGTGTCGCCCGGGCATGAAGCTCGCCGCCAGTTTCAACAGTGGTGCATGAAATACGTCTTCGATACCCTGGAAGCCGGGCGGTCCTGGCATCCGCCGGACCGAGAGCCTCCTGGCCCTGCCTTCCTAGCCATGATAGAGGCCGAGGAGACCCACGGTAGTCTCTCGGCCAGAGCCCACCGCTTGATCACCGATGGATTCAGCGCTGGGTGGTCACCCGATGGGAGCAGGCTGGCCTTCAGCCTGGGAGTTCATGGTTACAGCGGCGTGGCGATCTACGACCCCGCCACGCAGGAAACCGACCTGCTGATCGTCCCGGGCAAGGATCCGAGGTGGTCGCCCGATGGCAAGTACATTGCCTTTGTTCGTGACTGCCAGATGCTTCGACTCGCGGAACTCGCCGAGGCCGAGCGAATCGATCAGCACCGTCCACTGGCAGACGAAGAGGTCTGGCTCATGAAATCAGACGGCACGGAGCCAAGACGCCTAGCCAAAGGCAGCTGGCCCTCGTGGGGTCACGATTCCGAGCACCTCTACTATGTGTCGCGTACGAGCGGTCATCTCTATTCACTTTCTCTCGCTGGCCGAGCCACTGAGCCCAATCAGGTCATGAGATGTGGTAATTGCATGCCCTCGGTTTCGCCCGACAATCAACATGTGGCGTACTTCGAGGGAGGCTCACTGAAGATCAAGGACCTAGCCTCTCAAACGCCTGTTGCAGAGTGTACCGTTCCATTCTTGAGATGGGGCATGGTCGCCTGGTCACCTACAGGCAACGAGGTCTGCCTGGGCGACAGCAATCCTGCAAACGAGAAGACCGGTCTCTGGATATACAGCTTGCCGAGAAGGGAGTTTCTCAGAATCCTTGACGGCCAGATAGGGAGTGCCTGCTGGTCCCCCAAGGGCACGGACTTGGCCTTCTTCCTGGGCGTCCCGTACCGCGAAATCTGGGCCGCCGCTATCGAACCGAATGCCCCGGCCATTGACACGCTTGGCCCTGCTCGAACACTCGACGAGCATTCTGCCGACATGGTTGCCTTCTACACCCGCAGGATCGAGGCCGATCCGCAGGACGCATACGCCTACTCCGGCCGTGCTCAGTTGGGAGAGCGACAGGAGGCGCAAGCCGACATGCGGCGCTGGTCAGCCCTTGTAGCCGGAGGGACGTTCGCGGATTCTCAATCCAATATCCCAAGGCAAGTCATTAGCTTGCCATTTGACTGTCAACTCGTCTTTTCTGCAGAAAGACCCGTAAATACGATTCCAATGATGTCTGTTGCCTTTGGGCAGAAAGGGAGGTTCAAAATGAGACATTTCAAGGTTCCAATATGCGTTACGTCACTGTTTGGACTCTGTCTTCTAAATGGTCTCGGAGCGTCGTCTGTGTATGCGGGCTTCACGTTTGAGGCGCCTGCCAATCTAGGGCCAGCGATTAATACTTCCATGGCTGAGCAACCTTGGGGTTTCTCATGGGACGGTCTGTCGTTTTGCTTCGGGAGACCTTTATCCGATGGGTCTGGCGCTGAAATACTGGTTGTGCAGCGACCGACGACGTCTGACTCTTGGGGTAATCCCATAAGTCTTGGTTCGGAGTTTGGCAATTCCGCAGAAGCCACAGCTCTTATGAATGCAATTGATGAGACCCTGGGGGGATACATGGCTGGCGGCGGTACAGCCGACGGGCTGGAGGCATATGTTCCCACTGACAGTCTCGGTGGATATGGCGCCTATGACCTCTATGTATTTAAGCGGGAGACAACAGACACAGGGTGGGGGCCGCCGTTGAATCTTGGCGAGACTGTCAATACTCCCAATTACGAGACTCACGGCCCAATATCGCCAGACGGCCTCACTCTCTACTTCTCTTCCAACGGGCATGGAGGATATGGCCAATCGGACATATTCGTTATGACACGGGCAACACGCTCCGATCCGTGGGGCGAACCGATAAACCTTGGCCCCCTCGTCAACAGTCCGAATTGGGACCTCAACGCTACTCTCTCAACTGATGGCTTAACGCTCTTCTTTGGGTCCGATCGCCCCGGCGGATCCGGAGACTTCGACATATGGATGACAAGGCGTGCTAGTCTCTCCGATCCTTGGGGACAAGCCGTCAACCTTGGGCCAACAGTGAACAGTCCGGCCGAGGAAGATATCCCATATATATCGCCAGACGGTTCTACGCTATGCTTCCTTTCCAACCGTGACGGTGGGTACGGCAGTTACGACCTGTGGCAGACTCAAACCGTCCCCATCGTCGACTTCGACGGCGACGGGGCTGTTGGCAGCGTGGAAATCGGCATCATGGTTGACTTCTGGGGCACCGATGAGTCACTATGCGACATTGGCCCCATGCCGTGGGGTGATGGTGTCGTAGACGTTCAGGACCTGATCGTCCTGATCGAGCACATGGTAGCGGACGCAGCCGAGGATGAGTGACCAACGACGTCCGCATCTACAATCGGGCAGTGAGACCGTAGTGCATTTTCTGCACTTGCCTTGAAGGTAAGGGCTGGCATCCCTCGGGCAGGAGCCAGCCCCTTCTGCAACCAGATTGCCAGGGTCTGGGGACGTGCCCGAACGGCGGTGCTCTGGGATAGTTGATGCCCCGCGTAAACAGGTTTTTCAGCGCGCGGCGCAGGATGTGGCCCTGGACGCGGTATATATAGGAGGAGCCCAGTGGGCCCGCTGCACGTGGGCATCCAGCACGCCGAGGATTGGGCTGTCAATGACGTCATAGCGGAGATATCAGTATGCGGGATACGTGGAGCCCAAGCGGTGGGCAAGAAGTCGACGTGGGGCGTATTGTGACGCGAGTATTCTATGCCGATGGCGAGCGGACGAGCACGGGAACGGTCCAGGCCGCACTACATCAACTCCGTGCGGAAGTCACCCACTTCGACAACGTGAAGGACTGTCTCGATTCCCTGAGGAACAAGGAATGTCATCTGCTCATCAGCAATGCCAGGCGACCGGCCGTCGACGGGGTGAGACTCCTCCTGGGGGCAAAGCGCGTCGCACCATCGGTGCCTGTCGTTCTACTGGTAGACCAGGGTGACATTCGGGTTGCTGTTCGCGCGATTAAGGGCGGCGCCATCGATTGCTTGGAACGACCGCCTGAGAAGGCGCATTTGGTGTCTGCGATTGACGCGGTTCTCCAAGGGGAGATCAAGAATATCCTGCTGCAGAAGGACCCTTTGACGAAAACAGAAGACCGAGTGCTCCGCCTCATTCTCCAGGGTCATACGACTGCCGAAACAGGTCGAAGGCTTCACCGCTCCAGAAGAACAGTTGAAGTACACCGCTGCCATATCATGCGGAAACTTGAAGTCCACAGCATGGTTGACCTTGTGCGGAGGTGTGCCCGAATGGGTTTACTGCAGGATTGGCCATGATTGCGGGAAGTGCCAAGGTACGTGTTGCCCACAACCGATCAGAAGCCAGGATGAGCAAGGGACGATACAGTGATCCAGCCCGGCGTTCGTGTCGCATACTCTCCCGGACATGTTCGCCGGGGCTCTTCTGTTGCGGCCTGATTGCATTGTCCCCCCGCAATCTCCGGCCTGAGGCTCCCATGAAGATTGTTTGCTAGGCCGATTGGCGGAAGAGATCAGAATTGGTGAGATTGTCTGTGTTGCCGATGACCCCTATGAGGCCTCCGACGACCCACGGGATGAGGCCACCGAGGCTGCCTTCGGACAGGTCCAGACGGTGATGGATGCCGGCAGTCATGCGGTTATGCCAACCCATCGCCGTGCAATAGGGTGAAATAGGCGTCGCTGAGTCTGTCAAAGCACTGGACAAAGCAAAAAGGCCCGAACTCAGAAGTCCAGGCCTTTTAAGCGTTTACGATTCTGCCGCGTTAGACTTGTTGTACGGTGGCTATTTGAACAACTTCAATATGCTGCCGTCATAACTGTTGCATTGACAAGGCATTGCAGTCTCTGATTCTCTTGGCTTCACCTGCCGAAGGGCGCGCGTGCCAAATGCGTGCCAGATTCACACTTGAGCTTCGGGTGCTGGCTTGCCGTGCACGGTCAACCAGGTCATCACGCACACGTAGATAGAACCTGTGGGTTGTGCTGAAATTCGCGTGGCCGGCGAGCTTCATGACCTCGAATTCACTGAGTCCCTTGGCCAGCCAGTTGCTGATGGCAGTCCGCCTCAGGTCATGGAACTTTCCATGGTCGAGACCCGCACGTGCGAGGATCTTGCCGAAGTGCCGATTGAAGAGGGATACGACTTTCCGCGAGGAGTCTGAGTACGTCCAGTTGCCCTTGGCTCGCAGCTCACGCTGAATGAGATCGTAGCGGGCCGGGGCGACGAAGACATAGGGGTGGCCTTCCGGCTGTCGATTCTGATGATCGACCAACCTTTGGGTCAACTCTTCCGTCAACGGCAGTGTACGGCGATCCGTATCTTTGATTAACCACAGCCACGTCTCGGGCGTGTCGGCCTTAGGGGAAACGCGTAAGGTCTGCTGCTCGAAATCCACATCCGCCCAGGTGGCGTTGAGCAATTCGCCGCGGCGCAAACCGGTGGCCAGGGCCACGAGGACCAGCAGGTCCCAGCGGACGCATCGCCGCTCGTCGCTCGTCGCGTTCCAAGGCGAAATCCCGAGCTGCCCTCACGATGCGCTCGCATTCTGCATCGCTGTAGACATGAATCTCGCTCTTGGGACACTTCGGCATCATGATATACCTGAGCGGATTGTCGTCCAACTGGCGCCGTCTGACGGCGGTCTGGAAGATGCCCTTGATCTCCTTGAGCTTCTTGGTCACCGTGGCCGGCTTGTTGCCCCGATCGAGGCATTTCTGCCGATAGCGCTCGGCATCCTCGATCGTGACCGCCTGATAGTCTTTGTCGCCGATGACGGCTATGAAGTTTCTCATGGTCGCGCGATACTCCTTGTGCGTGCTTTCCCGGATCTGGTCGCCGGTCTTGGCCAGGCTGTCTTCCACAAAGGCGCTCAGCCTCATAGAGGCTGGGTCGATGTGGCCCATCCGCAACTCGCGTTCCTTCTGGGTCCTCTGCTTCTCGGCCTTACGTCGATCGCTGTGGCCCAGGGTTTCCCACCGCCTCTTGCCGCTACTATCGGTGTAGCGCAGGACATAGGTGAATCGGGATCCGTCACTGGATGCCCTCCGATTGAGCTTCACCAGCTGCTTCATTTCAAACCTCCTTTCCGAAGCTGGCCTGGCTCATGTAATCCGAGCGAATTATAGCCAAGCTTCGGGACGAGCCCAAGGTCAATTTCCGGTTGTTGTTTCTTCTTCGATCCATTTCTGGATGGCATCCTTCGGATATAGTGTCTTGTTGCAGATGTGAATTCTCGGCAGGTTCCTCAGCCTCTTAAGGTTCTCGACGACATTGCGATGGTCTTTGGCGTTGCTGATTTCCGGGATACGGAGGAACCGGATCAGTTCCTCTTCCGTCATGACAGTTGGACAGGGCAGGACTTCACCGTCTGGGCTTGGCAGAATGGCGGGCAGATTACATTGCTGTTGAGCAATAGTCATGGATGCTCCTTGTGTTTTCTTCGGGGCATCGACCGAATGCGGGGAGGACCAAAGGAGAAGAACAGTAACATCTGCCAGTTCCTGCTCTTAGGCACGCCGCCCAGAGACACTTGCAATTCTCTCCCAGTTTCGTGAGAATAGCACCATTGGAGATTCGACACGGTGGGGAGTACGCATGACTGACGTCACACGTATCTTGAATGCGATCGAGCGGAGGGATGCGAAGGCTACGGACGACCTCTTACCACTGGTGTATGAGGAACTCCGCCTCCTCGCTGCCCAGAAGCTTTCGCGGGAGGCTCCTGGGCAGACCCTTCAGGCCACCGCGCTTGTTCATGAGGCCTATATCAGGCTGGTAGGGGATGAACCTCACGATTGGAACAGTCGGGGGCATTTCTTTGCTGCAGCGGCTGAAGCGATGCGGCGGATCTTGGTAGAAAACGCTCGACGCAAGCAGTCCGGTAAGCATGGCGGCCGTCTCAAGAAACTGGACCTCGGCAATGTGGACGTGACTGCCGAGCCGCTGTCCGAGGATGTGATTGCTCTGGACGAAGCTTTGGCCGGACTATCTGCGGAGGATCGCGTAGCGGCCGGCCTTGCCACCCGCTAACCGCAAACGGCTCAAGAACGGGGTCTGTCCCCAGGCCAATCCCCGCTCCGAGCTACAAGTAGGCGGCATATGTTGCGCTTTTGCTGTTCTCTACTTCGATTGCCCTGTCTCTGGCAGCATCGCCTGATAGCGATCCGCCCACTGCTGTTTGCCTCGCCTATCCCACAGTCGCGCGAGATCCCTCGCAGTCCACAGGACCAGCCAGTGGTCTTCACCTAGAGAGCGTCTGTGTATGTTCATGCCTTCAAGAAACACTTGTTGTGCTTCTTCCTCCCGGTCACAGTGGATGTACAAGTAACCCAAGGCATATCGTGGCCACCTCCAATCCGGCGATACAGCCGGTTCCTCGTTGCGGATGGCTATGGCCTCCAACAGCAACTCTTCTGCATCGTCGTAGCGATTCTGGGCCTCACAAATCCGGGCCAGTGTAATCATTGTGTTGATGGTTTCTCGGTGTCCTCTCCCGAGGACTTGTGATGCAACATGCCAAGTCTCGCGAGCCAGTTTCTCGGCCTCCTCGCAGCGGCCCTGGTCCATGTACACCTTGGCCAAGTATGTCTTGAAGTAGAGTCGATGTGCACTGCCGGGCGCCCACATGCGATGCAGGCCGTGGTCCATTTCCTCCAGTGCGTTCGTGAGAAGCGCTTCTGCTTCATCAAGCTCCTTCTGGTCTCTATGCCAGATTGCGAGACAGCACATGCAGAAGAGAGTGTCCTGATGTTCCGGCCCAAGTATCTCCCTGGTCCTGTTCAAGGCCTCAACTAACAGGGCTTCTGCCTCTTCGTAGCGAAGGGCGTTCATAATCACGGTGCCCAGCATACACATGGTCTTGAGTGTTAACTGATGGTGATCGCCCAACGTGTGCTTGCTGCCTTCCAATGCCTCACTGAGAACCATCTCCGCCTTATCGATTCGCTGCTGGAAGAAGTAGACACTGCCCAATTCGAACAGCGTCTCCAGTGTAGTCGGATCCGTTTCGCCTCGTTTGTCTTGAAAGATGTCAAGGGCTCGCTGCAGGTGATGTTCCGCTTCTTCCAACCTGCCCAAGCGATGGAATGCCAGCCCGAGCGTTTTGCGCACGCGAGCCTCGACAAGGGGCTGATCGGCAAACTTGGCTTCTATACTTCCGGTGGCGGCTTGCAGCAATTCCTCGACACCGACCTCGCGACCCGCGTCGCTCCAGGGATCGAGCGTGCCAAATACATCCTGTTCCAGGAAGCCGACCACGGCCGCAGCTTCATCACGGGACTCTCGTGCCTTCAAGGCAAATGTTGTCGTGGCGATGATACCTGCAACAAGCACGACCAATATGGCAGCGACGCTTGTGACGAGGGTTCTGTTACGTCGCAGGAGTTTCTTTATTCGATACGCGGCACCAGGCGGTCCAGCAATCAAAGGGGCGCCATGCAAGTAGTTTGTCACGTCACCGACCAGTTCCAGCACTGACTGATAACGTTCCTCTCGCTCCTTTCGCATTGCCTTGAGCGGAATCAACTGAAGCTCTCTGCGCAACAGCTTCCGCAACGTTGTGAGGTCGGTACGTCGGGCCAGGGCAACCTCTCTAGCTTTCTGCCCTAAGCTGGTCAGGCACTTACTCGGCGTTCTGGGTTCCTGATCGCGGAGTATACCACGGGCGTTGCTGATACCGCCTTCGCGAAGGCTCTTGGACTCGAAGGGAAGGACGCCCGTCAACAGAACGTAAAGAAGTACACCAAGCGAGTAGACGTCCGAGCGTATATCTACATCCGAATTTGCCATCTCGGCCTGTTCTGGGCTCATGTATTCCGGAGTGCCAAGTAGTTGACCTTGCTCGGTGACCAGTGTCTGTTCCGACAGCGTCCCCCTTACAGCCTTGGCCAACCCAAAATCAATCACCTTTGGAACAGCCTGCCCGTCTTGCTCAAAGACGAGGATATTCGAGGGTTTGATATCGCGGTGGATAATGCCCTTCTGATGTGCATGGTGTACGGCCTGGCAAACCTGTGCAAACAATTCCAGGCGTTCTCTCATCGTAAACCTGTGCTGGTCACAGTACTCCGTGATGGGAGGGCCTTCCACGTACTCCATCACGAAATATGGCCGTCGGTCCTCCGTTATACCTGCATCGTGAACGTGCGCAATATTGGGATGGTCCAGAAGTGCAAGGGCCTGCCTCTCAGCTTCGAAGCGCCCGACGATGGCCTTGGAGTCCATTCCGGGCTTGAGGATCTTCAGTGCGACCTGCCGCTTGACCGGTCGCTGCTGATGAGCCAGATAGACAACACCGACCGCTCCCTCACCGATTACACGCTCGAGTTCATAGCGGTCTAGCCGGCTACCTGGTCTCTCCATGAACAGGTCCAGAGGTTTGCCGGTGCAAGCCCGTTCTTGAGACTCTGATTCATCCAGTCCAAACGACAGAAGACGTTTCAGTTGTCCTGGATTGCTTGCGGATGTGAAGTCTGTGGCCAAGGTCGAAACCTTCCAACGTGTTCAGGTCGGACTATCGAGATGGCCGGCATCATTCTTGCCACCATCGATTTGCGATGACGTACGATTGTCGGCCCTGCTATTGAAACCGGCTATTCCGACGAATGCTGCGCGTCGCCGGGGAGAAAACACACGATTTCTCCCAATTCTTCTTCAATCTCTTCCTCGCGGGCTACCGTGTTGCGAACACATTCCCGCAATGCGGCCTGAAAACAACGTTTGGTTGTGACCAGCATATTCGAAGCCTTTTTCTTCCCTTCAATGCCATACCGCTCGCAGACATCCGCCAACGATGGGCACTCTGCCCCTTCCAGCGTTGGCCGCACTATCCTCTCATAAAAAACCTTCCAGTGAACCTCCATGCCCTGCTCATCGCACCTGGCCTTGACGTGTGAGAGAGCCTGGTCCAGAAGAGCGGCCACCCAACCATAGTTGTACGAATCGCCCGGACTCGATTCCGACACCGCCGCCGGCAAATCCCACGGTCCGAGAGAATCAATCGAAATGAGTCTGTTCCGGGGAATCCGCTTGGCGGCGGCTTGTTTGTCGAACTGGTCAATAAGATACTTGTCCAGAGCGTACAATAGGAATGAGCGAAACCGCCCTCTGCCGGGATCGGCCCTCTGCACAAGGTTGCGACCCAGCACAACTTCGCAGAAGAACCCTTGGGTCAGATCCTTTGCTTCATCGTTCTTGTGGCCTTTGCGTCGCAGATAGAAATACACAGGCTTCCAATACCGCTCGAACAAGAGGCCGATCAACGCTCGATTCCTCTCTTCGTTGGACCCTGCATCCTCGATCAAAGACCAGTGCGTGGTCAGAAAGGTTCTCCCGGTTCCTCCCATGTCTGTCTCATCGCGGTACGTCATGTGCTCCATCCCGACCCAAGACGCCTGCACACTCCATGCATCGCATGGTCACATGAGTATGCCGAACAGAAACAACCACAACAGAATAATAGTCTAATCGATAAGTGCCATGAGATCAAATGGTTATACCATTGGTGGGAGTCGGGGGGTCTCCAATCAGTCCTACAATATCTACCGAATCGTCGAGTATTGACGATAATTGGGCGGATTCTCTGAGAACCGCGCAGCCTTGTGGATTTCACCCGTAGTAAACAGCAGAAGCAGTCCCAATCGGGTAGACTAATGAACGTGTCACAGCAAGCCGATGCGGCGGGCTTATAGAGACCCTGCCGGGCGAAAGGATGGTGCATGATGACAAGGCAGAATACTCCGAGAATGGGCGTGGCGGTTCTGGCAACAGTCGTGCTATTTGCGTTTTGCGGCACTGCGCGTGTGACCGCAGACTTCATCTTCGGAACACCGAAGAACTGTGGCCCAACAATCAACACCGTGTATGGCGAGCATATCGGGAGCGTCTCCCCGGACGGTCTGACGCTTTATTTCAGCGATGGCGGACCGTTTCCAGCTCGCCCCAGTGGATACGGAAGCGGTGACATCTGGGTGACAACTCGCGAGACACTGGATTCTCCTTGGGGGGAGCCACATAATCTCAGTCCGCTTGTCAATACTGCCGTAGCGGAAGCTCTACCCTCTATTTCAGCAGATGGTCTGTCGCTCTATTTTATTCGCGTCAGCGGACCTGGCGACGAAGATATATACGTGACTACGCGTCCATCTCTTGACGCCGCTTGGACACTACCGATGGATCTTGGAGGCGAAATAAACAGCACATACCGTGATTACTTCCCACACATTTCAGTCGATGGTCTCACGCTCCACTTCTGTTCTCACCGCTCCGGCAACGGTGACCTTTACACAGCCACCCGAAAGAGGCTTGATGAACCGTTTGGTTCCCCTGTGCCTATTGGTGTTCCCATAAACACCGAGGGCGAAGAAGAGACTTGTCCGTGGATATCCCCCGACGGATGCACGCTGTTCTTCACGAGCATGGGCCCGGAAGGCTATGACATCTTCATGTCCCGACGACTGTCCCAAGACCATCCATGGGACGAACCCGTAAATCTGGGCTTGCCGGTGAGTACGCCGGGAGGGGAGTCGGGTACAAGCGTGACCGCCGATGGAAGCCGGTTCTTTTTCCATGGCGGTCACGGCGGGATAGGCTTTGGCAGCACCGATATATGGGAAGCTGAAGTCTGCCCTATCGTAGACTTCAACAGTGATGGAAAAGTGGATTCCAGAGATGCATCCATCCTGGTAGATCACTGGCTTCAAGATGAACCGTTGTGCGATATTGGCCCGATGCCGTGGGGTGACGGCATCGTGGATATCGAGGATCTGCTCGTACTGGCCGAGTATCTGGAGCCAGGCTATCGGTGTGTGGCGCGTTGGAAGTTGGACGAAAGCGAGGGTACGGCTGCTTATGACAGCGTGGGTGAGAACGATGGCTACGTGTTTGGCGATGCAACGTGGCAGCCCGAGGCCGGCAGAGTCAACGGCGCGCTGGAGCTCGACGGTGTGGATGATTACGTCACGACCGATTTCGTCCTTGATCCCGCTGCGGCGCCGTTCCGTGTTTTGGTGTGGGTCAAAGGGGGCGCCCCGGGCCAGACCATCGTAGCCCAATCGCCCGGGAGCGGTCTCGGCTCGATATGGCTGGGAACCGATCCTTCCGACGGCACTCTCATGACGGAACTGATGCTCCCCCAGCCCGCGCTAAGTTCGCCAGCGGTTGTGACGGGCGACCAGTGGCACGAGGTAACGCTCGAATGGGACGGCAAGCGCAGGCACGTCTATGTGGACGCTGAAGAGGTGGCCGTAGACGAGATAGACCTAGTCAAGATCCAGTGTAATGGATGGCTGAATATCGGGGCGGCCGGCCCCGCTGAATCAGAGACGTTCTGGTCGGGCCTGATCGACGACGTCCGCATCGAAAGCCGCACACCGAAACCGTAGCAGACAGTACCCACTTGGCGAACACACCAGGGCCGGGGGAAACGGAGCCTCGGCCCTACTCCCTGGGCAGCATGATCATCTGGAAGCCAATGTCCTCGGACCAGAGGAACTCGCCGGTAGGTTCGACATCGCCGGTAACGGCCACATTGGACATCTTGGCCTCGGCAGGCAGGGCGCCGGCGTGTGAACTGACTGCCAGGCCGACACGTACAGGATCATCCATCTCGACTTCTGCGACAGCCGGTCGGGTATCTGTGATATCTGGGACTGTACTACCGCCTTCCAGAACCTTCCATTTCTTGCCATCGTCAGAATGCTGAGCCTTGAACGTGTTGCCCTCGCGAATAAGTCTGATCCAATGCGGCAACGTTACGGTGTTTCGATTGGTGTGGATGCTGATCGCATTTTCGCCTGCCACCGGGCGGTACTGAAAGCACACTCGATTCTCCGGGGTGATCAGGGCCGCTGCGAACGCGGAATCCGAGGTGATCGTGTCCCTTATCATCACGCCGGCCTTGGTCCAAGGATTAACGTCTTGAACACTTTCGATTCTTGCGGTGATCAGAACGTCGCCACGGAGTTCATTGTGCGCGAAGTGGAACTGGTCGGACGCAAACCAGATGTCCTTCCCGGAGCCGAGGATCGTGTAGGTATCCTCTGTGTCATCATAGATCATCGTGCCCGCCGAGACACCATGCTGAAGCAGCAACGTCCCGATGTCGTTTTGAGTTAGCTCGCCTTCGATGAATCGGTTGCGTGGTTCGGCTGTGTCCTCAGGACGCGTCTGGTTGCTCTTGTCAGTCGCCGATGCCGTTGTAAGAAGAGAGATATTCTGTACCAGAGTAAAGGGACCGCTGGGATGGACGTCGCCAGCAATGTTTACATTTGAGATACGGGCTTCTATCGGGCGGGCTGCATCTCTTGATGTAACGGCAAGGCCAATGTGGACTGCTTCACTCATGGATATCTTTGTCGACACCGGCTGGTTGGGGTCGTCGGACTGTACTTCTTGCCAATTTGAACCGTCACTGGAGTGATAGGCAGTAAAACTGTTTCCCTGACGTTGGAGCTTGACCCAATAAGGCAGTGTCATGTCTCGAACGCAGAAACGTCGGCTGTATGCCCGCCCTCGCTCCGTTGTACGCCACTGAAAGTCAACAATGCCACCGGGTCCAATGAAGACCGAAGCGTGTTTCGATGTCGGTTCAACACCATCGCGTATCATGACACCCGCATGCGTCCAACGGGTGATCCATTGCACCTTATCGATTCTGGCCTCGATCGCGCCGTCACCATTCAACGTCTTGTCAGCGAATTGGAACTCATCAAAGACATGCCAGATACCTATTCCACCCCCTGCTAGTGTATAGCTATGTGATTCTCCATCATAGCGCAACCTCCCGTTAGGGATGACAGATTCATCTGCTTCAGGTGTGCCTTTCGCTCGTGCAGCAGCGCGCCATAGTCGGGTTTGGGAGGCTCGAAGCTCTTGACGGAGATGAATGGCCTTGTCCAATCGGCCCCAACCAACATATGCGCGGATTAGGTCTGATAGTGTGCGGTGAGTCACCTCATTATCGCCAAGGACACTGAGTGCCTTATTATAACCATTCTGGAGGATTGACACAGCCTCTGGATACTTGCCTTGCATTAAGTAAACCATTCCAAGGCAACCGGTGAATTCGGCCGTCCAACTGTGCTCCTCTCCGAGAAACCTTCTTGCTGTTTCTACGGCTTTGTGCAACCATCTCTCTGCCGTTTCATAATCACCCCAATAACCGTACGCAATGCCAATGTTCGCCATGGCCAATATGGCTTGCGCGTGATCGTCACCCTTCACCCGACGCGCACTAGCAAGGACCTCCTGGTTGATGTCTAAGGATTTGATGCACTGCCCCATGAGAGCGTAGTTGTTAGCGAGCATTATCTTAGCATGCAGCGTAGATGCGCTATCAGGGCCATTCCGTTGGGCGCTTTGCCGAACAGACTCGGACAGCAACGACTCGGCAACGTTTGCCCGGCCCTGGCTCCAGTAGGTGAAACCTAGTTCATATTTAGACTCGACAGTGAGACGATGGTCATCACCGAGGTGCTCCCGCTGAATCTCCAGCGCACGCTGCAGGTGTAAAACAGCCGCCTCCAGGTTGTCATTATGAGCATAGATCTTGCCCAATTTGTATCGAATGGAGGCCTCGGTTAAGGGATCGCCCGGGAACCTTCCTTCCAGGGCACTGGCCACCGAGTCCAGGACCGAAAGAGGTGTGACTTCCCCGCCCTTTGAGCGATGGGGACTAAGGGCCGAGAGCACGGAATCATTCAGGAAGCTGCTGACAGCCTGGGACCGCTGGGTCTGAATCTCCGCTCTGAGGTACATGACCACACTCGCGGTAAGACTGGCACCAATGACGATTGTCACCAGGACAATTGATGCAACCAGTGCACGGTGTCGTCCTACGAACTTCCTGGTGCGATAGAGTACACTGGGTGGCCCAGCAATCAGGGGCCGCCCATTCAGGTAGTTTTCTGTATCGGCCGCCAGGTCATTGGCCGAGATGTAGCGTCCTTCGGGGTTGTGGTTGAGCGCTTTTAGCAGCAACAACTCGAGGTCTCTGTCGATGCTCGGGCAGACGGCCCGGGGCGTCCTGACCTCACCCTCTGCGATGCGACGCAAGACCTGCTGGCGTGAGCCGCTTAGATCGTGTGGCAACTCTCCCGTCAATAGGCCAAAGAGGATGACACCCAAGCTGAACACATCCGTGCGCGTGTCTATCGTGTCGGTTTGACCTTGGGCTTGCTCCGGGGACATATAGGCTGGTGTCCCGATCGTCTCGCCGTCCATCGAGACCAATGGGCTCTGGCCATCCTCAAGAAGTTCCTTGGCCAGCCCGAAGTCCACGACATAAGGGCGACCCTCATCGGTAACGATGATATTGGATGGCTTCAGGTCTCGATGAATGACCCCCATTTGATGGGCATGCTGCACTGCGTGGCAGATGCTTCGCATGAGTTCGAGAATCTGGCGTTGCGTCAGACCGTGTTGCCGTACGTATTCATCCAGACTGGTCCCGTTGATGAAATCCATCACGTAGTAGTGCTGACCGCGATCGATGCCGCTTTCGTAGATACGGGCGATGTTGGGGTGCTTGAGCCGTGCAGCTAATTCGATCTCGCGTTCAAAACGAAGACGCGCCCTGTCTGAAGTGACAGATCCCACGTTCGGGATCTTGATCGCCACCTCGCGACCTGTACTCAACTGGACGGCGCGCCACACTTGTCCCTGTCCAGCTTCGGCCACTTTCTCCTGGATCTCATACCCTTCTATCTGAAGAGATAACTCGGATGCACTGGCCAGCTGTCCTCGCCCCACTGGTGAGAGACCGTTCTTCGAAGAGCGTTTGTCCTCACGGATGCCGCCGCGCACGTCACCATCTGAACCGATAGACAAGAGCCGGCTTATCTGGTCACCGCTCAAGCCAAAGGCCGTCTTTTTGTCTGAAGACATATCCATCAGTGTACTTTTTGCCTAACGAAGCCGAAGGCTGCCAGGGCCAGGACGCATGACCGGTGGCGCCCCCTGATTGTTAATGCAAAGCAGGAGGCTATCTTGCGCTTCCGTGAGAAAATACTTCAATCAGCTCGCGAAATTCCTCGTCTACGTCAGCATCCTGTACGACCAAACGGCGGATATGACGTTTCAGAGCGGCCCGGAAGCGCCGGTTCACGGTCACAATCATGTTGGAGGCCTTGCTGGGGCTCTCGATTCCATGCCTCTGACAGACTTCGGCCAGCGATGGGGGATCGGTGTTGCCTATAATGGGGTCAAGCACTCGATCACGAAAGACTTCCCAATGGAGAGTCTTTTCTTCGATACGGCATTTGGCTTCTACTTCGCTCAGTAACTGATCCAGCAGCTGAGCGGCCCACGCATAGTGGAATGATTCCTCCGGTGAGCAATGAGCAGGGGCTTCAGGCATCCTGTCGAGTTCAAGCTGCTCAAGCCGAAGAAATCCACCCTTGGGAGTCCGTTTCTGCGCGCTTTGCCTTCTGTGTTCACTGGCCAGGTGTTGCTGGAGGGCCGTGAGGAGAAATGTTCGGAACCGCCCCCGAGATCGATCGGCCTGTTGTACCAAGGACCGGCCCAAGACCATTTCCTGAAAGAATCCCTGCGTCAAATCCTTGGCTTGTTCGTTGTCATAGCCCTTGCGACGGAGGTAGCAGTAGACAGGTTTCCAGTATTTGCCGAGCAAATCGTTGATCAGTAAGGCGGAAGAGGCGTCGGCCCCCGAGCGTATCTGGTCGATTACACTCCATTCGGTCGTCAGAAACGCCTCACGATTGCCCCCCATGGTTGTGCGATCAAGACTTTTCACTGGCTGCTCTACCTTCGACTGCCAAGTCTTTTGTGAAAAAATCCGTCACCTGGAATACGCACGCCGACAGTGACTCTCTAACTGCCGACCAATCTACACCGCATGTATCATACACTGTAAAGTGCCATTGTGCAAGATGTTATCTATGATTCGGGGCACTCTGCTAAGCTCGTCATAGACGCTGTGAACGACCGGACTGTCAAGGGACATAGCAAAGATGTTGCATGAGATTCCTTTCTCCCCGCGCAAGGACGCCACCTGTTTCGCAGAAGAAACAGTGAGAGCTGCCGAATGCCGGCGCTCACTGTCATCAGACAGCCAATTGGGAAGCAACGCCAGTTCGGAGGTACCAGCCATGATCAGCGACAGAGAAGCAGGAAAGATTCTTGTTTGTAGTCTGGTGGCCGCCGGCTTTCTTCTCGCTGCCGGTAGGAGTGCGAAGGCGGATTTCGTCTTTGGTGAGCCGGAGAATCTTGGACCCACAGTCAATTCCGCTTACTCGGACGGCATCTCGGATATCTCGTCTGATGGTCTGGAACTGTACTTTGAGTCCGACCGACCTGGCACACAGGGTGACTATGATATCTGGGGTGCGAGACGTAGAACCGTGGAGGATCTCTGGGAGACGCCGATCAACCTCGGAGCCCCGGTTAATGGTCCACACGAGGACTATGGACCCTGTATTACTCGTGATGGCCTAGCCCTTTACTTCTCCTCAGACCGGCCAGGAGGGTCAGGCGGTGGCGACATATACGTGGCGACAAGGGCAACGATCGAAGATCCCTGGGAGGAACCAGTGAACGTTGGGCAAATAGTGAACGGTTCTGCTTGGGACTCGTGCCCGAGCATCTCGGCTGACGGTTTGACTCTTGTTTTCGGCTCCAACCGGGAGAAGACGGGGACGGCTTACTCGGCGTTATGCTACATCTATATGACCACACGGGCAACAGTAGATGCCCCGTGGGGTACGCCGGTCAGGCTTGGACCAGAGGTCAATCCCGGATTAGCGTATGACAGTGGCTATCCCAGTATCTCAGCCGATGGCCTGTCGCTGTACTTCAGGCGTGCGATCGGAGAAACGAAAGGATTGTGGGTGGCGACACGGACATCGGCGTCGGAACCGTGGACGCGCACGGTTGACCTTGGTATGCGTGGGGCAAGCCCCAGGTTCTCCGCCGACGGATCGATGATGTACTGGGTTTCTCGCAGGTACGGCGGATATGGCGATGCCGACCTGTTGCAGGTGTTAGTCATGCCCATCGTTGACTTCAATGCCGACAGTGCTGTCGACTGCATCGATATCTGCGATTTGGTGGACCACTGGGGCACCGACGATTCCCTGTACGACATTGGGCCCACTCCCTTCGGTGACGGTGTTGTTGATGGTCAAGATCTGCTCGTCTTGGCTGAGTATATCGTTCAGAGCACTCCTGATGTTAGCGACGTGAACGATCTCTGATCAATCGGCATGTGCATCCGGCCTTTCTGGATTCGGTGGTCTGCCATCAGGAGGCAGTATGCAGTAACCGGGTTGGACCATGAGGATATGTGTGCGAGAGTGAAACTGTGCGGAAGCAGATATTCTATGTAGACGGGGAAGGCGCGAGTACTCAAGCAGTGGAAGCCATCCTCGGTCAACTTGCGCTCGAAATGAGACACTTCGATGATGCAGCGGACTGCGTTGGGTCCCTCGTGACTCAAGAGTGCAACCTGCTCATAAGCAATTCCAGATGGCCAGGTGTGGAGGGGATGGAACTCCTGCTGAAAGCGAAACGAATTGCCCATTGGCTGCCGGTCGTTCTCCTAGTAGATCACGGTGATATTCAAACTGCCGTGTGTGCAATGAAGGGCGGGGCCGCTGACTGTGTGGAAAGGCCCCCTCAGCGAGAGCGACTGACATCTACGATCGAGTCAGTTCTCCAAGGGGCAGTTCAGAACAGTGCTCCGCGGGAGAACCCTTTGTCGAAGACAGAAGGCCAGGTGCTTCGCCTGATTCTGCAGGGCAACACGACCGCCGAAGTCGCTGGAGAGCTTCACCGCTCCAGAAGGACGGTTGAGGTGCACCGTAGCCATATCATGCAAAAACTCGAAGTCTACAGCGTTGTCGACTTGGTGAGAACGTGCCTTCGGATGGGCCTACTAAGGGACTGGCCATGATCTATCGACTCCTCAAAATACGTAGTGTCCACAGTTGAGCCCGCAGTGCCGAAATCATACAATGGAACGGTGCTATTTGTATGTTCACTATTCGTGAGCCGGCCCTGAGACGGCCGCTATGTGATTCGGAGGGTAGTTATGTCTATCAAGAATCGCTTCCGCACGTTCCTGGTAGTGTCCATCTGTTTACTGGCAACCACCTCCGTCGCCCACGCCCAATACTCCGGCGGCTCGGGAGAACCTAACGACCCGTACCAGATCGCCACGGCCACCGACCTCATCGCCCTCGGCGAGACGCCCGACGACTACGACAAGCACTTCATCATGACCGCCGATATTGACCTGGACCCAAATCTGCCGGGACGGAAGGTCTTCGACAAAGCTGTCATCGCCCCGTATCGGGTAAGCCCCTTTGAAGGGGTCTTTGACGGGAACGATCATCAGATCTTGAATATGACTATCTGGGGGGTCATACACATTGGGCTGTTCGGGTCGGTTGGCACCGACGGAGAGGTCTTAAACCTTGGCCTAGAAGGCGCGACCGTCGCTGGAGCCGCCGGTTGGGCTCCTGTTGGAGTTGCGGTAAGCCATTTCACAGAGGGAAGTGATTATGTCGGTGGGCTCGTGGGTTTGAATGATGGCCACGTGAGTGGCTGCTATTGCACCGGTGTAGTCACGGGCGAGACATCTGTAGGAGCCCTTGCGGGGCGCAGCAACGGCTCTGTAGCAGACTGTTACAGCGCCGCTTCGGTCGGCGGAAACACGTATATCGGCGGGCTCGTAGGCTACAATGGTGGCGGCATCACCGGCAGCTATAGTACCGGTGAGGTCGATGGGGGACAGCGTGTCGGCGGGCTCGTAGGCTACAATGGTGGCGGCATCACCGGCAGCTACAGTACCGGCGAGGTCGATGGGGGACAGGATGTCGGCGGCCTGGTGGGTTCTAACGGTGGCGGCATCACCGGCAGCTACAGTACCGGCGAGGTCGATGGGGGGGGAACAGCATGTCGGCGGCCTGGTGGGTCGCAACAGTGGTGCCATCACTACGAGCTATAGCACCGGTGCAGCAACCGGAGATGCATACATCGGCGGCCTGGTGGGTTCCGGCAGCAAAGGCGTCTTGGATTGCGTCTGGGATATGGAGACCTCCGGTATCATTATCAGCGATGGTGGCGTCGGTCTGACCACGGCGGAGATGATGGACCCCCATATGCTCGGTCTAAACGGCCTTGCCAACGATCCGAACTGGATCCTGGATGCCGGTCACGATTATCCCAGGTTGGCCTGGGAAGGGACGGCTGGACAGATCATTCCTGAGCCCATTATTGACTGGCTCGACGGATCGGGAACCGAGGAAGAGCCCTATCACATTGATACAGCCGACCAATTGATCCTCTTGAGCCGGGCCAGCGCGCTCTGGGATAAAAACTTCATCCTCGGTGTTGACATCGACCTGGATCCGAACCTCCAGGGTAGACGAGTTTTCTCACAGGCGGTAATTCGAGTCTTTTCGGGAGTCTTTGACGGAAATGATCACACAATCTCTCGTCTCACGGTCACAGGCGGGGACTACTTGGGTTTGTTTGGGCATCTACGCTCAGGAGGAAGGATCCTCAATCTCGGACTAGAAGTGGTAGATGTCAACGGAAGTTCTTATGTCGGTGGCGTCGTGGGTTGGAACGAGGGCAGCATTACGTCCAGCTACACCACCGGCACAATTACTGGAGATTCTCACGTTGGCGGCATTGGAGGTAGTAACAGCGGCGACATCACGATGAGCTATAACACGAGCACGACCAGCGGCGGAAGAGACATTGGCGGACTCGTCGGGACCAATGGAGGTAATGTGTCCGGCTGCCGCAATGCCGGCGAGGTGACCGGAGAGCATGGGGTCGGTGGCCTCGTGGGCACCAACTTCATTAGGATCGGCACGACTTTTTACTTGCCGGGCAGAATCTACAACAGCTACAGCATGGGCATGGTTACAGGAGATTATGATGTCGGCGGTCTGGTGGGATACGGGGCCTGGGCCTCTGTCACCTCAAGCTTCTGGGACACTGACACCTCTCAGTTGTCATCGAGCGATGGGGGCACAGGTCTGACGACGCAGGAACTGCAGACCGCCAGCACCTTCCTCGAAGCAGGCTGGGACTTCGTTGGCGAGAGCGAGAACGGCCCCAATGATGTCTGGAAGATCGTCGAGGGACAAACCTATCCGCTGCTGTCCTGGCAGAAGTACGGCGGCGGAACGGGCGAACCCAACGACCCCTACCTGATCTACACGGCCGAGCATCTGAACGCCCTTGGGGCCGAGCCGAACGACCACGACAAGCACTTCAAGCTCATGGCGGATGTTGACCTGTCGGGGTATGAGTATGACAGGGCTGTGATTGCACCGACTATTTCTGATGCGAATGACTGGAAACACTGGCGTCAGAGTCCGCGTTTTAGTGGTTCCTTCGATGGCAACAGTCGAATCATTTCACATCTGACGATAAGTGGTGACAGTTACCTCGGCCTCTTTGGAATGTTGGGTATTGGTGCTGAGATTTGCGATGTGAGCCTGGAGGCGGTGGATGTCAACGGGATCGGCCACTCCATCGGTGGCCTGGCAGGCATCAGCATTGCGGATATAACTTCGAGCTATAGCAACGGTGTAGTCCAAGGAGATTCAAATGTCGGTGGCCTCGTAGGTACGCACTATGGGATTATCACCTACTGCTACAGCACCGGTATAGTAGTAGGAAATGAGGATGTTGGCGGTTTGGTGGGTGCGAACAGTAGTTATATAAACTTCTGTGCTGATATTGCTAATAGCTTCAGCAGCAGTGAAGTAGAAGGAAAGGAGTGTGTTGGTGGTCTTGTAGGCACAAACGGAGGAGTTTTCCACGATATGTCTATCACTACAAGTTTCAGCACAGGAGGGGTAGTAGGAAGTAAATACGTTGGAGGTCTTGCTGGTGATAATTCTGCTTTCATCGCCAATTGCTACAGTAACAGTGCAGTTACCGGAGATGAGTGGGTCGGTGGTCTGGTGGGAAATAATAGTGATGAGTATTTCGGCGGCATCGGGAGGAGTTACAGCACTGGTACAGTCGCCGGAGATGTGAGTGTCGGCGGCTTGGTGGGATACAAGAGCGACGGTCGCGTGACTAGGTGTCGTTGGGACATTGAGACCTCGGGACAAACATTCAGCGACGGAGGCATTGGCAAGACCACCGCCGAAATGCAAACCGCCACCACATTCCTCGATGCCGGATGGGACTTCATAGACGAAACAGACAACGGCAGCGACAACATCTGGTGGATAGACGAAGGCCAGGATTATCCGCGTCTTTGGTGGGAGTTGGTTGAAGAGGATGTGGTCGAGACTATCGAGAACTTACCGTGAATCTGGAGGACCGAAGATGAATACGAGAGTATACGCGGCGACTGCGATTCTGGTAGGTCTGCTTTCATCGGTTGCGGTGTTGGCAGAGACGCACTGCCTTGTCGTGGACGGTGAGGAACTGGAGTTTGTCCCCGCGCCGGAGCGAGGGTATGTCGTCAAGCTTGCCGAGCGGACCGGCAGTGTCACGGCGCTGAGTGGCATTTCGATGCTCGATGCGAAGGACGCTACACCGGTTCGCGGCTTGGATCGGCACGGCGTGTGGATCGTGGAGAATGACGACCGGGCCGACCGGAACAAGGCCAGCATCCGCTCGCTCAGTGCCGGTGGCCAGGTGGCATATGCGGCCCCGCTGTTCTCGTCCAATGGCGAGACGGTGGCCATCATTCCGGAGATTGTGGTCCGTGCGAAGCCTGGCGTCGAGATGGATGAAGTGCAAAGGCTTTGCGAAACTGCCGGCTGCACGATCCGCAAGCCCATGGAGTTCACCACGCGGGAGTACCTCCTGGAAGTCCTTGGGCCGGATGCCGAGGCTGTCTTTGACGCCATCGAAACACTCAGCCGCGACCCCCAAGTGGAATGGGCTTGCCCCAACATAGCCTTTCAACCAAGACTTGCAGGCCAAACAGCCCTGGAGCATGGCACGGCCACGCCTGCCCAAATGGCATCGGCGGGAGGCGATCCCAACACGCTCGGCGCTTTCCCTGATGACGAGTACTTCCCCCTACAGTGGCATCTTCACAATGCAGGCCAGTCTGGAGGCACACCTGGAGTAGATATCAAGGCTACCGAGGCATGGGAGTTGACTACCGGAGATCCGAACATTGTCGTTGCTGTATTAGATAGTGGTGTCGAAATGAAGCACCCAGATTTGATCAACAACCTTGTTCAGGGATATGATTTTGTTCATGGTGACAATATCCCTGAGCCAGTTGGAGCGGAGTGGATAAACGCCCATGGCACTGTCTGTGCAGGATTAATAGCCGCTCAAGGGAATAACGGAGTTGGTGTGACGGGTGTTACCTGGAACAGCAAGATAATGCCGATAGCAATTGCGACATGGCCCAATCCAGGACTTATTGCCTCTTCGGAGATTGCAACGGCCTTTCGTTGGGCGGCTGCCAATGGTGCAGATGTCCTGAGTAACAGCTGGGTTATGTATGTAGTATCACCCATAATCTATTCGGCTATAGTCGATGTGACAGCACGTGGGGGCATCGGTCGAGGTGGAAAAGGGTGTGTTGTGATTGCAGCGGCGGGTAATGATGGGGGCCCAGTCCTATATCCCGCTGCATATGCGGAGGTTGTTGCGATTGGCGCCACAAACCATAACGACCTTCGATGGTATTACAGCAATCGTGGTCCTAATCTCGATCTCATGGCGCCAAGCGGTGGACTCTCAGACGAAGATTGGTTGTTGACAGACGGCAAGGACTGGATGTGGACAACGGACATCACTGGCGTATCAGGATTCAGCGAATGGAATAGCGAAGACGGCTGGGAGTCGGAAATGTTCGATTACAATGCTGGAGGTGGGACATCAAGTGCCTGTCCTGTTGCAGCAGGTGTGGCCGCTCTGATTCTCTCCCTTGAACCCGATCTGACCAACAGGGAGGTTCAACATTTCCTGGAGCGCTCCGCGAAGGATTTGGGTGATCCAGGCCGCGATGACTACTACGGCTGGGGGCGCGTGGATGCCCGAGCAGCTTTGGACATAGTGTTAGCCAAACGTGCGGACCTAAACGATGACTGGCGAGTGGACCTGGAGGATCTGGTGATCCTAATCGAGTCATGGGAAACCGACGACGTGCTGGCTGACATCGCCCCCGCCACCAAGCGCGACGGCTTCGTGGATGAGCAGGACCTTGAGCTTCTCTTGCGGTACTGGCAGGTTGAGATTCCCGAGATGGATGTAGTAGCGAACTGAGGACTCCATGGGATAGCGGGACCCTCCCGGCCATCAGTGGATTCTCGAAGGCCGGAACCAACTGAGTTTGTGGCTGGCTGGCAGACGCCGAAGCAGTTGCGAAATAGCGAGAAATGGATTACATGAGCCTGTGCATTGCACCAAAACTTGCACCAACGAGGTACGGTTGGCCTACGGTGCCGTCTCGGTTGCCTCACGGCCAGCTTCATAAGTCTTTATTCAGTCGTTATTAATCGTGTAGTGACAAGGACTTACAGAACCCGCCAACGGACTTGTTGTCCTATCACCCCGTCAAGGTGTCCAGTCAGAAGCTATTGTATATCAATGATTTACGGTAACACTGAGTGTTCCTGTAGCCCCTTTGTCTCTGTTTTGTCTCCACTTGCTGCGCCGAAAGAATGCGCCACGGGTCTGAGCGGCGAAAACTGCCGATATCATGGAGACTATGAGAAAGCCATGGGTCTACAAGCGAAAGAATATCAAGGGTTGGTGGACTGGGTGGTATGAGGGAGGCAGGCGAAAGGCCAAAGCGTTCCCGACCAAGGCCTTGGCCGACCACTTCCGCTACATCAAGTACTCCCAGCTGAACTCAGACGTCTTCACAAGTATCGTGGACTTCGACTGGAGTCAGATGGTCGAGGAGTATCGACGATGTAAGCAAGTGGAAGGCCTTGCGGAGGCGTCACTCTACGAAGTTCAACTGACGCTACGGCATTTCAAACGCGTGGTCGACGCCAGATCATCGAAAGGAATCACACAATATAGTGTGGATGCATTTGTCCTAAAGCGAAGTGAGGAGGTCGGGAAGAACACCCTGAACAAAGACATAAGAAACGTGCATGCCTTCCTCAATTGGGCGGCTAAGAATCGTTTCGTCGCATTGGGCCTGGAAATCAAGAAGGTCAAAGTGCCTCAGAAGCCTGTAGTTTCACTGTCACCCGAAGAGGTGAGAGATCTTCTCATGGCCACTGAACGCTGTCCGACCATGCGATTGAGGGTGCTACTGGCCGTGACAACAGGACTCAGACGCGGTGACATCGAAGCCATAAGTATTGGCGACATCCACTTCGATCGAGACACCATCGCCACCCGAAACCGCAAGGCAGGGAAAGCAATGCCGGAACGTCCGGTTCCTGAGCAAGTCATAACGGAGCTTTCCAACTATGTTGCCACGCTTCCGGATGGGCAAGAACGGCTTTTCACAGATCGCTTCACTTCCAAGAAATGGAACAGAGTGCGAGGAAGAGTCAAAATGCCCGAGCTGAAGTTCCATGATTTGCGAAAGACATTCGCGTCGCTCCTAGCCCAACGGGGAGTGTCAACTGCTGTGACTCAAAGGCTGTTGGAACACTCCAGCCCACAGCTTACAAACGACGTGTACACCAACGTTGATCCAGTGCTGCGTCAGGCGGTCAACCAACTGCCGGTGGCGGACTGGCTGTAATCCTCAGGTTGCCATTCCAGCTTCTTGGCGACACCGGTAGTCATAGGCATAGATCGGCACGGGGATGTTGGACAGGTGACTTTGGAGCGGGGAGTAGGGCTTGTATTCCCCGGACAACGGAGTTACTCTGCTGGCGTATCAGCTCAGGACCATGGGTGAGTCAGGACTCTATGAGATATGTCAGATAAGAGCCGCCAGCATTCAGCTCAATCCAGCAAGCAACGGTTCGCGACCACACACTGGAGTGTTGTGTTGGCGGCCGGAAAGAGATCTTCCCCCCAGCAAAAGCAGGCACTTGAGACCCTGTGCCGGAGCTACTGGTTTCCCCTTTATGCCTATCTTCGGCAGCGGGGATGCGACTGGCACGAAGCCGAAGATGTCACCCAGGCGTTCTTTGCGCATATGTTGGAGAAAGAGAATCTGCGGACGGTCGATCCCCAATACGGCAAGTTTCGCTCGTTTCTCCTGGTCAGGTTGAAAGGCTTTCTCTCCGACGAGCGGGACCGGGCCCGAGCGCAGAAGCGTGGCGGGGGTCGGAAGATACTCTCTCTGGGCATTCAGAACGCCGAAGGTCAGTATGCCCTTGAGCCGGCCAGGGGACTGTCGCCGGAAATGCTTTTTGAGAAGTCCTGGGCCCTTAAGGTGTTGGAGCGGACGATGGACCGACTGGAGGCCGATATGGCCAAGAAGGGCAAACAGGGACTATTCGATCATCTGAAGGTTTATCTGACCGCTGATAAGGACGCCATTCCCTATGAAGCGATGGCGGCGGAATTGAGGATGACTGAGGGCTCTGTACGGGTCGCCGTACACCGCCTGCGAAGGCGATACAAGAAGCTGTTGCGAGACGAGATCTCCCAAACCGTGTCCGACGACGACCAGATTGATGAGGAGATGGGACATTTGTTCTCAGCCCTGGCGTACTAAGGTACGGGCGGGTCTCCTGCGATCTCCCGAAAAAGATGAAATTAGTTGTAACATCTCGGTTGTTTTTCCCAGGTTATAGGTGGAAACAACCAGTATTACGGGAAACAGAGGTGTTATCATGAGTGACGAAAGAAATTGTCCCAAATGTGGAACTGACCTTCCGGCCAATGCTCCCAAGGGCTTGTGTCCCCAGTGCCTGATGAGAGCCGGGATGCCGGGAGGCACTGAGAGCGAGACAGTCGCGTCTTTGGAGACCGATCACGATACGGCCAGCAGTGCCACACCGGCAGGTGGGTTCGTGCCGCCTGAGCCGGGGCAGCTTGCCGAGAAGTTCCCTCAGCTTGAGATCATCGAGTTGTTGGGCCAGGGCGGGATGGGAGCGGTCTATAAGGCCCGCCAGAAGCAGCTCGACAGGCTGGTGGCCTTGAAGATCCTGCCGCCGGAGGTCGGTCAATCTGAGGCCTTTGCTGAGCGATTCACACGCGAGGCACGCTCTCTGGCCAAGCTCAACCATCCCCAAATAGTCACCGTCTACGACTTTGGCCGTACGGAAGACGGGCTGTATTACTTCCTCATGGAGTTCGTCGATGGAACCGACCTGCGACAGGTAATTCAAGCGGGCGGGCTCACATCAGAGCAGGCCCTCGCGATTGTCCCGCAAGTCTGCGAGGCCCTGCACTACGCTCACAAGAAGGGAATCGTCCATCGTGACATCAAGCCGGAAAATCTACTGTTAGACAAGGAAGGCAACATAAAGATTGCCGATTTCGGCCTGGCCAGGCTGCTGGACCAGCCGACAACCGCCTACACGCTTACTCAGGCCGATCAGCGGATGGGCACGCCGCAATACATGGCCCCGGAACAGATCGAGCACCCGCACGAGGTCGATCACCGAGCCGATATCTATTCGCTGGGCGTGGTATTTTACGAGATGCTCACCGGGGAACTGCCCATCGGGCTGTTTGCCCCGCCCTCAAAGAAAGTCCACGTCGATGTGCGTCTTGATGAGATAGTTCTGCACACTCTGGAAAAAGAGCCTGAGCGACGATACCAACATGCAAGTGAAATAAAGACCGATGTCGAAACTGTTTCAAGCACGGGGCAAGAAGCTAAAGGGCCTCAACCTGCGGAGGAATCAAGAAGCAAATCCAGGACCATCCGCCAATATGTGCGAAGGCCCGCCGAAGGGCTGATGATTGCCGGCATCATTAACATACTTTGCATTATTCCGTTTGTCCTGCTTATGGGAACTCGTCTCCTTTCCAACAGCACGATGTTGAGTCAGGCTGGTCTCGATATGAAAGTGGCGGCGCTGAGCCTGCTTGTCACCTGCGTGGGAGCGGTGATTGTCTACGGCGTGATGAGAATGAAAGAACTCGAGGACTACAAGCTGGCTGTTTTAGGATCGATTCTTGCAATTCTCCCGGTCACTCCGGGATGTCTGCTGGGTGTGCCCTTTGGGGTATGGGCGTTGACCGTTCTAACAAGAAGAGATGTCAAAGAGGCTTTTCGCAATAGCTCTGATGGTTCAGAACCATAGCGCACAATAAGCAGGCGATGAGGACAATCAGCACTTGAAATGCTTTGAGGGACTCTAATACTCCCTCGCTCTCATCGCGAGTATCACGCGGGACGCTTTTCACAATACAGTGGCGATATGCGGAACCGGTCTAGGTGTCCGGCGCTCTCAGAAGGTTGTGTAATTCATGACGGACGTACCGAAGAAATCAAGAAACAGGAAAATGAAAACAGCGAGTTAAGGAGAAGTCAAATGAAAGAAGACAGAGTTTCATGGATCACGAAGGCGTTTGTCATGTCGGCTCTTGTTCTGGTCTGCATTGGGGTAGGTTCATCAGCGTTTGCGGCTAATAACCCACCTGTAGTGTACAGAGCGAATGTCGGCAGGATCACAATCGAGGTGGATCCCCGGGTCGAGTTAATCGGAATCGTCTTCCGCCTGGCGGGCAATCCGGAATTCAACGATGGGGTTCTGCGGCCTTACGCCAAGGCGATCGAAAAGCACTTCGGTGATTTTGACAATCATCCGGCGGTCAAGATGGCCGTCCAGCTTCGCAACACGCGTCTGATGAGCTGCGACGGCCCGATGTCACTGGCTGTCCATATCGACCGTAATTACCGGCTGCGCAAAACCGTTGAAGCATGGCCCGCCACACTCGATGGGCGATGGAACCCACATGAGACCGAGGAGTTCCTGGACAAACTTCGGCGATTCGCCGCCGAGACGAAGTTCGATGAGTTCTTTGGAAGCCAACGTGCGATGTACGAAACAGGCATTCGCTCCTGCGAGGGTGTGGTCGCCCCGCTTGACATTGGACAATGGTTGGGCGACTTCTACGGCGTCAAGGAACACGCCGATTTGAAGCTTGTCCTGGGGTTCGTCAACGGCTTCTGCAACTACGGAGTGCGATTCGCAGTCGGCCAGGCGCGGGAGAAATATGCAGTAGTCGGCATGCGTCCGTTTGATCCGGCAAATACTGTGATGTTTCGCCCCATGCAAATAGGGACCACCGTCCACGAGTTTTGCCATTCCTTCGCCAATCCCATTGTGGACAAGTACATGGACCGACTGCAACCGGCTGGTGAGAGGCTGTTTACAGCTCACGGCCCGGCCATGCGAATGGGCGGCTATCAGAAGTGGGAGTCGATAATGTACGAAACGGTGGTGCGGGCTTGTGTTGCAAGTTTTGTGCGTCACGCATTCGAACCCATGTATATGGACTATTACCTGAAGGACGAAGTCAAGGCCGGATTCATCTGGACCGAAGACATGAGCAATTTTCTCAAGACCTATGAGAACCAGCGGGATAAATACCCCACGTTCGAATCGTTCTTCCCGGAATTCGTCGATTTCTTAAATGAGTACACCAGCAAGACTGCACAGTAAGGCGCGTATTGAAAGACTGAAACAGAAACATGAAAACAGCGAGTCAAAGGCCGGTCAAATGAATAGAAACAGGGTAGCACAGATTATCAAAGCTTTTTTGGCTCCGGTTGTCATGCTGGTCTATAGCATTGGCCTGCCTTCATCTGTCGGCGCCATCGACAACCCCCCGCCAAAGAACAGGCCGAATATCGCCGCTATCAAAATCGAGGTGGATCCCCGGGTGGAGTTGGTCGGGATCGTCTTCCGCCTGGCCGGCAACTATGAATTCAACCAGGGCCGAATACGGTCATACGTGAGGGATATCGAGCGACAGTTCGGTGATTTTGACGACCACCCGGCGGTAAAGCTTGCTGCAAGGCTTCGGAGTAAGCGCCGGATGAGCTGTGATGGACCGATGTCACTGGCGGTGTATATTGATCGCGATTACCGCCCGCGAAAGACTCTGGAACAATGGCCCTGGGGACTCGATGGCCGATGGAAGAAACAGGAAACGGCAGAATTCCTTGAGCAGCTCCGGCAATTTGCGGCCGAGACGAAATTCAATGAATTCTACAAGGCCCACAGCATGCTGTACGAAACGGGCATTCGTTCCTGCCAAGCCGTAATGGCCCGGCATGATCTTCAAACGTGGCTCGGTGAATTCTTCGGCGTCGAAGAAATGGGTGATTTGAGGCTCGTGCTGGGTTTTCTTAACGGCTCCAGTAACTACGGGCTAAGATTCACAGCCGGAAAAATCCTTGAGAAGTATGCAATTATCGGCATGGGGTTGCCCGATGCGGACGGTAATCCCGTGTTTCGCGCCAGGAAGTTGGCGACCACCGCGCATGAGTTCTGTCATTCGTTCGCCAATCCTGTCGTGGCAAAGTACATGGAGCGACTCCGGCCGGCCGGGGAGAAGCTCTATGCCGCGAAAGCCCCTGCAATGCAACGGATAGGCTATCAAAACTGGCAGTCATTGATGTACGAGTCGGCGGTCAGGGCATGTGTGGCAAGTTACATTCGAAAGTCGTTTGAGCCTGAGTATCTACAAAACTACCTTGATAAGGAGGCCGGCTGCGGATTCGTTTGGACCGAAGACATGGGCAATCTTCTTGAGAATTATGAGAGTAATCGGGACAAGTACCCCACGTTCGAATCCTTCTTCCCGGAATTTGTCACCTTCTTGAATGAGTACAGCAAAACATCAGAGTCGTAGACATATCTGACCGTCATGTTTTGCAGTAGGCAAACCGCATTCAAGAAACTCAGACGGGGGGCTTCAGTGATTGTCTTGGCGGTCTGAACATCGACTGTGGAAAAGACATGGACACGGCCAGCTTCTTCTCCGACCTGATCGACGACGTGCGGATTCATGATCGGGCGGTGCTGGCCGTGACGACAGGGCTCAGACGCGGTGATATCGAAGCCATATGCATTGGCGATATCCACTTCGATCGAGATACGATCGCTACTCGAAATCGGAAGGCAGGGAAAGCAATGCCGGAACGCCCAGTACCAGAGCAAGTCATGACGGAGCTCTCCAACTATGTTGCTGCGCTTCCTGATGGGCAAGAACGGCTCTTCACAGATCGATTCACCTCCAAGAAGTGGAATAGAGTGCGCGCGAGAGTGGGAATGCCCAAGCTGAAGTTCCATGATTTGCGGAAGACATTCGCATCTCTTCTAGCCCAGAGAGGTGTGTCGACTGCTGTGACTCAAAGGCTGTTGGAACACTCCAGTCCGCAACTAACAAATGTGATGTACACCAATGTCGATCCGGTGCTGCGTGAGGCGGTTAGCCTGTTGCCGGTAGCGGACTGGCTGTGATCCTCATATCATACTTCCAAAACGTGAGGTGAGGGGCGGGCTACGGCTCTTCGATACAGTCTTTCTCTTGGGGCGCTTCGTTCGCTACCGGGTCGCTTTCCCAGGCCCATTCGGTGCGGTGCGAGTCCCACCCGATCCACAAGCTGAGATTGTTTGCCGCAATAGATCCGGCTACGGCGGCCGAAACGTCGCGCCGGCCGTCAATGTAGAACGTGGCCATCCGGCCGTCGTAGACTCCCGCGACATGATGCCAAAGACCGTCATCGATGACCTTCCTACGCATAACTTCGCTGTAGGCCCCGATGTCACCGGGTACGTTTACGCCACAGACGAACTTCAGGCCGTTCCACCAGCCTTGCAGCTTTTGGCTCCCGTGGCGATGACCGCTATATTATGGCAATTCGTTTATCGGAAGGCGAACATCCATTGATGTGGTGAATGGACCGGCGGGAGTGACGGAGCCAGTCAGGCGGACGTTGGAGATCTGGGCTTCGGCGGTACGAGCGGTGTTATGTGAGCCGACAGCCAAACCGATGTAAACCATCTCGTTCATTGGTATCTCAATCGATGTGGGTTTATTGGGGTCCTGGGCGTCAACGACACCTTCCCATTGCACACCATCGCTGGAATGCTGCGCTGTGAATCGGTTGCCCTGGCGTGTTAGCCTGATCCAGTGCGGCAGCATTACGCTGTTGACGTCTGTAGATGTATTACGCGTTATCCCCATTTCCCTCTCGCGCCACTGGAAATTGACTCTACCGGTTGGCACAATGAGAATCATCCCATTCTCCGAAGCCGGATCGAGCGTGTTGCGGATCATCAGGCCCGCTTTGGTCCAATCGTGAACGTGCTCGACGCTCTCTATCTCTGCCGTAATCGAGCCATCGCCCCGCAATGTTTTATAGGCGAAGTGGAACTCATCGAACATGCCGCTTATACAAAGGCCAGAGCCTACCACTATGTGTGTGTCTGTTGGGCGGTCATACCGGCTGCTCCCGGCGAACGGTATATTCGGGAACAATCGGCCTTCTCTTTGGGCAGCCCTCAGTTCAGTCAGCCACCTGGCGGCTCTTTTCGGCTCGCCGGACATCACAGCGGCTCTCTCGATATCGGCAATGGCTTGATCAAGCTCATTCAACCGGACGTAGCAGCTCGCGCGAGAAAGGTAGTGGATCACCTGTCCGGGTTCGGCCTCAATCTTCCGCGAGTAGTGGGCCACGGCCTCCCGGTCATGCTGGGCAGGTGTCATACCGGCGCCCAGAGAGTCAAGACTCGCGGTCCAGACCTCAAGAATCGGTTGCTCCAACATGAAGACAAGAGTATTCTCATCGGGAGACCAGTGTGCGGTGCCAAACGAGCCACTCAGGACCTTGTGCGCCCGGCCCTGGTTCATGTCAAAAATCCACAAACCACCCTCGTAGCGTGGGCCCCAGGCCCCGACGCTGAAGAAGCGGCCGCTTGGTGCCCAGGTACCACCCCAGAATTTAATATCCGGAAAGTCATAAATGTGCTCGGGAGCCAGAGAGGAACCTTCCATCTTGAGAATACACAATCTGTTTAACACGCCATTAAGATTTGACCAGCCCATATAACGACCGTCCGGCGAGATGGATGGCCAAGGATTAGTTGTCTCTAGAATCATCTGCGGCTTTGCAGCCCTGTCGTATGCACCGATTTTGTAGATTTTGTTTTCCTTGCGAGAGTGATAAAAGATGTGCTTGCCGTCAGGACTCCAGGATGGCCATCCCCCAGAGGCCAGGCGGCGCGCTTCAGAGCCATCCGGCCGCATGATCCAAACCTCTTCAGGCATCCGGGAGAGATGCAGGCGCCGGTGTCCGATGGCAGCCAGCGCTGCCATATCCAGGATCTGACGGTCCCGTACGAATACGATGTATTGTCCATCCGGCGACCAGCGCGGATTAAGGCCAGGTACAATGAGCAGCTCGCTCTCTTGCGTGCTGAAATCATACACGGCCACTCCACTGGCGCCAATCGCACCCAGACTGTAGGCCAGTTTCGTTCCATCCGGTGACCACCTTGGCGAGAATCCTTTGCTGATGAGTCGCCGGCCCTTCGCCGCGTACTCCTTGTAGTTGGCTTCGGCCTCCTGCATGCGGACAAAGGCAGCGCCATCCGGTTGCTGATCAGGCTGATGCCACATCCGCCCGGCCGCCAGCGTGTCAAAGACGTATTTCATGGACCAGCCGACGAGTTCCTGCTTTGCCTGGTCATCGCCTTCGGCGACTCCATGAAACGTGGCACTGGCCTGCTCGTATTGGCCGAGACCCAGGTGAGCACAGAATTTGTGGAAGGAGAAGACCGTCTTGCCGGGGAACTGCACGAGAAAGCTATCTGCGTCGGAGACGACCCGTTGGTACTGACCCAGTGCCAGACGGATGCGGCATTGCAGTTCGAGCAGCTCGACTCGCCGGTCAGTCTCTTCCGGCGTCAGTTGTAGCGCCTGCTCGATGTCTTGCAGTGCGGGATCATACTTTCTCTGTTCGAAGCGCGCTGTGGCACGGAGGAAATATCCGAAGGGATTTTTAGGTCGTGATACGATAAGCGCCAAGGCGTCTGTTTCCATCTCCGAATAGCGTTGCGAGGCCCACAGCGTACAGGCATGCAAACGACGGGACGGATAGTGCCTGGGGTCAAAGGTCAGGGCTTTCTCCAACATTTGCATCGTTTCCTTGACCGTAAGGGCGGTCAGGGCACCAAGGTAGAAAGCGTCGGCCGTCTCAGGAAGCAGTCTTTCCGCCTCTTTGCGATGATATGCCGCCTGTTCAAGCGAGTCGGTTTGACTGTCACTGTTTTCCCAGTAGATTCGAGCCAGAAGGGCGTGGGCGGCACCGGCGATCTCCGGCTGATTCTGAACGAGCGTCGAGAGCATCTTTTCGGCTTCTTCCGGATGTCCGCCCTCGACGAGAATGTTCGCCTGTAGCAGGCGGGCCCGGGCCCCGACGTGCTCGCTGCCCACGATGGGAGCAATGAGTTCCAAAGCTTCCAAGAAACGTCGCTCTGAGAAAGCATCCTGTGCGTTCTCCAGCGTATCTCGATCCCGGAGAGCAGTGGCGGCACGCGCCTGCCGAGATGCACGAGAGTACGTCACCGCGAGAGCCGCAATGCAACAAAGCAGAACGATAGCCACTGCGCCGGTAATCACCTGCGTTCGGTTGCGGCGGACGAATTTCCGGAGACGGTACGTCAGGGTGGGCGAGCCGGCCGTCACCGGCTCATGATGAAGGTGACGCTGAATATCCTCCGCCAGCGCATGAGCGGTGGCGTATCGCCTGTTTGGCTCTTTGGCCATCGCTTTCAGCGTGATCCAGTCCAGGTCTCCCCCCAGTCTTCGCCCCAGCGATCGGACGTCGGTCCGGCGCTGTTGTGCGAGCTTCGTCGACGTTTCTCCGGAAATGCTGCGCAGCCGGGTGCTGGGCGTTTTCGGGTCCTCCTCGCGGATGACCCGCCGGATGTGTTCGGCGCCTCCTTCCCGCAACGTCTTGGAGTCGAAGGGAAGTACACCGGCCAGCAACTCGTAGAGAACAACACCCAGGGAGTAAACGTCGGTCCGCGTGTCCACCCCCTGGGCGGTCATCTCCGCCTGCTCGGGGCTCATATACTCCGGCGTCCCCACGAACCGGCCTTGCTCGGTGCAAAGCGTTCGGTCGGTCAGCGGCTGCGCCAGCGCCTTGGCAATGCCGAAGTCGATGATCTTGGGAACTGCTCGGTCGTCTGTGACGGAGACGAGGATGTTGGAGGGCTTGATGTCACGATGAATGATCCCCTTCTGATGCGCGTGTTGCACCGCCTCACAGACCTGAAGGAACAACTCCAGCCGTTGCTCGATGGTCAGCTTGTGCCGGTCACAATGCTCGGTGATCGGCACGCCGGAAACAAGCTCCATCGCAAAATAGGGCCTGCCGGCTTCGCTCGTGCCGGCATTATAGACCCGCGCAATACTGGGATGATCGAGAAGGGCCAGCGCCTGCCGTTCGGCCTCAAAACGCGCAATCACCTCGTTGGTGTCCATGCCGGGCTTGATGATCTTGAGAGCCACCTGGCGTCTTATGGGACGCTCTTGTTCGGCCCGATACACAATGCCCATACCGCCTTCGCCCAAGACACTGAGAAGCTTATAGCGGCCAATCCAGGTCCCCAGTGATCCCGAGGCGGGACCGTGCGAGCAGGTCGACTGCGCCGCTGCCGACGCATCGGGCGAGGAACGGTCAGGCCTGTGCAACTCCTCCAGCCGAGCGGAGGGCTCTTCCGGCTTGTCGAAGGCGGTGTCGGCCTTCTCCGTCACCGTGGAGAAAAGGCGGCCCAACTGGTCGGGCCTGAGACGAGATAACGGCTTCTTTTTCATGGCTTGTCAAGAACGAGCATGACCGGAATAACGGCCCGATGATCGGCACCCGCTACTTCGGTCTTGAAGCAAAGCGATCCGAGCGAAACCACGTTCCGGGCGGAAAGGCACTGCCGACGATCCATAAGTAGATACAGGGACTATTCCATATTTTGCGCGATCCGCGGAAACAACCGCGCCATTTCCTGCAGTTCCTCGGTGGTCTCGTCGGCCGACATGACAGACTCCCGGACGATCTTCTCCAACGTCGCTCGCACGCGTCTCTTCACCGTCACGATCATGTTCGCCAGTTTTCCGCCGTCGGGAACGCCGTATCGGGCGCAGATGTCTTTGACCGCCGGTGGGTCCGTCTCATCCACTATGGGCTGCAAGACCCGCTCCTCAAAGACTTTCCAGTAGACGGTCTTGTCGTCCTCGTGGCAGCTCGTCTCCACCTCGTGCAGGGCCCGCTCCAGCAACGAGGAGACCCAGACGTGATTGAAGCAATCGTCGGGGGAGAGGTTCTCAGCGACTTCCGGCAAGGCCTCCGGGTCGACCATGTCCAACGGGACCTGCTTGCCTCTGGGAACGCGCTTCTGCGCCGTCTCTTTGTCTCGCACGTTGATCAGATAGTTGCGAAGCGCGGTGAGCAGAAATGACCGGAAGCGGCCCTTGCCCCGGTCGGCCTGCTGGACCAACGCTTTGCCCAGCACGATTTCGTGGAAGAACGCCTGGGTCAAGTCTTTGGCCTCTTCGTTGGCGTAACCGCGGCGTCGTAAATAACAGTAAACGGGTTTCCAGTAGTCCTTCAGCAGCGATCCGATCAGGGCATGGCCCTGGCCCTCGCCGGCGCGTATGCTCTCGATAACCGACCAATGGGTGGTCAGGAACGTCTGTCCTTCTCCTCCCATATCCGTGCGATCGCTCCCGCTCATGGTCGGGCTCCCTTGAGGTTGCAGCAACGCTCACTCAGGACAATCCAATGTATCGCGCACATTGATGCCTCTGACACCGTACCTTGCTGAGTCTTAACTGTCCATAGTACAAATCAACGGCCGGATACGCAAGAATTTGCCGATACCCTGTGACTTAAGAATCGTCGGAGAAATCTCAGGAATGCGCAAAATCGGAATCACTTCCTGTGTTAAATGGTGGAGACCTGGACCGAGGTTGGAACCGCCCGGGCCTCCAGGGCTGCAGCAATCAGAACGCGTTCCTACGGTTAGCGGGTTTGATTCGAGTAACTGTTCGAAAAGGAGATGAACCATGAAAGGCACAAGTACATTCTCAGCAGTGGCAAGGAAGTATGGCCTCCTTTTGTCTCTGTTGGCGGTCCCTTTGCTCCTGGCAGCAAACGGAGGCTTCCCGTCATGGCAGGAGTACAACGCGAGTGCGGATTCGATTGCGGGCGTGTGGGTCAACAGCTCGCAAAACTCGCCAGAGGACAACCCATACCTCTGGACGGAGACCATCACGCCCCTGGATAATACCGGCACACGATATGCCTACCAGGCATGGAGCCCCAATCCGGAGGCGAATTGGAGCCAGCTCGGCCTGACGGGCGTTCGTGTTCATGGACACGCATTGGGACAACTGGTCCAGACCGGAGACAACGAATACTACTTCACCGTCCTATGCCATGCGGCCAAGGCCATACCGGAAGAAGATCTCCACGCTGAGCTCCAGTGGCTCTGGTGGTGGGTGGGAACGGCACGGCTAAGCGACGAGGGCACGTTGGTAAAGGACGGACAGTGGCAGTTGTATAATTCCGTTGACGTACTTGAAGGGAGCATTCTGGACAAAGATGCCGACGACGATGGCTTTCCGGATGAGGGTGTCAAGCCGTTGTTGTGCGGCCCCTGGCCGCAGGAATCCAAGCGGATCCAATTGCAGCCACCAGCCGTGAAAGAGGAGGCCGACTTCTCCTATTGACGTGCCGACTCAAGATCCCTGATGCGAAGATACAACCCGTGGCGGGACAGCATTCGACGGCTGTCTCGCCATTTGGTGTATTGGCCATCCCGTGTTGACTCCTATAGGAGGGCGAGAAATCCCTGCAAAGTCACTTCGCGGCGCAAAATCCGAGTTCCTTGCTGTATTTGTATGTAGAGGCTCATCGCTGGATGAGAACACATAATCAAACTCTTGCCCGCAAGGGCAGAAAGGAAGGGACATTATGAGTTGTCCAAATTGTGAAAAAATCAGGTTCATGTTGGTTGGAGTGGTGGTCGCTATGGCGCTGGGCGGAGGCAGTGCCAACGCGGATTTCATCTTCGGCGCGCCCGTCAACCTTGGGCCGCCAGTCAGCAGCTCGTACGGTGATGGCATTACCTGCATTACTGCTGATGGTCTGGAGATGTACATCTCCTGCCTTAACAGGCCGGGAGGCCTGGGTGGTTGGGATATCTGGGTGTCGAGGAGAGAAACGACCAACGACGACTGGGGCGAACCAGAGGATATTGGTGCACCAATCAACACCGCGCTGAACGATAGCCATGCGTACTTATCGCCTGACGGTTTGGAGATGTACTTCACGGCGGATGGCAGGCCGGGAGGATATGGTTATATAGATATATGGGTCACCAGACGCGCCACCAGGGACGATTCCTGGGCCCAGCCGGAGAATTTAGGACCCGTTGTCAACAGTTCGGCCTACGACGATGCTCCGAGAATCAGCCCGGATGGACTAAAACTCTACTTCAGCTCCGATCGGCCCGGTGGTTATGGTATTGAAGACCTATGGGTGACTGAACGCGCCACGAAGCATGATCTCTGGGCCGAACCCGTCAATCTCGGGCCTACGTTCAACAGCCCGGCCGATGAAGACTTTCCTTCCCTCTCATCCGACGGTTTGCTGCTTTTCTTTTCAGCAGAGAAGAATGCCGTTGCACCACTCCAACCCGGCGGTTACGGCGGTCTCGATATGTGGATGGCAAGACGAGCAAGCGTATCAGACCCCTGGGGCACTCCCGTGAACCTGGGGCCGATGGTGAATAGTTCAAGTCTTGATTGCAGCGCAACACTCTCACCTGATGGACAGACGCTCTATTTCACTTCTGATCGGCCTGGTGGACTCGGTGGGCCGTACGGCGATATCTATCAAGCACCGATCCTCCCCATCGTCGACTTCAACGGCGATGGCGAGGTGGCTATCGACGACCTGGTTCTACTCATCGATAACTGGGGCCAGAGTGAGCCTTTGTGTGATATTGGCCCCATGCCCTGGGGTGACGGCATCGTGGACGCCCAGGACCTGGAGGTCCTGATGAGCCACTGGGGGCAGGAAGTGCAGGACGGCACGCTCCTGGCCCATTGGAAGCTGGACGAGACAGAGGGCATGGTCGCCTTCGACAGTGCCGGCGGCTACGACGGCACCGTGGTGGGCCTGCCCGCGTGGCAGCCCGCCGGCGGCGTGGTGGACGGGGCGCTGGAGTTCGACGGGGCGACCGTTGTCGTTGCTGACCACGTCCTTGACCCAGCAGATGGCCCCTTCAGTGTGTTCGCCTGGGTCAAAGGCGGTGCGCCGGGCCAGGTGCTTGTCTCTCAGGCCACCGGGATGAACTGGCTATTGGCAGATCCGACCGACGGGTGCTTGATCACGGAGACGAAAAGTGACGGTCGGTTTAGCTGCACCTTGTGCTCGCAGACCGTGATCACCGATGGTGACTGGCACCGTGTGGGTCTCACCTGGGATGGTGCGACGAGGAGTCTTCACGTGGATGGCCTTCTGGTGGCAGAGGACACTCTGTCCCGCATGGCGGGATGTTCCGGCGGCCTCAACCATGGCTGCGGAACGAGTATGACTCCGGACACGTTCTGGTCCGGCCTGATCGACGACATCCGCATCTACAGCCGCGCAGTCAAGCCGTAGGACGTGATACCAACTTGGTCAAAGTGCAAGGGGGCTGGCAGTCCATGGCGCCGTCAGCCCTCTTGGCAACCCGATCAAAGCTGGAAAGGTATTCATGGGATCGGGGATCACATGTATCGGTTGGGTTCTTACGGGTTCAGAGGGTATTGGGAGACCCAACCGCAAAGAACAAGAACATATGCCGTGATCTGATGCCACAATGCCCGTGTGGTTGCCCGTGACATCATGACACCAAAATGTCTCCACTCGCACGGATTTCTGCGAAAAACGGCATGTCGCCGCCCCCTGTCAAGTGCAATAAACGCGGTTTCCAAGATTTATCGGGCGGGACTTCGGACTTGTTGTCCGGTGGTAAGTCACTTGCCTTTAACTTCGCCTTCTTTTAAGCCATTTCCCTGCAAGGGTTTACGACCGCCGCCTTTTTGCCGTTGCTGCCAATGTCACTCGCTGC
>Ga0208279_1000103_pt1 | contig 78510 bp, 64 predicted proteins | sample AntAceMetag02UKM_FD_184766 | JGI IMG/M metagenome (GOLD analysis project Ga0208279, IMG submission 184766) | Saline lake microbial communities from Ace Lake, Antarctica - Antarctic Ace Lake Metagenome 02UKM (SPAdes) (version 2) | ecosystem: Environmental > Aquatic > Non-marine Saline and... | reverse complement strand
ACTTTAATTTCGCTGAGTATCGCTTGGCCATATTTGCCTCCTCTGTGCAATTTCTATGATCTCACACTTGCCAGAGGAGGTCAACTTCACACAGTACCTACTGGTGCAACTTTTGGGGTAAATATCCCACCATCACGGATAGCCCACTGCGACCAGGGGCAGGTAGATAGTGGGCTGCGGGGCCTCTGCGGGTGTTGTGAACTGCCATACCGCCGACCACGACCCGCTGTTGGACGCCCGCACACGCCAGTAGTAGGTAGCGCCGTTGAGCAGCAACGCGCTGCCCGGCGTGTATGACGTGCTGGAGATAATCTGGTCTATCTCGGGTGAGGAGAAACCCGAGTTGTCAGCCACCTGGATGCGGTACGACGTCGCCCCGCTCATGCTGCCCCACCTGAAGGTCGGGGGATTACCACTGACTGAGGTCCCGTTCGAGGGTGAGGACAGGCTGGGCGATGCAGGCACAGGGCAGGTCGCCAGAGTCAAAGGGCGATAGGTGGAGGGGTCCTGATAATCGGCCACGACGGGCCACCGACCGTCAAACGCACCTGCGTTCGCGTCGTAGATCCACAGGTACATGTTGATCACGTCGCCGGGTGTCGCTCGCAGCGCTGAGGAAGTCAGGTCAATGGCGATTTCGATCTGTGTATGCCCCCCGCTGCCATACCCCACGGAACCTGAAGACCCCGGCGCGGGCACGACGACGTCACAAGACTCCGGGCCAGCAATCCACTCACGGTATTTAACCGTGCTCGTCAACACCCAGAAGTTCCCTTCCCCGTCCGAGTGCCCACAGCCTGTGTTCGTCCACTGCCCGTCCGAGGGCAGCGGGTTGTCGTCGAAATACACGCCCATCTGGTCATACGTGTCCATCGTCATATCGTTGGGGTTGTCTATGGCCAGATAGAGATGTGTACCGTCGTTCATCGCGTACAGGGTCACCGGAGCCAGTCGATCCCTTGGCTCGAGTAGGATCTGACGCAATCCCTTATCCCCCAGGAAAGCCTCTGGCAAGATCGCCGAGTCATCCTGCTTTTGTTTCCGCCAGGTTCTGGGATTAGCGATGTCGTAGGTAGCGGCATTATCCCACTCCCCAGGCGCGATCTCACCGTCAATGGTCGGAGCACTCCACATCCAGTTAGCGTCTACGTCAAAGACCTCTACTTCCACCAGCGAGATGGTGTAGAAGTAGCCAGGCCCACCATCATCCCAGTAATCCCGCACCTTCAGGTAGTAGGTACCGTCAGCCGGCAAGGTATAGATGATGCGGGAGTCAAGACCGTCATAGCCGTCGCTGTAAGCCAGCTCGGTGACCCCGTCGGTGTCGTAGAGGTAGAGATAGGAGTCGAGAGAGGAACCGATGGACTGGGCATCTATATCCGCGACGATGGTGTCGCCAGCGTTGCCAGTGAAGGCGTAGTAGTCCTCGTCTCTCGCTGGGCAGATGTCGGCGCTCAGCGTGGTATCGTAGGTGATAGATGTCGCCTGCCCTGGGGTGTCGTTGGGCTCGTTCAGGTCATTGCAGGTGCCACCACCACAGGTGATGTCCAGTGCATAACTGCCCTCGGATCCAAAGTAACCGTCCACGACAATGTAGTAGGTACCTGCTGGAGCATCGTTATATGTGGCTACGGAATCGCCATAGGCCTTGCACGCGTTCTCGTCGCAGTCTGATAGGATGAACACGTCCAGATCCACGCCCAGATCACTGAGACTGGCGATGATGTCACCGGTGGAAGAGGTAGTCAGCACGTAGATGTCTTCAGGGCCGCTCTCGTACCACCCCACACAGCCGTAGTAGTCGACATTCGAGGGGCTGCCGGTGGTGTCACCGGCGTATGAAGCGTCGCAATAGGCTGTCACAGCACTACCACAGTCTAGACCGGCACCATCGAAATCATAGAAGGCGTGAAGCCACTCGTCCCACTGGGTGTCCGCGGTGAACTCAAGCCAGCCCTGGCTACCGTCGTAGCGGCTATCGTAGCTGCCCTCTGACCCTGGGAAGTAGATGCTGATGCCATGAACACCGGGCCAACTCGACCCGTGCTGCTCGCGGATGACGGCATTGCCGACTGCGTTCATCACAGCGGTGGCAGCAGCGTCGATCGTACCGTCACTCACGTACTGGTTGACCTGGTAGGCAAAATCGTAGAGGTCAACGTAAGTCGGATAGTAGAACGCCTGGGTGTTGTCGCGGGCAGTGACAATCTCCGCGTGATGACCGTCCACGCCGTCGATCAGTGCCACAGCAAAGTCGTTGACGGCGGCGTTGAGGCTGGCGTAGGGAGTATGCAGGTCAACGGCTGATTGAGTTTCGCTGTTGCCGTACGAGGCATAATACTCGTCCACAATCACCGTGCCCAGTTGGCTGGCCGACATAGCCGGATCAGCCGTCAACGATGCAAGAATACCGTCGTAGGGCCAGCCGTCCCAGGGCTCTGTCTCCTCAGAGCCAACCCGCACGTCGACGTAGGGGACGAGCTGATTGTCAACTTCGATCATCCCCATCAGGCAGGCGTCGAAGCCGACGAGGTCAAGAGGCTCCGAGCCACCGTTGCTCAGGGTGTCCATAGCGCTGCGCAACTCAGGCATGTTAAGAGCATCCCCCCCGTTAGTATCATCATGGGCAATGTCCTTGAAGGGCGGCGCCTGGTAGGATCTCAATCGCCAGCCACTGCCGTGGTCCCAGAGAACGACGGCGTAGTGATCGGCCGGGTAGTTGGTCATGCCCCACTGGACGAAATCTATCAGCGTCTGCGGATGCCCCATGTTGGCCTCGCCGATGTCCACGACGGCGTTACCAGAGGTGGGCGTCATCCCCGGAGTGACGAAAAAACGCTTGGTCGTCGTCCAGTCGCCATAACTGCTGGTGTAGCCAGAGATACGATCAAACTGGACCACGATATTCACATCGTTGGTAGAACCAACGCTCGACATCTCCAGAAAGTCGTCAATGCCAGCGCCCTCCAGGTTGTTGTCGCCGTCAAGGTAGACCAGGAAGGTCCACTTCGGCTGGTCATCCGGGCCCTGGGCCACCACAGTCAAGGTCGTCATAAGCAGCGCGGCGACCGCCAGCCACGAGAGTAAGCAACGCGTAGCCGAGCGAATGGAAACATTGACGTTGTTCATGATAGTCCCTCACGAGTCACGGGTAATTCTTTGCCACCGCAGGCAAGTAGTTACTTACGACTTGACGACTTGGTCTGCACTTGAAGAATTATATCATAGGGGCTGCTAACTTCCGGTAACAGAGAAGTTACAGATTTCCTAAAACGACGCGCGATAGTTGATACGGGGAAGAGCAGGTAGACGCGTGAGAGGTCGGCCAGCAACAGGGCCAACTGCCGCAGATCCCTGCTTCGCAGCAGATTCGCCAGCCAGGAGAAGCCCCCACCACGCCAGATGGGGGAGAAGTCGCCGCTTGGCAAGGGCTTCGTTTTGCCCTATTGACGTCCTGTGGCCTGAGCAGGCAGCGAGATGCGCGGGCGGATGACTACCCACGACAGGCGGTCCCGACCCCGCTGGAACCCGCCTGTGCTACCAGTGGGATATGCCGGATATTGCACCTCAGGCCCGAGACGGCGTAGACAGTGCCCGCGCCTGCGCCTCGGCATTATAAGAACTCCGCACCAGCGGGCCGCTTTCGACCCAGCGGAACCCCATCTCGTAGCCTCGCTCCCGAAACATCTCGAACTCCTCCGGCGTGTAGTAGCGGGCGATAGGGATGTGCTGCCTGGTAGGCTGGAGGTATTGTCCGATGGTGAGGATGTCCACGTCCAGTTCGCGCAGGTCTCGCATCACGTCCAACACCTCGCCCACTGTCTCCCCCAACCCAACCATAAGGCCGCTCTTGGTTATCGCCTCCGGCCACAATACCTTGGCGTTGCGCAACACGGCCAACGACCACTCGTAGCGGCACTGGGGCTGCACCGCGCGGAAGAGACGTGGCACCGTCTCGATGTTGTGGTTGAGGATGTCCGGCCGCTCGTCCATCACCACCTTCAGCGGTTCGACGCGCCCGCGAAAGTCGGGGATCAGCACCTCGACCGTGCAGCCGGGCTGGAGGAGCCTGCCCTGAGCCTGTCGAAGGGCGCGGATGCGGCAGATGACGGAGGCAAAGACAGAGGCTCCCCCATCGGGCAGATCGTCCCGATCCACCGAAGTGATGACGGCATGCTTCAGATTCATTGCCTGCACTGCCTGGGCCACATGTTCCGGTTCGTTCGAATGCGGATCGAGCGGGGCCGGACGGCCTGTCTTGACATTACAGAAGCGGCAGTTGCGGGTGCACGTGTCGCCGAGGATGAGGAAGGTGGCGGTGCGGTGGCCCCAGCACTCGTCGATGTTGGGACAGTGGGCCTCTTCGCAGACAGTATGTAATTCCTTGGCTCGCATCAGCCGCTTGAGCCAATGGTACGTCTCGCCCGTGGGGGCGCGCACCCGCAGCCAGGGCGGGCGGCGTTGGAGACGGGACGGGGATACTAGAATCTCCCCAGTACGGTCCGTAGCCAAAGTGCACCTCTCATAGCAATCAAATGGCTATCCATACCAACCTACGCTTCTCGAACGTCGCCAGCCGCGTGAAACCGGCTGTCTGTGCCATCTCCAGCGCTACGTCGAAGGACGACCCGATGGCATCGGGAGTATGGGCGTCGGAGCCGAAGGTGAGAATCTCGCCACCCAGTTCGCGATACCAGCGCAGTACCTGCAACGGTGGGCTGGGATCACCCATCCCACGCCGATAGGTGACGGTGTTGACCTCCAATCCCTTGCCTCGTTCGACGAGGGTGCGCAAGGTGCGGCGGATCGTCTCCTCATAAGGTATGTAATCCAATACCTTCAGTCCGAAAGCACGGTAGGCTGCCCGGCGTATGGTGTCGAAGTGAGCCAGGACGTCGTAGTCTGCCTCTGCGGCCAGCCGCGCCAGTTCCTCGAAGTAGGCATGCAGCCCCTCGTCGAGGGTGCGACCGGCGAAGTAGCGCCCGACACAATGGAGCCGGCCATCCACCCAGTGAAGAGACCCTAGCACGAAGTCGAACTCGTGGGCTTCTAAAAGTGCCGCCGCCTCGTCCCGGTAGACGTGTGCCTCGCCGATCTCGACCCCGGCCCGGATGGTCAGAGTGTCGCCGTACCTGCGCCGGCAGCGCTCAATTTCGTCCAGGTAGGCGGCCGGCTGCAGATACCCGCGGCAGACGTCAAGCGGCTCGAAGTCGGCGTGCTCGGCGAAAGCAATCTCACCCAGACCGCGGGCGATAGCCGCCTCACACGCCTCCGTCATTTTGGTCTCGCTGTCGCACGAGAAGCGGGTGTGAATGTGGTAGTCGGGTGGATGGGTCAAATATGGATCGCCTTGCCAAACACCCCGTGCGCGGCCTCCATCAGCACCTCGCTCAGCGTAGGATGGGCGTGGACCGTGCGCGCAATCTGCTCTGGCGTCAGTTCCCAGTTGCGGGCCAGCACCAACTCAGGCAACAACTCTGTCACCTCCGGGCCGACCAGGTGAGCGCCCAGTATCTCGCCGGTGGTCGCATCAGCCACGATTTTGACGAAGCCGTCGTAGTCCCCCAGCCCCAGCGCCTTGCCGTTGGGGCGGAAGGGGAACTTTCCTACCCTGACCTCGTGCCCGCGCTCGACTGCCTGCGGTTTAGTGAGGCCGAAACTGGCCACCTGTGGCCGGCAGTAGGTGCAGCGCGGTATCGCCTCGTAGTCCAGCATGACGGTCTCCGCCCCAGCGATGGTCTCCACCGCGACGATGGACTGGGCTGAGGCGACGTGGGCCAGCGCCAACTTCCCGGTCACGTCACCAATAGCGTAGACGCCAGACACGTTGGTGCGCATCTGGTCGTCCACGACAACAGCCCCACGCTCCACCTGCACGCCGATCTCCTCCAGGCCCAGATTTTCGCTGTCAGGCCGCGCGCCGATGGCGACGAGCACCCGCTCGGCCTCCAGCGTCTGCTCGCCCTGCTCGCCTGCCACGCTCACCCGCACGCCGTCGTCAGTCGTCTCCACCCCCTGCACGCGCGTGGAGGTCAGCAGTCGCACCTTGCGTCGCTTGAAGGCGCGCTCCACCTCCGCGCTGACCTCCTCATCCTCCAGCGGCAGCGCGTGAGGGAGCATCTCGACGACGGTGACATCAGCGCCATAAGTGCGCCATAAGTGGGCAAACTCCATTCCAATCGGCCCGGCCCCAACGATGACGACCGAAGCAGGCATCTCGCGCAGCACGATAGCCTCCCGGTAGGTCAGCACCCGCTCGCCGTCGGGAGTGATGCCGGGAATGGTCCGCGCCTGTCCTCCCGTGGCGATGATGACGTTGTGCGTCTCCAATGTGCGCGTGCCGCCCGTCTTCAGCGCCACCTCGACCTCGCCGGGCGACTTCAACATTCCCCTCCCCTCAATGACTTCCACACCATTCCTGCGCATCAGCACGCCGACGCCCTTGACCAGCCGCCTGGACACCCTACGGCTACGATCCACCGCCGCGCCGAAGTCCACTTCAAGCCCTGTGACAGTGAAGCCGAACTCCTTGCCCCTTCCCAACAGGGAGACGACTTCGGCGTTGCGCAAGAGCGCCTTGGTCGGGATGCACCCCCAGTTGAGGCACACCCCCCCCAGGTGCTCCTTCTCGACCAGGGCAACCTTCAGCCCCAGTTGGGCAGCACGGACGGCAGCCACGTAGCCTCCCGGCCCCGCGCCGATTATCGTGACGTTGTAAGTCTGTTCCACCGCGCTGCTCCTCCATTCAATATGTTGTGCTTGGACTCCCAGTGTTTGATTGTAACACAAGCGGGGAAGCAGGGCAAATGCAGACGATCATCGCGCAGGCGCGACTTCGACGTTGCCCAGGGAAAGATGGTCGCCCACTGGCTCGCCGTTGAGGATCACGGGCAATCGCTCGCCGCTGACGATGTGGTACAGGGCGACGACGAGAGTGTAGCGACCCGGCGGTAGGTCGGTGGCGAGGAGGATGCCATACCGGTCGGTCAAAACCTGGCCTGGCTCCCAGATGGTGGTCGGCACCAGGCCGCCACCAGGTTCGGCGTCAACCTGGGCGACGAGCCGCCCCGCGTCGTCGAGCAACTGAACAGTGATTTTGTACTGTTCGGCGATGGGAGCCTGGGCCTCCCAGAACAGCGTCACAGGCAGAATCTCGCCAGGGGTGAACATCTTTTCCTCTAGCGTGTAGCCCCTGAGGCGGAGACCAGCACCGAAGCGGGCATCCAACGAGACGGTAGGCTTCTCCGGCCGCAGGGCCACGCCGTAGGTCGCCAGACGTACACGGCCATACCAGTCGTCGCTGGCCTTGTAGGCGTGGGTCGCCAGCCACGTCTCGATCAGCCGCCCGGGATCCGATTCGGCGTCGCCCCAATAGAGCACGAAGAATCGCCGATATCGTTCGGTGAGCGGGGTCAGGAACGCTTCGACCTCGGCCGGTGCAGGCCGGTAAGGGGCCGGATAGACGTCTCGATCGGGATAATAGTAAGTGAAGACCTCCCACTGGTTGGGGGCATTGAGGATGATACCGTCGCCAGGGCGCAGGGTAGCGGCGATGTCGGCAGCGATCTGGCGGTAGTTGTCGCGGGCGCAGGCGGGGTCGAAGTAGAGATTGCGGAGGGAGGGGAAGGTAGTGATGGTGAGGAAGGCAAGGGAGAGGAGACGAATGGAGAATGGAGAACAGAGAATGGAGAGTGGAGGACGAAGAATCCCGAAACGCGAACCGCGAATTGCGAACTGGGCCAGGTTGTTGACTCCGTGGGCAACGAGAATGTGAAAAGACGGGAGAACGACGACGAGAAACTTGATCCAGGCCGGTTTATAGAGATCGAAGGCGAAGATGAGAACAATGGGAAGCAGCAGATGGGGCGCGACGCTGGCGACGCCGAGCCAGCCCGTGCGGTTCGCCTGCCGAGGTCCTTCGGCATGGCCCAGGACAGGCCACAGACCCGCGAGCAGCAGCAGCCCTGTACCGACGAGCGATAGCGTGGCCCTCTCAACTGGCAGCGTAATGCCGGCGCTGAGCACACGCAGCACGTCCAAAAGTACGCGCCCCAGTTCGTACTCTCGCCCGGCGGCTGACCAGCCAGTGACACCCCCAAGCGCAATGGGCAGCCACGGCAGGTAGAGAACGACGATTGCCGCCTGTGCCCCGCCCCACAGCACCAACCATCGCCAGCGGTGCGATGACCGGCGTGCAGTGACCAGCCACCACAGGCCGAAGATGGTGTTGTGGACGAGCAAGATGAAGGGGAAAGCGTAGTGGGTGTAGAGGCCGGCGGCGCTGGTGATGATGTAGGCGACGAAAAAATTGAGAGTGGGGGATGGAGAATGGAGATTGGCAGATTGTAGATTGCGGATGACGAGGAACGTGGAGGCGGCGGAGAGAGCAGCCAGGAGGGCGTACATGCGCGTCTCCTGGGAGTAGTAGATAGCAAAGGAGGAAATCGCTCCCAGAAAGGCCGCCATCAGGCCAGTGGTCTCGCCGAAAAGATAACGCCCCAGCAGATAGGTGAAGACGACGAGCGCCAGCCCCGCCACGACGGAAAGGGAGCGCAGCGCGAACTCGCTCTGGCCGAACAGCGCCCGCCAATAGTGGAGCAGCAGGTAGTAGCCAGGCGGGTGGATGTCACCCGCGGCCCCCTTCAAGATCAGACCGAGCGTCCGCTCGGCGATGCGGGCTGAGTTGCCCTCGTCGTTCCAGAAAGACTGCGCGTCGAGGCGGTAGAAGCGGAGAAAGAAGGCAAGAAGCAGGATGGCAGGGAGTAGGAAGTAGGAAGTAGGAAGTAGGAAGCCGGAAGCGTGTCGTTTCATTGGCTTCATGACCGGCGTAGGGTGCGGGCCAGGCTCCAGACCGCGATAAGGCTCAAACCAGCCGTGACCAGGACGAGCCGGGGGGAAGGACGCCAGGGGCGCTGAACGATGAGCCCATCCACGCCTACGCCCCCTGCGACGGCGGTCAGGATGACTTCATGGCATTCGTGTCGCCAACGGCGTACCAGTCGCACCGGTCGTCCGCCAAGCGAGACGCGCCGAGGTGCGCCCCCATCCACACCTACCTCGATCTCGCCCGCACCCGGGCCGGGCACCAGCGTCAGAGAAGCACCTTCGAACGTGAAGCGCAGCGCGGCGCCTGGCGCGGTCGCCTGCCGGTAAGCCCCCAACGTGGCCGCCGTGTCGCGTACCGTCTCCCAATCCACATCATAATCCAGCGCCCAGTGATCCTCCTGGTGAGTGCCAGGGTAGAGCGTCGGCGTGAGGCCAGTCGTGTACTCCCGCAGCGCTTCGTAGACCGGCATGGGGGTGAAGTCTGGCTCGACCAAACGGAAGTAGTACATGGCCTGGTTCCGCTCAATGTCAGAGGCACGCTTGAAGAACCAGAAGTTGACCACGCCCACCCAGGGCCAGTCCTCCATCGCCCGCTGGTAGGCCAGGGGGGCATAGCGCGCTTGCTGCTCCAGCGTCACCCGGCCATAGGCTCCCCAGCCCTGGATGCTCTGGTCCTCCGGCACAGCGTTACTGTTCATCTCGCTGATCCAGATAGGCTTGGCCGCGTCACCATTGGCGACCATGATGTCGCGGATGTAGACTGGGCGGGAGAAGTTGATGTTGAGCGGTCGCATGCGGCGGTCGGTGGGACCGGACCATAGCATGTAGTCGTTGATGGCCATGATGTCGAAGCAGTCGGCAGCACCGGCATCGTACATGCGCTGGAGGAAGACGAAGTCGTTCAGGCCCAGCGCCGGCCCCGGCCCAGGATGGAGCGAGACAGTGGGAGCCAGCGCGCCACCGACGATGACCGCGTCCGGGTCGGCTTCCTTTGCGCGGCGGTACCCCTCGCACAGGAGCCGCGTGTAGCCTTCCGGATCTACCGGCTGCTCGCCCCACTCGGGATAGATGTTGGGCTCGTTCCACAATTGGTAGTAGCGCACTTGCCCCCGGTAGCGCGAGACGACAGCGTGGACGTAATCGGTCCAGTCGGCCAGGTCGTCGGGGGGGGCATAGGTACCAATGGTGTCAGTCAGCGCACGGGTCCAGGCAGGTGGATTGCTCAGACGGGGGACGACTTCCAGGCCGTATTGTCCAGCCAGGTCCACGATGTGGTCGTACTTCTCCCAGGCAGAGCGGTGGGGTTCGTGCCGCCGATCCTCGAAGTCCCCCTTGCCATGGATCTCAATGTCCTCCCAGGGGAACTCCTGGCGGATCCAGCGGAAGCCGGCATCGGCGATCATCTGCAACGACCGCTCCCGCTTCCATCCCTCTACCTCCTGCTCCAAGAAGACGTTGATGCCGAAGGGGTTGACGCCTGCGTAGGCCACCGGCACATCGGGAACCGTGCGCGGCTGGTGGCGAAGGACATCCGCCGCCAGTTGACCCATCCCGCGCACCTGGGGCAACAGATCCTCCTCCCCCGTGCAATCGAACATGAGGTCAGTGAGAGAGAAGCGGCAGGAGGATAGAGTCAGCAACAACAAAACGGCCAGGGTGAGGGTCAGTTTGCGCATCGCGCCGTGATTGTACCCCGCTTTCTCCCAGACGCAAATCGGCTGGGAGACCCAATGTCACCCTTCGACAAGCCCAGGGCGCGACAGCGGGGCTCAGCAGCAGGCGGCCCGCGTCAGGCCGGCTGGTTGACCAGCGCGGCTATAGGCTTGGGGAGTTTGTCGGACGCCAGATAGGCCCGTACCTCCCCGCGGGCTTCCTCGAACAGATGAATGATCTCCCTGTCGGAGCCCTTGTAGCCGCCGACAGTGCGCCGGGCGCACGTGCAGCATCCCAGTGAGGCGCGATAACTGTCCAGATCGCAAGTGAGGCAACTGCCCAATCTGATCATCATCAACGAGAAGCCCAACACATCCTCGTGACCATCGGGGAGCGCGACGAGATGGTCAATCAACTCGGCCCACTCGGGTCCGCGCAGGTCGCGCAGTTGCAGAATACAACGGGGGGGAAAAAGTATCTCGCTGTCAGGGTACATTGTTCCGCGCAATCCTTATTGAGATTTCGGTCGGGACATGGTAAGTCGGGACTACCCACGTCGCTGGCGTCCCAACCTACCAATCTACCAGTGTATATAATAACACAAAAGCAGGCCGATTTCAAGGGTTTTTTGCATTTCATTTATATTTTGCTATACTTCGCCTCGCAGAATCAGCCAGATTTCCTTCACCGTGGGCCGCTTGCCATAGATGAGCAGCCCCACCCGGAACAACTTCGCCCCCACCCACAGTGCCGCCGGGACGGAGAGTAGCAGCACAACAATACTGCCCACCACATCCACCCACGGCACCTCCGCCAGCGGCAGCCGCAGCATCATCATCGTGGGTGCGGTGAGGGGAAAAAAACTCAACACCCGCGCTATGAGCATGTTTGGATTGGCGAAGAGGAAGCCGCTGAGCATGTATGGTACAGCGGCGAAGAAGGAGAAAATGCCCGCCAACTGCTGGCTCTCCCGCATCGTCGTGCCCAGCGCACCTACCCCGGCCATCAGGATGGCATACAGCGTATAGCCGAGCAAGTAATACACCACCCCCAGCACCAGGACGCGCACCGGGATGAAGGCCGCCCCAGCGACAGCCAGGAGTGCCACTGCACCACCGCTGAACCCCACCGTGCTGAGCAGCCAGACGAGCACCTGCGTCAGCCCCAGCGCTCCCAGGCCAGCCACCTTCCCTGCCATCAACTCCACCGGCCGGACCGAGGAGACGACGATCTCAATGACCCGGCTCTCCTTCTCCTCAGCCACGCTCTGCAGGAGATAGCCTGACGAGGTGAAAATGGTCGTCACCAGGAAGATAGACAGAAAATAGGGGATAATGAAGGTGAAGACGAACCCCCAAGACCCCTCGCCCTGCGTCTCCCCGCCGGACGAGATCACCCGGGGCTCTGCGTCCATCGGGTCGGCGGCCCGCTCTCGCAGCGCAGGGTCCACCCAGTCAGCCAGTAGATGGTCCACGAAGAAGGCCCGTACCGTCGTCGAATCGCTGACCATCGCCGCGCCGAAGCCGCTCCCCGTGGTCATCACCACCACCCGGCCTGTATCCAGGTAATCCTCTCCGATCAGCAGCACCGCCGAGACCTCCTCGGCCGTCAGCCCTGCCTCCGCTTCCGCCTCGCTCGTGTATGGGACAAAGTCCTCCTGGTACTCTGGCAGAATCGGCGAGAAAGTACCCGACCCATCCACCACACCGATGCGCTTGCTGCCGACGTCGAACTGCTCCTCGAAGAAAGCCCCCAGTTGACGGGCCTGGCCGGCGAAGAAGGCACCGAACAGCAGGACGACGATGCCCAGCACAGGCACGCTCGCCGTCATGATGATGAACCCGGCCCGCCGCACATTGACCAGATACTCGTGGCGAGTGACCACCCAGACCTTACGCCAGTCCATCGTCTTCCTCCTCGCCGCTCACCACGGCCACGAAGATGTCCTCCAGCGGCACCGGTGCCACCTCGAACGTCTGGATTTCCACGTCACGGTCGAGGAGCGCGCGCAGTACCTTCTGGGGACTGGCCCCTTCCACCAGACCCAGGTTGAAGGCCCCATCGTCCGGCTCTACCTCCACCACGCCAGGCAGGTCTGCGGGGATGTGGGAAGCGCGAACTCGGATAGCGTTGGGAGTGTACTGCCGCTTGATTTCCGCCAGGGGACCGTAGAGCAGCGCCCGCCCCCGGTCGATGAGGAGAATCCGATCGCACAGCGCCTCCACCAGGTTCATCTGGTGCGAACTGAGAACGATGGTCTTTCCCTCTCGGTGCAGTTCAGCCACGAAGTCCTTGACGCGCTCCGCGTTGACCGGGTCCAGCCCCTGGAACGGCTCGTCCAGGAAGAGTACCTCCGGGTCGTGGGCCAGGCTGGCGACGAACTGGAGCCGCTGCTGCATGCCCTGGCTCAGGTCCCGGATCTTGCGGGCGGCCCACTCCTCCAGTTGTATCCGCTCCAGCAGGCCCATCGCCCGCTCCCGTGCCGCTGGCCGGGAGACTCCCTTCAGTTCGGCCAGGTAGACCAGCGTGTCCAACACCTTCAGGTTGCGGTAGAGCCCGCGCTCCTCCGGAAGATACCCTACCCGTCCCTTCGCCTGGCCCGGGGACTGACCCAGAACCGTCACGCTTCCTGCATCGGGATTGAGGATGTCCATGATGACACGGATAGTGGTGGTCTTCCCGGCACCGTTGGGCCCCAGGAGGCCGAAGATTCCCCCCTGCTCCACCTCGAAGGAGAGATTGTCCACCGCCACCACGTCCCCGTACCGCTTCACCAGGTTCTGTACTTGGATGATCATACCCATTTATTACCTCCAGACACGTAGAACGTAATGCGCTACGTATTGCGTAAAGCGTAATGCGCGCTTAGTTGCGCCTCACGTTTCACGTTTCACGTCTCAGCCATTTGACATCTCCCCATCATATAATACAATCAGACGTGGAGGAGCACAAATGGGCGTTCCACCCGCGATTGCCACTATTGCCCCGGATGGACATCTCACCCCGGCGCAGAAGCGGCGCTTTATGATAGATCTCTGCCTGCGGCGCATCCGGCCGGGCACCGGCAGCGGTTCCGAGTTTCTGCGAAGGAGGACGGCTATGAACCCCTGGCCCAATCTGCGGCCCATTCTTCAGGGCATCCCCTGGGTCATCGTCGGCGGCGTCGCCACCCGCGCCTACATGCCGGAGCGAGCCACGAAAGACCTGGATATTCTGGTACGTTATCAGGACGGCAACAGGGTTCGGGAGCGGCTGGAGGCAGCGGGGTACTGCCACGTCTCTCCCCTGGCCATGCCTGGTTTCCTGGCCCGGTCGCCGGAGGGTGTGGACGTAGACGTGATCTTGGGCGACTACCCCTGGCTGGACGAGGCCCTGGCCCACTCCCGGCAGGACCCGGCAGGTTACCCCGTTCTGAACCTCCCCTATCTGGTGCTGATGAAGATGGCCGCCTCCCGTACCCGCGATTTCGGCGACCTGGGCACAATGCTCGGCCTGGCCTCGGAGGAAGAGTTGGCACGCGTGCGGGCGGCTGTGGCCCGCTACGCCCCCGACGAGGCGGAGGACCTGGAATCTCTCATCTATCTGGGCCAGGTGGAGATGGGGAAGGCACCAACTGCTGAAAGTAATGCGCAGTAGACTGAAGTCCTCCTTCAGATTTCCGCCATACGACCATCAAGACTCTGGCCGATAGTTCCCCAGCCAGCGGATGTGGGGGAAATCGGCGTGGACAGTGTTGTAAAGACGTTCGTCGGCCGTCCAGAAGGGACAGTTCAGGTGGTCGGCCAGGGCCAGGTAATGGGCATCGTAGACGGCCGGACGCTGAAAACGGGCCGCCAGTTCAAAAGCCCGCTCTGAGAGACCAGGGGGGTCCAGGAGTGTGACGCCCATCTCCAACGCGGCACGCACAGCGCGCCGTGCTTCTTCCAGGGTGAGGAAGCCACGCACTACTTTGCGCCAGAGGGCCGACGTCACCTCGTAAGCAAGAAGGCGGGGGGCCACAATCTCTCGATCCTGCTTCAGCCACGAGCGCCACAGAGAGAGCGCCTGAGGGCGCTGTGCTTCCGGCACTACGATTATGACCACGAGGTTGGCGTCAGCGCAGACCGGTGATTTCCGCATCCCGCTCCTCCCGCATCTGGTTGATTTCCTCCACGCTGCTGGGGAGTTCGCCGTACTTCTCAAAGAGTTCGTCTCCCAACTGGCGGACTCGCTCAAAGGCTTCCCACCTCTTCCGGCGGCGCACTTCGGTCTCCAGCGCCTCGGCCACCAGACGGGAGCGCTGGCCTGAGGGAACTATCCTTTTGACTTCTTCCCACAGGTCCCCAGGCAGTACCAGGGTGACTCGCGCCGTGTGGGTCATCTTGACGCCTCCTTCGTATGCACCATTTGATCATACTTCTAGTATGTAATTATATCACCTCTCATTCTTCCTGACAACCTGGCAGACTTGGGTCTCGCCTGTTCTGACGGGCACGTCGAGTCGTCCTGCACCGCTGGACAAAAGGCGCTGGATGAGTACAATAGTGAAAGTAGAGAGCACGCCACACGTGGCATTGGGGCAAACTGACGCCGAGCGGCACCTTGCCGTTTTCTTTATCCTGAAGGTTACTACCCAGGCATAACCAGGAACACAGAGCGGCGCAGAGGATGCGCAGAGTTTCACGGAGAGAAAAAAAACAGGTTTGCCCGCAATACCATGTTTCAGCAAAGAATACAGCGTTTGCATACGGGCTACCTCCCTATCTCTGTGGTTCTCTGTGTCTTCTCCGTGTAACTCTGTGTAGCGATTGCTGGAAAGGGAGGAGTGATGAGTACCATCTATGTCGTCATTCGGGAGTTGCAGAACGCCCCCCAACTGTTGCAGGATTGAGACCTGATCGAACCTGCCGACGGCGGCTACCGCTTCCGCGTCGAGTTGCTACGGTACTGGCTCGCCGAACACAAACCGCTTAGCCGGGTGCAGGAGGAAAGGGAAGCGATAGGAAAAGCAATAGTAGGAGGTTGAACGGTGGATCGCTCATCTCATTCCAGCAGCCTGCGCACCCGTGACAGCCACCGCTTGTCCGGCGGGGCCGCCCTCTGGACGACCCTGCTCATCCTCGTCACCCTCATCTGGGGCAACTCTTTCATCGCCATCAAGCACGTCGTCGAGTACGTGACGCCGCTGGAACTGGTCGCCGTGCGCTTCATACCCGCGGCGCTCACCTTCGCCGTGCTGCTGCTGCCCACGCGCTCCCGTCAGGTCTGGCAGATGATCCGCACCGAAGGCTGGCGGTTACCGCTGCTGGGGCTGATCGGCCCGGTGCTCTGCAACATCTTCCTGGGCTGGGGCGAGACCCGCGTCGCCGCCGGGACCGCCAGCCTGATCATCGCGCTGAACCCCGTCTTCACTCATGCCCTCTCGCTGATCTTCCTGGGCAAGCGGTTTGCCTGGCACCGGGCGCTGGGGCTGGCCGTCGCCTTCGGGGGGCTGTCCGTCATCATCCGCTGGGGCAGTGGGCGCGCTATGACGCTGGACGATGTGGGGTACGCCTTCATCACCATGCTGACGCCAGTCTGTTGGGCCATCTACACTGTGTCGGGCAAAGCGCTGGTGGAACGTCACCCTCCGCTATTGGTAACCGGCATCTCGACGACCTTTGCCGGTTTGTTCTCCCTGGTCTTCGTGCGTCCCTCACTCCTGGTTCAACTGCCAGTCTTGCCCGCCTCCTTTCTGGTGGTCGGTGCTATTCCTGGCGTGGCCCTGCACCGTCTTTGCCTTCGCCGTCTGGTTTAGTGCATTGGAGCGGATGCCGGCTGGGCGTGTGGCAGGCTTCATCTACTTCGTACCTATGTTCGCCGTCACCTTCAGCCGTTGGCTGCTGGATGAGCCCATCACTCCGGCCCTGGTCGTCGGTGCGGCCATCCTCGTTGGCGGCGTCTGGCTGGTCAACCGGCGCTAGGGATGGAACTCTTCGAGCGGTTGTGCCTGCTGGCGTTGGAGCAACACCCGGGTGGCGGGCTGAATTGGAGCGGGACTTTCGGCGGGTGCAATTCGCTTTTCCGACTAGCGACGCGGGGGCTGGATGTCAATGCCTGCGCCGACGTCGTAGGTGTCGTACACCAAGTTTATCGTGCCACTCCCCTGGAAGTAATCCTCGAACGTACCGCTCCCCCCCAGTGTATACCGCACCACATAGCCCCCGTCTAGAGCCACATAGACCTCCCCACTGCCGTTCACGGTACCGTACTGGGTCGGCAGGTCCTGGGCATCGTAGGTGTAGTGAGCCGAGGGAGTACCGTTGACCACCTCGTCTGGTTCGACTCGCTGGAAGTATAGCACGTAGGGCAGGAAATCGCCCACCGTGTACATCTGCTCCTCGAAGCGGGCCTCCGCCACGTTCTCTGGAACCGGCACCCAGGGCTGGTTACCGATCTTGAGCCATAACCTGGGGCCGATCCAGATGGCCTGGGCCTGGTTGGCAGGAAGTTCCTGCACCGCGGGACCCTCAGCGCTGACGGTGATGTGCACTGCCTGCTCAGCGGTGTTGACCTCTGCATCGTAATGGTAGACGCCGGTGTAGCCGCTCTCCTCGCCAGTGAACGTGATCGTCATCCGCTGTCGGAAGGTGCCCAGGTGGCCCAGCCCGTCCTCGTGTGGGTCAAGGGTGGGGACCTCCAGTTCCGGAATCTCAGCCACCTCCAGTGGATTCTGATTGGTGGGCACCTCGACCGGCGGTGCCGTTGGTGGCGGGGCAGTCGGCGCGGGCGTGCCGGCGGCGGCCGGTGGTTCCGTGGGCTGGGGGGTCTCCAGCGCCGGTGGAGACGTCGCCTCTGCGGGATCAGACGTTTCTGCCTCCGGCGGGGGCGTCGCCTCGGCTGGTGGAGGAGCGGTGGAAGTCTCTACCTCGGGGCTGGCCTCCCCTCCGCCGGCCTGGATGGTGAGAGCAGGGCCGTCCACGTTGACTTCGCCGCTGATGGAGCAGGCCAGGCTGCTCAGCACTAACAGTAGCCCCACTCCCCCGATAACGGCTGACCGAGTCTTGCGTATCATTGCTCTTCTGCACACTCCGTTTTCACATCTCTTTCAGCCACTGGCAGCCGGATGGTGAACGTGCTCCCCTCCCCAGGCGTGCTCTCCACGATGATCTCGCCGCCGTGCAGGTGGATCAGTTCCTGGGCGATAGCGAGCCCCAGACCAGCCCCCTGTTGTTCCATCTGCTCCCGACCGACCTGCCGAAACCGCTCAAAGAGGTGCGGTACCTCCTCGGCTGGAATTCCCATCCCATTGTCGGACACGGCTACCTCCACCCAGCCGTCGTCAGCTCGGGCACTCACTGTCACCCGCTTCCCCTCTCCCTGGCAGAACCTGATCCCGTTGTCCACCAGCTGCCCCAGGGCGTCCGTGAAAAGGGGATCGCACAGCAACACCGGCGGCAGGTCGGGCTCCACCTTAGTCTCCAGCGTCACACCGCAATCTGCCGCCTGCTGCTCATATTGCCAGGCCGTGCGCTCCAGAATCTCGCCCAGATCACGGTGCACCTGGGCCACCAGGCGGAAATCCCTTGCCATCTGGCCGGTGTCCAGCCGCACCAGGAGCAGGAGATCATCCACCAGCCGGTTTAGCCGGTCGGCGCCCTGCTTGATCCCCAACAAGAACATCTGGATATCGTCGGGGGAGAGAGACGAGACATCGTCCAGTGCCAATTCAGTGTAGCCACGGACGTAGGTGAGGGGGGTGCGCAGTTCGTGGCCCAGGACAGTGGTGATCTGCCGCTTGAGTTGGTCGAACTCCGCTTCCGTGACCTCTCGAATGGCGAGGGCACGCCCCAACCGGGCGCGCACCGCCACCAGCAATTCCTGGGGATCGAAGGGCTTGGTGATGTAATCCTCGGCCCCCAGGCTCCTCCCCATCAGTACATCCTCTTTGTCCGCCTTGACGGTGAGGAAGATGAAAGGGATAGTCACCCACTCCGGGCGAGCGCGGACCTCCTCGTAGAGAGCGTACCCGTCCATCCGGGGCATCATGATGTCCGCCACGATCAGGTCGGGGCGGGCATCTTCCATCACCTGCAACGCCCGCACTCCGTCGGTGGCAGTGAAGGCGACGTAACCCTCCGTCTCCAGAACATCCTGGATAGCCGCCAGGAGGGGCTCATTGTCCTCCACGATCAGGATACGCTGCCCGTCCACGCGCTGTCCTCCAGCCATTGTTTATCACTCCCTCCGATACTACCGTGAAGGCACGAATGCAAACAAACTAACGCCCACTCTCTCCCCCGGTGGGAGAATGGCTGGGGTGGGCTTGTTTCCCAGACGCGATTTCAATCGCCAGCCATTGGCGATAAACAGGGTAATGAAATTATAGCACGGCTGGTAACGGCTGACAATAGGCACTATGTACTAATTGCAACCCGCAACCTGCTCAAGGGCTGCGGCAGGTCTCGTAGTCGGCACCGATGATGATACGATACTGCACCTCCTTGCTGAGATCAGGCCTAGAGACAACGTTCTCGTCTGAGATGTTGAACATCCACTGCAGGTAGGACACGGCGCTCCCCTTGGTCGTGGACGTGAAGTCAATCAGCTGGGTCTGAGTGTAGTCCTGCCGGTCGGCCCGGACGATGACCACGTTGAAGCCCTCGCGGAAGAGCCGGTCGGCCGCCAGTTGGTCCCAATCTGCATTGTACGTTCCATTCCACACCTCCACCGACTGAAGCGTCCGCCACAGCCGCCCCTCCGGCACCGGCCCCAACGCCTCGCTCACCACCGGCCCGACCTTCTCCCAGTCAGGTAAAAAGACGGATCCTCCTTTGGGCGTCGTCCAGGGGATGACATGTTGATAGCCGATGTTGCGGAAGCGCACATTCTGATCGTCGAGCCGGAAGGCTATCTCAGCCAGTGTCACCACGTCACTGAGCTCCATGTCGGTGACGACCATGGCCCGGAGTTGGGCCCACAATTGAGGGAGGCGCGGCAGGAGATCGAGGCTACGGGCCTTCCGCCAGATGGCCTGCAGTACCTGCTGTTGGCGTCGCTCGCGGGCAAAGACACTGGAGGTCCTACGCGAGCGGGTGTACCAGAGCGCCGTCTCTCCGTCCACGTGATGCACCCCCGGTCCCAACACCTTGATGGGGTACTCACCGCTCTCATCGGGATAAGGCCAGTGGTCCGCCAGACGGCAATGCACCGGAATGTCCACTCCACCCAGCCCGTCCACGATGCCGATTAAACCATCGAAGTTGGTGCGCACGTAATGGTTCACGGGAATGCCCAGGTTGTAGAGCAACGTCTGCTGGACCAGGGCTGGCCCCCCGCCCTCGTACCCGTACAGTTCGCCGTACATATCGGTGAAGTTGATGCGACTCATCCAGAAGCCGGGAATGTAGACGTAGAGGTCACGGGGGATGGAAAGCACGGTCACCGCCGGCATCGCAGGCTGGATGGAGACGATCTGGATAACATCGGTGTGCCAGTCATCCCAATCCGGGCGTCGGTCGCTGCCCAACACGACGATGTTGATGGTACCGGGAGCCATCGCCGCTACCGGCACGGACGTGGGTATGGGGGTTGTGCCGGAGAGGGCAGGCGTCGCGCCGACCAGTATCGGGGTGGCGATCGAGAAGAAAGGAATTGGCGTGGGAATGGGAGTGGCGGTGGAAGTGGCGGTAGGAGCAGGGGTGGAGGTAGCGGTGGGGCTGGGGACTTCGGTGGGAGTGACGGTGGGGCTGGGAACAGGCGTCAAGGTTGCCGTTGGCTTGGGCGTCGGGGCCGGCGTGAGAGTGAGAGATTCTGATGTGGGCGCAGGGAGGGATGTGACAGAAAGCGGCGCGGGGGGCAAAATGGTGGGGGCCAGTGTGGGCAACACGAAGATGGACACAGGGTCGCCGGAGACCAGTAACACAGCCAGTATCGTCCCCAAGGTCACCAGCACCAGGGCGGGGGTGACCCACTTACGGTGTGCCATATTGATTTCTCCCCAGATCAGATTTCACCGCCCGCCCCATATCGTTTGAAGCAGAAAAGCCCCCCCTTTCCCTTGCTGTCTCTCTATTCTAATCCCATTGCAGATATAACACAACTTTGACATCTCGGCCTTTTCGTTGTATACTGCCCCCCAGTTCAGAGAGGTCTCAGGATGTGTGCCGTGTTAGCCATGTGCTTCCTCAACCCACCTACCCCTACGCAGCCAGACCCCCGGTCTGGATAGGTGCGTTGGGGACACACGCCCGGAAAGTAAGCAGGCCAGCCCTCCAGACCGTGCGAGGGCTGGCTTTTGTGTGAGGACACCGATGACCATCCAAGAACTCACGGACGAGATGAATCGTTTTGTAGAAGCGATGGGTTGGTACAGGGAGGATTCACCGTGGCTACAGACACCGCGCAATATCGCCACATCGCTTTCACTGGAGGCGGCCGAGGTGCTGGAGCATTTCCAGTGGGGCGAACGGGCAGACGAGAACGCATTGGCGGGGGAACTGGCCGACGTGGCACTCTATCTGCTGCAACTGGCCTACCTGACAGGTATCAACCTGGAGCAGGCGATTCTCGGCAAACTGGCGATCAACTACAATCGGAACTGGTCCGAGGAGTGAGCAGGTGTGAAAATCCTCGCTGTCAGCGACCAGGTAGTCGAAGGCATCTACAGTTCGCACATTTGCGAGCGGTTTGGCGACGTGGATATGGTACTTGCGTGTGGAGACCTGCCCTATTCTTACCTGGAGTACATCGTGACGATGCTAAACGTGGACTGTTTCTTCGTGCACGGCAACCATGACCAGCCCGAGTACACGGCTGATGGACACACGCTTACTAGACCAAGCGGCTGGGTCAATTTGGATGGACGGACCGTAGAGGCCAAGGAGATACTCCTGGGAGGGCTGGAGGGATCAATCCGTTACAAGCCCAGAGCGCCTTTCCAGTACACGGAGAGCGAGATGGCTTATAAAGTCTGGCGACTGACGCCGGCCCTGCTCATGAATCGTATGCTCCATGGGTGCTACCTGGACATCCTCATCACGCACTCCCCCCCCTTCGGCATCCACGATGGCGAGGATCTGCCGCACCGCGGCTTCAGGGCACTGTTAGGACTCATGGCCCGTTTCCGGCCTCGCTATCTGCTCCACGGCCACAAGCACATCTACGGGCCCGAACCATCGCGAACACGCTACCTGGACACCGAGGTCATCAACGTCTACCCTTTCCGCGTGATCGAGTGGTGATAATAGATGATGGCTGGTAAAGATCAGGCACAAGCCGACTTCGACGTGGCGCGACGCAGGGCGTTCTGGAATGAGATTGCGTCGTTCCTGAGCGGGCGTCCCAACCGGCTGCTTTCGTGGGACGAAGTGCGCGGTAAACTGGGCGTGCGCGGGCAAGTCTATCGGGGTGTGCGAGCCGTGCCGGTGGACAAGATCATCGGCAGCGTGGGACGCTACCGGGACTTTGATCGCGTCTTCTTGCCGACACAGAACCGCACGGCGGACCGCTGGCGCTCTATCGCCCGCGCCTACTACGACGAGGTCAGCCTGCCACCGGTGAAGTTGTACAAGATCGGGGATGCCTACTTCGTCCTCGACGGCAATCACCGTGTCTCGGTAGCACGGGAGCAGGGAATTGAGTTCGTGGACGCTGAAGTGATTGAGGCAAGGACCAGGGTGCCAGTGACAGCCGATCTGGACGCCGACGTTCTGGAAATCAAGGGCGAATACGTCCGCTTTCTCGAACGCACGCGACTAGACGAGTTGCGATCTGGCCAGCGCCTGGAGTTCACCATCGGCGGCGGGTACGAGCGGCTGCTGGAGCACATCGCCGTGCATCGCTATTTCCTGGGCCTGGAACAGCAGTGTTTCATCTCTGAAGACGAGGCAGTCGGCGACTGGTACGATCACGTCTATCTGCCACTGGTGCGCATCATCCGCGAAAAGGACATCCTGGCCGACTTCCCTGGCCGTACTGAGGCAGACCTGTATCTGTGGATTATGGATCACCAGCACTACCTGCGCGAGCAGTTCGGCCCTGAGGTACAGACCGAACTGGCCGCCGAGCACTTCGCCGACCACTACACTACCCGGCCAGTCAAGCGCATGCTGCATGCGGTACAAGACCTGGTTGCAGGGCGGGATGTAGATGAGGAAGTTATTAGACCCTAAAGGTTCCGGAAAACCCTTAGGGTTCGCGAGAGACGAATACAAGGAGGAGAAATGGCCACCAAAGTCACCCCGCGCAGTGAGGATTACTCCCGCTGGTACACTGACGTAGTCCAGATGGCCGATCTAGCCGACTACGCGCCCGTCAAAGGCTGCATGGTGATCAAACCTCACGGCTATGCGCTGTGGGAGAACATCAAGGCAGGGCTTGATCGGCGCTTCAAGGCCACCGGTCACGTTAACGCTTACTTTCCCCTGTTTATCCCACTGAGTTTCATCCAGAAAGAAGCACAACACGTGGAGGGTTTTTCGCCCGAACTGGCGATCGTCACCATCGGCGGGGGCAAACAACTGGAGGAGCCATTGGTCGTGCGTCCGACCTCAGAGACGATCATCGGCCATATGTACGCCAAATGGATCCAATCCTATCGTGATCTGCCCCTGCTGATCAACCAGTGGGCCAACGTGGTACGATGGGAGATGCGCACCCGTCTGTTCCTGCGCACGACGGAGTTCCTATGGCAGGAAGGGCACACGGCGCACGCCACCGCCGAAGAGGCACGGGAAGAAACGGGGCGGATGCTCAACATCTATGCCCAGTTCGCGATCGAGGATGCCGCCATCCCGGTCATCGCCGGCCGCAAGAGCGAAAGCGAGAAGTTCGCCGGAGCAGTGACCAGTTACACCATTGAGGCGATGATGGGAGACTATAGGGCACTCCAGGCTGGCACCAGTCACTTTCTGGGGCAAAATTTCGCCAGGGCGTTCGACATCAAGTTCCTCGATGAGAACAACGAACGCCAACACGTGTGGACGACCAGTTGGGGCCTCAGCACGCGCATGGTGGGAGCCGTGGTGATGGTGCACGGAGATGATCAGGGATTAGTCTTGCCGCCAATACTGGCCCCGATCCAGGTGGTCATTGTCCCTATTTGGAAAAAAGATCCAGATCGCACCAAGGTGCTCGAGGTTGTGACCCGGGCAGAGGCAACGTTGCGCGATGACGTGCGCGTGCGCGTGGACGACCGTGACGAGTATTCGCCTGGTTGGAAGTTTAACGAATGGGAGATGCGAGGCGTGCCGCTGCGAATCGAGATCGGTCCCCGGGACGTGGAGCAGGAACAGGTTACGCTGGCCCGGCGCGACATCCCTGGTCGCGAGGGAAAAAGCACTGTGCCACTGGAAGGGCTGGCGGAGACAGTGCAAGAGATCCTGGCCACGATCCAGGCTGATCTCTACCGCCGCGCCCTTGACTTCCGCGAGGCACACACCTACGACCCCAAGGATTATGCAGAGTTCAGAGAGGCAGTATCCCATGGGTTCACCTATTCCTGGTGGTGCGGGGACGCGGACTGCGAGGCACAGATCAAGGAGGACACCAAGGCCACAGTGCGCTGTATCCCGTTGGAGCAAGAGCCGGGGAAAGGAAAATGCATCCGCTGCGGAAAAGAGGCCAGCGAGCGGGCTGTCTTGGGACGGGCCTACTGAGGAGACAGACTGAGGAGGCAGAATGAAACACAGCCACATCGCCATTGCCACATTGCTGCTAACCGGCTTCGTCACGGCCTGCCTGTCCCCTACGCCTGCCGCCATCACCGTCACGTCCGACGCACCCTCCCCCACACCTTTACCCTCACCCACCGCGGTCCCCACCAGCACACCGACCCCGACGCCGCCCAAGGAATTCACCATCTGCCAGGCCACCGAGCCCAACACGCTCTTCGCCTACGGTGGCCCGTCGCGTGCCGCCCGCAACGTGCTGGAGGCGATCTACGATGGCCCGATTGACACCCGCACGTACCAGTTCCAGCCCGTGATCCTGGAGAAACTCCCCAGCCTGGCCGACGGAGATGCCGTCCTGCAAACCACTCACGTTCAAGAAGGCGACAGAGTCGTGGACGTCCACGGCCAGGTGGTGGATTTGCTCCCTGGCGTCACCATCTTCGACGCCGGTAGCCAGAAAGTTACCTTCGAGGGCGGAGTGGTCACGATGACGCAGATGATGGTGACCTTTACGCTGCGGGCCGACGTCACCTGGGCGGATGGTCAGCCACTGACCGCCGATGATTCCCGCTACTCCTTCGAGTTGGCCGGCGAGTTTGACAGTCCCACCCTGCGGCTGTTCCGGGACCGCACCCAAAGTTACGATCTCGTGGACGAGCGCACCGTCGTCTGGACCGGTGCCCCCGGCTATCGGGATGCCTTCTATTTCCTGAACTTCTACCAACCGTTGCCCCGGCACGTGTGGGGGGTGGCCGAGGCAGATCAGTTGCTCAGCGCCGAGGTTGCGCACCGCAAGCCGCTGGGCTGGGGCCCCTTCGTCGTCGAGGAGTGGGTGGAGGGCGACCGCATCACGCTAGTGCGCAACCCACACTATTTCCGTGGTTCCGAGGGGCTGCCCTACCTCGACCGGGTCACCTTCCGCTTCGTTCCCGACCTGCAGCAGGCGCTTGATTTGCTCGTGGCGGGCGAATGTGACCTGATCACCCAGGACGTGATCAAACAGGGTGTGATGGAGGAGGGAGATTTTGTGCCGCTGCTGGAGGCCGCCGACACTGGCACGATACAGTTGATCTCATCCCCCAGCAGCGAGTGGGAGCATCTCGATTTCGGAATTGATCCAGCCAAGTGGGTTCGCCGCCCAGATTTCTTCGAGGATGTACGGGTGCGTCGCGCCGTCGCAATGTGCATTCACCGTGAGCGTTTAGCAGGAGAGGCATTCCCCTACAGCGGAGCCGTTGTCGCCAGCAGTTACATCGCCGCCGAGCACCCACTTTATGCAGGTGATCGACTCTATCGTTGGGACTACAATCCGTCCGAGGCGCTTCTCCTGTTGGATGAGGTGGGGTGGCGGGACGAGGACGGGGATGGCATTCGGGAAGCCCACGGTGTGGCAGACATCACCAATGGCACGCCCTTCTCTGTCACTCTGCTCACGACCAGTGGCCATCTGGTCGGGGAGCGGACGGCGCGTATCCTGATTGAGAACTTGACGGCCTGCGGCATCGGGCTGACGGTGGAGTACATCCCAGCCGAGGAACTCTTCGCCGACGGCCCCGACGGCCCGCTGTTCGGGCGTCAGTTCGATCTGGCGCTTTTCTCCTGGCTGAACGGTCTTGATGCACCGTGCGGGCTCTACCTCTCGACCGAGATTCCTGGGCAGGAGAATTGGTGGGCCACGAGCAATAATCCTGGCTACGTCAGCGCCGACTACGACGCAGCCTGCCAGGCAGCGATGGATGCGCTGCCTGGAACGGAGGAGTACACGCGCCTCCACGTTGAGGCACAGCGGATCTTCTCCCACGACCTGCCTGTGCTGCCGCTCTACTTCGTGCCCAATCTGGTCGCCACGCGCCCGGGAGTGAGCGGCGTGATCCTGGATCCCAGTGAGTATCTGGAGTTGTGGAATATCGAGGCGTTCGACGTGGTGCGGGTTGCGGGACAGTAGGGGAGTGTGGAAGTGTGGGAGTGTATGATCCGCTGATGTCCTATAATCCGAGTTCTACCATCCGTGGCCGCGTGGTCAAGGCCGGCCACGCTGAGGCCGAGGCGCTGGTGTCGCCTGAGCCCATCGGCTTTTTCGGCGGGGTGGACCCCGATACGGGGATAGTCATTGAGGCCGGGCACCCGCTGGAAGGCGAATGTGTGGCTGGGCGCGTGCTCGTCTTCCCCACGGGCAAGGGCAGCACCGTCGGCTCCTACACGCTCTACCGGTTGGCGCGCTCTCGGCTAGCCCCGGCGGCGATCATCAACGTTGAGGCGGACCCCGTCGTGGCCGTCGGGGCGATCATTGCCGAGATTCCAATGGTGGATCAGGTAGATATCTCGCACATTCGCACCGGCGATTGGGTGCAAGTGCACGATGAAAAAATCACAATCTGGCAGGGAGGAAAATCAATGAGCAGCGTCCTGAGTTCGTCGAAGGAAGAATTGGTGGAACTGATCCCGGAGTTCAATGAGATCCGCGACTCCGAGTTGCAAGCCAAGGTACTGGCTGTCTGGGAGGAGGGGATCGTCCTTGGCGGCTGGACGGTCGAGGCGCTGGCGGAAATCCCCTTTACGCTGTTGGCCGAGGACGTGGATGTCACCTTCATAGAGCACGTGCGCACTGTGTGTCGCATGTGCATCGCGATGGAGCAGGTACTGGTGGAGGCGTACGGTGAGCGAAAGCAGATCGATCACGACACGCTGGTGGCGGGCGCGCTGCTGGCCGACGTCGGCAAACTGCTCGAGTACCGCCGCGAACCGGATGGCAAGACAGTCTTCGCCGATATGTACCACTACCTGCGACACCCTTTCACCGGCGTGGCGATGGCCTACAAGCACGGCATCCCCAAGAGCGTATTGCACGTCATCGCCACCCACGCCTGGGAGGGCGACAAGTTCAAGCGGCGGCCGGAGTCGATCATCTTCCACCACGCCGATTTCACCGACTTCGATCTGGTGAAGCTCAAGTAGAGAATAGACTGGCGCTCAGGACACCAGCGCCAGGATACGGCGTATCATCTCGGGATCATCGCGCAGCAGACCCGCTCTGGGAAGGCGAGGCAGCAGCGTGACCCAGTCCACGTTCCGGAGTGCTATCCCCGTACCTGAGCAAACGCAACCCCTCCAGCCGCACCATCTCGGGAAAGAGAGCGCGGTAGATGTCGCAGTTGGGCGAGCGGGCGTCGCGGTTGATGGTAACGCGGTGCGCTTCGAGCGGGCAGCCACCACAACACCAGTAGCGCCACTGACACTCAGCGCACCCGGCCTTCTCGTCCACCGGTGGGTTGTACAGATCCTTGTAACCCTCCTGCACGCGAGACAGCGGGTCGGGGTCGTGCACATCGGTCAGGGCATGGCCCAGATCCATCTGGCAGCCAGCCACACGTCCTGCCGGATCGATCGCTAAGTAGTTAATGCCGATGCCACAGGGGCGCAGATGGGGCGTAGACAGGTTGGCCCGGTCGGCCAGGACAGCGAGCAAAGATCGCTGAGGCAGGTGCTTCTCGATGACCCGGTAGGCTGCCAGCAACCCCTCGATGACGCTCTCCTCCTCCAGTCGTAAGTCCGAAGGGACAGCACGGGCGTATTCCCGGTAAAAACTGAGCCCGAAAGGTAAATTGCGCTCCAGCAGCCAGCTCATCAACTCTGGCAGCCCGGCGGCGTTACGGCCGGTGACGGTGACAGATATATTGGGGACAAGGCCACAGGCCAGCGCCAAGTCAATAGAGTGCGCCACCATATCGAAGGAACCACTCCCATCGGCAAAGTGACGCTGGCAATCATGATAGCCGCCCACACCGTCAAGCGAAAGCACCAGCCGGAGGCCCAATGCCTGCACAGTGTCGATCATCCTGGGAGTGAGGCCGACGCCGTTGCTGATCACCACGCCGTCCAGTTCCAACCCGTGGCGTGTTGCTGTGCCAGCGGCATGGTGGTGTAACTCAACCAACAGCGGGAAGCGGAGCGTCGGCTCACCGCCGGCATACTTGAGTTTCACTGTGGTGAAACCATGAGCCAACGCCGAACGAAAAATGGCGTCCACGGCCAACCGGCCGACTTCGGGACTCATCTCGGCGCTGGAGCGGGAGCGGTAACAATAGTCACAGGCGAGTTGACAGGCATTGGTCAGATGAAGCCAGGCTGCGAGGGTCTGCGGCGTCTCAATGGGAGCCGGAGCAGTGCAACCGTATGGCATGATGAGGCCCAGGGAGACCATCTGACTCAGCGCTTCTTGCACAGCAGACTCTCCCCACACGCGCCGGAAGGCCGCAGACGCGTTGCTCAGACGGTGGGGGTGGTCAAAGTAACGCCCCAGCATCAGAGCAGAGCGATTGAGGACGAGCACCCCACCCCGGAGTTGCGGCCCCCCAACCGCCAAATGGCCGGCGTCCAGTTCCAAATCGATCGTGGCGGAGAGAACGTACCGGCTGCCAGCGGGTAGATGGGGTTGGGTCACTGCAACGGTTGCCGAGCAGGCATCGCACTGCCCCTCGGCCATAAGTGCTTGCCCCTCAACCCTGAAGATTATGCGCGGTGGCCCATCGAATCCGTCAGGCATAGTATTCTCCTCCCATCCAGCGCAAGAAGAAGCGCAGTGCATCAGGTTGACGGCTGTCCAGGTCTTCTCGCCGCCACAGTTCCCGCAGCCGCTGGCCCAATTCCTCGACTACGTGCACTGACACCTGGCGAGTGACGAGCAAGTCGTTCAGTTTGCTGAGCTGGGCCTGTGCAGTGTAGGGTCTCAGGTCGTCACGTCCTGCTAACAGCGGAAATGCCCGCTCGTAGTACCCCCAGGCCAGGTCCACATCCTCGGGATTCGTGCACAGGGCCAGGTCGCCCAGGGTCTTGAGGAGCGTTCCCTCCGCCCGAGGGAAATTCACGTCCGCCCACTCTTGCTTGTACTCCTCAAACCTGGTGGCAAATTCCTCCAGGCGGTCATATTGCCCCTTGCTCAGGGCGATTTCCGCCAGATCGCTGAGATTATTCAATTCGAGATCGGCTTCCGAGGCGCTATCACACAAGTCGTAGCTCTGTAGAAAGTACCGCTCAGCCTCGTCAATCTGACCTCGCTCCTGGTAGACGTGTCCCAACCGGTGTAGGATCAAGGCTTTGTCCTTCTCCAGGCCGATGATTTGTGCTTTTTTAAGGATCGTCTCCGCGCTGTCCAGGTCACCAGTCAGACGATATACCAGCCCACAGCCGGCGTACACACGGCTCAGCCACTCACGGTCATCGGACGGCTCAAAGATGTCGAGCGCGGCACGATAGTGGTTGAGCGCGTCGTCAAAACGCTCACAAAGGACATAAACCTCACTATAAACCTCGTGAACCGCTCCCAGGCCACGGTCAAAGTCAACCTCGCGCCACAGCCCCAGAGCCTGATCGCAGAGATTCAGCGCGGCTTTGTGCCGCCCCAGGTGGGCGATGGCGAAAGCCATGTTGTTGAGAATCCAGGCCTCTCGTTTGCGGTCCTTCAGGCGCACGCTGATCTCAAAGGCCTCCTCGTAGTGACTCAAAGCAATCTCGAAGTGCCCGACCAGACGGTGGCCCCAGCCCAGCGCGTTGAGCGCACGGGCCAGCCAGTCCTGCAAGTCGTGATCCCGGCTCAGCCCCACCGCTTCATCAAAGTGTTCCAGGCCAGCCCCAAAATCCCCCAAGCGAATCTCCAGGTTGCCCAACTGGATGTACATGTCTACCCGTTGAGGCGGCTGGAGTCCCGGGTACTCCAGCATCTCCAACAACAAGTCCTTGCCCGACTGGTAATCGCCGCGGTCAAGCAGATTCTTGGCCCGCCGGATGTCTACCTCGTATCGCTGCTCAGGCCCCAGGTGGCCAGCGTAGTTGTCCACCTCTAAGATAAGGTCCTCCCGTGCGGCAAACTGGTAGGCCTGAGTCGCTGCGTCGAAGAGAGACTTAAAAGTGTCCACTCCTTTGTCCACGTCCACGATCAGCAGGTGTTTGAGCTTACGGTGTTCAATGACCTGCAGTTCCCGCTCCGCCGCCTCACGCTTGACGAGAAGTTCAAACTCCTGCTCGGTGTCCCCTTGCTCCTCGGCAGCAGTCAGGTCTGCCTCCAGGCGTGCGGACGAGGCCCGCAGTGGCTCGCTTCTACCCTCAAAGTAACTGAGCGCTCGTGCGCTGTACTCGCGCCTGCGGGCCACTTTAGGATCAATTTCCTCCCACAGTCGCTCTACCCAGCGCCGCATCTCATCGTGCAGGCTGATGCGCTTGTCCGGGAGCGACTTGACGTAGACGCTGGTACGTACTTCGTCCATCAACGCCTGCGCTTTGCCAGCGTCAATCCGCAGCAACTCGGCGATCATCTCCACATCGAGGGGGTAGACGTGGGCCATCGTCAGCGTCAGCCGATCCATCGGCGTGCGCAGTTCCTTGACATGTTCGACCAGGCGAAATTCCAACTCCTTTTGACGCTTCTGCAACTCTTCACTGCTCAGCGATTGGAGCGTCTCAAGACTCTCCTCTTGCAACCAGTTCAGCGGGATGTCGTGGGCCAACCACTCGACGACCAAATCTATCATAATCGGCCGTCCCTTGGCCAGCAGGAGCAGTTTCTCCGCCATCTCTTTCCCCAGCCTGACGTGCAGCCTCTCCTGCTTGGCGCGCAAGAACTCAGCACTGGCCTCATCCTCAAAGGCTGCTAGCCTCATCTCTAGCGCGTCGTCGCCTAGCCGGCCTCTGAGCAACTTCCACAGGTCCCGCGCATTGCGCCCGCTCAAGATGGCAAACACATTTTCCATCTGAGCCAACAAGTCTAACAAGTAGGTCCACACGTCCGGACGCTTGACAGTGTCCGTTGTGTCCAATAATAGGACAATCCGTCGTTGTTCGGCAGCCGCGTTGAGGCTTCGGGCCAGTTCTAGCCGGATGGAGTCTTCCTCCTCCGCCAACCGTTGGGGACTCACATCCGCCGACTGCATCTTGTGCCAGTCCATCAAGCGACGCAGATAAGGGCGAAAGGCATCCTCTCCAAGCAGCATGGCGAGGCGACGCCCGATGTTCTCCGGCACCCGCAACTCAGGATCGTCAAAGTCCAGCATGGTAACGAGCAGACGTTGCCCCTCAGCCTCACTGTAGCGCCTGTGCACCTCTTGCAGGAGACAGGTCTTGCCGTAGCCGCCCGGAGCGTGGATGCACAGCACACACCTGGTGCCCCAGTCACCAATCAGTTCCCCGATGCGGGCCAGTTCCACTTCCCGATTAATAAAAGGTCTCTGTTCATGGTCAGTCATGGTTACCTCCCATAGCCTACGAAAAATTCGCTCCGACCCCCGTCCCCGGGGGCCGGCCGCCCCGAGGACGGAACGGGGAGTGCTTTTCGGACAGGCGCTTAGGTAAGAACGTTCTCGACGCGCTCGCGCAGTTCCCTCCACGGCGTGTCGCCATACTCATTTTGGCGCAGGAAATAGTTTACCGTGAAACGAAGTTCCCAATCATTATCCATCGCCTGCCTGAGTACATTCTTTTCCGCCTGAATCTCACGGTCACGCACGAGCAAACCGAGCGCCAGAGACACAGTCTCCTCGAAGAAGGTTTGTCGCATCTGGCCCCGGTGGCGTTCGTCCTGCACGTGATCAGCGTGTCGCTGGAGCGACTGGAACAGGAACTCCAGCGCCCATATCTCCGGCATTTGCGTCTGGGGTTCCTCCAGATGCACTTTGCAGATGTCCATGGCGTGCTGACAGTGAGCGACGAAGACCGGTGGGGGAACCTCGCGCAGCCAGCGGATCACCAGAAGCCGCCGGGTGATGGCATCCCTGAGCAGGCGTCCACTCCAGTCCATCAGGTACGTGCTGGTGAGCCTGTCCGCGATATCGAACTCGCTCTGACGCGCCAGTGGGGAGTTGGTCCAGTCGAGCACCTTACGCAGCACACCATAGTCCACGCAACGAAAGATGCTCAGCGCGTCAAACAGCCCACGCAACTCCCGGGGCACGTCACTACGCACCGCGCTGGCCTCCGGGCACACGGTGCCCTCGTATATCTCCTCGGCGGAATAACTGAAGAACTCATCAGGCGGGTAACGTGTTTCCTCGTACATCTCCAACACACGGGCCATACAGCCCGGATGGCCGGCGGTACAGTGCATCAGGTGGGCCGCAAGTTGCCCAATTGCTCGTTGATCAGAAAGATATGCCTCGGCCGTGTCGCGGACCACCTCGTAGTTGAAAGGGGTCAGTTTGAGGACAGTCAGAGGGAACGGTGCAGGCTGGGGTGTTTTGCCAGCCAGGTAGCGACCAGCGAAGATCACCCGGAAAGGAGAGTGTCTCGTCTGAAAGAACTCGGAGCCGCGCAAGGCATACTCTACTCCGGGGATAAAGTCCGTAAACAAGGCATCTACGGCCGGTAGCAACGAGGCCCATGGCCTCTTGTCCACATCAACGAGCAGGACGACACCTTTTTTGCCCCCTTCCTGTGGGCCAAGCGTGTCTTCCAATTGCTGTGTGATCGCTCGGCCCAGATTCAGCCCCAGTCGTTGGGCGTCACCGTCGTGGGCGAGTATGAGACCAAGTTCAGCCGCCAGCGCCAGCGCGATAGACGGGAGAGAGCGATGTTCCTGAACAGAGACGTAGGCGCAGAGCCAATGCTGTTCATCAAAGCGGCGTTGCAGTTCTTTCAGCAGAGATGTCTTACCATAGCCAGCCGGCGCGTCCAGCAGGTGGTAGGCCGGGGCAAAGGTAGATAGGATTTGCTTGAGTTCGTCTTCGCGATTGATGAAAGGGATGTGGGGCGAGGGAGGAGGTTCCAGATCAGCGACCTGCAATTCGGCAATCCGCTCCGCCAACCCAGGACTACGAGTGGCTAGCAGACGTTCTTCACTGTAATCGAACAGCAAGCGCGTCAGGTCTCCCCGAACGCGAGACGCGAAATCATCCCCAGATTCATAGGATTGAAACAGGCCGGGGTGCGCGCCGGTGACATAAAAATCAGCCAGGAATCCTTGCACCCGTTGCAACTGGACAACGTCCACATTCACCGGCATTGGTCGCGTGCACCGATAGAAGAGCATCTGTGGACACCCCGTTTCCCGCCAGGCCTGGTAGGCCAGCGCAAACTCCTCTTCGGTGCCAGAGAGAAAGGGTTCGCCTGTCTCCGGGTGGGTTTCCCCCGGTGGCGTGCCAAAGCGCGCCCAAAGGATGCCGACAAAGACGTCCCACTTCTCCAGCGGCAACTGGTCAAAGACAACCTGCTGGGGACGGCCCATACGAGGAGCGATCGTGCGCCAGTCGAGCAACTCCAACACCAGTCCCAACCGGTCGGCCACGGTGCGGTTCAGTTCCCCGACAGTCTGTTCCAGGCGATTCCGCTCTTCAGTCACGTCGCCCGGTGAGGCCACGAAGACGCGCAACTTCGTGTATTGCCTCTCCCCCTCGTCCCGCGCCAGTTGCTCGTCCATACCCCTCCCTGGTTCGCCATCGCTCAAGGTGGGTGCATTATACACCGCAAAGAGCGGCAATGCAATTCTACATGAAAAAGCGTGGGGCGGGTAATCACCCGCCCCACGTCAAGTCGCAGGCCCCATCCTTATTGAGTGATCGCTTCCACCAGCTCGGCTCGCTCTGCCAGTACGTCGGCCATCACTGCGCGCAACAAATCCAGCGCCTGGATGACCCGGCGGTCGTGCAGTGCGTAGTGCACAGTGTTACCATCCCGCGTAGCCGTGACTAACCCTCGATCGCGTAGCACCTTCAGGTGACGCGAGACAGTAGGCTGGCTGACTTCCAACATCTCTGCCAGTTCCGTCACGTAGTGCGGGCCGTCGGCCAGGAAATACAGGATCAAGATGCGAGTGGGATCGGCTAAACCCTGGCACACCTGGGCATGTAATAGATTGACTTCCTCAACCAACACTCGATCCACTTCGACGCTCCTCTCTTGGAATAGGACTCGGCAGTTAGTCATCCTCTGGCGAGTCGCTGGACAGCCGACGGGTGCCAGAGTTACACAGCCGCACCCACTCAGATGAACAACTGGACCTTCGAGTTGGCGGCCTCTTTGACAAAGGTGGCCACCCCCACGACATCATCCACCTCTGGGATCAGGTCATCGCGGCTGATCTCCAGCACGTCCATGCTCATCTTGCAGGCCAGCAGGCACACGTCCAGGTCAATGACGGTCTGAAGTAACTCTTCGAGCGAGGCCACGTTCTTGTCGCGCATCATCTTGCGAAACAGGATTCGTCCCATGCCGCCAAAGGCGAAACGGGATGGGTTCAGGCGATTGATGCCACCCCGGTTCATAATGCCCATCATCTTGCCCAGAAAACTCTGAGCCTTGATGGGTGTCCCTTTCTTGATGACGTTTAATCCCCAGAAGGTGAAAAAAAGCGTGGTGTCCATGCCGGCGGCAGCACATCCCGTGGCGATGATCAGGGCGGCAAAGACCCTGTCCATTTCGCCACTGAAGACGACAATGGTTGCCTTGTTGTTGTCCTCAGCCATATCTGTTTACCTCACTTTTTTCCTGACGTAATATCGGAAGTAGCCTTCGACCGGCTCTTCGCCCAGGAATTCGTTGCCTGTCTGCTCACACCAGGCGGGGACATCGGCGTGCGCCCCTTCGTCGTCAGCGCGAATCTCAAGCACCTGCCCATCCTCCAGTTTTTTCATATTCTTAGCCATGAACGCGATGGGCATCGGACACAACTGTCCAATCGAATCCTGTACCATATCCACTTGAATTTCCATCTGTTTTTACCTCCTGAGTAATGTGTAATTGTGCCCCAGACTTCGGGAGTCTCAGAGCCACGGCACCACGTGGTGCTGCTCGACCAGTTCCACGAAACCATCGTAATCTATGACCTGGATGCCATCAACCAGGGAGGCGAGACCGCGCGCCTCCAGGTCGGCCTGCAGGGCATAGACGGGGTGTTGCTCCAACGCCTGCTTGATCAGGTCCTCGCTTACGGTTCCCCTGGCGGCGGCGTATACGCCATCCTCGTACAGCAGGATCGGCTCGTTGGCAGGCGCGATCCCGAGCACAGATCTCAGGTTGCCAAACATCAAGGGCGATTTGTTGACCGTGTATAACATCTCGCATCCTCCTCCAGGTTTAGAAAGGCAGCACGACTCCGCCCGACTCAAGCAGCCGGGCTACTCCCGCATCGCCCACAAGCTCCACGTCCATCACCAAGTCGTCCGGTGTCAATCCGCGCTCGCTCAATGACCGATCATGGACGTAGAATTTGGTCACGCCAAAATCAGGCAACATCGGGAAGGCCTCGCCCAGCGGTTTCATGTCCAGCCCGGCCGGGTTCTGGCCTTTGACCAGTGCGTAGACCCCATCGTCTACAAAGACGACGTCGACGTCCATTTCAAACACACCAATGCCCATGATTGAGCGAAAGCCCTCGGCGGTGTAGACCGAGCCATACGGGGCCTTGCGCATCAATACGGCGACTTTGTTGCTCATCTGTTCCTCCCTGATCCCTGTTAGTCTCCGAAGGTCACAAAGCGATCGGCGTCTCTCAGATAGTCAGAAAGCGCCCCCAGTCCTCCAAGCCGCACGTTCTGCGCCAGCGTATCGCGCCGGAAGCCTCGGAAACGGGCGCAGGCGGTGCAGGCCACCACGTCAATGCCCTGCGCAGCCAGTTCGCTGAAGCGCTCGGCGATGTTGCGCTCGCCCGGCGGTTTGATGTACCCATTAGCGTTGTTCACGCCATCGGTATACAAGAAGATACCGGTGATCTTGTGTCCACGGGCCAGGGCGGCCTTGACGAAGTGGTAGGCCGAGTCAGCAGCCTGGTGCTGATATGGCCCTTCCAGGACTAACACTCCTATCTTCATACGTTGCCTCCTCTACGTCTCCTCTGTTCAGGGGGTCGAAAACGGGGTGATGAGCGATGGCTCCAGTTCTCCTCGCTCGTATGCCTCAATGGCCTCGCGGACGGTGATCCCTTCGGGAGCGACGTACACCGCAATCGCCAGGGCCTGGAGGGCCATACAACATTCAGGGTGAATCTGAGGGGTAATAAGCACCGCAGCGCCACTCCGGGCCACCGCGCGAATGCCCTTCAAGTTCACTTCTCTTGCCGGCCCGTCCGTCTCCACCCGGACGACCTCCCACTCCATCGTCTGTGGATTTACGACGATGAACGAGACGCAGGTGCCAAAGTGGATTTCCAGAACCGCTTCCAAGTCCTCGCCTTGCGAAGCGACGGCAATGCGGGTGAGCAACCCTCTACGCGACTCAAGTGTTTGCAAACCGGTGGCTTTGTACTGCTCGATGGCTTCGCGCACCGTCATGTCCTCCACACCATCAATGACCTCAATGCCCAGGTCCAGCATGGTCTGGCGGCAAATCTCCTTGACGTGCCCCGTGATGACGACGGATACGTCCTGCTTGGCGACGGCCCGGATCGCTGCCAGGCTCACTCGCTCCGGGTGCTCTATGTGGGGCGGCACGCTCACGACCACGTATTCCATCGTGTCCAGGTCAAAGACCAAAAACTGGGAACACGTACCGAATCGTATGCCCACCCACGCTTCCGGCACCGTTCCCGTAGACGCAACGGCTACCTTCATCTCTCAGCCCCCTTTTCTTGCCTTTCCAGTCAGGTGGTTTTGTGTATTCGTATATACGCATATAGCAGCATACGTATTATAGCATAAATGGGATGGGAGCGCAAGTGTAGAGTTCTTCTGTTTCGAGGCACCAGGGCGGGTGCTAGCCCGCCCTGGCGGTGTTAGCGCCCCCCACGGTTGTGCAGCATGATGAGGGGCAAGTAGACCTGCATGCCTGGCTGCTCAATTGTGATGTCGCCGTGATACTCAGTGCTGCTCTCATCTGGATTGACGAGTAGTACCTTGTAGGTTCCCGGCTTTACATTGGCAGGTACGGTGGCCCTGACCAACTCGCTGTTGATGAACGTCACCTCGGCCAGCGGGATGCTGTCGCTTCCGGCCCGCAGATACGCCTTGGGCGTGTCCACGAAGTTGGAGCCCTGCAGGGAAATGAGGGTGTCGGCATCGTTGGAGAGGGAAGCGGGCTGGACGTTGGCGATCTTCGGCCCGCTGTCCAACATCACGACGGTCAGCCCGACGACCGTGGCGGTGGCCTGGCCATTCTGGTCAACGGTGGTCAGGCTGAAAGGAACAGCCAGTTTGCCGGTCGGGGGCGGCGTCGCCAGTTGCCAGCGCAGGCGCAGAACAGGGCAGGTCTCGCTTCCATCCCAGTCCGCCTTGCCAGTGTACCACACCGAGGGGCGGCCGTCTTCCGCTGTCGTCACTTCCCAGCGGTCGGCGTCGGCTGTCACCAGTTCACCCAGCGGTTTTCCGTCCACGGAGAGCGGCGTGGCCTCGGCCAGGTCAAGGTAGTCCGACTTGACCAGGACTTCCACCTTGATCGCCGAGACGGCCTGGTGGATGTAGACGGTGGCCTCAACCTGGTCGCCCAGGCGCGCGGCTTCGACAATGAACTCCACCGTGGCTGCCGGGGCCGACAGGCTGGAGGCGGTGGTCACGTGAAGGTCGTAGTTGGTGTCTGGGCCATAGTAACCGCTGAAGTAGTGGCGGACGCGGACATAGTAGTCGCCAGTTGCGGGCGCGGTCCAGACGATGCGCGAGGCCAGGCCCATTCCCCCGTCGTCGTTGTGGGTGATCTCAGTGCTGCCGTCGGTGTCGTACAGGTACATATAGGTGTCGCAGGTGCTGCCCAGGTTGGAGGTCTCAATGACGTAACTGGTTCCAGCCGTGGCCGCGAACTTCATCCAGTCGTTATCGCCAGCGTCGTGGAAGTTATGACTCTGAGCGCCGCCGTTGATGGTGATAGTGCTGGCATCGCCGGGATCGTCGTCGTCCTCATAGCCATCCTCAACGCTGCTTGAGCAGGTTACCCTCAGGTCGTAGTCGGTGTTAGCGCCGTAGGTGCTGTTGAAGTAGTGACGCACCTTCACGTAATAGGTGCCGCCGGCCGGCACGGCCCAGACGATGCGCGAGGCTAGGCCCGTTCCCCCGTCGTCGTTGTGGGTGATCTCAGTGCTGCCGTCGGTATCGTACAGGTACATGTAGGTGTCGCTGCGGCTGCCTAGATTGGTGGTTTCGATGATGCACGTGTTGCCAGAGGTCGCGGAGAAGTAGACCCAGTCTCCGTCGCCAGCGTCGTGGAAGTTGTGGGTTTGGGCGGTGCCGTCAGTGGTGATGGCGTTGGCCTGATCAGAGGCATCATCGGGCTCGTAACCGTCGGCGGTGCTGCTGCTGGCGGTGGTGATGCGCAGATCGTAGTTGGTACCGTCCCCGTGGCGGCTGCCGGAGTAGTGGCGCACGCGCACGTAGTAGGTACCACTGATTGAGGCTGTCCACTCGATGCGCGAGGCCAGCCCGATGCCCCCGTCGTCGTCGTGAGTAATTTCTGTGCTGCCGTCGCTGTCATACAGGTACACGTAGGTGTCGCAGGTGCTGCCCAGGTTGAATGTCTCAATGACGTAGCCGGTACCGGCGGTGGATGAGAACTTCACCCAGTCGTTGTCACCAGCGTCGTGGAAGTTATGACTCTGGGCGGTGCCGTCGGCGGTGATGGTGCTGGTCAGGCTGTACGTGTCGTCGGGCTCGTAGGCATCCTCGCCGCCGCCGCTGCTGCCAGCGGTGGTGACGCTCAGGTCGTAGTTGGTGTCCGGGCCGTAGGCACTGCTGGAGTAGTGACGGACACGGACGTAGTAGGTACCAGTGATAGATGCGGTCCACGCGATGCGGGAGGCCAGGCCGGTGCCGGCGTCGTCATCGTGGGTGATTTCGGTTGCGCCGTCGGTGTCGTACAGATAGAGGTAAGTGTCACAACCAGTGCCCAGGTTGGCGGTTTCGATGACGTAACTGCTGCCGGATGCGGTCGAGAACTTAGCCCAATCGTTGTCGCCAGCGTAATGGAAGTTGTGGGTCTGCGTGACGCCGGTGGTGGCAATGAGCACAGCATCGCTGTAGGAGTTGTCGGGCTCGTAACCGTCGCCACCGCTGCTGCCGGAACTGAGTACCTGCAAGTCGTAGTTGGTGTCCGAACCGTAGCGACTGCTGGAGTAGTGACGCACGCGGACGTAGTAGGTGCCGTTGGCTGGCGCGGCCCACGTGATGCGCGAGGCCAGCCCACCGCCACCGTCGTCGTTGTGAGTGATTTCTGTGCTGCCGTCAGTGTCGTAAAGATACACGTAGGTGTCGCTGCGGGGGCCAAGGTTGAGGGTCTGGATGGTGTACGCCACGCCAGCCGTGGCCGAGAACTTCACCCAGTCCTCGTCGCCAGGCATGTGGAAGTTGTGGGTTTGGGCATCGTCGTCGACGGTGATGGTGTTGGCCTGACCAGAGGCGTCGTCCGGCTCGTACCCATCACCGCCACCGGAGCCAACAGCAGTCACGCGCAGGTCATAGTCGGTATTGGCACCGTAGGTGCTGCTGGAGTCGTGGTGAACGCGGACGTAGTAGGTGCCGTTGGCCGGCGCGGTCCAGCCGATGCGGGAGGCCAGTCCGGTGCCGCTGTCGTCATCATGGGCGATCTCGGTGGTGCCGTCGGTGTCATAGAGATAGAGATAGGTGTCGCAGCGACTACCCAGGTTGAGGGTCTCGATGACGTAACCGGTGCCGGCCGTGGCCGAGAACTTCGCCCAGTCGGTGTCACCGGCGTCATGGAAGTTGTGGTCGGCCTGGGTGCTGCTGATGGTGCTGGCATCGTCGGGACCGTCGTCGTCCTCGTAGGCGTCGGCCGTGCCGGGAGTGCTGGTGCTGGTGACGGTCAGGTCGTAGTCGGTGCCGTCTCCGTAGCGACTGCCGGAGTAGTGGCGCACGCGGATGTAGTACGTGCCATCGGCTGGCGCGGTCCACGTGATGCGCGAGGCCAACCCGGTGGAACCGTCATCGTTGCGGGCAATCTCAGTGGTGCCGTCGGTGTCGTAGAGGTACACGTAAGTGTCGCAGTTGCTGCCCAGGTTGGAGGTTTCGATGATGTAATCCGTGCCGAGCGTGGCTGAGAACTTCACCCAGTCATTGTCGCCGGTGTCGTGGAAGTTGTGGGTCTGAGCGCTGCCGTTGACAGTGATGGTGCTGGCATCGCCTGGACCGTCGTCATCTTCGTAGGAATCGGGGGGGGAGCCTGTCTCGGCGCCGGTTATGCTCAGGTCGTAGTCAGTGTCGGACCCGTAGCGATCGCTGGAGTAATGACGCACGCGGACGTAGTAGGTGCCGTCTGAGGGGGCGGTCCAGGCGATGCGGGAGGCCAGGCCGGTGCCGCTATCGTCGTCGTGGGTGACCTCGGTGGTCGTGTCGGTGTCATAAAGATAAAGATAAGTGTCGCACCGACCGCCCAGGTTGGAGGTTTCGATGACGTAGCCAGCACCGGCCGTGGCCGTGAACTTCACCCAATCGTCGTCGCCGGCGTCGTGGAAGTTGTGGGTCTGGGCAGCGCCGTCGACGGTGATGACCTTGGCCTGGCCAGGGGTATCGTCTACCTCGTAATCATCCCCGCTCACACCGCCCGTCGTCACTCTCAGGTCATAATTGGTGTTGGTCCCATAGTGACTGCTGGAATAGTGGCGGACGCGGACGTAGTAGGTGCCGCCTGACGACGGAGTCCACTCGATGTGGGAAGCCAGGCCAGTGCCGCCGTCGTCGTCGTAGGTGATTTCGGTCGTGCCGTCGGTATTGTAGAGGTACATGTAGGTATCGCAACCGCTGCCCAGGTCAGTGGTTTCGATGATGTAACTGGCACCGGCCGTGGCCGTGAACCTCACCCAGTCGTTGTCACCAGCGTCGTGGAAGTTGTGGGTCTGGGCAGCACCGTTGACGGTGATGAGGTTGGTGTCGCCCCAGGAGTCGTCGGGCTCGTAGTCGTCTGCGCCGGTGGAGCCGCCTGCGCCGGTGACGCTCAGGTCGTAATCGGTCCCGGACCCGTAGCGACTGCTGGAGTAGTGACGGATGCGGACGTAGTAGGTACCGTCTGCCGAGGCGGTCCAGGCGATGCGAGAGGCCAGGCCGGTGCCGCCATCGTCGTTATAGGTGATTTGGGTGTCACCGTCGGTGTCGTACAGGTACACGTAGGTGTCGCAGGTGCTCCCCAGGTTGGAGGTTTCGATGACATAGTTAGTGCCAGTCGTGGCCGAGAACCTCACCCAGTCGTTGTCGCCAGCGTCGTGGAAGTTATGGCTCTGAGCGTCGCCGTTGACGGTGATGGTGCTGGCATCGCCGGCGGTGTCGTCGTCCTCGTAGGAATCGGGGGTACCAGAGCCACCGCCGCAGACGGGCTGATCCATCTCGGTGGCATCCAGCGCTTCCTGCACCTGCTGACAATGCACATTCGTGAAGTCAATGCCATCGGGATCGATCGAGACCAGGTCGTTGCAGGCACTGCGCAGCGCGTCGTAAGCATCGCCGAAATTGCTGCCGCTGGTCAGGTACACGGTCAACACTCGATAGAAGATACGCTCGGTGCGGTCGCGCCCGATGCTGGTGATCGTATGACCATTGTAGGAGCCCCCTTCGGCCATGAGATAGGCGGCGTGACCGGGCACGGTCATATTGGTGTGTACCCCACCGTAGTCGGCATCGCCGCAGTAGAATTGGGGGTCGCTGACTTTGGCGGGATCGCCATAGGCGTTCGGATTAGACAGGCTGCGAATGGCGCCGATGGGCGTGTCTTCGCCCATCAGCCAGTCGTCCCGGTCTATCATCGTACCGAAGATGTCCGACATGGCCTCGTTCAGCGCGCCCGACTGATAGGCGTAGATCAAGTCGGCCGAGTATTGGGTGACGGCGTGGGCCCACTCGTGGGCCACAACATCCTTGGTGGCAAACCCAGGGCCAAAGGTGGTCTGGTAACCATTCCAGAAGGCATTGGCGGTGGTGCCGTAGCGCACACTGGCCCGCATAGTCGCACCACTGCCATCGAAACTGTCGCGGCCGTGAGTGTTGAAGAAGTAATCGTAGGTGTCGCCGGTGAAGTTGAAGGCGGAGATAGCGTCGGCCGGGGGGCTTCCGACAGGCCCGGACTCGTTGTAGACCAGCGTGCCAGGCAGGCTGGTGGAACCGTTCAGGTCGTAGACCTGGCGGTTCCTGCCCGTCTGCAGATTGGTGTAGTGAAGCAGCAACTTGCCGGTGTGGGCATCTACGAACACCGTCCGGGAATCGGGCGAGTCTTCGTCGCCGACGATCAGGCGGTAGGCCAGGTGATTGGCGCTGGGTCCCAGGTCAAGCAGAGCGGGGTTGTATATCATCAACTCACCGCTCCCGAGAACGAAGTCGTCCAGGCCGAGTTCGTCTATCGCGGCCTTGTAGGCGGCGCCAACCGGCAGTTCCGGCTTGGTAGACACCCCAATAGCGGGTAGATACTCACCGTTGGCGGCGGCGACCAATCCGTCGTCAATATGCACGGCGACCTCGCCAGCGAAGACCGGGAGGCCATCGTAGGTTTGCTCCAAGAATACGTGAGAATTTCCCAGGTCGTCTACCTCGGTGCGGATCGGATTCCACTGGGTGTCGGCCCCAGCGATGCGGAGCGGTGCGCTATGGGTTCGCAAGAAGGCCTGGGCCATCTGGACGGGGTCCTTCCCCTCTTCCGCGGACAAGCCCATGGCCAATGGGCCGACGCTCTCGGTGCCCAGGAACGCGGGCCGGCTTATGGCCTCGTGCCAGAATAGATGCACGACCCCAGCGGCCTGCGTTTGTGGCCCGGTTTCTTTACCCTCTCCCTCCAGAGCCGGTGGGGGTAGAGGCTCGTGGACGTCTGGAATAGAACTGGCCTCGCCCCAATCTGTGCCCACCACCAACAGCGCAATTACCAGCAGTGGAACCACAAACTTCCGTAATCTGCCATTCACCGCGAACCTCCCTATTAGAAACACACTGTAACCCCAATTATGCCCACCGAAGCCGCGAGCGGCTATGGTTCCTTCCCGGTTTCGACAGTCTCGCTCAACGAGTTCAGAATCGGCTGAAGCGATTCGGGCACTGCTGTGTCCATCGTTCGCACTGTATGCCCCTTGTAAGTAATCGTGTACTCGATGAGATCGCAGCAAGTATCAGCGGGCAGGTACTCTCTCTCAAGTCTGGAAAACTCAGCCTGATCCAGTTGCCGCAGAAGCGCTTCGAAAGCCTCCTGAGCGAGGACAAACTCGTAGTGCTCAGCCTTCCGGGTGAGCGTAGCCCTACGATCTGCGTATATGGCCAGACAATCATCCAGGCCCGCAAAACCACCACTCTGACGGTATTCGATAAGCACATCTGAAGAAGTCACATCAGTGGAAGTAGCCACTGTACAACTGATCGTCAGGCTTGCCAGAACCATTCCTGTGAAGCAGACAAGAACCCTATTAGTGAAATTGGTGTAATTGGTGGCAAGAAAGCTCAAAGTCATCTGCACTCCCCCAACTCCAGGCCGCACATTCCGGCTAGAACATCCATTACTTATTTTAGCAGCAAAGCGTTTCATGGAGCGTGTCAAACTGCGTGTCAAATTTTGGAATCGCTGAAGCCACTGAGGAACGCGAACACGCTGAAGACATCGCGTCTTCAGCGGTTTCGTCCCTGTCAGCGGCGTCAAGTTTGGTCGAGGCCTGGCAGGGGGGTAGGGCAATCGCATTTATCCCATTCGCTCGGCCTGGATCGCCAGATCCAGGCCCTAGCCACTGGATTTGGCAATCCAGCGGGAGCAAAAAGGGCTTTTCGGTGTCCCAAAGTCTGCCCGACATTATAAATGCGATTGCCCTGGGCAGGGGGGTAAACTGACGGGAGACAAGTACAGCTTGTCAGGTTGTTCGACGACCGGCGGTGATCAGGAGACCTTGCCAACTGCACGGCGACGGTCGGGAGACCTTGCCGAACATAAGTCCTATGGCCAGAGCCCACCTTCGACGTCCACGGGCTGAAACATCTGAGCAAACGCTTGACGCCACAGTTCTACCTGATCTGGGTCAAGGATGGAGTTTGGGGTAGGCTGTGTTGATCTTTCGATCTGCTCGATCTGATCAGTGCCAAGAGGTACCGGGCATTTCCGAAAATGCCCGGTACCGGTTGAATCATCCTCCCCTTAACACGAGGGGCAAGTAGATCTGGTGATAGGGTTGGTACGAGATGACGACTTTGTCCAACACGGACGTGTCGTTGCCTGGTGGAGCGGTGGAAGTGAAGACGGCCCGGTACTCGATAAAACGACCGGAGGGATGGGAGATTGCCTCACCAGAGGTGATGTGAGTGGTCCAGTTCGTCCATCCTGCGCCGGCGGCAGTCATCACGCGGGTGGCGATTTGCAGGCCGGTGCCTGGCGTGATGGTGGCCGTCCAGGTGATGTTACCCCAGGATGCCAGCCCGCCGGGATTGAGCGTGCGGGCATACGTGCCACTGGAGAGATAGTTATCGGCCGGGTAGCCGGCGGCATAGATCTGCCGGCCGGAAGGCTCTCGATAATCCTCCCACGCTACGACGACCTCTCCTTCAAAACTAGAGATGAGGCTCAGTGGCGCATCGCCGCACACTTCCTGCTGTGAGTCGAGCGTCCGGGGAGTAGTCCAATGCAAACCGCCATCGGGGCTGACTGAGAAGAGCACGTTACTTTCCGCATATGCGGTCTGATCGGGCATGTGAATCCAGGCCACATATACCTTGCCGCTCCGATCCACGCCGACGGATGGATAATCGTAATAGGAGACTGCACCGCCGCCAGAAGCATTACGAAGGTACTTCACAGTGACGGGGAGGTTCCAGGTGTCACCCTGATCGTCGCTACGGGCGACCACGACTTGGAAATCGAAGGTACAGCAGGATGGGCCGGTGCTGACTTTCTCCACCCACGTGGCGTACAACACTCCCGCGGGGCGGGCGATGATGTCAGGGACGCCTGCTCCACACATCGTGGGATCGCTCAAGCGAGTATTGGACATCCAGTTGCTCGCGTTCCAGGTCGTGCCGCTGATCCAACGAGAGAAGTAGACCTGACCATCAGTGTCTTCCCGCATGTCCTCCCACACTGCGTAGACGTCGCCGTCGCTGCTCACGGCCAGATGGGGTTCTCGCTGCTGGGTGCCGCTGATGTCATCACTGATCTTTATCGGTGTGCTCCAGGACGACGTGTAGCGTGAGATATAGATGTCGCCGTCGTCATCCCGCTCGTCCTCCCAGATGGTGTAAAGATAACCTGAAGCGCCGTGGGAGGCTATGCTGGGGAGACGGGCTGTCCCGGTATATACCGAATTGACAGATGACCACGAATTTCCTTTGTTGCTGCTGGTTGCGTACTTGATGTCGCCAGGATCGCCGCCGTTAGCATCGGGGGTCTCGTGCCAAACTACCCAGAGGTTCTCATCGGTTGCGCGCACGGTGATGTCCGGGGTGTTTAGAGAAGGACACCCTGGACTGGAACATGTATCCGCTATCAGAGTGTCGGACAACCAAGTACGACCGCCGTCGATACTACGGGCGAAGTAGATGTCAGGGTAGTGGTCGTAGCTGCGCTCGTCTGCCCACACAGCCAGGAAGACGGTCTCTGTGGTAGTTCCAGTATTGGTGAGGACGAAGGAGAGACGAGGGGCTAACTTGCTGTCACTCGAATCGTCGTTCACTTGTGTGTTGAGAAACCAGCGGTGATCGAGTTGCACTGTCCCGTGTGAACTCCAGATATCCACCCCGGTTAAGTCGCCCTGGACAAAGTCGGGGAAAGTGTCTGTGGTCCATTCTTGCATCTCGCCGGCAGCGCGGGTGGTCAACAGAAGCAGGCCTGCCATTGCCAGCGCCAAAGCCATACACACTGCGATTTTCCAGTATTTCCTGGACATTGTCTGTCTCCTTTATTTTCAGTAGGGGCGCACCAGCGTGTGCGCCCTGGAGGGCAAACACGTGGGTCTGCCCCTATCGCTACGCTCGCTCGGAATGACGTATCACGAGTAGCCTGAATAGTAACCTCCTTTTATCCAACTGAGTGCATCTCATGAACTTGTTCGATCCGTCGGATGCTTTTTGTTCGCTTCCCTCATGACACAAGGAAAGCGAAGCGGCAATTACTCAATCGGCCAGCCGGTGTGGGCGAGGTGGCTGCCCTGGTCGCTGCCCGCTGTGCCCAGGTGCTCGGCGCGTTCGTACCCCCATTTACTCTACCTGAATATCGTTCGCCGCCACAGATGACGGCCAGTATGAAGGGCTGAAGCCAGTTGCTCTGGTTCGGTTCTAACTGTATAATACCACTGTGGACATTTTCCGCAAGGAGCCGACAAATGAGTGTAGAAGTGCATACCCTGACTCCTCGAGCAAGCCAACTGGCGATTGATATTCGTCTTTCGGCCACGGTGAACGTCACCGAGTTCAGCGCCCGGCAGAAGGTAACCGGTTTCGTTGCCGATGAGATCAGCACAAATATGCATGGCGGCGAGCCAGGGCTGGTCGTTGGTGAGCGTATTTGCTGGCGTGTCCCGGTTATTCTTTCGATGCCACCCACCGGCGACCGGGGTGAAGTCGGCGCGATTGACGTGGATATCGAGACCGGTCAATTGATGGTCACCCGTGCGCTCATCGAGGAGATCGAACGCCGTGCCGAATATCTTGCTACCCATCCCACACCACCTTCAACGTAACGACGGTGATTGTCTGGCTGCCTGCGCGGCGATGGTGCTGGACTATCTGGGTGTGTCAGCCGGCTATGATCGCTTGCTTCGGTTGCTGGGCGTTAAATGCTACGGCACGCCAGGCTCCCGTTTGAACAACCCGGCCAATCTGGGTGTGCACGTCCGCTACGCTCGGGGCACAATGGACGAATTGTTTGACTACCTGGCCGGTGGGCAACCGTGTATTGTGCTCGTCCGCACCGGCCAATTGCCCCACTGGACGTATGCCACTGACCATGCTGTGCTCGTCGTCGGCTTTGACGAGCAGGCGGTGTACGTCAACGATCCTGCCTTCGAGCAAGCCCCACAGCGTGTTCCTCGCGCTGATTTCGAACTCGCTTGGCTGGAGTTCGATTATCGCTATGCGGTGATGTGGCGCTAGTGTGTCGTTCACAACTGGCGTAGAAGGCTTTCGCCTGTTCCAGCCACCCCGACAGGATCTGCTTGCGCAGACCATCCAGCGTGTGCTACCTACTGTTCTCTGGAAGGTCCACAGCGCGCCCACGCGCCAGGCGACGATGTCGCCGGCCCTGTTCGCTGCCCGCTGCGCCCAGGTGCTCGGCGCGTTCGTACCCCTTCGACAAGCTCAGGGCAGGCTCCTCGCGCTCGACCAGCCACGGGCACAGCCGCTCGAAGTCACGCGGCGAGAGTTTATCGAAGGGCAGGGTGTGGGTTGTGCCGGTGATGGAAGGTTGGGAGTGGGTCAAAGCTGTGTCTCCTGTTGCATAGAAGAAGCCCATTGGTCTACAAGTTCTCTGAGACCATCAAGACGCGAAAAGTCAAAGCGAGCTTTGATACGGGCAGCTATTGATGGCAATTGCCGCTTCAAGATACGGCATCCTGTGGGAAAGATCGCGACCAACGGGACATTTGAAAGATCTTGAAGATACAAGGAAGTGTGCCGCTGAAGGCACTTGGTAGCAGCATCGCGCCTCTGGGATTTCTTATCAAGTTTGTGAAGGGGACAAAGGGCAGCGTCTACGACCCAGATACCCCGGCTATTCATAAACTTGAAAAGAGCTTTATCATCGCTGCCAGGTACTAATTCTTCACGAAGATTCGCCCGTAAACCACTGGACTCGTAGCAAGAGACAGGATCATAGACAAAGCGACTGATTGGTGGAGACTCACACAGGAGGATCAGGCGTGGTTCGACCTCGAGCTCGTCGAGTGCCTTCAGACGCATAGTCTCAACTTCCCTGATACGAGCGACATTGAGCAGTGATACTGCTGGACAGTCTGTGCAGTCCAATTTTGCCACGTCGATAGATACCATAGTGACCGTCTTATCTCCTTCAATCCTGTTTTCCCACTGTGCCAGCTTTTCCCTCCGCCAATCGGAACAACTGTACACGATCTGGTCAATTTGCCGGTCGGTGACCTCGATGTGTGCCTCAGCAGGCCAGGGTCAGCCATCAGTTACTCACCCCACCGTTCGCTCCAGGTTCAGCGCCAGCAGCTACACTAGAATCTCCTTGTTGCTTATTGCTCAATCGGCCAGCCACCATGGGATTCGATGGCGGCATCTATTTCCTCCATCAGGTAGATGGTCTCCTTGAGCGCCACGACGAAACGCTGGTAGTGGTCGATGTCGTCTTGGGTAAGGGTGCGGCCGGGGACGCCCTTTTTGCCGCGCCGGTCGTAGAGCCACTTGCGGCAGACCTGGTAGCCGCCGATGTGGAAGTTCCAGACATCCTCAGGGAGACCGTCAAAGTAGGAGCAAGACGACCGCTGGGAGCTGTCCAGGTAGACTTTGCCATCCTCGTAGCACTTGCTTTTGCTGAAGGCGCCCATGGTGGTGCCGTTAGTGCCCTCGACGAAGGTGGTGACGGGTTCTCGTAGGGGCGATTTGCCAAATCGCCCTACGTTCCAGGAGGCGGCGGGGTAGTCGTCTTCGAGGAGGTGGAGGGCGACGAGGTCCGCGCCCAGGCCGACCAGGGTGGCGAACAGTTGCGGGTCCGAGGTTAGCGGCAGGTGGGGAAAGTCTGACTTGAGGAACTCGGCGTAGCGGGCGCGATAGGCAAGGCTCTGAAAGACGGCGTAAGCATAATGGAAAACGTCTTCCGAGCTAAATGTCTCGGACAAGTCACCATGCCCGTCCGGGATAAAATGCAGACCTGTCCGTTCCTCCAGGGCAGTCACGAATCGGGGACTAAGATTAGGCACGCGACTATCTTTACCTGGTGGCCAGGATGAGATGTCGGAGATGTCAAAAAGTTGTCTCCGCCCTCCCCTTCTTGCATCAGCAGCGGGATAGAGATAGAGAGCCAACAAGGTATTAGAATCGTATGCAGCACAGGATTTGTGTCCACAGATTTGGCGTGTAGCCAAAACATCCCATTTGTCTCGCGTCTGCCGAGTGGTTATGATACCTACATTCTCCCCTGCCAGCATGTTGGGCATAACTTCGGGACGGGGCATACAGATAAAACCTCTCGTTTGGCCCGTGTAATAGATGAACCGCAGGTCAAACGGTCGGTATAGAATCGGTACAACACAGCTGCGAACCGGCCCGCTGGACCGGAGATCTGCTTGAGCAAGATGGACCTTCCAATCCCTCACGTCCCGACCCAAGGTATACTTCTTACGCGCTTCCTCAACTGGCAGGGCGACAAAGTCTCGCACGGTGTGCCAGACTTCATCCGGTGACCAGTGGATAGTCAGGTGGTCGCGGGCTGTCACTATGCCTATCGAGTTCACCGGGAAAATCTTGGTCACTTTCCAGCCTTTATAATACTCGGCCTCCAAGTCAGCATCGCGTGGCACAATTAGGTAGAGAGGTGACTGTGAGGTGAGTAGATTCCAATCTGTAGTCCGCACATCTGCTTCGAGGAGTCGCTGGTATTTGTGTCCGCGCAAGCCCCACAAATCGGCGTGGTAGACCTCCGAGGTTTCAGAAACCTCGGAGGTCTGAGCGGGCCGCTTCACCGCCAGCAGAATCGCCACACCGGGCATAATGTCAAACACGTTCTCATCGGGATTGCCCTCGGGTGTGGTCTCTTTCTTCTTGGTGCTGCCGTGCAGATCCAGGACGTAAATCGTGTCGAAGGCTGCCATCAGCGATTGGCGCATCCCACGAAAAGTGGGGTTGTCCAGGTAGCCGTGGTTGGTGATAAAGGCCAAAATGCCCGCGCCGGTCTGCTCAACGCGCCACTGCCCGAAGCGGATGAACTTGACGTAGTCGTCGTTGAGCCACTTGGGATTGCGCTCATTCAGGCCGTGGCCGTCCACTTCAAAGTAGTTCTCCACGGAGCGGCCCTCACTGTCGGTGCCGCGCAAGAGGCCCGCGATCCACTCGCTCTCGTTGGCCGAGTGTCCGGCGTAGGGCGGATTGCCGATCACCACCGTGATGGGTACTTGCCGCTTGACGCGGGCGGCGGCGTTGGACTCTTTGGAGAGGAAGCCAGCCAGAGCCAGGGTCTCGTGGGCCTCCACCGGCTCCTCCAGGGTGTTGGTGAGGTATACGCGCAACCGCTCGTCGCTGGCAAAGTCGTAGCCGGTCTGGCGCAGTTTGAGGCCCAATTTCATGTGGGCCACGGCGTAAGGGGCCATCATCAACTCAAAGCCGTTGAGGCGAGGCAGCAGGTGGTCGGCGATGTAAGCGTTCCAGTCGGCGCCGGGTCTGGCCTTGACAGTGCGCTCAATCTGGTCAATGACGTGGGCCAGGAAGGTGCCGGTGCCGGTGGCCGGGTCGAGGATCTGCACCAGCGGCTCGTTGGTGTCTGGGTCTACGCTGGTGTCGGCCAGGCCGTCAGTGAGGCCGAATTCGGTCTTGAGCAGGTGGTCTACGGAGCGCACGATGTAGGAGACGACGGGGTCGGGGGTGTAGAAGACGCCGCGCTTGACTTTCTGGGCCTTGTCGTATTCGCCCAGGAAGAGTTCGTAGAAGTGGATGACGGGGTCTTCGCGGCCCATACCGCTCTGCTTGCCAAAGTCTTGCAGGATGGCCTCGATGTTGGTCTGGCGCAGCAGTTCGACCAGTTGGTCCACACCCAGGTCGTCCAGGTCCACCAGAAACCGGGTTTTTTCCGAAAAACCCGGTTTCTTTGCCTCTGAAGCCATCAATTCGGCCAACAAGTCCTTGAGGAAAGGATTGGTGTTGGGGATCAGTTCGACCATACGGTCGTAGGTCAGATCGGTACCGCTTTCCTTTTGCTGGGTGGCGGCGGAGAAGAGGCCGTAGGCGATGGTCTGGGCGACCATGTCGGCGAAGGTCTCGGGGGCCAGGTCGTGGAGCAGGGTTTCTTTGAAGGCGGCGTAGAGCCGGTGCAGCGGGCCGTCGCGGGTCTCCAGACCGTAGACCTCGTTCACCAGGTCGCGGACGGTGGCAGCGTGGCAGGCCATCTGGCGGGCCAACATCTGAGAGGTGGTGATGGTGTAGCGGTGGGCGACGGTGAAGGCGCGGCTCCACTGCTGACGCCAGGCGTCGGCGTCGGTCTCGGTCTCAGGGTCGGGCCAGCGAAGAGCCTCCAGGTTGAGGTTTTTGATGTAGTAGAAGTGGGTCTCGCGGGTGTCCCAGGAGAAGGTGCGCAGTTCGGGGAGGCGGTCCTCGCGGCGGCGAAAGTGGGCGAAGGAGATGGAACGGTGCTCGGCATCACCCTGGGCGGAGATGAAGAGCAGGTCGTTCAACCGCCAGACGGGCTGGTGGGGGTCGCGGTGGCGGCCGGCGGGTACGAGCGAGCGCAGGATGCGGCGCAGGACAACGACGGGCAGACGCTTGCTCTCGAACTGGATGTAAAAGATGGCCCAGGGCTGGGTGTCCGCCAGGGGGCGTATCTGCTTGATGGTCTCGATCTTGACAGCGTGCCTGGGGTCTATGCCGAGTTCGGCCGGGTCGTAGTCAAAGGTGTAATCGTCGGCGTCCTCGGCCTCGATGGGCCAGTCGAGTTCGTCGCGCAGGTAGGCGACGAGTTGGTCGAAATTGGTCAGGGCACGGAGTTTGGCGATGTCTTTGGGCTGCATCAGGCATCTTCTTATCCGGCCACGAATGAATTCGCGGCCTGATACCAGAAACACGTTAGAAACGTGTTGTGACGTTGACGGAACGTGTTTCCAACACGTTTTCCGTAGCAGTAGCAGACATCGAATTCATTCGATGACTCATTTGATGGCGACTACTAACCAACTAACCAACTAACTCCATCCAGGCCAGTAGCGCGCTCTTGACGCCCACGGGGGCCTGGACCTTTTTCAGGTAGGTGTTTGTGATGTGCTTGTCCATCTTGCGGCGGATCTCGGTCAGGGTCTCTTTTGGTGTCGCGGTGTGGCGCGGTGTGTCGGGTTCACACTGGATGAGGGAAAAGATGCGGGTGGCGTCGTCTTTGATCTCACCGGTGGCCAGGTCGTAGAGATACCAGCGGGTGAAGCCGGCCTGGTTGTCCCATTCGCCAGTCGTGGCGTCCTTGGCAGGCAACCGGTAGCAGAAGAAAACCGCGCGGGCGCCTTCGCCCGCAGGCCGCCGCCCTGAAGAGGCGGCGGTGGGTATTTCTTTGCCGCTGAAGACACGCAAGGGCATCTGCGCCAGTCGCTCGGTCAGGTCGGGATGATCTTGAAGTAACTGTTGGTAGGTGAGGCGCATCTCTTCAGTGGAAGTGGTGGTACCCTCGTGGGCCTGGTTGAAGTCCCTGAGTGCCTCGTAATCATCCTCGGGTCTCAGCAGCTTGCGGCCCTCGATGCCGAAGGTTTTGGAGATGCGCAGCGTCTTGTGGGTCACTCGCTGGTAGAGGGTGAGGATGCGGTTCAGTTCGTCGGGCGGCAAGAAGTTCCACAGGTGTACGGTGCCCCGCACCCCAGCCAGTTGGGGATGATCGGTGATCATCTGCGCTTCGATTGCGGGATCAAGGCGACGGTCCACGCGGCCGATGCGTTGCATCAAGCGCACCGGGTTCCAGTGCAGGTCATAGTTGATGATGCAGGTACCGTCCTGCAGGTTGAGACCCTCGGAGAGCACGTCGGTGGAGATGAGGACGCGGATTTCCTGGGTGCCTTCACCGGTCAGGTCGGCGCTGCTGCTCTCGTTGTAGTAGGGCGAAAAGGCGCGGATGATGTGGCTGCGGTTGCGCTGGCTCAGGCTATCTACCTCGTTCAGCGGCCCGATGCCGGCGTCCTGCAACTGACGTTTCAGATAGCGGGCGGTGGCCACGTACTCGGTAAAGATGAGCACCTTGTGGTTTTGGAGTAGGGGATCGGTCTGGAGCAGATGGATCAGGGTTTGCAGTTTGTCGTCCTGGGCGGGGTCAAAGTCCTGCAATTCGTCCAGGAATTGGGCCAACTGATCCATATCAAGGCCGGTCTCCATCACGATCTCGGTCACGTTGTATTCTCGCTCGTCCAACTGTTTGATCTTTTTCTTGAACTCCTCGGGGATGATGTCCTCGTCCAGTTCTTCTTCCTCTTCCTCGCTGCCCCGAAGCCCACGGGTGCGCAAATGCTCCTTGACGCGGGCCATGAGGTCGGCGTGCTGGCCCTCCCAACGGGCGGCGTACTTGGGATTGTGCAAACGGACGAAATGGAGCAGCTTGAGCAACAGGTCTTCACAACTGGCCTCGAAGGCTTTGGCGGAACTTTCGAAACGCTTGAGCAGCAGCGTGCGGATCAGGCCGACCACCTGCTTCTGCCGTCCCTCAGCCAGGGGGTCAATGGCGGTGTCGTCACCGCGATACTTAGCCAGAGGGTAGTAAATGAGCAGCGAGACAAGCGGGTTGTCTTTGTCGAAGGCAACCTCCAGGTTATCGAGCAGGCCGCCGTAGGTCTGGGCCAGTGAGTAGTTTGCGACCTGGGGATCCTTCCGTTTGGGGAAGGCAACCTGTTGGCCGCCGCGCTGTTTCAGACTACGCTTGACGTAGGCCCGGCTGCGCTGTACGACCAAGGCCTGGAAGAGGTCGTCTTCGGAGAGTACCTTCTCAGCAGCACGTGAGTCAATCTCAACGTGACCATCACCGTTTCCAGCGCCACCTACCAGCACATCCAGCGCCCCCTCCATCCTGCGAAAGTGGCCGCGCAGGGTGTGGATGCCCAGGGGGGCGTCGCTGAAATAGCCAGGCTGACGGCGTGAGAAAAGTTCGATCAGGTGCATCAGGTCGTAGAGGCTGTTGTTGATGGGGGTGGCGGTGAGCAGAAAGAGTTGTTTGCCCTTGGTCAGGTCGTAGAACTTGCGTGAGCGATCCGACGAGATGTTGCGGAAGTGGTGCGCCTCGTCTACGACGATGGCGTCCACCTTGTCGGCGACTTCTTGCATCCATCCAGGATACTTGCCGCCACGCAGCAGGTCGGTGTGATTGTAGATGACCAGGTTACTCAAGTTACCAAGTGCATCCGGCAAGTAGCGCCGTAGCTTCACTTCCCAGACATCTTCGCGCGCCGCCTTGGGGACAAAGAGGGCCACCCGCTTACGGTCGCGGAGCAAACGCTCGATGACCATCAGACCAATGAAGGTCTTGCCCAGACCGACGCCGTCGCACAGCAACGCGCCATTGTAGCGTCGGGCGATCTGCATGAGGTTGTGGTATCCCTCGCGCTGGTAGTGGTCCAGCACCGGATACATCCTGGACTCGCCCTTTTTCCACTCGCTGACCGAGAGTTCGTGCGCCCGAAAGTAGGCGGCCATGGCCCGGGCGTAGACCTCGAAGGGGGTGTACTCGCGGGTGTGGCGCTCAATCGTGCGCAGAATCTCTGGGGTGACGTCCTCGGCCTCGTCCCAGTACCGTTCGTACCATTCCTGGAGCAGTTCGACCTCGCGCCGCAACTGGATGTTGAGTTCGACGTTATCGTGGAGGCCGGGGTAGGTGAAGTTGCTCGAACCGACCAGGGCGGCGGAGCCGACGACGTCCAGTTTGGCGTGGGTGATGTACGCTTTGGCGTGGAACTTTTTCTTGCGGTAGACGCGGGCCTGGATCTGACTGGACTTGATGGCTTCGACGATGGCAGGGACGCCGGAGAGGAAGTCGTCTTGCTCTTTGGCGACTTCGATGCTGTCGTCCAGCCGGGCGGTTATCTGGGCCAATCCTGCCTCAAAGGCCTTCTTGGTGCGCTTGGAGACTTCGTCGCCCATGAGGATACGCAGCCTGTCCAACTGCTGCCATTGGCCATTGAGGGCGAGCAGTGCGCCGATCTCGAAGTAGCCGGTGGCAATGTCAAAGGCGTGGGAGATGTCGCACCAGTCGCGCAGGTAACGCTGGACTTTCCAGTGGTCGTCGGCGTTGTCCACGATGAAGAGTTCAGCGCCGGATTTCATTCTCATTCCTCATTCTTTGTCAACTGTCACCGTCACGCGCACGCGATCTGGAAGGTCGCCGCCGGTCAGTTTGCGGAGCGCCCACTGTTGAACGTAGAGTGTGCCGATGACCGGAGGGCTGTCACTGGCTTCTTCCTGGTAGCGCCTGGTGTTTTTGGTGTCTTTTTCGACTTCGAATGTTAATTCTAGTTTGTCCATTGCTTGATGTCTCCTGTAATCTGTGGGGTGTCGGTCTTTGGATAGTATCTCTCGCAGTGCAACTTTATCCATGTCTCACGCTCGCATTCGTAATTCTCGTGCTGTTCACCAACTCTTACAGTATACTTGACCTCGCGCGAAAGTCAAAATCTCGTACCGCTGGCGAGCCTTCGGTCTTGCCTGGAACGAAAACCGGGGCGGATCATTCCGCCCCGTCGCATTGCGCCTCTACTCCCATTCGCCAGCAATGCCAGGCGTGCGAGTCAATTGTGGCCCTCTCCCCACTCCCTACCCTCTATCCCCTGTGCCATTAGTGCCATTAGTGCCGTTAGTGCCATTAGTGGAGAGATACCCCGGCTTGGGAATAAATGTTGGCTTTTTGGGATTTCGCAGGGTCAGGGTGTTGGACTCCCCAACACAAGTTCGGGACTCCGACACGTCATCCCCGAACAGATTGCGCTCTAGTCCTCAGATACCCGCCATTGATTTAGCCAGCGCACCTGGCCAATCCAGCCGGCCGCTTGTGTCTCCAAAAGCAGGCAGTCCAAGGCCGCGATCAGGCTCGATAGAGTCCAACTGGTTTGGGCAGCCAGGATGATGCCGCCGTGATAGGGGTAGCGGTGTGCCAGGACGATAAAGTCACGGACGTTAAAGGTAAAGATGCAGCGCCCACGGGCGGTGGCCTCGAGTAGTTGGGTTTCATCATTGGCGTCCCGATCTATCCACTCGTTCGGGGTGCGGGTCACGTCGTGGTCATGGGCGACCAACGCTGTATGGAGGGCCTTGCTGGATGTGTCGGCATCGAGGTGAAGTCGAGGTTCAGGCATAGGTTGCATCCGTAGCCTGCATAGCTTCCATAGATTGTTCAGTTGCGACGGCGGCGTCTATTTCGGCGCGGTGGGCCTGGTAGAAGGACAGAGCGTCGTTGACCTGGGCTTCTGTCAGGTCGTACTCTGTACCGATTTGAGCGGGTGTCAGTTTCCATTGTTGAGCAGCCGCTACTACGGTTTGAACACGGATGGATGTGCCGCGCAGGACAGGCGTGGGTTGTCCGGCAGCGCCGCGACGGTATGTGACGCGTGGGAAGGCAGGGTCGTCGAGGTTCTGGCTGAGGGAGCCTACTTTTTCGGCCACGGTCCACATGATGAACTGGTTGAGCGAGACGCCCTGGTTGGCAGCCCATTTTTCTGCTTCTTCCTTCAACTGAGCGGGTAGGTTCAAGGGGTATCGTGCCATTGGTTTCTCCTGATAACAACCCGTTTAGGCATCACTGAGTATATCTTATAACGCAGTAGCGCAAAACTAACCCTGTGGATCTGAGATTCGGAGTATCGGCTGAATGAGGCCAACTACACCCCACTCGCATTGCCGAATCGGCGTCAATATGCAGCTTTGTCCCCACTGGAGGATCAATTTGGGCTCTTTTGAGGCCGCTTCGCCCCACTCGCTTGAGCGCGTGAAGGCCGCTTTTCACAGGGTGACTTTTGCGGAACTGCCTTATAACACATCATACAGCATATCCAGGAAGCTGTCAATGCGCCTTCACCGCGCTGGCTCGCCACTTGTATCTTGCATCCTGCCACTTGCATCTTTTCCCTCTCCGAGTACAATGGAGACCACATCACAATGGGAGGCAGCGATGAGTGTAACTGACAAGCCTGGCAAACTGTACCTGGGCCGCGAGTACGATCTGAAGAAGAGCACAGTCACCGACCGGCCTGTCCTGTACAAGACCCGGCACCTGACCACCCACGGGGTCATCCTCGGCATGACCGGCTCCGGCAAGACCGGCCTGGGCATCATCCTGCTGGAGGAGACGCTGCTGCAGGGTGTCCCTGTCCTGATCCTTGATCCCAAGGGGGACATGACCAACCTGCTGTTGACCTTCCCCGACCTGCGCCCGGAGGACTTCACGCCCTGGGTAGACCCGGAGGGAGCCCGGCGGCGAGAGATGAGCGTCGAGGAGTACGCCACCAGGGAGGCCCGCAAGTGGCGGGAGGGGCTGGCCGAGTGGGACATCACCGGCGAGCGCATCGGGCGGTTGCGCCAGGCGGCGCAGTTCACTATCTTTACCCCCGGCTCAGAGGCGGGGCAGCCGGTGGACGTGCTCCACTTCTTCGACACGCCCGACCTGGATTGGGACATCCACGAGGAATCGCTGCGGGAGCGCATCGGGGGGATCGTGTCGGCGCTGCTGGGGCTGGTGGGCGTCGAGGCGGACCCGCTCCAGAGCCCCGAGCACATTATGCTGGCGCGCATCATCGAGCACGTCTGGCGCGCTCACCAGCAACTCGACCTGCCCGCGCTGATCCGCCTGCTGCAGAAGCCCCCCTTCCACCAGGTGGGCGCTTTCGAGATGGAGACTTTCTTCCCCGAAAAAGAGCGCTTCGCGCTGGCGCGGTCGCTGAACAACCTCATCGCCGCCCCCGGCTTCGAGAACTGGCAGGAGGGGACACCGCTGGACGTGGGGCCGCTGCTCCACGCCGGCGACGGCCGCCCCCGGGCCAGTGTGTTCTACCTGGCGCACCTGAACGACGCGCAACGGGCTTTTTTCATCACCCTGTTCCTCGAGGCGGTGCGCGATTGGCTGCGCGCTCAGTCCGGCACGACTGATCTGCGGGCGCTGCTCTACTTCGACGAGGTGTTCGGCTACTTTCCGCCCTACCCGGCCAACCCGCCCACCAAGGGGCCGCTCCTGGCGCTGGTCAAGCAGGGGCGGGCCGCCGGCCTGGGTGTCGTGCTGGCAACACAGAACCCGGCCGACCTGGACTATAAAGGGCTGACCAACGCGGGCACGTGGGCGGTCGGTTCGCTGCGGGCCGAGCGGGACAAGGAGCGCGTGCTGGAGGGGCTGGAGGGGGCAATTGCCGAGGCGGGCGCGACGATGGACCGGCGCACGCTCGACCGGGCGCTGGGCGCGCTCAAGCCTCGCGTCTTCCTGCTGCACGACATCCGCGAGGGCGCACCGGTCTTTTTCCACACCCGCTGGGCGATGTCCTACCTGCGCGGGCCGCTGACCCGGGAACAGGTGCGAGAAGTGACGGAGGGACAAGGGGAGGGGGAGACGGGGAGACGGGGGGATGGGGAGACAAGGGGACAGGGAGACGGGGAGACAAGGGGACGGGGAGATGGAGAGGCAGGGGGAATGGGAGAGCGGGAGGATAGGATGATTGCGGGTCTGACGGCTGAGCCGCCGACGCTGCCTCCTGATGTTGCGCAGGTTTTCCTTCCTCCAACCACAACCTTCGAGTGGGCGTTGCGGGGCTACGAGGAGCGGGCTGGGCGGGCGGTGCTGGTGCAGGAGCGGCGGCTGGTCTACACACCCCATCTGTTGGGCCTTGGCACGGTGCGGATGTTGGATCGGAAACGGGGTGTGGACCATCGGGAGGATGTGGCGCGGCTGGTGCGGCCCGGCGAGGGGCCTGCGAGGGTAGACTGGGACGAGGGAGAGGTTGTGGTGAGCGAGGATGACCTTGCGTCGAGGCCGATGGGGGAAGGTTTCTACGCGCCGGTGGCCTCGACGCTGGCCCGCCCGCGCGATCTGAAGCGCTGGGAGAAGGACTTTGCCGATTATCTCTACCACAATGTGTCTGTCACCTTATGGCACAACCCGGCGCTCAAGTTGGATGGCACGGTGGGGGAAAGCCGCCGCGACTTTCGCGTGCGCTGCGAGGAGGAGGCCCGTCGCGGACGGGACGCCGAACTGAAGAAGGCCCGCGCCAGCGCGGAGAAGGAGATGACCCGCGTGCAGGAGAGGATCCGCCGCGAGAAGCGGGAACTGGCCGAGGATCAGGAGGAGGTGGATGCTCGCAAGCGGGAGGAACTGCTGAGTTTTGGTGAGTCGGCGTTCAACCTGATCGCCGGGCGGCGGTCATCGGCCATGCTCTCCCGCGCCAGTCGCAAGCGGCGCATGACCCGGCAGGCGAAGGCAGACGTCGAGGAATCGCTGGCAGCCATCGAGGACCTGGAGGAGCAACTGGAGGACCTGGGGGCCCAGTGGGAGGAGCGGGCAGCCGAGATTAACGATCGCTGGGCCGACACGCTGGAGGAGATCGAGACGATAGAGGTCACTCCCCGCCGCGCCGACGTGACGGTCGAGTTCTGCGGCCTGGCCTGGGCGCCGGTCTGGCGGGTGACGCTGGAGGATGGGCAGCAGATCGAACTGCCAGCGCGCGAACCGGTTGCTCGGGCAGAGTGAGGCGGCACTTTGCGAGAGCGTGAAGCGTAAAACGTAAGTGCCGACACATCCAGGTCAGCCCCCCGGTGCTCACCAGAAACGACAGGCCGGCCCTCACTCTGGGGGCCGGCTCTGTCGCGCTGCTAGGACAGGTCAGTTTGAAAAGAGGATTTCGAGAAACGTCCCCAAATCATCCTTTTCAACTTCAACGCTCTTTCTCATCTTGTGATTTCCTCATTCGTGACATTCGTGTTCATAGACTGTCTGGTAGTGAATCCAAACCGGGCTCGTCCAACTCAGACTGCTCTTCGCTCTCTGTCTCCAAGCCCTCCAGGGCGCGCAGTTCCCGGTAGGCCAGCGTCCACGTGCTGGACTTGAACACCTCCATCAGTCCACCCAGGAACAGCCACGGGGCTGCCATCACCAGGATGAAGATCGGGATACCGATCAAGCCCGCCACAATCCACGGCACCGCTCCCTCGAAGAACAGGCCAGCCAGTCCCCCCACCAGGAGCGCCGGCAAACCACCGAGCACTCCTCCCACGACGATCAGCAGGATTATGGCGGGGAACAGCACGATCGTGATGGCGATCATCGCGATCACCCAGCCAATCTGCACGCCGATCATGATGAGCCACATGATCCCGACGTCTTTCAGGTGTCGTGTCACGACACCGAGGCCATGGCGGATCGACTCGATCACACCCAACTCCTCCAGTGCGCATGCCCGCCAGAAGAACTTCATCAGCAGTGAGAGCAGCGCGCCGATGACGATGGCCAGGAAGAGGAGCAGGAAGAACAGGCCGATGGTGGCGACCGTGCCGATCACACCGGCGGCATTGCTTCCCAGTGCCCACAGCAGCAGCGGGGCAAGCGCCAGCGCAAACAGCAGGATGAAAACCAACGTCACCGGCAGGTCGATTAGCAGTTTGATCAGGAAGAGCCGGAATGTAGTACGCGACCAGCCCATCCGGAATCCCTGGCGCACGCTGCGTTTTTCGCCCGTCTCTTCGTGATCGTCCACCATCCGTATCAGCGCCGTCTCTGCCACGTAGCGCGCTATCGTTGCCGCGATGATCAGAAAGATGGTCAGGCACGCCAGCCCAACGCCGATAATAATCAGCAGGCTCACGACCTCGGGTAGAATCTCAGGCCAAGAGATATCACCGGGCGGCCAAGGGAAATCACCGCGTGGAGGAAATCCGCCGTTGCCACCATTACCGCCGCCACCGCCGCTACTGCCGCTACTGCCACTGCCACCCCCACTGGCGGTGGTCAGCGCGAGGATGATACCAAAGATCCACAGTGCCCGGTAGCGCCAGGTGGTCTCCCAAGCGCGTTTCAAAACTTTTATGTGATCCATGTACTTTCTCCTTTACGCCCCCAACAACATTGGACGCACGTTGGCCGCCCAGGCGCGGATGCCGTCCCAGTCGCGGAAGTCACCCTCTGGCGACTTCATCGCCTTCATCATCAACCGCATTAGCAGGGAGAGATTGCTGTAGTCCAGCGCCCCCGCAAACAGGCCCACATCCACCGGCTGCACCATCTCACGCACCGGGTCCAGGCAGGCCGCCACCGTGCGACGGTTTTCCTCCGTGTCGTCCTTCAGCGTCAGGCAGACGGCGAAGTAGGCGATGGGCAACTGGCTCAAGGCTTCCTGGTGCGTCTCCACGAACTTCACCGCCTCGGGCAACCACCGACCTGCGCGGATGGCGCTGCCTACGACCACGGCCTGATAGGAACTCACGTCGGTCACGTCTTTCGCCAGGCACACGTCCACCGCCGTGCTCCCTTCGCATAACACCTGTCCAATGGCCTCCGCCACCTCGCCGGTAGACCCGCACTTGCTGGCGTAAGCAACCAGAATCTTCAGACTCATTTCACTTTCACCTCCACAGTTTGATTCGACGAATTCCACCGCCGGTTGTTGCAAGCCCAATGCGGTTAGGCCGCAGCAGGCCAGCGTCGTCACCCCGATCGTCCCTCCCGCCAACACCAGAAAGCGCCGTCGGGTGATCTCGGATCTCTTATTCACGTTGCTCCCTCACCTCGGTGGTAGCGGCGAGCCCACCAACTGGCCAGCCAGCTACAGTACAGCAGGCCAATCACGACCAGCGATACTAGATTTAACGTGACACCCCAACCCAACGGCCCTCCACTATCCAACAACTGCAGCGCGATCTGGCCAATATCGCTCAGACTTGCGCCCGAGAGGCCGAAGACCTCGGCCAGCCACGACCCTTGCCGCGAAGCGGGCAGCAACCACGTTGTTACGTCGCTCCCCAGGTCAAGCTGCAATGCACCCATCACCACACCGGACACAAGGAATATCGCCTGGATGAAAGCCCACGCGCCGAGCAATCCCACCGGTGTCAGCTGCCAGCCGACCTCCAGCGCCCTCTGCCAGGCAGTCTGCACCGGGCGGCGCGGCAGCCGCAACCCCACTTGTGCCACGAAACGATCGGGCGGTGTGAGTCCCCCGGCCGCGGGGCTTTCCTGCAACAGCGCTGCCAGTACCCGCAGTCTCTCCAGTTCTGCGCGGCACGTTGCGCAGTGTGCCAGGTGGTCCTCCACCTGCCGCAAGCGGCGCCCCCGCAACTCGCCGTCGTGGTACACTCCCAGCCAGGTCGTCACGTGTTCGGTCATAGCGCCTCCAGATAGGGTGCCAGCGACTCGCGCAACCGGTTGCGGGCGTAGTTCAGCCGCGACATCACCGTGCCGATGGGGATACCCAGCGTGTCGGCGATCTCCCGATACGAGAGCCCCTCGTACTCCCGCAATACCAGCACCGCACGGCTGGCCGGCGGCAGCGCCAGCACCGCCTGCCGCACCCGCTCGCCTCGCTCTTTCCCTTCCACCGCAGCCTCCGGCCCCTCATCCGAAGCGGCCAGCGGCAGCGCGTCCACATCCACCATCTCCCGTTCGCGGCGCAGCACGTCCAGTGCGACGTTGGTGGCGATGCGATACACCCAGTTGCGGAAAGGGGAGCGCGGCCGGTAACTGGGGAGATGCTGCCAGGCGCGGATGAAGGCCTCTTGTGCCGCGTCCTGTGCCAGGTTTGCATCTCCACACATGCGGTACACCACGTTGACGACTCCCCCTCTGTGACGCCGGACCAGTTCACCAAAGGCCCGCCTGTCCCCCTGCTGGGCCTGGGTGATCAACTCCAGGTTGGAAACATCGGTTTCTGCTGACGGTGCCGACCGGCTGCTCACTCCGATGACTGTCCTTTCTATCCCTTCAACGTCCTTGCTCGCGGTTTTATTCGGAAGGATGGGGGCTGGAGATTGCAATTCGTATTATGTGTAGTATACTGTAAGAACGTGAAACGTGAAACGTGAGACGTGGAAGGAAGTGATCTATGATTCCATTGCGAGACACTATACCCGCCCGCCGTTTTCCCATCGTCAACGTGGCTCTCATCGGTCTCAACGTGCTGGTCTTCCTGTTCGAGTCCATCCTGGGGCCGGAGCAACTGGATCAATTCATCTGGTCTTGGGGACTGACGCCGGCCGATTTCTGGCAAGGCGGGGGGTTGAGCCGCTGGTTACCCCTGTTTACATCAATGTTCATGCACGGTGGCTGGTGGCACCTGATATCCAATATGCTCGCCCTCTACATTTTCGGCGATAACATTGAGGATCGGCTGGGGCACTTCCGCTACCCGCTGTTCTACCTGTTCAGCGGCCTGGCGGCCAGCGCTGTCCACCTGGTAGTCTATTCCGGTTCGCCCATCCCGACGGTGGGGGCGAGCGGGGCTATCGCGGGCGTGCTGGGGGCCTATCTGGTGCTCTATCCCCGGGCTCGCGTCGTCACGCTCGTGCCCATATTCTACTTCATCCGCATCGTCGAGGTCCCGGCGCTGGTTTACCTGGGCTTCTGGTTCATCTCCCAGTTGTTCAATGGTCTCTTCGCCCTGACCGCCACCGATGTCCTCCAAAGCGGCGGGGTGGCCTGGTGGGCACATATCGGTGGCTTCGTCTTCGGGCTGGCGATTATCCGGCTCATCTCCCCCCGTCCCCCCCGCACCTACGCTGATGAATATCGACAGTGGTGACAAGAACGACTATTTCGAACCTGGCTCGAACTTGGAAGGAGGAGAGACAATGAATCGCAGGAAGTTTCTAAGGACAATCGGCTTGACACTGCTTGTACTGCTCTCAATCAGGTGCAACGCAATGCCTACACCGGAACCCGCACCGACATCCACGCCCTTCCCGACTGTGACACTCGCACCGACGTCCACGCCGCCTCCGACTCTGACACCCACGGCCAATCCAACACCAACACCGACACCGACTCCTATCGGCGGCGGTGGTGGACAGATCGCATTCGTCTCCAACCGCGACGGCAACCTGGAAATCTGCGTGATAAACAGCGACGGTTCCGGGCAGGCCAACCTGACCAATCACGAGTCGGAGGATAATTGGCCTACGATGTCACCGGATGGCAAACAAATCGCTTTCACCTCCGATCGCGACGAGCCAAACCCTGGCTCTTGTGGCCTCAGCAATAGTTGCAGTTCGGAGATCTACATAGTGAATACCGATGGAACTGGCCTGACTCGGCTGACCGACGATCCGGGACAGGAGACGTTCCCTGCCTGGTCGCCGGACGGTACGCAGATCGCCTTTGTATCCAACCGCGATGGGGGTCTCGATGTCTTTGTGATGAACGCCGACGGTTCCGCACAGACCAACCTGACCAATACCTCGGGCTTCGATTTGTACCCTGCGTGGATGGAGGATGGGTCGCAGATCGTCTTCCTATCCACCCGCGACGGCGGTTTCCAATTCTACGTGATGAACGCCGATGGCTCTGAGCAGACGATGATGGACAGCGGTTTACCGCCCAGCGAATCCTCCCCAGGCAGTCTGAATACCCTCTTTTTCCTCGAGGATGTGAGTGTATACGAAATCTATGCTCTCGCCGGCGACTCCTTGAAAACTATAGAGGACAGCGGTTCGTCGCTTGGCGAATTCCCCACCTGGTCGCCGGACGGCACGCAGGTCGCTTTTCACTCTAATCGCGATGGCGACATGGAGATTTACGTGATGAACGCCGACGGTTCCGAGGTGACACAGCTAACGGATGACGATGCAAATGATATGTTCCCTGCATGGTCGCCGGACGGTACGCGGATCACCTTCCACTCTAACCGTGATGGCAACGTGGAGATCTACGTGATGAACGCCGACGGCTCCAATGTGGTGAACCTGACCAACAACTCGGCGGACGATACCATCCCTGCCTGGTATCCATAACGCGGTCTCCAGCCGCAACCAACGTAGGACAAGATGACATCTTGTCCTACAAGATTACGGGAGGGGTCTCCTGCATGCCATGTCGGAGGTACGTTCCTGGCACCGGCCGCCGACGAGATTGTGATGGACGAGAGCGCTGTGCTGGGGCTGGTGAACCCTCAACTGACAAACCGCAATGAAGATTCGCGCCTTACTTTTTTTCCTCTGTGTCCTTCTCGTTCTTCTACCTGGCTCGGTAGCGGTCTTTGAACTGTACCACACCGACCGCATCTACCCGGGCGTGTGGGTGTGGGGTGTGGAGGTGGGCGGGATGCGGCCCGAGCAGGCGGCCGCCGCGCTGCAGGATGGTCTGGGGCTCAATGCGCCCTCGGTGACACTGCGCGGGCCGGATCGCTCCTGGAGCGTCCAGGCCACCGACCTGGGTCTCCGGTTCGACGCGCGGGCGACGCTGTCGCCGGCCTACCAGGTGGGACGCGGCCGCTCGTGGGCGGACAACCTGCTGACCCACCTGTGGCTGCTGTTTTACGGCGAAGAGTTCCCACCCATCATCGTCTACGACGAGCGCGTAGCCCGCCTTTACCTGAAGGCACTGGCCAAGCAGGTGTACCTGCCTCCCACCAACGCCACGCTCTCCCTCGACGGCGTCACCCCAGTCGTCAACCCCGCCCGGCCCGGACGTTATCTGGACGTGGAGGCGACTCTGGCAGCGTTGGCCCCGGTCGTGACCCGGCTGGCCCCCGCCGAGGTGGAACTGGTCGTCCGCGAGTCTGCGCCCCCCGTTGCCGACGCCGAACCGGCTCGCGCCGAGGCTGAAGTGTTGCTGGATGGCCCGCTCACGCTCGTTCTCGCTCATCCCCGCGAGGGCGACCCCGGCCCATGGGTACTCCCGCCGGAGCAACTGGCCACGATGCTGGTGGTGCGGGCGGAAGGTGGGGAGTTGCACATCGCACTGGATGAGCAACCGCTGCGGGTCTACCTGGAGGAGGTGGCCCCGGCGCTGGTGATTGAGCCGATAGATGCCCGCTTCCACTTCGACGAGGGGACAGACCAACTGGAGCCCATCAGCCCCAGCACGGATGGCCGTGCGCTTGACGTGGGGGCCAGCCTGGTGCGCATCGTGCAGGAACTGGCGGCAGGCAACCGCTACATCTCGCTCGTCGTGCAGGCCGTCCTGCCCCGCTACCCCGACACCGCCACCGCTGAGGAGTTGGGCATCGTCGAACAGGTGGCCGAAGGGAATTCCTACTTCATCGGCTCTCCCTCCGGGCGCGACCACAACATCCGGCTGGCGGCGGGCAAGTTCGATGGGCTGATCGTCGCGCCGGGGGACACCTTCTCCTTCAACCACTACCTGGACGGCCAGTTGCTCGCCAGCGGTTACGATGAATCCCTCATCACCGCTGGCGAGCAACTGGCCGTCGAGGTCGGTGGCGGCATCTGCCAGGTCTCTACGACCGCCTTTCGCGCTGCCTTCTGGGGCGGCTATCCCATCGTCAGTCGCTGGTACCACCACTATCGGGTGGGCTACTATGAGTTGATGGGGGCAGGGGTGGGGATGGACGCCACCGTCTACTCGCCGCAGGTGGACTTCAAGTTTACCAACGACCGGCCCTACCCGCTGCTGATTGAGACCGAGATCGAGGAAGCGGACCACCGGCTGGTCTTTCGCTTCTACTCCACCGGTGATGGGCGACGGGTGGAGAAGGAGGAGCCGGAGATCAGCGACGATACCGAGCCCGGCCCGCCTATCTACGAGTTGCACGAGGAGTTAGCGCCGGGGACGGTGATCCGGTGGCAATCGGCGGTGAACGGGCTGACGGTGGTGGTGGAGCGGCGGGTCTACGATGCGGCGGGCGACCTGCTCTATCACGACACGATTATCAGCCGTTACGCGCCCCGTCGGGCTGCCTACCACTACGGCCCCGGCTATGAGCCTCCGGCGGAGCCGGAGGAAGAAGCGGAACCGGAGGAAGAAGAAGAAGAAGAAGAAGTGGAGCCGCAGGGTTGATGTGGAATGAATCCAATATACGAAACAGGGCCGCCGGGTCGGCGTCGAATAGGAGCACTACACGAAGAGGAGGTGTATCTATGACGAACGACGGCCCACTGGCAGGCGTGCGCGCACTGGACCTCTCCCGACTCCTCCCCGGTCCCTACTGCTCCCGCATCCTGGCCGACTTCGGCGCCGAGATCGTCAAGGTGGAGCGACCGGGTGGGGGGGATTGGCTGCGGTACGCGCCGCCGCTGGTGGACGGAGAGAGCATCCTCTTCCGAGCACTCAACCGGGGTAAAAAGAGCATCACACTGAACCTCAAATCCGACGAGGGTCTGGTCATCTTCTTGCGGCTGGTCGAGACCGCCGACGTGCTCCTGGAGAGTTTCCGCCCCGGTGTGATGGAACGGCTGGGACTGGGATACGAGATGCTGGCCCAGGCCAACCCTCGCTTGGTCTACTGCTCGCTGACCGGCTACGGATCGGACGGCCCCCACCGGGAGCGGGCCGGTCACGACCTGAATTACATCGGCCTGGCGGGCCTGCTAGATCTGACCGGGCCACTGAAGGGACCACCAGTGGTCCCCGGCACCCCCATAGCCGACCTGGCGGGCGCGCTGTGGGCGGCGATCGGTATCCTGCTGGCGCTGGTGGCGCGGGAGCGGACGGGCCAGGGGCAGCGGGTGGACGGGTCACTCCTGGGGGCGTCGCTGGCTTGCATGCCAGTGGCGATGGCACAGCACCAGGGAGGGCAGCCGATGAAACAGGGTGGAAGCGACCTGACCGGTGGCCTGGTCTGCTACCACGTCTACGAGACTGGGGACGGCAGGTACATGACGCTGGCAGCGCTGGAGCCCCAGTTCTGGGCCGCCTTCTGCCGGGCGGCGGAGCGGGAGGATCTGATGGGGCAGCAGTTCGCGCCGGCCGTCCCCGGCGAGCCGGCCTACGAGGAGCTGTGCATGCTCTTCCGGACCCGCACGAGGGCAGAGTGGGCAGAAATAGTTGAGGCGGACAGTTGCTGTGAGCCGGTGTACAATGTGGGAGAGGCACTGGCTTCTGCCCCGGTGCAGGCACTGGGGATGCTGGCGGGCGCAGGGTTGCTCCCGCCGGTGCGCCTCTCGGCGCAGACGGGTTCCTCGCTGGGCGCCGCCCCTGCCCTGGGCCAGCACACCGCCGAGGTACTGGCGGACCTGGGGTACGACGAAGCGGCGGTAGAGGAACTGAGAGAGAAGGGACAGGTGTAACAAGGCACAGTGAACGCCGGTTGCCGCGCTAAGGGTCCGTAAAAGAATAACTTCCCGACACGATGTCATTGCGAGCGTTTTTTGCGCAGCAATCCCCACGTTTGTCTAGGAAGGAGATTGCTTCGTCGCAAAAAGCGCTTCTCGCAATGACACGATTGGGGAACTTATTTATTTACAGGCCCTAAGGTGACAGGAGCGGGAAGATGAGCGCCATCAGCACACCAGCGGCGATCACCGATGCCACCTGCCCGGCAGTGTTGGCACCGAGGGCGTGCATCAGGATGAAGTTCTGGTTGTCCTCCTCCAGCGCTACTTGCTGTGCCAGTCGCCCGCTCATCGGAAAGGCGCTGATGGCCGCTGCCCCCACGAGGGGGTTGATCCGCCGCCCCGAGAGCAGACAGACCAGTTTCCCGAACATAATGCCGCCGATGGTATCGAGGACGAAGGCCACCAGGCCCAGCAGCAGGACTTTGGCGGTGTCCAGGTTCAGGAAGGCCGCACCTTGCATCGTCGAGCCGATGGTCAAGCCCAGGAAGAGCGTGGAGGTGTTGGTGATCGCCTCCTGGGCAGTGCGGCTGAGTCCCTCCACGACGCCCGACTCGCGCATCAGGTTGCCCAGCATCAGTGTGGCGATGAGGGGCGCGGCCTGCGGTAGAAAGATGGATGCCAGCAGCGTCACCAGGATGGGGAAGAGGATGACGGCCGTTCTGGAGACCGGGCGGGGTGTGTACTCCATGCGGATCGCCCGCTCCCGTTTGGTGATGAAGAGCCGCATCAGCGGTGGCTGGATGATGGGCACCAGGCTCATATAGGAGTAGGCGGTCACCGCCACCGCCGCCGCCAGCCCAGGCGTCTCGAAGAGATGCCCCAATTTCGCCCCCACGTAGATCACCGTCGGCCCGTCAATGGCACCAATGACACCGATGCTGGTCGCCTCGGCCAGGTTGAAGCCCAGCAGGACGGCCACGACCAACGCGGCGAAGATGCCCAGGTGGCCCATTGCCCCCATCAGGATGAAGATGGGCTGGCTCAGAAGCGGCCGCATGTCCATCATCGCTCCCACGCCCAGGAAGATCAGCAGGGGGAACAGTTCTGTCTCTATTCCGGCTCGGTTCAGCACCCCGAACAGTCCCTCCGGCCCGATCATATAGGCCGAGACCGGCAGATTACCCAGCATGCAGCCGAAGCCGATGGGCAAAAGCAACGTCGGCTCGTACTCCTTGGCGATGGCCAAATACATCAACGACCCTCCGACGATCACCATGACCGTCTGTTGCCAGGTGATGGTCAGCAGGCCTCCCAGAAGCCCGGTCAGATTAATTCCACCCACGGTCTCCTCCTTTTTTACTTCATTTCCAACAGGGTCTCGCCGTAGGCAACCTGGCGTCCCTCGGCGACGTGAATAGCGCCGATAGTGCCCCCACGCGTGGCGCGGATGACGTTGTCCATCTTCATCGCCTCAATGATGAGGAGTTCGTCGTTCGGGGCAACCTGCTGACCGGGCCGCACGGCGATGGACTTGATCACGCCGGGCAGAGGGGCGGGGACTGAGTTGCTCGGGCTGCCAGAGACTTCCGAAGTTTCAGAAAACTTCGGAAGCCTGGGGGACGCAATGGCCGGGGCGGCCTCCTCTACAGTCGCCTCCGCCACTACCGGCACGGCCTTCACTCCCACGGTGAATGTCTGTCCGTCTACTTCCACGCGCACCTGTTCGCGGCGCGGGTCGTCCAGCACTTTGACGTCGAACGTATGGTCCTCAAGTGTAATCTGGTACCGTTTCACCGGACCCTCCTCGTGCGCAGGTTGAGCGTCAGTTGGCGCTGGTGATGGAGTACCCGCCAGGCACTGAGCGGTTTCTCCGCTCCTGATGTGCTGACGGGACTCAGGTCTTGCTCAGCGCGGGCCAGCGCGACACCGATTACCGCCGCCCGCCATCGCATCGCTCTCTGCTCCTCCGCTCCCACACTCCCACACACACCTTCCCCCATACTCCCCTTCTCCTCTACCCCGGGTCGGTCCTTGATGAGCGCGGTCATCAGATACATCAACCCATAGAGGAAGACCAACGCCAGGAAGAGCATTAGCATACCGATGCCGGAAACGACTAGTGAGATGATGATAGGGTTGTCCATCTTGTCTCCTGAAGGTGCGACGCACTTTGGAAGTGCGTCGCACCTCATACCTCATAATGGGATGTTCCCATGCTTTTTCGGCAGCGGCATGGCCTGCTTATCCCGCAGGAAGTCCAGGGCGGCGATCAGTTTGGCCCGCGTCTCGCTGGGCAGGATCACGTCGTCCACGTGACCGCTGGCCGCCGCCGCGTAGGGGCTGCCGAACTGCTCCCGGAACTCGGCGACGAACTGCGCCCGCACCTCCTCTGGGTTCTCCACCTCCGCCATCCGCTTGCGGTAGAGGATGTTGACCGCCCCCTCCGCTCCCAGCACCGCTATCTCCGCCGTGGGCCAGGCGTAGACCAGGTCGGTACGGATGTATTTGCTGCTCAGCACGATGTAGGCCCCGCCGTAGGCCTTGCGGGTGACGACGCAGACCTTGGGCACCGTCGCCTCCGAGTAGGCGTAGACGATCTTGGCTCCGTGGCGGATGATGCCCCCGTGCTCCTGCACCGTCCCCGGCATAAAACCGGGACAGTCCACGAAGGTGACCAGCGGAATGTTGAAGGCGTCGCAGAAGCGGACGAAGCGGGCGATCTTGTCCGAAGCGTTGATATCGAGCACGCCAGCCAGGCGGGCGGGTTGGTTGGCGACCACTCCCACCACCTCCCCATGGAGCCGGGCGAAGCCAACCACCGCGTTGGGGGCGAAACATGCGTGCACCTCGAAGAAACTGGACAGGTCAAAGACGCGGGTGATGACCTCCCGGATGTCGTAGGGCTGGCTTCCCTCGGGCGGCACCAGTGTGTCCAGCGCCGGGTCGGCCCTGGTCGGGTCATCCGTCAGCGGGAGGCGCGGTGGGGGGTCTACATTGTTGGACGGCAGGTAACTCAGCAGTTTGCGGGTGATAGAAAGCGCCTCGTCCTCGTCGGCGGCTACGAAGTGGGCCACGCCGCTGATGCTGGCATGGGTCTGGGCTCCGCCCAGCGTGTCGAAGTCCACCTCCTCGCCAATCACCGCCTTGATCACCTGCGGCCCGGTGATGAACATGTGGCTGAGCCCAGCGGTCATGATGATGAAGTCGGTCAGGCCGGGGGAGTAGACAGAGCCGCCGGCGCACGGGCCGAGCATGACGCTGATCTGCGGGATGACACCGCTGGCCTGTGTGTTGCGCCAGAAGAGTTCGCTGTAGCCAGCCAGACTCCAGACCCCCTCCTGGATACGCGCCCCCACAGAGTCGTTCAGCGCGACGAAGGGGGTACCAGAGCCGACGGCCATGTCCAGCATCTTGCAGACTTTCTGCGCCTGTACCTCGGAGAAGGAGCCGCCGATGACAGTGAAGTCCTGGGCGGCCACGGCGATCTTGCGGCCGTCTATCCGGCCGAAGCCCACCACCACGTTGTCGCCGGGGAACCGTTTCTGGTCCAGCCCGAAAGCGGTGTGACGGTGAGTGACGTAGGGATCCACTTCCTGAAAACTGCCGGGGTCGAGCAGCCGGTCTATCCGCTCGCGGGCAGTCAGTTTTCCCTTGGCGTGCTGCTTCTCGATCGCCCTGGCCCCACCGCCCTGGCGGACTATCTCGCGGCGATGGAGTAGTTCCTGGTTAAGGTCATCGGCAGCCATCTGGGTCTCCTCCTGAGAATGTTGGGCGTGATGCGTGTTGCGTAAGCATTTCGTGCGTTTCCTGGCGGGCAGCCCGTGTCAACTGCATAGTGCTGAATTATAGCGTTGAAGCATAGGCTGTCAAGCGTAGCAAGCCAGGTTTGACATTGTTGGTACAATGATGTACATTAACAAACCAAGAAGAAACCGGGTTTTTTCCCAAAAACCCGGTTTCTGGAAGGGCCAGCCGCCAACTGCCGGCCGAACTGAAGAAACGCTTGAAGCCGGGCCAAAAGTACCTGCGCGGGCTCTTCAGCGGCGGTGCGCTGGCAGCCGAGGCGTTCATCTTGTGGGAGGAGATTCTGGGAGACGTTTTCTCCAACGTGGCGGCGGCCCCCCGGCTAAAGTTAGAAGATGCCGCCCGAAGCGACGGGAACTGCGCGGTGGATCTGGGGGAGGACGAGTTCACCGTGAGCCGCCCCCACCCGATGATAAATAATGACCTGCGCATCCGCCGCCTGATGCAGGAGGCGAGCGACCCGGAGGTGGCAGTGATCCTGCTCGATGTGGTGCTGGGCTACGGCGCGCACCCCGACCCGGCGAGCGAACTGGGGCCAGCCATCCGCCAGGCGCGGGAGCACGCCACCGGCGAGGGGCGGGAGTTGGTCGTCGTGACCTCGGTGACAGGGACGGAGGGTGACCCGCAGGGGTTGAGCCGGCAGGTGCGGGCGCTGGAGGAGGCGGGAGCGGTCGTCTGCGGGTGCAACGCGGCGGCGGCGCGGCTGGCGGGGTTTGTTGCAACGTGGTTAAGGGATATCACTTGTTTAGGCGGAATTTCCTGATGCCCAGATGGGAGAATCAGACGTGGAGATAATCAAGAGCTCGAGACACCAGAAGATAATCGGCAACTTTGGCGAGAACCTGATATGCAATTGGCTATCCAGATCGGGATTTGAGGTGACGCTTGTCGACCATACAGGGATTGATGTAGTGGCCTATAACCCTTCGACGAAGCAACGTCTTGGTATTACTGTCAAATCAAGGACAAGGGATATTGGGAAAGAAGAAGAGAGCGTTAACATCCTTTCTTATCAGAAGGCGAAAAGCGACCGAGAGAAACTGTTGGATGCTTGTGAGGCATTTGCCTGCGATCCGTGGGTAGCGGTCTATACGGAAACTCTGGAGTATGCTGACGTTTACCTTACAAGCCTGAAGAATTTCGACAGAGAATATCGCAGTGAGAAGGCCAAAGCCATTGATACATGGAAGATGACCAAGAAATACAAGGAGCGATACGAACAAGATCCCAATGTCAAGCACATCAGAATGGAGTTTCATGCCACAAATTGGAAGTGGTTTCGGTAAACACTGAGAATTCCGCCTAAGTTATGGTCGGCAGCGCAGTCGCCCACTCCGCCGCCACTACCGAACCGGACGTGACAGGCGCTCGAAACCGTACCGACCGGGGAGGTTGCCCCTCGACGCGGCAACGTCCACGATGTGGGGCGCACCGTCATCCACGAGCAGGGGGGCGGCGGCGCGGCTAGCGGGGTTTGTTGCGGCGTAGTTGAAAGGAGATGTATCCGTGGAGATTGATTACAAGAGGCTGTTCGAGGATCTCACGAGTCGGTATAGAGGCGCTGACCCACGAGCCCTTATTCAGGTTCTCCGGCCCATCCTGATCCCCATTCATAGTCTCGACAAAGAGGTAATAAAGATCCCAGGTCAGAATCACTACAGGGCCTCTTTTTCGGTGGCCATAAATGAAGCCAACCAGGAAATCATTGTTCGCGGCAGAACAGGCAAATTTGTGCCCAAGGAGTATGCTGACGGAGGGGTTTGGAAAGAAATAGCCAAAGGTCGAATCATTGACGTCAATTACGAGACGGGTATCGCGATGGGTGAAGTTTACACCGGGGGGACGAAAACACAGCTCAAGAAGGCATTACAGGAACTCTCAGAAGATGATTATCTCGAGATAGACCAATATGGAGCAGCGGCGAAGGTACTAAGTGGTTTGGTAGAATACTCTTTTGCCAGGATAGCGAGAGAAAGCGGATACAAAGTCAAGCGCATGCCAGAGGATATGGCTCGTCATCTAGGCGCTTACTACCATTACGACTTTGAACTTGAGCGGGGTGGTGTTGTCAAGAAGGCCGAAGTCAAATCTCTTTGGGGTACGAATACGAGGTATGCCCGTCTCATACATGGCAAGACAAAAGAGTATAGCACTAGCAGTTGTAAATTCGACACCCAGGACATTTTTGCGGTCAGTCTTTTCCTACGCACTGGCGATATTCGAGACTTTGCATTCGCTCGCTCTATTCCCATTGATGTCAAACCGTATGGTTTGCCGAGGTCATCAAAGCACCCTGAATACGTCAATCAAAATCCCTCTTGTAAAGTTGGAGACGGTACTTGGTTTGCAACAATCGATGAGGTCTGGGACCTGGATTGAGTCGAGGTAACTCTCTGGTTCTGACCCTCCCAGTCCTGGATGGACTCGGCAAGGGTGGTGGTAAAATCGGCGCGTACAGCGCGAGTCCGTTTCTCCAAATCGAGAATCGATTCAGCCTGATCCTCGAGGGTATCTATCTCTTGTTTCTTGATCGGTAACAGAATGTCCAGCAGGCATTGCTCGTCTATTGCAGGATAGGCGATGCCAATCGTATTTCTCAAGACCTGCATGGTGACGAAATCGGTTTTCAGGAGATAGGCCAAGACAAGTGGATGAATCCCGTGCGGGCGGAGAACAGCCAATCCTGTCGAGCATACGGCACCATCTTGTTCTGTCTGGATTACTCCTATCGTCCGTCGCTCTGGACGAACGGTAGAAAACAGTACGTCACCTGCCCGCACGAGTTTCCGTGCCCGGCTTGGGGCCTCGGCGCAAAGAACAGTTTTTGTTCGAACGGTGCAAGCCTCAGAATCAATGCCTGAAATCTCGATGTATTGAAAAGTGCCGGTGCCCCATCTTCTTGGATCTGTCCTGTCGTTAGCCAGTTGAGCAACGCTAGACAAAAAGATGTCACCAACAGCAGGATTGTTTATTCTCTGTTCAATTTCGATGGGCAGAGATACGTGGTAGTTTGCATCCCAACGACTCGAATGTTCGACACTGTTTACTCGTCTACCGTAAGCGGAGGCACGGGTTGGGTCCGAAAATGCTCGCAGAATCTCGAGTAGGTCTCCATGACCGTTTCTGGTTTTAGTTCTGTGGGCATTCTTGGTGCGCACACTAAATCCCACGTCTTGACATACCGCGAAGAAAGAAACGTTGCGCTTTGCATCTGGCTCCTTCAATTTGCGGACGTGAAGGATTGATGTTTTTGTATTCGTACCCGCTGCGCGAAATGTGACTTCTGGCAGAGAGACCACACTCCGTATGTCTATACTATCGCGAATGTTCCTTCTCAGGTCTTTATAAATGCCCTTGTTCGTTAGAATACTATCGGGTACAATAGCGAGAAATTGCCCCCCTGGAGCCAGCCAGTCCAGGTATCTCTCGATAAACAGCAACTCGGAATTCATTGTCGTGGGTGATCTACTAGACCACGTACCTGCAATTTGATACTGCCTCAAGTCGTTTTCCTGAAACTCGGCGCCAAAGGGGGGGTTGGTCAATATCAATCTTACTCGGCCTTCCAGTGATTTTGTAAAACCTGAGTCTGACCCAGAACGCGCTAAAGCATTGGAGAGGTGAAGATGAGCGGCAGGAAATCCAAACATAGCCATATTTGTTAGGGCTAATCTAATCATTCTCTCACTTTTGTCAATGCCGGCAATAACGTTTGTGACCATGTTTTGTGTCCACGCATCCTGAGAATCTGCGCCATGTCTTTCGACTACTTTACTACAAAGTATCCTTATCACTTCAGTTAAAAATGAACCCACTCCACAGGAGGGATCTAGAATCAGCCCGAAATTGACGCACTCGACTGGGTCACACAGGGTGCTCAGTTCAGAAGCAGACATATCTTGAATGGCAAGTCTTACCATGAACCTTACTACCTCAGTGGGAGTCAAGTATTGTCCTAATTCCTTTTCATTGACAAATGAGTCAGCCAGGAACTTGCCAAAAACGTCGTTGAGCACGTCTATACCTCTGATATTGTCAATATCCTTCAACATACTTTTATGTGCCAGACGCTCAAACGCCTCAATAATCTCAATGGCCAGGATGTTTTCTTGTTTCTTTAGTTCGAGTTCAAAATCACCCGGTTCCATTTCGTGACCGAGCGACTTGGGCAAGTGTCTATTAAAAGCATCCTTTACAAACCTGCTCAGAGATTGGGCTGAACCTTCGATACTGACATTGTCACCCAGGACAGTTTTCCTGGATATGCCTCCCTCTGACATAATGTGAGCGAAGAGTAACTTGGATAACTCGTCCAGAGCTTGATTTCGTGATGACAAACGCCCGCGCCTGTGTAGGGCTTGGCGGAGTTCCATCAAAGTTTGGTCTAATGCTTCCCTGATATATGACTCATTCACCAGGGAAGGTAGCTCGTAGAAGGATCTCTGTTCGGCTACGTGTTGGTTGGCAGATCGAATACTGGCGTATATCTCTCTTAACTGTCCTTCAACTAGTGGTCTGGGCACGCTTTCTTTATTTAGCCATCGTCCAATAGTGGACGGGGATATGCCTAGTTCTTTCGCCAGTGATTCGCGGGAGTAATCGTAGCGATCCAGAATCTCTTTCAGAAGCAGATGAATGGGCTCCATATTCCTGGTCCTTTCGTTCAGATGGCTTGCTTGAGGTTTATTATACACGACGTGTAAAGGAAATGCAAGTCTAGAAATTGTACACGCCGTGTTATTGGACATCAGTGGATTTTGACGCATCTGCCTAACACAACTCGCTCTGCGATCCGTTCGCTCGAAACCGTGCCGGCTGGGGAGATTGTCCCTTGACGCGGCAACGTCCACGACATGGAGCGCACCGTCACTCACGAGCGCATCACCTGCCGGACGGTTCTACGAGGTTCTTGGCAAGCGGCTGAGTACTGGCACTCCTACCGCGATGGCGGCCGCGCTGAAACAAAGGCTCTTCCACAATTCCAAAAGGAGAAAATGACAATGGCCAACGCTACTGGAGAAGAAGTCGTTTTGGTTCCTGGTGGCGAGTTCCTTATGGGCTCGGATTCAGAGGGAGATCACAGCCCCGTTCACAAGGTATACGTTGACTCCTTCTACATGGACAAGTATGAGGTAACTAACGCGCAGTACCTGAGGTTCTGCGAAGCAACAGGACACCGACTGCCAGAATTCTGGGGCATGGAAGGTTTCCGGTGTGGCCCTGACTACCCGAACCATCCGGTGGTTGGAGTGAGTTGGCGCGACGCTGCCGAGTATGCAGCGTGGTGTGGCAAGAGACTCCCGACCGAAGCAGAGTGGGAATATGCGGCCAGGGGGGGACTGGTGGGGATGGACTACCCCAACGGTGACACACTCCATCCTTCCGACGGGAACTACAACCAGTCAGGCAAGGGTGGCCCGGTCGCGGTCGGCAGCTACCCGGCAAATGGCTTTGGCCTTTATGACATGCAGGGAAACATAGTCGAGTGGGTGTGGGATTACTACGATGCGGACTATTACTCGTCGAGTCCGATGGCGAATCCGAGGGGGCCGGAACCTGTAAGGTTCCATGTGATCCGCGGGGGTGGTTGGCATTCAGGTCCGTATTGTAGCAGGGTGTACTATCGGAACGCACTTCCGGCCAACTGGGTGGATTTCAATGTGGGTTTCCGGTGCGCTAAGGATTTCGAGTCGCACGACGATTCTGGCACAGAGGGCAGATCGCATTGAGCGCGCAGCCCAAGTCATGGTCGCCGGGGCAGTCGCCCACCCAGCCGCCACTACCGAAGCGGATGTGACAGGCGCTCGAAACCGCACCGGCTGGGGAAATTGCCCCTCGACGCGGCAACGTCCACGATGTGGAGCGCACCGTCACTCACAAGCGCATCATCTGCCGGACGGTTCTACGAGGTTCCTGGCAAGCGTGGGTGTAGTCGAAAGACACTTTGGTCAGGAGACCTGCGGCGAACAAGGTGAGGTTGATCGTCGTGGCCTCGGTGACGGGGACGGAAGGTGACCCGCAGGGGCTGGGCCGGCAGGTGCGGGCGCAGGAGGAGGTGGGGCGGTCGTCTGCGGTTGCAACACGGCGGCGGCGCGGCTGGCGGGATTCATCGTGGTTTAGAGGGAGACCAAGCCCAGGCTGATCATAATTGCCTCATCAACCTGGTGCACCGAGGCCTCGTCCAGTTGGCCAACGTATTGCTCTAAACGGCGCTTGTCCAGCATGCGAATCTGGTCCAGTCGAATGGCCGACGGTCTGGGCAGGCCACCAGCGCTTGCCGGGACGCGCACTTCGGTTGGATAGGGCTTCTTGGAGAGGGAGGTGGTCAGGGCCGCGACGATGATCGTCGGGGCGAAGCGGTTGCCGACGTCGTTCTGGATGATCAGCACCGGACGACGCCCGCCTTGCTCGTGACCGACGACCGGATCAAGCCTGGCGTAGTAGATCTGCCCCCGGCGGTACTGGTGTGGCATAGGCTATTCCTCCCACGGGGCGTACCGATCCCAGGCTTCCTGCTCGGCGACATAGAATTCTTCCGCCATCTCCAGGCTCTCCTGGGCGCGGTAAAGGTAGCCCTCCTTGAGCAGCTCACGCAGTTCGCGACGGTGCTGCTCCTCTAGGAACGCCTTCGCCGCCTGGCGGATGAACTGGCTGCGGTTGAAGTCAAGTTTGGCGGCCATCTCCTCGACCTGTTGCAGCAGGTCGGGAGGCATAGTGACGATAATGCGACGCATTGTTTGAGTTGTACTCATCGTATATCACCTCGGGTAATTATTGTGTATACTACAAGTATATATCAATATTCATAACCTGTCAAGAGGACGTATTCCCTCAAGTATAATCGCACCGAAGGCAGTTCGTTCCCTCAAATGAAAATCGCACTAATGTGGTATCATTCCCTCAAATGATAATCACACTGGAGGAAATGATGT
>Ga0208279_1000102_pt1 | contig 78737 bp, 47 predicted proteins | sample AntAceMetag02UKM_FD_184766 | JGI IMG/M metagenome (GOLD analysis project Ga0208279, IMG submission 184766) | Saline lake microbial communities from Ace Lake, Antarctica - Antarctic Ace Lake Metagenome 02UKM (SPAdes) (version 2) | ecosystem: Environmental > Aquatic > Non-marine Saline and... | reverse complement strand
TGGATGTCGTGGATGGTATTGTCCGTGACCTGACTGAACACCGGGCCCATGCTGCCGACGATCCCCGCCTGCTCGCAGTGGGAGATGTGGTTGTGGCGCACCACGTGGTGACCGATGTTGGCCTTGGACCAACCCTGGGCCAGGGCGCGCTCGATCGTCTTGACGTAGCCTTCGGCCGAGTTCTGCGAGGTATTGTCAAACTCGTCGCCGTGCTTGCCGAGTGTCACACCCGTACACACGGAGTAGCGGATATCGTTGTCCTCGATGACCCATCCCTTGCTCCAGTGCGTGCCGATCAGGCCGATCTGCTCGGCGGTCGGCGGTGCCCAGGGGGTGGCCGCGTGCATCATCGTGAAACCGCGCACGGTGATGTAGTTGACACCTGGTTTCTCAGGGTAGAACACGGCCTGGCGCACGTTGATCTCGACCTGGGCTTCGTTGGGATTGACGCCTTTGAATTGCGCCCAAATGGTGGTGTGCGAATCATCCACTTGCGCAAACCACAGACGCAGATCCCGTGTGTTTGGCGAATCGGGGCCCCGGAAGACCAGGCAGAGCGTCTTGGTCCCACTGGTGGGTTTTATCTTGGCCTGGAACGACGACCAGGATTGCCAACCGCCTGTATTGGGCACCACACAGTTGCCCAGCAACTTCCCATCCGGCGTGTCCTGGCGAATTTCGATGATGCCGCCCCGCGTGGCCGAAGCCGCGCGAATCTCGATCTGTCGACAGCGTTTTCCCAAGTCCACCTTCTCATAGCGCACCCAGTCGCCCTGATCGATCCAGCCAATACACTCCCCGCCTTCGGTACAGGGCGCCTTTTGAGTACCCTGTTGCGCGGCGTAACTGTTGGCCGTAACGCGTCCAGCCTTGCCGGGTTGCAGCCAGGCGACATTCAGCATGGCGCCGCCGCCTCCCGGTGCATACCGTGAGCTGGCCTGTCCGATGGGCTTCAGTACGTGCTCCAGTTGGGCGGCCTCGGTCAGCCAGTGATCGTTCAAATAAACCGCACCGGTGTGATGCTCGCGTCCCATGGGATTGAACCAGTCGCCGACAATCAGATCGCTGTAGGGATTGAAGTCCCTGAAGAGGTCATTGTCGATTATGACTTTCCAAGTGTCGTTCTGCACCTTCCGCCAGCCCTTGATGATCTCGGAGCCCTTGATGACAACCTTCTGGCCCGGGGCGGCCCGGTAAACGATGCGCTGCCGATCGGACTGTCCCCCGCGCGGCGGGTCGATCCGTTCGCGGTAGACACCTTCATGGACCGTGATCATATCGCCGGCTTGGGCCCGCCGCGCCGCGGCCGAGAGGGTTCGCAGCGGATGGGCTGCCGACCCGTCGCCGGCGTCGTCGCCGCGTACGGAGACGTGGTATTCCCCCAGCGCCGGCCTGTCGGCGCCCGCCCAGGTAGTGGATGAAACAACGCCGAGTGCAGCGCACAGTCCCACAGAAATGAGAATCGTTTCTATACGCATCGGAAGCATCCCTTCAAGAGTTTCACTGCTGATTTTCATTTGACGTTTCCCGGATCGCAGTCCGCCGGCCGGTTGTTGACCGTCCAACCATCCACCGGGCCGTTCCTACTGTAAACCGTTTTGGGGACTTTTTGAAGGGAGTTCTTGGTTGGTCGCACGGCACTGCTGTCCCATTTCTTGAGCTGGACATCCAAGGATGTACGGGCGTTCTGGACGAGAGACCATGCGGCGGCTTGGTATTCCTGCACAATTGGCTGTTGCGCCGTGGCTCTCTAATGGCACGAAACAGGATGGAGTCATCCGGCTGAGACAGAGATGCTCGGCCGACAAGCGAGTTGGCTCGACTCGGGCGAGTCTTAAGAGTCGGCATTTTTTCTGAAACATTGTGGGTTCTGGTTCGTCCTTGGTAGTGAGGAGCTATTGAGGGTGACGACGTCGCAGATGTGGAGTGGTCGCGGGCGAGGATCGTGCTTGCCGGCGATATGAGCGAGGAGCCTCTTTCGAAAGGGGTGTGCGGAAATGGAGAGACTGAGAAAGCTGATCGTGCCGATTCTGGCCCTGATTCTGGTGGGTGTCGCGGCGATCGCGGCCCGATGGGTGTCAAGGACAGACCCGGATCGCCGCGTTGCATCGCTGAGCGGCTTGCGCCGGCATGAGGGGTGTGGCGGTCCCATCACGTACAGGTTCCTGCCTTTGGCCGAGCGTGGGGCGGTCGCCGACCGACTGACGTTGGGGCGTTTTGCGGGGGACCAGCTGCAAGAGGGCGCGACGTGGGAGTTCACTGGCGTAGACCAGTGGCATGGTTGGGCGCCTGCTATCTTTGAGCGCGAAACGGGCTGGGTGATCGAGGACCAGCCCGGCTATCGGATCAGCCGATGGCTCTGCGCCGCCGAATCGGGCGATTGCGATTGCGACCACCTGTTCTGGAGCCTGCAGGCGCTGCGGTTCCTGGACCCCGAAAGCCTCGCCCGCCGAATCGAGATGATCGAGAATTCGGGCCAAACGATCCGGATTTGCCTGACGCGTGGGGCCTCCGAGTATGACTACGACAGTGACACGCTCCGTTGGAATCCTGTCGTCACCCGGCACCTCCCGGCCGAGGAGCACCTCGACCGGCGCTGGTTCAAGACCGATCCGCTGATCGTACTGGGTCACGAGTTAAATCACGCCTGGCACGACGTGTGTTGCGCCGGTGACTCGACCGATGCGGAGGCCAGAGAGTGGATGGCGGTCTCGGGGGAAACCCGCCTTCGCCACATGCTGTTCCTGAAGGACCCGACGCGGTCGGACATCTATCCCCGACCCGGATGTGAGGAAGCGTGTCCGGATATTGCAGGCGATTCGGCTCAGGAGGTGTGGCAAAACTACACCGGTCGCGTGCGATTCGACGACTTCTAAGTGGCACCTGGCGAGGGCCCGGAGGGCGGGCCGAAGGCAATCGAGGGGGGCGAATCGGCGATAAGAGGCTATCGACGGGCTTTTTTTGAATAATTTTCCGTCCTGGAACGGCTCTCTGGTAGAATGTAAGGGATGTAGCCGGCGGTATTGGAGGGACGTACAATGACGGAAAATGAGGCCATTCTGCTGAAGCGGTTCTCTACGGGGGCCGACGCGGAGGCCTTTGCCGAGTTGACGCGGCGGTACGTGCAGATGGTCTATTCGACGTCCTGGCGCGTTCTCAAGGACGACAACGACGCTACGGACGTGACGCAGGAGACCTTCTTCGAGTTGACGCGTCACGCCGGTCGGATTACGGGGTCGCTGGGCGCCTGGCTGCACCGGGTCGCCACGCAGAAGTCGATCGACGTGATCCGCCGTAGTGTCCACCGCCGCCAGCGCGAGCGAGCCTACGCCCGGAACAAGCCGGTCGAGGTGCAGACCTGGCAGGATATGTCCGAGCATGTGGACCTGGCGTTGGAAAAACTGGACGCCTCCTCGCGTGAGTTATTGATGGACCACTTCATCGATGGCAAGACCACCGCCAAGATTGCCCAGGAGCGGGGCGTCTCGCAGGCCACGATTTCGCGGCGCATTAATGCCGGTTTGGAGCGATTGCGGGGCATCCTCAAACGTAAGGGCTTGCTGGTGACCGCCGCGGCGCTGGCGACGATGCTGATGGAGAACACGTCGCAGGCCGTCTCGGGCGCTGTGATGGGCGGGCTCGGCAAGATGGCGATGGTGGGTACGACCAGCGGGGCGACGGCGGTCGCCGGTAAGATCGCCACCATCAAGGCAGCGCTGGCCGCCGCGGCCGTCGTCGGTACGTTATCGGTGGCAGGATACGTTCACCACAGGTGCTCGGTCCCACCTTTGCCTCCTCTCTCGGCGCACGCGCAGATGCAGGCGATCGCGGCGGCCTCTGACGGTTTGTCGGTCCGTCTGGACGATGAGGGGACGACAGGTGAGCCGACACAGGCCGGGCAGGCAACCGTTACGGATGGGTTCTCCAGCATGGCGGAAACGCCCTCGGCCCAGGCGAACGACGAACCATCTGACGCAGCGCCGACTGTCGTCGAGGCGACGCCTGCCGGCACGATTCGAGGGCCGGTTCCTGAGTATCCTGCTCTGGATCGTGTGCTGCGTTTTTCTCCCGATCGATCCATCGGGGTCGTCTACGCTCAGGACGCCCAGGCCGCCGTTTCAGGGCGAGTCCCGGGATTCGACTCAGGCTCTGGCATCGCCCGGTGGGAGCGTCTCGGCGGGGCTCTGGGCGAGGTCCGTGTCTCGGCTCAGAAGCGCCCAATCCTCAGCGTTCGGGGCCTGCACGTGACGCCCGAGTGCTACTTGCAAGCCATGAACTCGTTCGGGCCGGACGATCTGTACGAGCTGCAATTCTTCGCGATGCACCCCATCCATATTCGCGACGATCTGATCCAGCCGATCACGGCCCTGACCGGGCTTCGCAAGCTGGATCTCGCGACGATCGCGGTGACTCCACACGCGTTGTCCTATGTCGGGCAGCTTCCGTATGTGCAGGAGCTCTCGACGCCGTGGGGGCTCTCCGACCATGGCATGGCCGAGATCGCCGGGCTATCCTTCCTCAAGAGGCTCAACGTCGGTTCCAACGCGATGACCGATGCAGGTTTGCAGTCACTGGGCCAATTGAAATCGTTGGAGGTGCTGGACTTGACCGGTAATTCGGATATGACCGATGAAGGAGTCAAGGCCCTCGCCCAGTTGCCGGCTCTGAAGCACCTGCGCCTCCGAGGTTCGTTTAAGGATCGCGCCATGGTGCATCTGGCAGCGCTGCCTTCGCTCAAAACGCTCTGGCTGGACTCCTCCAGTTTGACCGATGAGGGACTGCGCCATCTCGCCCAGAGCCGGTCCCTGGAGCGGCTGGGCGGCCGTTGGCTGGGCAATGTCACGGGACGCGGCCTGGCGTCCTTGAGGAGCATGTCCCAACTCAGGCAAGTGGACCTGGAGCACGCCAGTCTCACCGATGCGGATCTGGCTCATCTGGCGGCGTTGCCACAACTGAGCGAACTGCATCTTCCCGGCGCCCTGACGGATGCCGGAATCGGCCATCTGGCTCATCTCGATCACCTCAAGACGCTGAGGACAAACAGTTACGTGGCGTCCGCTCTGACCGACGAGTCGCTGACGATGCTGAGCGGGATGCGGTCGCTGGAGACACTGGAGATCGGGGGCAGTGGATTCACAGAGGCCGGGATCGAGGCCCTGGTGAATCTTGAGAACCTGGAGGTCCTGGTCCTCAGATCGTCCGGAGGTGATGGCGTGGACGATGATAGTCTCAAGCGGTTGGCGCAACTGCCCAAACTGAGGGACCTATCGGTGATGTCTAATGGCAATGTCACGATGTCCGGGGTCAACGCTTTGAACGCGCTGTGTACGTTGGAGCGTTTATCCATCGCAGGCGTCCGCCAGGATGACGGCGGCCTGGACCTCTCGTCGCTCGTTCAACTGAAGCGCCTGTCGATCAGCATGTGGCGTCCGACAAGGCCGATGCGTCCCGGACGCCCCAGTGTCGGCGAGGCGTTTGGCGATCGGGATCTGGCGAGTCTGTCTGCCTTGACGGACCTGGAGGAGTTGCGTTTGAGCGGCGCCGGGATCGGTGACGATGATCTGGCGCACCTGGCCGGCTTGACGCACCTGACACTCTTGAGCCTGGATGGCGGTCGCGCTCTGACGGACATTGGGCTGGAGCGTCTGGCCCACCTGCCGCGACTCAAGAGGCTGAATATTTATGATAGCCAAATCACCGAGCAGGGGCTGGCCTGCCTTAGTCCTCTCAAGACGCTGCACAACGTTTGCATTCAGTCGAGCGTTCCCATTGACGGGCAGGCCATCGGACGTCTGCAGGGTGAGCTGCCGTACTTGCAGACATTCCATGTCTTCTCGCGGCCGCAGGTCCAGAAGGTCGCGACTGTCAAGCCAAAGACTCGGCGGCTGCGACCGTCCCGATTGAAACCAACGTACACGCCCAGTCGCCCGAGGAGACGGCGGTAGTATGAAGCACCTCAAGGCCATTACGCGAGTGGCCATCGGTTTCGTGTTCGGCGGCGCATGCCTCTTCGTGCCGTCGCTCGAAGCTGAAACCGCCTCCTCGGTAGCGGCCGGGCAGAGCAAGGTCCTGCACTTTCCCACGGATCGGTGTATGGGCGGCCTGTCCATCGAGGACCCCTGTCTGGGCAGTGAGTACCTGGAAGTGGGACGCGACCTGTCACTGCCCCTGGGACTGGACCCCAAGCGCATGGCGCTGGCTGGCAACTGGGACTTCGTGGGCCGGGCGCTGGGCGATATGTCAGTGCCCGCCGGTCGGAAGGTTCAATTGGTCGTCATACTGAGCCCAGGCAAGGTCGATCCGCGTCGGCTGCCCGAGCTAGTCCGGTACTATTTGAAAGACCGGGTGATGATCGGTCCGGAGGATTTGTCAGGCCTTTCGGGCTTGGCCCCCGATGATCTGTACAAGCTCAGCGTCGAAGCCCTGGTCAGACGGAGTGACGCTGATGAGCGTATCCTCAAACCGATCTTGCGTCTGACGGGTTTGCGGATTCTGACTCTGGGACAGACAGGTGTGACCTACAAGGGGCTGGAACTGCTCAAGTCTCTGCCCTCACTCCGGGCTCTAGAGTTTCGGCAAGAGAGGATCGGCGTCCGCGGCATGGCCGTGTTGAAGGATCTGCCTGCCCTGGAGTATCTCGACTGCGACGTGGGGGCCACCGACGCCGGGCTCAAGCATCTCGGACAATGTCCCCATCTAAGATGGCTGAGCATTCGCATGGGAACGATCTGGGGACCGGGCTTAGCCGAACTGGCGAACCTGCCCCGCCTGGAGCGCTTGGCTTTGTGCGGCGGGACCCGAGTGACCGATCGCCACATCCGCTGCCTCGAAGGCCTGACGCATCTGAAGAGCCTGACCCTCTGGAGCGCCGCCGACCATCTTACCGACGCGTCCCTGGCCTCCATCGGCAAGCTCACCAGCCTGGAGGAACTCTACTTCATTCGCACCAGTCCTCAGTTCACCGGCGCCGGGATGGCTCATCTCAAGAGTCTGAGGAACCTCAGGCGTGTGGACTTCGGCCAGGCGATGGTCGGTGACGAAGGGGTGGGGCACTTGGCGGAGTTGCCTCGTCTCGAATCCATTGGAGGCGGTCTGCGTGTGACGGCCGAGGGCATGAAAACACTGGGTGCTATGAGCCGTCTAAAGCGCCTGTATGTGGGGCTGAAAGAGCCTCTTCAGGGCTATCATGGTCCCACGGGCGTGCCTCATTTGCGCCATCTGACGTCCCTTGAGGAACTGGCGCTGGATGGCCGACTGACCGATGAGGATCTAAGGCATGTCGAACCTTTGACACGTTTGAAATGCTTTCGAACGCAGGGCCGAGGAATCACTGATCGCGGCGTGGCGTCGATCACCAAGCTCAAGGCATTGCAGCACCTGCATCTTAGTACGACCGGCATGACCAAACGCGGTCTGAACGCGCTGAGCGGACTGACGAACCTTCGATGTCTCAGCGTCGATGTGCACTACGCGATTGAATCGGGCGTTGACGAGACGCCGCTGAATCTGACGGCCTTGACCGGGCTGGATACGCTAACCCTCGTAGGCTTTGCCCTGGGGGATCCGGACCTCGCGTCAGTGGCCGGTATGCGTCGTCTTGAATGGCTGCGCCTGCAGAGTGACAGCCTGACGGATGAGGGGCTGACGCATTTGAGCGATCTGGCTCAATTGCAGACTCTATCGGTTAGCGGGCTCTCCTGTTCAACGGGGCAGGGGCTGGCTCATCTGAGCGGCCTAAAGAGTCTCAGAGACATGAGGCTGGAAGGCCGGATCACGGACGCTTCCCTGGCCTATCTGGGCGACCTTCCCGCCGTCTGGTCGCTCTGGATTGTGACCGACGAGGTGATTCGCCCTGAGACCGCCGCCGGGATTACGCAGCGCTTGCCAGCGCTGGAGCACATCCACGTCGTGGAGCCGCCGCGATTCGACAAGCCGCCCATCCAGATCAGAGGGACTCGACAACGCACCACGCCGCGTGCGCCTCGCGCCAAACGGCGTCGGAGGTAGTTTCTTCTCAAGAATGCAGAGGACGATCATCATGCGGATCAGTCGTCGCCAGTTCGCTCGAATCCTATTCCTTGCCGCGGTTCTGCTCGCGCTAGTATCCAGTCTCAGTCGAGGTGCGGCTGCGACCAAGGTGCTGCACTTCCCCGCGGATCAGTACATGGGCCATCTGTCCATCGAAGATTCGTGCCTGGGCAGCGAGTACTATGAAGGGGGGCGGGATCTGTCGTTTCCCTTTGGTCTGGATCCGAAGCGGGTGTGCCTGGCCGGTGATTGGGATATTCTAGGACCGGCCCAGGGCGACGTGCTCGTGCCGACCGATCGGAAGCTTCAACTCGCTGTTACGTTGCGTCTCCGCACGAAAGACGCGGCCAAGATCGCCGCCTTGCCGCCGCGCCAGTATGCTATCCTCGGGACCGACCGATGTCGCCCGGACCCGGACGACCTCAAGGGGCTCTCGCAACTGGGCTCCGATGACTTGCATACGTTGCGAGTCTGTTCGCTGGTTCGAACAGCGGATGCCGACCGCCGCGTCCTGGAGCCGATCGCTGGCTTGACGGGATTGCAGGTCCTGGGCCTCTACAAGACCGGGATCACCGGCAAAGGGATGGAGAGGCTCAAGGATTTGTCTGGCCTTAGAGCCCTGGAACTCAACGAGGAGAGGATCTCCGTTCGTGACCTGGCCGTGCTCAAGGACTTGCCAGCCCTGGAGTACTTCGATATGTACCCGGGAACCACCGACGCGGGTCTCAAACACGTCGCGCAGGCAAAGAGCCTGCGTTGGCTGCGTTTGCGCATGGGCCGGATATGGGGTCCGGGACTGGCGGAGCTGGCCAAGCTTCCCCACCTGGAACGCCTTTCCCTTTGGGGCACGACCGGCCTGACCGATCGACACATTCACCAGCTCGAAGGTCTGACCCATCTCAAGAGCCTGACCCTTTGGGGAACCGACGCCCCCCTGACCGACGCCAGTCTGGCCTCCATCGCTAAACTCGAGCACCTGGAGGAGTTGCACTTCATTCGCATCAACACGAGGTTCACCGACGCCGGAATGAGGCATTTGGAGCGATTGAGGAATCTTCGCAAGGCGAGCTTCACGTTTCTTCAGATCGGCGCCGAAGGCGTGCAGCACTTGGCCAACCTGCCGCGACTGGAGAGCCTCAAGGGCTTGGCGCCGACCGCCGATGCGGCTGCCGTTCTTCCCTCTTTCCGGAATCTCAAGTCGCTCGATGTCAACTGGGTCATTCCGCCCATTGGGACGCCGGTGCCACCCGAGGTGGTGACTGCCATGGGCCAGCTTCACTCCCTGGAGGAATTGGCCGTGATGGGGGGGCAGTGGTCACAAGAGGATCTGCTGGTCTTTGGAAACCTCAGCAATCTGAAGCGCCTGCGACTGGGGATGAACGACGATTTCGGCGATCCGGTCCTGGCCGAGCTTGCACGATTGAAAAACCTGGAGTATCTCACGCTGCGGGGGACGGTAAGCAAACGAGGATTGAATCAACTCAACAGTCTGACGAAACTCAGAACTCTTGAGGTGCGTCCGATGTCCAAGGGCGGTTCAGGCATCGATGAGACGCCGCTGAATCTGCCGGCTCTGAGGGGTCTGAAGACCTTGAGTCTACAACGACTGTCGCTTCAGGATGCGGATCTGGCGTCGTTGGCCGGCCTGCAGGATCTAGAGGTGTTCTATGTCAACGGAGCTTTCACGGAAGCGGGGCTGCGCCACCTGCACGATCTGCCCAGTCTCAAGTACCTGCATATCCGTGGTATTTCCTGCCCCACCGGTAGGGAACTGGCTCACCTGGCGGACCTGACGAAGCTTGCCGATCTGAAGCTGCGGGGCCGGATTCCGGATGCGGCGCTAGGGCATCTACCTCCGCTGGCCGGGCTCTGGTCGTTGACGGTCGAGACGGACGAGCCGATCCATCCCGGGACGGTACGTCTCCTCAGAGAAGGCTTGCCGCAGATCGAGTACATTCACATCACCGAACCGATGCGATTCGACACACCGCCCATCCCGATCAGAGGGACGCGAGATCGCACGCCGCCGAAGCGGCAGCGGCGGCGCAGGTAGTCTTTTCGCAAAGGTGCTGAGGGAGATCATTATGCTGATTAGTTGTCGCCAGTTCGCTCGCGTGATATTCCTTGCGGTGCTCATGATCGCAGGGACATCGATGGGACAGGTCCTGCACTTTCCTACGGATCAGTGCATGGGCAGCCTGTCCGTTGAGGATCCATGCCTGGGCAGCGAATACATGGAACTGGGACGCGACCTGTCACTGCCCCTGGGGCTGGACCCCAAGTGCGTTCGTTTGGGGGGCGGATGGGACTTCGTGGGCCGCGCTCAGGGCGATGTGATGATGCCCGCCGATCGGAACGTGGGACTCGTGGTTGTGTTGCAGCCGACCAAAGCGGATCAATCCAGGTTGCCGCAACTGTCGCGACAGTTCCTGCGCGACCGCGTGACGGTCGATCCGGAGGACCTATTCGGCCTGGCGGGACTGGGCCCAGATGATCTGTATTTGCTTCGCGTCAGTTCCATGATTCGGAGAAGAGACGCCGACCGATGTATCCTCGAACCGATCTCTCGCCTGACGGGCCTGCGCATCCTGTGTTTGTCCCAGACCGGCGTGACGAATGCGCAGATCAAGCATCTCAGGTCGCTGCGTTCGCTCAGGGCGCTGACATTCAGCCAGGAGTGGTCGCTGGGCAACGCGGGGCACGCCACGCTCCAGGACCTGCCCTCGCTGGAGTACCTGGACTGCGATACCGGCGTTACGGATGTCGGGCTCAAGTATCTGGGCGAGATTCAGAATCTCCGCTGGCTGAGACTGCGGATGGGCAGGATCTGGGGCCCCGGCCTGGCGGAACTGGCCAATGCGCCGCGCCTGGAGCGATTGTGTCTGTGGGGCGAGAAGGGGCTCTCCGATCGGCACCTCAGCTACCTCGAAGGATTGACGCACCTCAAGAGTCTGACCCTCTGGGGCACGAACACGCCGCTGACCGACGCGACGCTCGCCTCGATCGGTAAGCTCACCAGCCTGGAGGAACTGTACTTCATCCGTATCGCCACGAAGTTCACCGACGCCGGGCTGGCCCACCTGAAGAACCTGCGAAATCTCAGGAAGGTCGAGGGGCTTGGATCTCCGGCGATCGGGGCCGCAGGTTTGCGACATCTGGCCACCTTACGCAATCTCGAAAGCATCACTGACGTGGAACTGTCCGCCGAGGCGATCGCCGTCCTTCCATCGTTCCGGAATCTGAAGTCCCTGCAGTTTGTGGGGATGATGCCGCCGACAGGAGCGTCGTTGCCTCGGAAGGACATATCGGGTCTTGCCAACCTGACCGGCCTCGAAGAACTCTTTCTGGCCGGGGGGCGATGGAACCCAGACGAGTTGGCCTCTCTTGAATCTCTGACGGAGTTGCGGCGGCTTCGCGTGATGAGCGACGTGACGGATGAGAACCTGGCCACCTTTGGAAAGCTCAAGAAGTTGGAGCATCTCAGCCTGAACAGTCGCAACGTGACCAAGCGCGGCCTAAACCAGTTGAACGGTCTGACGAATCTGCAAACGCTGAGCGTGAAGGTATTTGGGGACGGCACCATCCCCATTGACGAGACACCGCTCGAACTGGGGGCTCTGAGGAACCTGAAGACTCTGTCGATGAGTGGGCTCTCGCTGCGCGATGCGGATCTGGCGTCTCTGGCGGGTATGCAGCATCTCGAATGGCTGACCCTGCAGAACGGCGCCTTCTCCGACGCGGGATTGCGGCACCTGAAGGATCTCAGCGCTTTGCAGATTCTGACGCTCACCAACTTCGACAGTTCGAGCGGCGAAGGGTTGGCCTGGCTAGCCGACCTGGAGAGCCTTAGAGACCTGAAACTGCAAGGTCGGATCACCGACGCATCGCTGGTCCATCTGGGCGACCTTCCCGCCGTGTGGTCGCTGTGGATCGTGACCGACGAGGTGATCGGTCCCGAGACCGTCGCCGGGATCAGGGATCGCTCGCCCGCGCTGGGGCATATCCACGTCGTGGAGCCGCCGCGATTTGACAAGCCACCTATTCGGATTCGAGAGAGCCGCAAGCGGACGCCGCAGCGACGCCGCCGCTAGTTTGCAGAGTCCTGCTCTTGTGTCTGCCGCATCTCCTTGAAGGCGTTGATCAGGCCGTTGGTGGAGGCGTCGTGGGATGCGACCTTGGCGTCGCCCTCCAGCTCGGGGCCGATGGATTCGGCCAGCTTCTTGCCCAGTTGGACGCCCCATTGATCGAAACTGAAGATGTTCCAGATGACGCCCTGGACGAAGATCTTGTGCTCGTACATCGCGATCAGGGCGCCGAGCGTTCGGGGCGTGATCTTCTTGACCATGATCGAATTGGTCGGGTGGTTGCCCGCGAAGATCTTGAAGGGAACGAGTCGCTCGATCTCCTCAGGCGTCATTAGCCTCTCGTCTTTCTTGGCGCTGTCCTCGTTCTCTCGGTCGAGATCGGCTCGGACCTCGTCGGCCGACTTGCCCTTCATCAGCGCCTCGGTCTGGGCGAAGAAGTTGGACAGCAGGATCGTGTGGTGGTCGGCCCCTATGTCATGCGTCCAGGGCCACGGGTTGTGCGTCTGGGCCGGGGCGATGAAGTCGCACGGGATCAGCTTGGTGCCCTGGTGGATGAGTTGGTAGAACGCATGCTGGCCGTTCGTGCCGGGCTCGCCCCAGACGATGGGGCCCGTTTCATAGGTCACGGGCTTGCCGTTCCGATCGACGGACTTGCCATTGCTCTCCATATTGCCCTGCTGGAAGTAGGCGCCGAAGCGGTGCAGGTACTGGTCGTAGGGCAGGATCGTCTCGGTTTCGGCGCCGAAGAAGTTGTTGTACCAGATGCCGATCAGCGCCAGCAGGGCCGGGATGTTCTTCTTCAGAGGCGTCTGGCGGAAGTGGTTGTCCATCGCATGGGCGCCCTCGAGCAGGGCGCGGAAGTTCTCGAAGCCCAGCGTGCAGGCGATGGACAGGCCGATCGCCGACCAGAGCGAGTAGCGTCCCCCGACCCAGTCCCAGAAGACGAACATGTTGGCCAAGTCGATGCCGAACTTCTCCACTTCCTCTTTATTCGTAGAGACGGCGACGAAGTGCTTGGCGACGTGGCTCTTGTCATCGGCGGTCTTGAGGAACCAGTCCCGCGCCGAGCGAGCATTTCGCATCGTCTCTTGCGTCGTGAAGGTCTTCGATGCGACGATGAACAGCGTGGTTTCCGGATCGACGCGCTTGAGCACCTCGGCCAGGTGGGTCCCGTCGACGTTCGAGACGAAGTGGGGTGTGACATTCCCCTTCCAGAAGGGGCGCAGCGCCTCGGTCACCATGACGGGCCCCAGATCGGAGCCTCCGATGCCGATATTGACGATGTCCGTGATGGCCTTGCCGGTGTAGCCGGTCCATTGGCCCGACAACAGTTCATTGGAGAACTCTTCCATGTGGTCGAGGGCACCGTTGACCGCAGGCATGACATCCTTGCCATCGACTTCGATCGTTGTATTGGAGCGGTTCCGCAGGGCCACGTGCAGCACGGCTCGGCCCTCGGTCTCGTTGATCCGCTCGCCTGAGAACATAGCCTCGATCGCGTCCGGGACCCCCGTCTGCTGGGCCAACTCCAAGAGCAGATCCACCGTCTCGGTGCTGATCCGGTTCTTGGAATAGTCGACGAGGATGTCCTCGAACTGCGTCGAAAACTTGGCAAATCGCTCGGGGTCCTTCTCGAACATCTCCTTCATGTGCTCGTTCTTGATGGTCTCAAAATGAGCCTTAAGCTTATCCCATGTCTGCGTCTGGGTCGGATCGATGCGTTTCAGCATGACCTTTCCTTTCTCGATACAATCGTGTCCATTTCAGCGGGGCCCTCGTCTGCAACGTGGCAGGGGGCTCCGGCTCGGGTCCATAACGAACCGGGGATTATAGCAGTCGCCCGCCGCTTTGTCGAAGAGGACTTGCCACCGATTCCGGGCATCGCCTGGCCCCAGAGCGAGACCTCGGTTCGCCCCGCGAATTGGCTATGAATTGGCTTAGTTTGGGTTTGTTTTTTACGCCAAATCCGCGTTTGCAGCCCCCAAAAGGCGATGATTGGCTTTGTTTTGCATAAAAAGGGTCCAGCAAAACGCATCGTACCATCCGAGTGGCCCCAATTGGGTTTGTTTGGGTTCGTTCTTCCGGTCAATCGCTGTTTTGGGCTCAAAAACAACGAAAATTGGGTTCGTTTCGCGTAAAAAGGGTCTGCCGGGCCGGACCTGGCGTGCCGGCCGACGATAATCTCGCTGCATCGTCGCCATGCGCATCCCTTCGGCCCTGCCCCACCGGCGGGAGTGGTGATTTGTTATTTGTAATTCAGCATTCATATTTGTTGTGTAGTATACGAACTTATGTGCGGGTCGTCAAGTGAAATCCACACGATTTCTCCTGGCGCGAGCCCGCGTCTTCTGCCCGTTGCGTTTCGTGCGATAGTCCGCCGCCAATGGGGATGCGGAGATGGGTCGGTTTGGCTATTGGCGTACCTGTGACGCCCATACTGTCACTGGCCCCGGGGAGTATGTGCGAGGTTGTTTGACAGGAACCGGATATGGTCGCTAGAATCGGGCCAGAGAAGATAAGGGAGTCCCAATGTCTGAGATTCGTAGCGGAGCAGCCTCATCCACACCTGATGACTCTCGGCGTCCGCGCCGCATTCGATTCTGGCACGTCGGGGTGATCCTTCTGCTGGTGCCGGCCGCCACCCTGGTGGGATTGCGGTGGCATTGGCGCGGGCAACTCCGCCGGCGGATCGAAAAGCTCGCCACGGCGGGTTATCCGGTGACCGTCGAGCAGTTGGACGCGTGGTACCGGCCGCTGGAGTCGGATCAGGAGAACATGGCTGATGTGATTTCAGCAGCCGCCTCCCACATTGCCCTGGACCTTTCCGATGAGGAGAGGGAACTCGTGCCGTTTGTCGGGCAGGGTGAACTGCCCCCGCCGGGCAAGCCGCTGAGCGCCGAGATGCGCGCGGCTCTGACGCGTCTGATCGACGACCATCACAAGGCGCTCGACTATCTGCAGCACAAGCCGCTGGCTCCAAACTGTCGCTATCCCCTCGATTGGTCCGATGGCCTCAAGGGCGACTTACCTCGACTTTCAGAGGCGCGTGAGTGTGTGTCCCTGCTCTGTCTGGCGGCGGTTCAGGCCTTTGATGAGACCGATCTGGAGCGTGCGATCGGGTCCCTGGTTCGTGCTTTGGCGATCGGAAGGTCCATCGGCGAGGTGCCACTGACGTGGATCCGACATTCATCCTGTCGCTGTCGGGATCGAACGGTGGAGGTGCTCGAGTGGGGACTGAGTCGCCACCCGCTGACGGACGATCAACTGGCTCAGGTGGTCGAGGCTTTGGGCGAGGACGATTGCTCGGACGGTATCGTGCGGGCCCTGGCGGGAATGCGCTGCCTGGTCTTGCCGATCCTGGAACATCCGGTGGATCCGTATAATGAGGACCTTCCGCCTGCCCCAGTGGTAGACCTCTATCGCGCATCCGGTTTGGCGGCCCGCGAGGCGGTGATCTACGCTGACATGATCGAGACCTATATCCAGGTGGCTCAACTTCCGCTGAGCCAATGGCAATCAGCGGCCAAAGCGGCCGACGATCGGATTCGTACGCGGGTGGGATGGTGCCTCCAACTCTACTACCTGAGTAGGGAGGAGACAGGCCTCTCGTTCCATCTGGTTCACAGTCTCGTCAGCCGGGCCCGGCTGGACACGGCCCGTACCGCCCTGGCGGTTGAACGCTATCGTCTGGCGAAAGGGCGACTTCCCGAGATGCTCACCGACCTCGTGCCGCAATACCTCGACAGCGTTCCTCTCGATCCGTTCGACGGCGCTGCGATGCGATATCAGACGCTGGCGACCGGCTTTGTGGTCTACAGCGTCGGTCTCAACGGCTGGGACGATGGCGGTTTGGGGCCTGCTTCAGATCGACGGGGGATGGGAGGGAACGGGGACATCACCTTTACAGTCGAACGATGAGGACTTTGGCATGAGCGGAGAAAGCGAGAGGACCGGGACGCGTCGTCGGCGTTCTCGGTTGTGGTATGTCCCGGTGGCGATTGTCATCGTCTGCCTGGTCGGCGCGCAGGTGTTTCGGTGGTACTGGCACTGCGAGTTTCATCAGCGCATCGCTTCGCTTGGCGATCGGGGCTACCCCGTGACATTCGAGCAATTGGAGGCGTGGTACCCCAGGGGGCAACCTGGTCAGGAAAACGCCGCTGAGTTGATCCTGGAAGCGGCCAGTGGTTACGTCGATCGATTGAACCGGGATGAAATCAAGCGGTTGCCCCTGCTTGGTCGCGGCGTGACGCCATGGTGCGGCTGGGCGTTGTCGGCCGAGGTCAAGGACGTGATGGAAAGGTTCGTGGCTGACAATCAAGACAGTCTCGCTCTGTTACACCGCGCCGCCGGACTGGAGCAGTGCTGTTATCCCATGGACTGGTCGCCTTCGCAGGCCACGCCGTACCCTCCCCTGGATGTGATTCGCAACGGGCAATTGCTCTGTCTCTCGGGGTTGTTGGCCTTTGATGACGACCGGACGGAGGCCGGCGCCGAAGCGCTACTGGCGGCGCTTTGCATCGCGCGCTCGGCCGGCCGCGTGCCAACTGTGTATGGACCGCTCGTTTGTACGAGCATACGCCGTCAGGCAGTCTCTTCACTCGAATGGGGCTTGAGCCGAGTGGTCTTGACGGACGAACAAGCGCGGCCGCTTCAGGAGGCGCTGGGCACAGAGGATGGCCCGGAAGGACTGAAGCGATCGCTGGCCGGTCATCTTTGCACGCGTCTGCCCCGCTTTGAAAGCCCGCAGTTGTGTCGCGAAGACTATCTGCCTTCGGCCGCGATGCTCAAGACCTATGGGGCCTTGGGACTCGGCGCCAAAGAGGGCGTTCTCTTCGTGGACATGATGGAATCGTACCTGGACGTGACGCGCCAGCCGTTTAGTCAATGGCAAGCGGCCACGGCGGCGCTCGATGTGGAGTTGAACAAGACGCTGCGCGGCTGCGTTCTGCTGGCCCCGCAAGGGCGAGGGGCTTTTTCGGGGCTCCTGATGGGTTACATCGAGAGTCGGGCTCGGTCGGAGGCGGCTCGCACGGCCCTGGCGGTTGAACGCTATCGTCTGGCGAAAGGGCAGCTTCCCGAAACGCTCACCGACCTCGTGCCAGAGTATCTCGGCAGCGTTCCTCTCGACCCTTTCGACGGCGCTGCACTGCGATACCAGACGTTGGCGGCCGGCTTCGTGGTCTACAGCATCGGTCGCAACGGCTGGGACGATGGCGGTCGGCCGCCCACCCCTGGTCATGAGAGGGGGGAAGGGAATTGGGACATCACATTCACCATTGAACGATAAGGAGTTCGGCATGGGGAGAGAAGAGAATCGATCTGGGAAACGCCGTCGGCGTTTCCGGCTGTGGCACGTCCCGATAGCGATTGTGCTGGTCTGTCTCGGTGCGGCATGCGTGTCACGCTGGCATGGGAATCGAGCGCTGCGCCAGCGCTTGGCTGCGTTTGGAGAGCAGGGCTACCCCGTGACGCTGGCGGAACTTCAGGCGTTGTATCCGCCCTTGGAGCCGGGCTGGGACAACGCGGCGGACTTGATTCTGGAAGCGGCGCAGACCTATGTCGATCGCCTGAGCCGGGAGGAGGTCGAGCTGTTACCCTTTCATGGTCGCTTTCCGATGTCCTGGCGCGGTTGGGCGTTGTCCCCCAAGGTCAGAGACGTGACGGAGAAGTTTCTGGCGGACAACCAGGAGCAGATCGCGCTGTTGCATCGAGCGGCTGGAATGGAGGAATGCCGCTATCCGGTGGACTTCGCGCCGGGGTCGAGCACGCCATTTCGCAGCCGCGAGATCTATACCAGTGGCAATTTGCTCTGTCTTTCGGCGCTGCTGGCCTTTGACGAGGGTCGGACGCAGGCTGGCGTCGAATCCCTTTGGGCGGCGCTTCGCATTGCCGAGTCCGCCCGACGCATCCCGAGTGTGCATGGCGCTCTGATGGATAGGAGCATCCATCGTCAGACGCTCACCGTTTTGGAATGGGGCTTGGCGCGGGAGGAGTTCACGGACGCACAGTTGCGATCGCTTCAGGAGACGCTCGATATTGATGACGCTCCGGACCGATGGGCGCACGTCTTTGCCGCCCACCTGCACAGGGTTCTGTTCTACTTTGAAAAGCCCGAACTGTGGCGCCGGCCGCCTGGACCGTTCGCCCCTCTCCTCAAGTTCTATGGAGCCTTGGGACTCGCGGCGAAGGAAGCCGTCCTCTTTGTGGACATGATCGAATCGTATATTGACGTGACGCGCCGGCCGCTGAGTGAGTGGCAGAACGCCACCGCAGCGCTCGACGTGGAGTTGAACGAGACGCTGCGGGGCTGTGTCCTGCTGTCTCCGACGAATCGAGGGGCTTTCTCAGGGCTCTTGATGGGTCACATCAAGAGTCGGGCTCGGTCGGAGGCGGCCCGGGCGGCGCTGGCGGTCGAACGCTATCGTCTGGCGGCAGGGTCGCTACCCGAGTCGATCGCCGATCTCGTTCCGCGCTTCCTGGAGGCTGTCCCACAAGATCCGTATACGGGCCGGCCCATGCTGTACGAGAAGACCGGGACCGGTTTCGTGGTCTACAGTGTTGGCGTGGATGGTCGGGACGACGGCGGATGGGAGACGGCGGACGAGGTCCATGACGTGGCGTTCACGATCAAGCGAAAGGAAGCAGCGGATGACGCGCAAGGCGGATGAGCCCAGGATCACAAAGCGACGGATCAGACTCTGGCATGGGATCCTTGTGCTGGCGATTGTGCTGGTGGCCACGATGGTGACGCTGCGCTGGCGCTGGAGGCGGGAGTTTCGCCAGCGGATCGAAGCGCTGGCGGCGGCCGGCTATCCCGTGACGCTCGAGCAATTGGATGCGTCATATGAACGGCCCGAATCGGGTGAGAACGCCGGAGAGTGGATTCTCGATGCGTGTTCCTACTACAGCGAACCAGCCAGCAAAGCCGACGAGGAGACGGTATGGTCCATCGTGCGAGGTCGGCAGGGCGAGCGGGCCGAACCCCTGACCGATGAGGCGCGGGCCGTTTTGACCCAGCATATCGCCGCCAACGCCAAGACTCTGGAAGTGCTGCGTCGGGCTGCGACGATGGAACACAGCCGCTATCCCATCGATCTGAAGAAAGGATATGCCGAGAGGGCGTCTCGCATCGGATACGTCGTCAATACGGCGACGTTCCTGCTGGCGGCCGAGCTGGCCTCGCACGTCGAGACGGGTGACGCAGCCGGCGCGGTTGCCTCGATGCAGACCTGTCTTGGGGTGGCCAACTCGCTGGCGCCGGAGCCGCGCGGTCATTCGCAACTGATGCGGCGCGCGTGTATCAGCCTGGTCGTGACCGCCTTGCAGCGGGTCATGAGTCGCGTTGAGTTCACCGATGAGCAGTTGATCACCCTCGATGGTCTCCTGGCCGAGGTCTATCGCCCACAGAATTGGGTCCGGGCGGTCTCGGGCGACCAGTGTCTGACACTGGCCCTGCACCGTCGGCCTGAACTGCTGGATGAAGAGGTCATTGGTCCGGATGCCCCCGCGCCGTTTATTCTTTTGGGGCACGAGGCGCTTGGGTGGCTGGATAGAAGTGGCATCGCCTCCCTCGACTTGATGCAGCAGTACATCCAGACGCGTCGCCTGCCCCTCCATGAACGACTCGATGCTGTCGAAGATATCAGCCGGGCGCGAGAGGCCATCCCCAAACGGTATTTTATCGTCCATCAGTTCATGTGGTCCGCTCATTACGCGACGCAATACGAACTGGGCGAGATCGCTCGCGTACGAACCGCCCGGGTCGCCCTCGCTGTCGAGCGGTATCGGCTGGCGCACGGTGCGCTGCCCGGCGCCTTGAACGACTTGCCTGCGAACACACTCGACGTGACACCGACCGATCCCTATGATGGAGCGCCCTTGCGATACAAGCGGCTCGATCGAGGCTTCGTTGTGTACAGCATAGGAAAGGATGACGCTGACAACGGAGGCAAGGAGCGACGGCCTTCGAGGGCACGCGACGCCGAGAAGGTTTATGACATCACGTTCACAGTTGAGCGATGAGGAAGCGATAGATGGCGCCAGAGACGGATAAGCCCACGAGGGCGAAGCGACGGATCAGGGTCTGGCATGTCCTGCTGGTCCTGGTTGTGGCGCTGGTCGCTGTGGTTCTCGTTTTGCGATGGCACTGGAGAAGTGAGCTTTCCCGACGGATCGAGGCGCTGGCGGCCGCCGGTTACCCTGTGACACCCGAAGAACTGGACGCCAGCTACACCTGGCCCGTATCGGACGAAAATGGCGCCGACTGGGTGCTCGGCGCCAGTACGTATTTCCTCCAGCTTGCCGAGGAAGATCACCGAGCGTTGCGGGATATCCTTGGCTGGCCAAATCGTTCGGGCGTGCGTGCTCTGCCGGATGATGTGAGAAGCCTCCTGGTCCAACACATTCAAACCAATGCGAAGGCCCTGGAACTGCTCCATCGCTGTGCGGCCATCGAGGAGAGTCGCTATCCTATCGATCTGTCCAAAGGTCTGATGATGCTCATCCCTTCGATTGGGGATGTACGCCAATGTTGCCTGCTCCTATGCTTCGAAGCGGTTCTATGTGTCGAGGAGGGCGATCCCGAAGGCGCGATCGATGCGATCGAAGCGGCCATTGGGGTCGCACGAACGCTGCGCAGCGAACCGGCGTTCATTTCGCAGTTGGTGTATATGGCCATGACGCATTTCACCACGGCAACAGCGGAGCGTCTCCTGTGCCAGTGCGAACTGACCGATGCCCAACTGGACCGAGTGGCGCAAGCAGTCTCACGGGCGTACGAACCCGGCGCTGCTTTGCGTGGTCTCGTGGGCATTCAGTGCCTGAATCTGGAGCTGTTCATGCGACCGGCGTCGATCGATCCGGACGGGTTCCATGAGTTCCCGCCGGAGGCCGTAGTGGACTTGTACTCGGCTCTGGGCCTGGCGGCGCGGGAAGGGGTTGTCTTCCTGGACGTAATGGCCGAATGCCTGGCTGCGGCGCAGCAGCCTACCAGCGAACGTTGTCGGGCGTCGGCGGCCATTGAAGCGCGATCTCGAGAACTCTCGAAGTCCAGTGTCCTCCTGAGGTACGCCGAAGTTCCGTGGTATCTCTTGAAGGCGGAGGTTCGCAGCCTGGCCTGCGTTCGATGCAGCCAGGTCGCTCTGGCTGTGGAACGCTATCGCCTGGGCCGAGGGCGTCTTCCGGAGACCTTGGCGGAATTGGTCCCCGATTATCTCGACGGTGTCCCTCAGGACCCGTATGACGGTGGACCCTTGCGCTACAAGCGACTCGAACAGGGCTTCGTGGTCTACAGCGTAGGGGAAGACGGGGTCGACGAGGGGGGCAAGGAGAGACCGGGCCGAGAAGATGGGAAACCTGAGGAGACCTATGATCTCACGTTTGTCGTCACGCGATAGGGACCGGCCCAGGATACTGTTTCCTACAAACCCCATAGGTCGGGGCTATCGCTGCCGGCCGAACCTGCTATAATGGGCCGGCCGATGGATGTGGAAGAGCAAGAAAGGGCGTTTTCGCCCGGAAAACTTGAGGAAAGCGTGTAACCTTTATGTATATCGCCCGTCATACAAGATAAGGGCTGTTTCTTGCTGTGTGTCTAGTTTTTAGGGTCACGGTCAACAGGGAGTCGATCGATGTCCTTTACCAAGTCATTCCGAAAAAAGGTCAACGCGGTGCGGATTCGCCACGGCGCCAACCTGCTATTGAGACAGACCGGCTGTGTTCTGGCCGGGGCCGGCGGCGTCGCTGTTCTGGTGGTTCTGGTCGAGCGGTTGCTGGCCGTGACACTTCGGACGCCTCCGACGCTCTGGGGCTTCGCGGCCGTGGCGATCGTCGTGACGGTGATCCCCTGGTTGCTGAAAGTACCCAGTCGAATGCAGGCGTCCCTGTTGCTCGACGAGCGGCTCAGGCTCCAGGAACGCTTCAGCACGACGCTGGCGCTGGCCGAGTCGGACGATCCCTTCGCCCGCGCGGCGCGAGCCGAGTCACTTCGGGCCGTCCAGGAGGCCAATCTGCGGGGCCACTTCCCCATCGAATTGTCACGCAGTTGGTACTTCAGCGCCGGGATCTGGCTGCTGGTGACAGCGCTGTTCATGTTCATGCCCCAGAAGGATCTTCTGGGCTTCATGCGGGATCGCAACCAGAAGGACAAACAAGCGGCGGACGTTCAGCAGGCCCAGACGGAGATCAAGGAGACGTCCGCGGCGGTCAAGGCGGTCGTCAGCGATTTGGGGGACCCGAATCTGGCCGAAGACCTCAAGAAGCTCGACGAACTGGCCCAGGCCGGGACGCCGCAGGAGGCCAAGCGCCAGGCGATCAAGGCGCTGGGGGACCTGTCCGAGAAGATCAAGCAGATGCAGAGCGGGGCCCAGATCGACGCGGCCGCCAGCCTCAAGCAGATGCTCAAGCGTCTGCGCGGCTCGGCCGATCCGTTCTCGCAGAAAGTGCGCATGGCGATGGCCAAAGGCGACTTCACCCAGGCGGCCAACATGCTCAGGCAGTTGCAGAAGCAGTTGTCCGAAGGGACATTGCCTGCCGAGCGGCGTAAGGAACTGGCCGAGCAGTTTCAGAAGTTGGCGAAGGAACTGCAGAAACTGGCCGAACAGAAACGTGAACTGGAGGACGAACTGGAGAAGCTCGGCCTCGACAAGAAGCTGGCGAAAATGGATGCCAAGCAGTTAAAACAGGCGCTCCGGAAGCAGGGTCTCCGGCCTGAGATGGTCGAGCAACTCATGAAGAAAATGGCGGCTTGCCAGGCGGCGCAAGGACGCTGTTCGGGGCTCAGCCAGGCGATGGCGGCCGCGGCCGGGACGAGCGGCCTGTCCGGCGAGGAACTCGGCGACGCCATCGAACAGCTCGACGCGTTGGAATCGCTCCAGCAACAGGCGCTGATGATGCAGGCCGGTCTCAATGAGGTCTCCCGCTGCATGGGCTGTCTGGGCGAGGGACTGGGCGAAGGGCTCGGCAAGCAGAGTCCCTGGCAGGCGGGACAGGCCAATCGCCAGGGATCGGGCTCGGGCGGACCCGGTCAGGGCTTTGGCCCCCGCGCCGGCGACACCGAAGGCCAGACGGGCAACAAGACGACACGGGCCAAGGGCAAGGCGGGCGAAGGGCCCGTCATCGCGAGCTGGTATTTCAAGGACATGCAGGTCAAGGGCCAGGCGCGCCGGAGCTTCTCGGAAGTCGTGCAGGCTTCTCAGGCCAGCGCCGCCGAGGCCATCAGCGAGAATGAAATCCCGCGCAAGTACGAAGGTGCGGTCAAGGAGTATTTCAGCCAGCTTGAGGCCAGCGGCCCGCAGCCGTAGCCTCGTGACGATCTGCGCACGAAGGAAGGGATTGTACGTGATTCAGAGACGACGCCAGTGTCTGCTCCCCGGGTTGGGCGCGGCCTTTGCATTGGTGCTCGTCATGGCGTCCCTGTCCTGTCGGAAGGGGCCCGCGCGAGAAGAAGTGGTCCTGTACTGTTCCGTGGATCAGGCGGTCGCCGAGCCGATCGTCGCGGCCTTCGAGCAAGAGACCGGGATCAGGGTCCTGGCGCGATACGACACGGAAGCGAGCAAGACCGTCGGATTGGTCCAGAGCCTCCGGGCCGAGAAGGCTTCCCCGGCTGCCGACGTGTTCTGGTCGAGCGAGGTCTTTCACACGATCCAACTGGCCCGCGAAGGATTGCTGGCGCCGTATTATGGCAACGAAACGAAGGACTGGCCCGCACCGTTTTTCGATCCGAACGGGCGGTGGTATGGTTTTGCCCTGCGGGCCCGCGTGATCGGCTATCATACTGGCCGGGTCTCGGCGACCGGGGCGCCGAAATCTCTGGAGGACGTTCTGGAGGCGAAGTGGAAGGGGCGTCTGGTCATGGCTTCGCCGGCCTTCGGGACCACCGGCGGGGACGTCGCCAGTTGGTTCGCCCATTATGGTCCCGAGCGGGCGCGGGAGATGCTGCAACGGCTCAAGGCCAACGACGTGCGGATCGTCTCGGGCAACAGCACGGCGGTCCGCATGGTCGCGACCGGTCAGGCGGACATCTGCTTCACGGATACGGACGATATCTATGCCGGCCAGCGCAATGGCTGGCCTGTCGCGATGCATCCCCTCGACCAAGGGGGCCAGGGCGCCCTGGCGATCCCGAATACCGCCGCGCTTATCAAGGGTGGACCTCACCCCGGGGCGGCGCAGAAGCTGATGCAGTTTCTACTGAGCGAGACGCTCGAACGGATGCTTCTGGAGAGTGACTCGCATAACAGTCCGGTCCATGAAGTGGTGGCCTCCGGGTACGAACAATATGCGATCAGCCATCCGTTGACGATAGACTACGAGCGGGTGGCCGACTTTCTGCCGGTGGCCATCGAGACGGCGCGGGAGATCCTCCGGTGAGTTCGCCTGCCCGCCCAGTGAAGTTATTGAAGGGCCTCTCCATTGTCTTGTGGTTGGCGTTGGTGCTGCTGCCTCTGTCGGCGTTGTTCGTCGGGGCGCTCTCCTCTTCGGCCGGTTCAGATGTCACGGGGCCGGTGATGGCGTCGTTGTTGCGCTCGCTGCTTCTGGCCGGCGGCATTGCCGCGCTGGCGGTGATACTGGGGTGGCTTCCCGGCCGGTTGCTCGGCACGTCCCGAACCCATGGCGTCGTGCTGTTGCTGCTGATCCTGATGCCCCTGGTCCTGCCTCGCTACGTACTCTACTACGCCTGGACGCTCTTGCTGAGCCCGACGACGTCACTGGGCCGGATCCTCGCGTCGAGGCCGGCGCTGGCGCGACCGATCGGGACGCTCACCTCCACGGCGGTGCTCGTGGGATGGCATTGGCCTTTGGCGGCGCTGGTGCTGGGCCAGGGCTGGCGCGGCCTTGACGGACATCTCTGGGAGTGCGCTTCGTTGGAAGCGAAACCGCGTCAGGTCTTTCGTTACGTCACGGTCCCACTGCTGGGCCGGTCTATTCTCCTGGCGTTCGGCGTCTGCTTCGTGCTGGCGCTGTCGGAGTTTGCGACGTTCCACCTGGCCGGTGTGGAGACCGTCGGGACGGAACTGGCGGTGCTGTATGAATTGACGGGATCTTCCGGGGCGGCCGCGCGGGCGGCCTGGCCTGTGATGGGATTGGCGGTTGTCGCGGCGGTTGTGCTCTCCAGGGCCTCTGGTCAGTGGGCCTCAAAGTCGGTCACTCTGACGGCCGTGCGGGCTCGAACGAATCGGTCTGCCTGGGCTGTGCTGGGCTTGCTTCTGCTCGTGTCATTGGCGGCGCCGGTCATCTTATTGGTGGTCAATGTCACGGACTTGACCCCTTTTCGGCAGTTTGTGACACTCCATTCCGACGATCTGGGATGGTCGCTGGCCACGGCGGCCCTGGCGGCGGTGCTGGCCGGGCTGATCGCGCTGGGCGGTCTGCATCTTGGGGACCAGCGGGATCGCGGCGCGTTACGATCCACGCTTCGTCACATCCTCGGCGTCACGATCTATCTCGCCATGTTTCTGCCCGCGTCTCTGGTGGCAGTATCTCTGGTGAAGCTGCTGAGTGTTTCCGGCCTGACGGCGGTGCGACAGAGTTGGCTGCTGGTCTCGGCCGGACAAGCGTCACGCTTCGCCGGACTGGCCTTCATTCTGCTCTTATTGACGCGCTATCCCGACCGGCGGACTTTGACGGAGATGGCCTCGCTGGACGGCGCCTCCGACGTTCAGACGTGGTGGCACATTCACCTGCGGCGGACCTGGCCCATCTGGATCGGCACGTTTCTGCTCGTGACGATGTTCTGCCTGACCGAGCTTTCGGCGACGATGGTTCTGTTGCCCGCCGGGTTGCCCAACTTTGCCCAGCGTCTGCTCAATCAAATGCACTATGCCCGGGACCAGCAGGTGATCGCTTCCTGTCTGATCCTGGTCGGCCTCTTCCTGATGCTGAGCATTGTCGTGGTTCTGCTCTTCCATGCTGGACGCGTGCGGAAGACGCTGGTGGTTTCATTGTTCTCGTTGGTTATCCTTGGCATGAGCGGCTGCGACGGGAACGATCGCGCCGATGGACAGCCGGCCGTGATCAATGCCTTTGGCCAGACCGGCGCCGGTGAAGGTGAGTTCCTGTATCCGCGAGCCATTGATCTGGCCCCGGACGGCTCGCTGCTCGTGGCCGACAAGTCGGGCCGTATCCAGAGATTGACCAGCGAAGGGCGCTGCCTGAATGTCACGCAGATGCCTATGCTCAAGGCGGGCAAACCCACCGGTGTCAGCGTCCACGCCGACGGGCGGTTCTTCGTGGCCGATACGCACTATCATCGCGTATTAGTCTTCTCGCCGGAAGGCGCGGTTGTGGATGAGTTTGGCCGGTACGGCCAGGAAGACGGTTGCTTCATCTATCCGACGGACGTCGCGTTCGCCGAGGATGGGAGAATCTTCGTCAGCGAATATGGCGGCAACGATCGGATCAGCGTCTTCACGTCGGCCGGTGAATTTATTATGACCTTCGGCACGCCCGGTATGGGAGAGGGACAATTCTCCCGACCTTCGGCCTTGTGTCTGGACGAATCGCGGGACCGGCTCTATGTTGCGGATGCCTGCAATCATCGTATCGCGATCTACAGCCTGGCCGGACAATTGGCCGGCTATATCGGTTCAGTGGGCCTCGAACCGGGGCAACTGCGCTACCCCTACGACCTGGTCGTGCTGACCGACGGCACCCTGGTCGTCTGTGAGTTTGGGAATAATCGTATCCAGTTGTTCAGTCCCGAAGGGCGGAGTCTGGCCGTATACGGCCAGGCGGGGCGGCAACTGGGGCAGCTCGCCTATCCGTGGGCCGTGGCGGTCGACGCGCAGCGACGGGCCTATGTTGTTGACGCCGGTAACAATCGCATTCAGGTGTGGCAATTGTGAGTGACACATACGGATTCTATTTCGGTCAGCCCTTCTGGCTGCTGGCGGGTCTGATCATCGTCCCGATGATCTGGCTGGCGCGCCGCAATCTGGCGTCGCTGGGTGGGGTCCGCCGCACGATGGCGATGGTCTGTCGCGTCCTTGTCATCCTGTTGCTGGTGGCCTTGCTGGCGCGACCGATGTTGGTGCGTAAGAGCCGTCGGGCGACGGTGATTGCGGTGGTGGACCGCAGCCGGTCCATCCCGGTCGAATTGGCCGAAGCGGCGCTCGACTATCTGTCGGTGGCCGCGGCGCTTTCGAAGCAGGGTGAGGACCAATTTGCAGTGGTGGACGTGGCCGAGGCGGCAAGTATCTCGAAGCTGCCCTCCGGCGACACGGCGGTGCGGCGCAGGAACACAACGCTGGCGGGCCAGCAAAGCCGACTGGACAGCGGTGTCCAAATGGCGATGGCTATTGCTCCACCCGATACGGCGGTGCGCATCGTTCTGATCAGTGAAGGCAACGAAACGGAGGGCGATATAAGGGAGGCGGCGCGGACCGCGGCGGCCAATAAGATTCCCATCGATGTGCTGCCGATCCGATATCGATACGATAGCGAGGTCCTGTTCAAGCGGGTCGCCGCGCCGTCACGGGCCCGTAGCGGCCAGACGATCGACCTGCGATTTCTGCTCGACAGCACTGCGGATGTGCAGGGCAAACTGTTGCTGTCTCTGAACGATCGGCCCATCGATCTGTCGCCCGAGACGACCGAGGTGGCGGTCCCGGTCGAGTTGAAGGCCGGGACCAACGTCAAGACCGTCTCCATCCCGGTCGGATCGCGCGGCATCCACAAGTTCGAGGCCGTCTTCATGCCCGACGACTCGGGGCAGGACCGCATCAGCGAGAACAATCGCGCCAGCGCGATGACTTATGTCGCCGGGCCGGGCCACGTGCTGGTGGTCGACGAAACCGGCACCGCCTCGGAAAAGTTGATACAGGTGCTGCAGGGCACGGACATGGATGTCCGGTATGTCCCAACGGCGGGTTTTCCCGAGAATCTGGCCATGTTGCTGGATACTGACGCCATCGTTCTGGCCGATACGGCGTGCAGCAGTTTCACCTTCGAGCAGCAGGAGATGCTCTGCCGCTATGTCAACGATCTCGGTGGGGGGCTGATCGTTGTGGGTGGACCGAATGCCTTCGGCGCCGGCGGCTGGATCGGTTCTCCTCTGGCCGATATTCTGCCGGTCGACCTGGACCCGCCGCAGAAGAAGCAACTGCCCAAGGGCGCTCTGGTGCTGATCATGCACGCCTGCGAGATGCCCCAGGGCAACTATTGGGGCAAACGGGTGGCGATGTCGGCCGTGGGGACGCTGAGCCGGCTCGACCTGGTGGGTATTCTGGCGTACGACTGGCAGGGGGACGGCGATTGGGTCCGCGCCCTCGGGCCGGTGGGGGACAAGGACGAGGTCGTCGCGTCGATCAATCAGATGCAGATGGGGGACATGCCGAGTCTGCACGTGCACTTGCAGGAGGCCTACGACAAGCTCCAGGCGTGCGATGCAGCCCAGAAGCACGTCATTGTCATCAGCGATGGGGACCCTCAGCCGCCGACGCCGCAATTGCTCGGGCAACTGGCCGCCGCGAAGATCACCTGTACGGGGGTCTGTGTCTTTCCCCACTCGCCCAACGACAAGTCGAGTCTGCAGAACATGGCGGCCGCGACTAACGGGCGGTACTACGATGTCGCGAATCCGGCGGCGCTGCCCCAGATATTCATCAAGGAGGCGCAGGTGGTCCGGCGGTCGATGATCATCGAGCAGACCTTCGTCCCGCAGATGGTGTACGGACTCAGCGAGACGGTCAAAGGGGTTTCTGCAACGCTGCCGGCACTGGATGGCTACGTACTGACGGGGCCCAAAGGCGGTCTGAATCAAATGGTGATGACCAGTCACGAGGCCGATCCGATTCTGGCGACCTGCCAGTCGGGGCTCGGTCGCTGCGTGGCCTTCACCAGTTCGGCCGACAGTCGGTGGGCCGGCCAATGGCTGCCTTGGTCTGACTTCGCGCGGTTTTGGGAGCAGGTCGTCCGTTGGGCGGGCAAGCCCACGCAGTCGGCCGACTGCGAGATCTTCGCCGACGTGGAGGGACAGACCGTCATAGTGAACGTCGAGGCCTTCGATGAGGAAGGCAAGTTCCTGCAGTTCGCCAATATCGATGGTCAGGTCCTGACGCCGGAGATGAAGGGAGAGTCGCTCCAACTGACGCAGATCGGGCCCGGCCAGTATGCCGGTCGCTTCGAGGCGCCCGCCTCGGGCAGCTACATTGTCAACGTTCAGTACCGCAAGATCGGCGCCGAGGAGAGCGACCGCCTGGCGAACACGATTGTTACGATTCCTTTCGCGCCGGAGTTTCGCGATCTGTCCGACAATGCCCCGTTGCTGGAGGAGGTCAGTCGTATCACGGGCGGTCGGATTCTGTCGTCGGACCCGAACCAGGCGAATCTGTATGACTACACGAGTCTGAGCTTTCCCGAGACGAACCTGCCTCTGTTGCGTCCGCTGATGCTGATCTGGCTGGGACTGTTCCTGCTGGATGTGGCGGTCCGGCGGGTTATTGTGGACGTTCGGGCGGCGCTGCGCCGAGTCAAGACCTGGGTGCTTTCGGCCACCCGCCGTGCTGAGCGGGACGAGACGATCTCTCGACTCCAGGCCCGGCGCGCGAAACTGCGTCAGCAATGGTCGGCCCGGACGGCCGATACCGTCGTATCCAAACATTACGAGGGCGCCGAGGAATACGACGGCGAGTTGCTCAGCACCGAAACGCAGGACGCCGCGAAAGCGCCGGAGAAGCAAGAGACGAAGAAACCCGAGAAGAAAGCGCCGCCGGGCGATGTGTCGCACATCGATCGGCTTCTGAAGGCGAAGCGCAAGAAAACGCAGGGAGATGACGACCAGAGATAGCAGTCCAAACCAAGACTGGCAGGAGAATAGCAAAATGGCCATGAGTGAGAAAGAAGTGGAAGCACAGTGTCGCGAGTTCCGCGAGATGTTCGACGCGTTACGTGGGCAGGTCGGCAAGGTGATCGTCGGGCATGAGGACGTCGTGGACAACGTATTGATCAGCCTGTTCGGCGGCGGTCACGTGCTGCTGGAGGGTGTGCCGGGCCTGGGTAAGACGCTGCTGGTGCGCACGCTGAGCAATGCCTTCTCGCTGGAGTTTCGGCGGATACAGTTCACGCCCGACCTGATGCCGGCCGATATCATGGGGACCAACATCGTGATGGAAGACCCGGCGACAGGGCGGCGCGAGTTCCAGTTCCAGAAGGGCCCGATCTTCGGTCAGGTCATCCTGGCCGATGAGATCAACCGAGCGACGCCCAAGACGCAGTCGGCCATGCTGGAGGCGATGCAGGAACATTCAGTCACCAGCAGTGGGCAAGTCCGTAAGCTGCCCAGTCCTTTCATGGTCCTGGCAACGCAGAACCCAATCGAACAGGAAGGGACCTATCCGCTTCCCGAGGCGCAATTGGACCGGTTCTTTTTCAAGCTGGTGGTGGGCTATAGCGACCGCCGGCAACTCAAGACCATTCTGGATCGTACGACGACGGGCGAGGACCCCCAGGCCGAGGCCGTGGCGGACGCCGAGAAGATCCTTTGGGCCCAGAAACTCGTACGGCGCGTGGTGATCGCCGAGCACGTGCAGGACTACGCCATTCGACTGGTCCTGGCGACCCATCCGGAAGGGGAGTTCGCCATGGAGATGACGAATCGCTTCGTGCGGTTCGGCTCCTCGCCGCGCGGGGTCCAGGCGTTGGTCCTGGCCGGCAAGGTGCGCGCCATGCTGAACGAACGCTACCACGTCGGCTTCGACGATATCACGCAGTCGGTAAGCCCCGCGCTGCGGCACCGTCTGTTGCTGAATTTCGAGGGCCAGGCCGAGGGAATACAAACCGACGAGGTGTTGGATGAAATCGTGAAGAACACCCCTAAGACGCTGGAGCAGAAATCGGTCACCTAGGTTCTATGGGACCGGTGTGACGCGGTGAGACACGATATGCCTGCGACAAGACCGACAATGCGGAAACTGACCGAACTGCTGGACCCGAAGTTCATGGCCCGGCTGGACTCGCTCGATGTCCTCAGCCGTAAGATCCTGCAGGGCAAGCTCCAGGGCGAGCGGCGCTCCAAACGCCGTGGACAGAGCGTCGAGTTCGCCGACCACCGCCGCTACGTCGTCGGTGACGATCTGCGTTTCGTGGACTGGAACGTCTACGGACGTCTCGACCAACTCTTCCTGAAGCTGTTCCTGGAGGAGCAGGACCTGACGATTCATATCCTGGCCGACACCAGCGCCTCGATGGGCCTGGGGGAGCCGGCCAAGGCCCTGTTCATGAAGAAACTCACGGCGGCCCTGGGCTACGTGAGCCTCGTCAACAACAATCGGCTGACGGTCAGCCTGTTCGGCGACGGCATTCGAACGCAACTGGCCCATATGCGGGGCCGTAACTACCTGTCCAAAATGGCCGAGTTGCTTCTGACGACCGACTGCGATGGGTTTTCTGATTTCGAGAAGGCGTGCCGGGATGCGGCCGCCGGTCGGATCGGCTCGGGCATCACCATCGTCGTGTCGGACTTCCTGTTCAAGCAGGGCTACGAGACGGCGCTGCGCCGGCTCGTCAGCAGTCGGTACGACTTGTACATGGTTCAGGTGCTGTCCCCACAAGAGCTTGAGCCGCAACTGGGCGGCGATCTGAGGCTGCTCGATATCGAGGATGGCGACGCGGCGGAAATCACCGTGAGCTCCGCCTTGCTCAAATACTACAAACGGAATTTGGCGGCTTACTGCAGCGAGTTGAATGACTTCTGTACCCGTCGGGGTGCTGTCTATGTGCGAACGAACTCGGCCGATTCCGTCGAGTCACTGGTGTTGAACTATCTGCGTCGCGTCCGTTTGGTACGCTAAACGCCGACGAGAGAGAATCGCTTATGCAATGGCTTACGCCTTTAGTTGGACTGGGTGCCGCGGCGGTGGCTGTTCCGCTGCTGCTGTTGCTCTATTTCCTCAAGCTCAAGCGGCGGGAACAGATTGTCTCCAGTACGCTGCTCTGGAAGCGGGCCATTCAGGATTTGCAGGTCAACGCACCGTTTCAGCGATTGCGGCGGAACATTTTGTTGCTGCTCCAACTGCTGGCGATGACGGCGATGCTGCTGGCCCTGGCCGGACCGATCCTGGCTTTGCGCAAGGGCCCGGGCCAACGTTACGTCGTACTGATCGACCGTTCGGCCAGCATGAACGCGACGGACGTGACGCCGAATCGGCTCGGAGAGGCGAAGAAGCAGGCCAGAATCTTCGTCGAGTCACTACGCGGCGGATCGGCGATGTCCCTGGCCAACACGGCCGACCATGCCATGGTCATCGCCTTCGATCATCACGCCAAGGTGATGTGCAATTTCACCTCGGACAAACGCCAGCTCGCCGCGGCCATCGACGCCATCGGGCCGGGCGATGGGACGTCCCGGCTGGGCGAGGCGGTGACGGTGGCGCAGGCGTTCGCTCAGTCGCCCGGCGTGGAGGCCAGTATCCGCACGGCCGAGACACCGGCGCAACTGATCCTTTTCAGTGACGGACGCATCGCCGACCTGGAGACGATTGTGATCGCGGCCGATGAACTGGTGTTTCATCGTATCGGTCAGACGCAAGACAACGTCGCGATCACGGCCATGAAGGCGCGACGCGCCTACGAGCAGCCGGAACAGGTGGAGGTCTTTGCGTCGCTGGCCAACTATGGAGCCGAACCGGTGACCCGGGACGTGCAACTCGGGATCAATGGGGATGTGCGTGCCGTGCGCTCCGTCACGATCCCCGCGCGGCAGACGGGCACGGAGGCCGAGGCCTCTTCGCCGGGTAAGGTGGCGGTCAACTTTTCTCTGAGCCATGACGGCCAGGGCGTTCTTGAAGTGCGTCAGTTGGGAGACGATGCGCTGGCCTGTGATGACGCGGCCTGGGGCATTCTGGAGCCCCCCGAGCGGTTGTCGGTGCTGCTGGTGACCGAGGGCAATCCTGTGCTGGAATCAGCGTTGCGGTCGTGCCCGATTGCCCGGCTCGATCCGTGTACGCCGGCCGGATTTGATGCGCTGGACCCGGCGCTGTTCGCCGTACAGAACCCCTACGATGTGATCGTCCTGGATCGCCACACGCCGGCCCATTTGCCGCGTTGCCGCTATCTCGCCTTCGGTGCCGTGCCCGCCGGGATCGACGTCAATTCCCCGCGCGAGTTGGAGAACCAGATGCTGGTTGACTGGCGCGTGCGGCATCCCGTGTTGCAGTATGTGAACCTGACCAATCTCTTCGCCGCCCGCGCCCGCGTTCTGGAATTGCCGCGCGATGCCGAGGTGCTGGCGGAGTTCACCGAGTCGCCGGCCCTGGCGCTGTTACGCCGCAACGGTAGCACGTTCCTGTTGTCGGGTTTCGATGTCCTGCAGAGCAACTGGCCGTTCGAGCCGGGCTTCGTGCTCTTTTGCTACAACGCCATGAATTTCCTGGCCGCCCAGGTGGACGGGGGCGAACAGCGCGATCTTCAAGTCGCTGATCCGATCACCATTGACGATCTGCCTGCCGAGACAACGGTGACTGTCACGCGGCCGGATGCGTCGGAGGTCGAGGTCGCGCCCGACCCCGGTGGGACGGCGCGTTTCCCGGGGACTTATCGCGCCGGGGTGTACGCGGTGGAGATCCCGGACGAGTCGGTGCGATTCTATGCGGTCAATTTGCTGGACGCGGCAGAGAGTGACATAGAGCCGCGGCAGGAAATGGCCTTGTCGAGCGCTACGGTGGCGGCCCAGGAGCAACGGGTCGAACGGGCGAATGTTTTACTATGGCCGGCCTTGGCGCTGATCGCCTTGATTCTTGCCTGTGTAGAATGGGTGGTCTATAATATGAAAGTCCGAATCTGAGATGAATCTTCGAGCACGGCGGGAGTTTCTGATGTTCAAAGCGGTGGTGCCATTCTTGCTTGTCTTGATGTGTGCGGCAGGCGTCTGTCCGGCTCGCGATGCCGAGTTCAACGTGGATTTCTTCTGCGGCTGGGACGGCTACTACCGTCCGATGGAGTGGACGTCGATCGAGATCGGCATTGGCAGCGATCTGACCGAACCGTTCGATGGTACGTTCGTTGTCTCGGCGCCGCAGGATGGTCTGAACACGCTGAACATCATTCGCCGGTTTGTTCTGACGCCGGACCAGCCCAAGAACCTGCCCTTGGTGACCAAGCTGGCCTTCGGGATGGGCAAGTGCGAATTGGAGATCCGCGACAAACGAGGTCGGCTCCAGTGGGAACACACTATCAATATGTGGGACTTCTCCACCCAGAACCGTCTGCTGCGGGTCGTCCAGGAGAACGATCTTCTGGTCGGTGTGATCGGTCAGCCCCGCTTTGGGTTGTTGCGTCTGCCTCGCGATACCGTCTGTCTGTCGGATCAGGGTCAAGGCAAGGTCTGTCTCGGTCGCAAGATCTCGCGGATGACGCCATGGGACTGGACGGGGTTCGTGAGCCTGGACGTGCTGGTGCTCTACGATCCGGATTGGGCGCTGCTGCGCCGTCAGCAGGTGCAGGCCATGTGCGACTGGGTCTCCAACGGCGGGACGCTTCTGCTGATCCTGGGTCGGCATCCGTTGCCGCAGGATAGTCCTCTGGTTGACTTGCTTCCGTTTCACGTGGGCGAGCCCAGGCAGACGGAGATCGCCTCCGAGACCCTGGAGCAATGGAACCTCGATTCCAGTGTAAGCGAGACCGTGACGGCGTGGCCCTTGTTCTCGAAACCGAATTCCCTTCTGGCCGAGAAAGTTAGCGCCGGCGCGGGCGGTTATCTCTATGGTCTGGGGCATGTGGGCTTCGGGCGCGTGGCGGTGATGGCCTTCGATCCGGCGGAGTTGACGCAGCCGCAAGCGGCGCGCGCCGCTGATTTCTGGACCACCCACGTTGGGCTGTGTCTGGGGGGACGACTGGATTCGTCACATGAGACCGGCCGGACGCAGGACGAGGCCTTTCTGGCCAGTCACGGGCGGATGATCAGCGTGAATCGAGAGGATGAAAACGACCAACAGAACCAGCCCGGTCGGATGAGCCGCGACAACAATCGCTATCGCATCGGCATCGCACGCCGCGCCAGCAACCAGGTGATGCAGCACCTCTACCGACTGGCCGAGATGCGACCGCTGAGCATTTGGTGGGTCATCCTGACGCTCACGGCGCTGGCCTTGCTCCTGGGCCCGGTGGACTACCTCGTGCTCAAGCGGCTCGATCGGCTGCCCTATACCTGGCTGACGAGCACCGGCTGGATCGTGCTCTTTACGGTGGGCGCGTACTACGGCGTCCAGGCCTTGCGGGGGGGCAACATGCAAATGCGAACGGTCTCCGTCCTCGACGGCGTCGCCGACAGCAATTGCGCCTGGGCGACGTCTTTCACGGGTTTGTATTCACCTCGCAGTGCGGACTATCGACTGGAAGGTCTGGGGCCGGGCCAATGGTGGTCCGGCGTCGCGCCGAGCCAGGAGGAGATGTGGGCCCACCAAGGGGAATCGGCGCTGCGCCAGATTCGCTGTCTCCAGGAGGACGGCGCCAGTTTGCCCGTCTCGGTTCCCATCAACATCTGGACGGTGCAATCCCTCTTGACGGAATTTCCTCTGGAGAGCATCCCGTTTACGGCCAGCGTCGAGCGGCGGGGCGAGCAACTGGTCATCGAAGTCAATAATGTCTCGGACCATCGCATTGTCGCCGGGTGTGTTTTGCTCGAGGATGCCTACGCCAATGTCGGGTCGGTTCCGGCGCGGTCGAGTGGTCGATTCGAAAAACGCACGCTGCCCTTCAATCCCTGGCGGGCCGTCCGCGTCCAGACCGACAATCGCGGTCGACGTCGCGGCAGGCCGCCGGCGCCCATTCCCCAGTATCCCGGGAATCTGCAGGGCGTGCCTTCCAACGCCTTTCTGGCCCAGGGTTGCTTCAATCGCACGGTGGCCATGCACGCGTATTTGAGGACCGGCGCGGCGCTGGTGTGTTTGGAATTTGAGGGTGTCGCGGCGCCGTTTGGCGTCCAGGATCGTACTTACGACAAGGATCACATCCAGTGGGCACGACTGGTTGTTTCTCCCAAAGACGGAAATGAGGAAGAACGCGATGATTGAAATCAAGAAACTGACAAAGTGTTTTGGGAGTCTCACGGCGGTCGATGACCTGGACCTGCGTATCGAGGCGGGTGATATCTTCGGGTTCATCGGGCCCAACGGCGCGGGCAAGACCACGACCATGCGGATCCTGGTTACGCTGATGGAGCCGACGAGCGGCGCCGCCTTCATCGATGGGCTGGACGTGACGAAGAAGGGCAAGGACGTCCGGCGTCGCGTGGGGTACATGCCCGACTTCATGGGAGTCTACGACGATCTGAAGGTGTTCGAGTACCTCGAGTTTTTCGCGGCCGCTTTCGGAATCGAGTATCGCAAACGCAAAGCCATCGTCGAAGGCGTACTGGAACTGACCGACCTAGTCTCCAAGCAGAGCGCGGCGGTCGATAGTCTGTCACGCGGTATGCAGCAGCGTCTGGGGCTGGCGCGCGTACTGATCCACGACCCGAAGGTTCTGATTCTGGATGAGCCGGCCAGTGGACTGGACCCCCGCGCGCGGATCGAGATTCGCGAATTGCTGCGCGAACTGAAGCGCATGGGCAAAACGATCATGATCTCCAGTCATATCCTCAGCGAGTTGGAGGAGATCTGCGATCGGGTGGGCATTATCGAGCATGGCAAGCTCGTTTTTGGCGGGACCATCGAGGAGATTCGGCCGCGTCTGGGCCTTCACAGCAAGGTTCGCGTCAAGGTGCTCGGTGGCGACGACAAGGCGATCGAGCTCCTGACGGCGCTGCCCCAGATCCAGGCGGTGGAAGCGGTGGGGGACTATCTGGCAGTGACACTCCGCGAAGGCGAGCAGACCGATGGCATCATCGCCCGCACGCTCGTCAATGGCGGGGTCGACCTGGTCTCCCTGCAGCCGGAACAGTTGAAACTCGATGACGCGTTCCTGCAACTGACCAAGGGTATCGTCCACTGAGCACACCTGTCGGTGTCCTTTGTGTTCGGCCGAAACGGAGGCCAACGCGCGCAGATCATGGCGATATCAGCGACCTTCAGTCTGTTCGAGCAACTGAGCCCACTACGCCTGGCCGGGCCGCTCCTCGACAAGGAACTCCGCGTCTCCAGTCGGCGACGCCGGACCTATGCCCTGCGGGTTGGGTATGTCGCGCTCATGTGTCTGTATGCCCTGGCGGCCTGGTGTGGGATTATGATGAGACCGAGTCCCACGACAGTGTTGTTCGGCGCCTCTCGATCGGCCAGGGTGGGACTGCAGGTTGCACAAAGCATCCTCTGGTTTCAGTTTCTTGCAGCCCAGTTGGTTGCGGGGGTGATGCTGAGTTCCTCGATGAATGACGAAATGCACCGAGGCGGTCTGGGCGTCCTGTTGACCACGCCAATCACCAGCGTTCAGATCGTACTGGGCAAGCTGCTGAGCCGCCTGTGGCAGATCCTTCTGCTGATGGCGCTGAGCCTGCCGGCCCTGGCGGTCGTCAGGGTCATGGGCGGGATCTCCTGGGCCCTGGTGGTGAGCAGTTGTGCCGTTACCTTGACGTCGGCGCTGTTCGTCGGCGCCTTATGTCTCTGGCTGTCCACCCACTGTCGCTATCCTTATCAGGTGATCTCTGCCGCGGCCATCACCTATCTGATTGTATTCATCGCCTTACCGGGGGGTGTCACGCTCGTGGCCTCTCTAGCGCGACTAAACCAGTGGGTGGCCGCCTCGATCACCCATCTGGTCAGCCCCCGCCAGGCTTTCATCGCTTGCTTGAATCAGACATGGCGAATGGGTCCGGCGGGGCCGAAGTTCTTCTTCTCCTGGCCCCTCCACTGTTTGCTCATGCTTGGCGCGACGTTGGGGCTGTTGGGTGTTTGCGCCCGGCGCATCCGACGAGCGGCGGGGCGCGTTCAGGGATCGGTTGGCACGCAAGCGCGATATCGTGGGCCCCTGCGCCGTTGTCCCATCGTCTGGAGAGAACGGGCCGCGTGCTCGGCACGCTTTGAATGGGGTGGTTTGCTGCTTGTCATCATGGCGGCGGTTCTGTGTTTGCTGACCGTCGTGGCCCGAGTCAAGCTTGGCCGTGGATATCAAGCCCTTTCGAGTGTGAGCGATATCGCCTGGGCGTTTTGGATGATTGCCCTTCTACGTCTGGCGGTCCTGGCCGCCGGCGCGATCGCGCGTGAAAAGGAGGGAAGAACGTGGCCTCTACTGTTGACGACGCCGCTGGATGACCGCCGGATCGTACGCAGTAAGCTTCGCGTCATTGTAGATCGCGGTGTTCCATGGGTGCTGGCGGCCTTCGCTGTCCAGGTGTGCTTCGTTCTCTGTGCCGGGCCTTGGAGTTGGGAGGGGGGCCGGGTAGTGGCATGCTGTGCTGTCCTTTACTGTGCTTCGGCGTTCTTCGTGGTGACGGCGGGACTCTACTTTGGCCTTCGTCTCAAGACCACCACCACCGCGATAGTCGCCACGCTAGGGGCCCATATGTTCCTACGCCATGTTGTGGGTGGACACTACAACCCCTTGGTCATCTGGTTGCGCTACAAAATCGTCATGGGCCTTCAAGCCAACTCGAATAGCCTGTTGGTTTTTGCCTGGGGTACGTTGGGGGGGTCGCGGTGTTGCAGGTGGGGCTCGGCTTGTTCCTGTTGCGTCGCACACGACGAACGCTGAGGTGTGGTGCCTAGATGAGTGAGCGAACGGATATCTCGGGCATTTCGATCGGGGCCATTCCATGGCTACTGCCTTTGTCACGCCTCACGGGGCCTCTGTTCGACAAGGAGCTGCGCGTTTCCAGCCGGCAGCGGCGGTTCTACGCGTTGCGGTTTGCCTATGTGGCTCTGCTGGCCATCGTCGTATCATTTCTATGGCTCTCGGTCGTGCGGTCCAGTAAGACCACTTCGGCGGTGGTCTGGATCTCGCGGATGCCCGAGGCGGGCAAGCAGATCGTCATGACCGTCCTCTGGTTCCAGTTCATTGCGGGCCAACTCCTCGCGGCCGTCTTGCTCAGTGGGGCGATCGGTGGCGAGATTCGCCAGAGGAGCCTCGACGTGCTGCTGACGACGCCGCTCAGTCGTTTCCAGATCGTCGTCGGCAAGCTGCTGAGCAAGCTCCTGCAACTCGTTCTGCTGTTGGCGATCAGCCTGCCCTTGTTGGCGATCGTCCGTGTCTTTGGGGGTGTGCCCTGGGACTTCGTCATCTCGGGGCTGTGCATCACCTTGACGGCGGCGGTCTTCGTCGGCTCGCTGAGCCTTTTCTTCTCGATCACCAATCGCCAAACGCATCAGGTGATCATGGGCGTTCTCGGCTGGTGTCTGATCCTGTGGGTCGGTCTGGCGTGTGTGTTGGCCGCCTTGGTCTACGCGAACCATATCACGGCGGCACAGTCCAAGGTGTTCTCAGAGCTGATCAGCCCGCCCGTGGTGATGATGCAGCAGACCCGTGCGATGCTGGCAGGTCAGGCCGGTTCATCGTGGCGTTGGCATTGTCTGATTATGCTGGCCATGGCGGTCGTTATGGTGACGCTGTCTATCTGGCGACTGCGCCGCGCCCGGCTGGACGCGATTGGCGCGAGCGATCATCAGTCTCCACAGGACCGGCGCCGCTGGCCCTGGCGCGGGACGATTCGTCGGGTCAAGGGCGCGCCGATTGTCTGGAAGGAGCTGCGCCGACCCTATCTGCCGCGCAACCGGCGACAGTTTTGGAGTCTGATCTTCTCGGGTATCGCCATCGGTGTCATCGTTACCAGTCTCATTGTACTTGTCGTCGCCGGCTATATGCCCCTGGCGCCGGCGGCCGGTGGAGCGGCCTATCTTCTCTGGCTCCTGTTCGTGATCAGTGCGACATCCGCCTCGGCCGCGGCGATCACCCGAGAGAAGGAGGCCCGCACCTGGCCCATCCTGTTGACCACTCCTCTGGACAATGGCGAAATCGTGCGCGGCAAAGCGATCGGGGCGCTGCGTTGGAATCTGCCCTTACTGGCGCCCTTGCCCATTCTCGGACTGGTGATTCTGTTGTACGCCTTCAATGAATTGAGCGGGGCGGGGGAGGCGATCTTCTTTCTCGTTGGCTGGGTCTTCCGTGTCCTGGGTGGTCTGGTCTTTCTGATTGGGATGGCGCTGTATATGGGGACGCGCGTGAAAACGACAACCGTCGCGGTGGTCACTACGTTTGGGATCTATCTGGTTTCTCGGATGGTCCTGTCTATCGCGGCGATGACGGCGGTCGGCGTTAGCGGCGCGCCCATGGTCATGATGTTGATCGCCGGGCTGTTCCAGGGTTTCGTGTATGTGCTGGTGGGGCTGGGGGCGTTGAGCGCGGCGATCGGCCGCGTGCGCCGGGACGTGTTTGCATAGGATTGGACATGATGAGCATTCTGAGGGCCAGATGGCCCCTGAGTTTCGTGAGTTGGAATCGCCTGACCGGGCCTTTGTTCGACAAAGACCTGCGGGTGGCCGGGCGACGTCGGCGCAGCTACGCCCTGCGGTGCGCCTATGTCGTCGTGCTCATGACATTCATTGCCAGTGTGTGGATCAGTGCGGTGCAACTGCCCCGTCAGATGGCCCTGCAGCGGGCGCAGATGGAACTGGCGGCCAAGACGATCACACGGGGGATCGTCTGGTTTCAGTTCATCGCGGCCCAGGTCGTCGTGGTGATGACGATGAGCACGGCCATCAGCGACGAGGTCTACGGCCGGACGTTGGGCGTGCTCATGACGACTCCGCTGAGCAGCTTTCAACTTGTGATGGGCAAGCTTTTTAGCCGCTTGTTTCAGATCCTGCTGCTGGTTGCCACCAGCCTGCCTCTGCTGGCGATCGTCCGTGTCCTGGGCGGCATCCCCTGGGACTATCTGCTCCTGAGTCTGACGATCACGCTGGTGACGGTGATTTTCGTCGGCTCGATGAGTCTGTTCTTCTCGACCCTGTGTCGGCGCGTCTACGTCGCTGCGATTCTCAGCGCCTTGACCGTCGCCTTCTGGTTTGGGGTGCTTCCCTTTCTCGCAAACATGATGCTGAGTGATCCTTTCTCCGACCGACAGTTCACTCGGCTGTTCTCCCATGTGAATCCCTACATTCTGCTCCAGCGGTGTACGGAGAACATGATCTCACCGCGTCGGGGCGCCATTATCGGCAGCATCTCGGGACTAATCTGCTGTTGCACTTTCCTCCTGTTCGGTGCAGCCGCATTTCTCTTCTCGGCGACGCGCCTGGTGCGTCTCGTGGCCTTGCGCCGGGTGATGGGACAGCCCACGTTCCTGGACCTGTTGCGTCCGAGTCGTTTGGCCTGGTCGGCCGAAACACGGGCCCGGAGGCGGACCCGAGGCATTCGGCGTGTCGTTGGCCCGGCCATGGTCTGGAAGGAACTGACTTGCACGCTGTCGCGTCGTCAGAAACTGGCGGCCAACCTGACGATTGGCGTTGAGGTTCTGCTGGTGGGCATCGCCTATGCGTTCCCGATTATCATGCCGGCGCTCGGTTATGAGGTCACCCACCTGGTCTTCCTTTGGACGTTTCTGTCGCTGGGCGTCTTGTTTACTACTTCGGTTTCTGCGACCGTCATCTGTTCCGAGAGAGAATCGCGGACCTGGCCCTTGCTGTTGGTGACGCCGTTGCGAAATCGGGACATTCTCCTGGGTAAGTGCGCCGGCGTCCTGCGTCGTTGTGGGCCCATTTGGCTACCCCTGCTCGCCTATGTGGTCGCTTTCTCCTATGCCGATTGCTTTCATGGCTGGGCCGTGATTCAGGTGATTCTGGTCGTAGTCTCGGCCTTCGTGTTCCTGACGGCGACGGGGTTCTATTTCGGCATGCGCTTCGAGCGGACGAGTGAGGCGGTCACCGCCAACCTCCTCCTGGCGGGCGCGGTATGGTGCGTTCTGCCCCTGGTCGGTCACTGGGCGATGGTGGCTCGTGGCTCCTGGGACGATGGCCGCTTTTTCGTCGGGGTCCCGTTTGCCCAGATGCTTTTTCTGGTGCAGACGACGCTCGAGGGCGGAGACGGTCGTATCTACTGGTTTGGCTATCCGATGAACGTTGAGAGGGTCACCGTCTCAATGCTGGTCTCAACGTTGGCCCACGTGCTGGTCGCGTTCCTGTTCCTGGGGGCATCGCTACGTGCCTTCAGACGTCGTGTTACCTGATCTTGTAAGGATGTTCTATGGTCATCGGTGTGAAGAAAATGCTTGGTGTGCTCGTGCGGCCCGGATGGCTGACCGGACCCATCTTCGAGAAGGAGTTGCGCGTTTCCTCGCGACGACGGCGTAACTATTGGCTCAGGTCGATCTATGTTTTTCTGCTGGCCGCCTTCGTCGCGATTGTTTGGCTTAGCGTGGTGGAGTATCGGGGCGATATGGCCTTCGCGCAGTCCCGCATGGCGGTGGCCGGCAAGCAGATCATCATGACCGTCGTCCTGTTCCAGTTCTTCGCCACCCAGATCCTGGCCGTCATCATGCTCAGCACCGCCATCAGCGATGAAGCGTATCACCGCACGCTCGGTCTGCTCATGACCACGCCGATCAACAGCCTCCAGATTGTCATGGGCAAGGTTCTGAGCAAGCTGCTCCAATTGCTCCTGTTGCTGGGCATCACGCTGCCGATCCTCGGGATCGTGCGGGTTCTGGGCGGCGTCTCCTGGGGCTATCTGCTCTCGAGTTTCTGCATCACCTTGACGGCGGTCATCTTCGCGGGATCGTTGAGTCTATTCATCTCCATCGAGAACCGGCGGGCCTACGCGGTGATTGTCCGAACGATATTCGCGCTCGGCTGTATCTACTTGGTGCTCCCGCTGATTACGGCTGCGTTGTTGAGAGTGGGTCTGGTTCCCGGGATGGGCAACACCGGTTCGCCATTGGCCCTCGGCATTCTGACGGTCTGGATGCATGTCAATCCATGCTTCGCCATCGGGCATGCGACGCGATCGATGTTGGCGCCGGGAGGATGGACGTTTTTCTCCTGGCCGGTTCATTGCCTGGTCATGCTGGGCCTTTCGGCTCTGGTCCTGGCCTGGTCGGTCAAGGTGGTGCGCCGACTCGCGCTGTGTCAGGCGACGGGGCAACTGGAACTCTCGGCAAAGAGCCGGAAAATGACCAGAAAGCACCGGCGCCGGACCGCGTCTGTCAACGGCCCGGTCAAGCGGGTCATCGGCCCGGCGGTGGTGTGGAAGGAATTGCGGGCGCCGTTTATACAGGGACTCGACAACCGAAACAGTTACATTGGTCTGGCCGTGACCATTCTGGCGCTTCTGGGGACCTATTGGGTGGTGGCGCGGGATGGTTCCCTGGACGAGAATTTCGTGCATGCCTCGTATGGGTTCCTCTTCGTTACCATGGGAGGAATATTCAACATTGTCTTCTCCGCGACCCGGATCACCACGGAGAAGGAGTCACAAACCTGGCCATTACTTCTGACGACGCCGCTGAGTGACAGGGATATTCTGCTGGGTAAAGCGGTCAGTGCGTTTCGGCGGTGTCTGCCGATCTGGGGTTTGCTGGCCGGGCATCTGGTCGTCTTCACGCTCGTGGGCTATATTCATCCCATTGCCATCCTTCACATGCTGCTCGTCGTTACCTGGCTGAGTTGTTTCATTACCGGGGCCGGGCTCTATTTTGGCACGCGTTTTGCCCGGACGACCTCGTCGGTGGTCGCTCTGTTTGCCCTGGTGCTCGGTCTCTGGGCGGTGGCTCCCATCGTGGCCGGCATATTGACCTTAATGAATGACAGAATCGGCTTGTTCGTGGATTCCATGTGGTTTCATCCGACGGTCCAGACGGAATTGATCATGGCCGGGGCCTCAGGCGTGCGAAATGCCGATATGCCCGTGGCGGCCCTGCGATACGGGGGAGAACGCGGCATGTTTGGGATCAACCACGATCCGATCGGGGCCGGCCGGATGACCGTTGCTTTGTTGGGTACGGCCTCGGTCTATGTCCTGGTCGGGCTCGCTTTCTTCTGGCGGGCGCGATGCCGCCTGCGCCGCAGCATATTCTGAGATGACGTATCCTTGCGAGAGCGATTGTCACGCCCTATACTCGCAGAATGTGACAGCGGGCCCTGCGATCGGCGCTGGGCCTTGGGGAACCGTGAATGACGACAATTGTCTTTAACTGGTTTATTCGGATTGCGAGCCTCTCGTGGTTGACGGGCCCGATCTTCGACAAGGAACTGCGAGTTTCGAGCCGTCGCCGGCGCAACTACGTGTTGCGATTCCTCTATGTGACTTTTTTTGCCACGCTCGCGACGCTCGTGTGGATCGAAGCGGTGCCGCGCGGTTCGACGTCGGTCTTTCAGGTCTCGCGCATGAGCCGAGCCGGACAGACCATCGTCATGTTCATTGTCTGGTTCCAATTCATCGCTTCACAGGTGATCGCCATCGTGATGCTGAGCACGGCCATCAGCGACGAGATCTACAACAAGACGCTCGGTCTGCTCATGACCACGCCGATCGGCAGCCTCCAGATTGTCCTGGGCAAGTTACTCAGTAAGCTGCTCCAATTGGTTCTGCTGCTGGCCATTACATTGCCCCTCCTGGCCATCGTACGTGTCTTTGGCGGTGTGCCCTGGAGCTTCCTTCTCTGCGGCCTCGGAGTGACGCTGACGACGGCGATCTTCCTAGGGTCCTTGAGCCTGTTCTACTCGATCTTCACCCGTCGGGCCCATACGGTGATCATCGGGACGTTCGTGAGCGCCGGCGCCCTGTTCATCCTGGTGCCTCTGCTGGGGATGCTTATGTTCCACCGGAGCACCGCCGACTTGAACATCATTTATGCCGTCTCCTATGTCAATCCCTATCTTGTCTTGTCGGGGGCGACCGAGGGGATGATGTCGGCCGGAGGGGCGCGATTTGCAAACTGGCTCGCGCACTGTGGGATCGCGCTGGCCGGCTCGGCTCTCCTGTTGCTGCTGGCGACAATCTTCGTCCGGAAGGTGGCGCTGCGGCAGGCGACCGGTCAGGACGTGGTCCTCATCGGCAAGAAGAAGGGCAAGTCGCGCCGAGCCCGTTCGACGGCCGAGCGACTGCGCCGGGTCGTGGGTCCTCCGGTCTTCTGGAAGGAACGCCGAACGCCCTGGTTGGGCCGCCTCGGAGTCGTCCGACGGATCATGGGTTTCCTGATTGTCGGGCTGATCGTCTTCACTTATATCCTCTGCGTTCGAGAGGGCATCCTCGGCGACGAGGAAGTCCAGGTGACTTACGTCATTGTCTTCGTTAGCCTGGGCGTCTTGTTTACGATGGTCCAGCCGGCGACGGGCATTACTTCCGAGAAGGAATCGCGGGCCTGGCCGATTCTGTTGACTACGACCGTCAGCAATTGGGAGATCCTCTGGGGCAAATTCTTTGGTGCCGTGCGCCGCTGCTCGGTCGCCTGGGTGCCACTGTTTGCCCATGTCCTCCTGTTTACGCTGTTCGGCATGATTCATCCGCTTGGCATCCTGCAGTTGGCGATTCTGGTCGCTTGGATCACGTTCTTCCTGTGTGGGACGGGACTGTACTTCAGTACGCGGTTCAAGCGGACGACCACTGCGGTGGTCTCCAACGTTGCTCTGGCCGCCAGCCTGTGGGCTATTATCCCCTTGCTCCTCGCGATGATCATCGGAATCTCTCGCTCGGACGCTGATTTCCTGGAATTGTACATGGATACGAATCCGTTCGTTCACGCCGTGGTCATCATGGCGGCCACCGTGGGCCGGGGCGGCCTCGACCGCTACGATTGGATTCAAGGAGGTATTCGTGACGTGGACTCGGCTATGGCCTGGATCATGTTCGTTTTCATTGCGTATGTCGGGGTTGGCACGGCGTTTTTGGCGCGAGCCTGGTCAAGGCTGCGTCGCAACCCTCTTTGATGATTTCCTTGAGGTTCGTACGATGGCATCTGTCTCCTTTCAGAATGTGACGAAGGTTTTCGATCGCCATGTGGTCGCCTTGTCGGATCTGACGCTGGAGATTCCCGCCGGACAGTTCACGGTTCTCGTCGGTCCCAGCGGAAGTGGAAAGACCACCGCTCTGAGACTGCTGGCGGGCCTGGAGAGGCCGACGGAAGGGGAGATTCGCATTGCCGATCGGGCGATGGAGGACGTGACGCCCCAGCAGCGTGATGTTGCGATGGTCTTTCAGGACGGGGCGCTGTATCCGCATATGGATGTGTACGGGAATATGGCCTTCGCTCTACGGATGCAGAAGCGGCCTGCCGACGAGATTCGCCTGCGTGTGACTGCTGCGGCCCAGATGCTCGGCATCGCAGACCTGTTGCGTCGCAAGCCAACGGCCTTGTCAGGTGGGCAGCGACAGCGCGTCGCGCTGGGCCGGGCCGTCGTGCGCGAACCGGCGGTCTTCCTCTTCGATGAGCCCCTGAGCAGTCTGGACGCCCAGCTCCACCTGACTCTGAGGTCGGAACTGAAGGCCCTCCACCAACGATTGGGCGCGACCGTTCTGTACGTAACGCACGATCAGGCCGAGGCGATGGCGCTGGCCCAGACGATTTGTGTTCTGCGCCAAGGGCGGCTGCAGCAGACGGGATCTCCAGAGACGATCTACGATCGTCCGGCCAATCGATTCGTCGCCGGTTTCTTTGGAACGCCTCCGATGAATTTCCTGACCGCCCAGGTTCGGTCCCGGGATGGCTCGGTCTGCCTGGCGGTAGGGGACCAATCCCTTGAAGCGCCGGAATACCTTGAGAGACAGGCCGCCAGCGATGCAGGTCAGTCGGTGGTGGTTGGCATTCGACCTCATGACCTTTCTCTGGAGCCGATAGCGGGTCGGATGAGCAATGCCTTGTCGGGGCGTGTCACGCAAATCGAACCGCTCGGTTCCCGCTCCGATCTTTACGTGGAATTGCCCTCGGGCGATACGTGCATCACTGTCGCCCCTCCGCATCCTGAGGTTTCTGTTGGCGATGAGGTCCGCCTTCACGTCGATCCCGGCAGGCTCCACCTCTTCGAGTGCGACGAAGCGGGCCATAGGATCAAACGTCCCGCCACCGACCCGTAGGGGACGGTATCGATCTAGGCGATGGGCAGAAAGTTGAGCATCTCAAAGTCCCCGGGGTGGTCCAGCGCGGCTTGCTTGTAGCCCGGGATGACGGTCTCCAATGTGGTCTCATCGGCTCCGAAGTGACGCGTGAAGATCTCGGCAAAGACAGCGCGGAAGTCCGTGCGGCGGTCCACATACCGGTCGCGGGCGCTGAAGAGGTCGCCTTCTGCCCACGAGGCCGCGTCGCAATTGTAGACACCGCCTTGGACGCGTCCTCCCGCGATGAACATCGCTCCGGCGTGTCCGTGGTCCGTCCCTCGACTGCCGTTCTCTTTTGATGTCCGTCCGAACTCGCTCATTGTGACGATGATGAGCCTGTCCCATTGCTCCTGGAGGTCATGGTAAAGGGCCTGGAATCCCTGGGCGACCTGGGCCAGCAGATTCCCGTGTCGGCCGTTGGCCTGCCCCTCGTTGGTGTGTGTGTCCCAGCCCCCGATGTTCAAGCCCAGCACACGGACGGGCGTTCTCTTCAGGAGCATCGCGATCTGGCTGAGCTTGTTTCCAAAACTGCCATCGGGATAGACCGCCCCGTTCGATGGTACGTATGGGCCTTGGGCGACCGCTTCCTGGACGATACTGATCGCGTCGGCCAGTGCCAGTCCGGTGCCATAGACGAGGGATCGATGGGGTTTTCCCGGGAAGTCATGTGGGCCGCCATAGGCGCCGAGCAAACCCGCGCCGTCCGGACCGCTTTCGGTGGCGGGCAACTGTCCGATGAGTTTACGCACCTTGGTGGGATTGCCCGAGAACGTGAAGGTCTCCGGATTGTTGATCGTGGGGATGGGCAACGGGCCCTTCAGGGCTGTCATCTGAGAGCCTGAGAGTGCCGCGGCGGCCAAACGGTTCTGCGCCGGGTCCATGGTCGTGACAACTTGTCGGTAAAGCATGCCCTCCTTGAATGCCTTGTCACGTGGTCGTCCGGTCTCCCAGTACTGCTGGCTGTCGAAGTGAGATTGGGATTGTTCGGCGTACCCGACGCGGTGGACGATTGCCAGATTGCCCGGCCCGGCCTGGCCGGTCAGATCCGAATGGTTGTAGAGGTCCATCATCGGGGCCATCCGGGGGTGCAGGCCCGCGAACTCGTTGCCCAGATCCAGGGCATTGGCCCGGGGGATGAACAGGGTCGGGCGGTTGGCCGTGTTGTATTCCGGGTCACCGTAAGGGATGACGGTATTGACGGCGTCGTTGCCGCCGCGCTGGAAGATGAAGACCAGCTTGTTGTCGTCGGCCGAGCCGGCCAGGACGCGGTTTATCCAGGCGTCTCCGCCAAAGAGGTTCAGGCCGAACCCGAGGGCCGTCATGCTACCGGCTTTGAGAAAGTCACGCCGTCTCAAGACCATGGTCGATTCCTTACGTGTCTTCAGGTTATGTCACTTTGTTACTGGAAATGCCATTGGGGCAGGCTGAGCATCAGTCCGACGAGTTCCTGGACGCGACGCTGAAAGGCGGCGCTGTCGGCCCGATCCAGCGGCTCGGCGGCGCCATCCTCATTCGTCATGAGATACTCAAGCAAGAGATTCCGATTCGCCTCCGACAGTGTCTTCTGATACAGGATCTCGTCGAAGAAATCGATGATGTCGTCGGGCGTCTTCAACTCGCGCGCGTCGAGGTAACCCAGGCTGTCCCATGCAAATTCGGTGTTGCGGTTCTCTGCCAGTTCGCCGACAAACTCGATCCGCTCCAGCATGGAGGCGGTGTCGATCCAGTCAGTTCCGAGTTCCGAATAGCCATCGGGCTCATCGCGCTGGAAAAGGTCCATCCCCATCGCGTCGGTGCGTTGGGGGAGCCCCTCTCCTGCGGCCTGGGCGTCCAGGGCACGCAGGCTACTGTTGATGTACTCGATGGGGGTCTTGGCCTTGTTGCGGTACGCGCTCTCGGACCAGAACAGACCGGACTGATTGACCGGGTCGAGAAGGGTCTGCATGACGGTCGCGATGTCCCCCGCTGGCTCGGTGGCGTTCCAGGCGGCGATGGCGTCGTCCAGCAAGTCACGCAGTTCGGTTGGTGCGGTGCCATTCTTGTAGGTGGCCAGCGTGATCTCGTCCGAGACGAACCTCTGGATCAGCTTGATGCAGATGAACTCGGCTGTTGAGGGATGGTCTGCCAGCGACTGGATGACTTCGAGCGCATCGAGGAGTCCGTCCCGCCCCTCGCGACCGGCCGGGATCACGATCTCCTGAGGCGTTCCGGAGAAGAGCACTTTCTCCTTGGTGTCGTGCTCGTCGGCGCGGAAGTTGAAGGTCCAGACGGCGCTGTGGTCGCCGTTCTCGACACTGCCCGGCAGAATGGTCCGGTTGATCAGCTTGGGCAACAAAGACAGATCGGAACTGCCGCGGCTGCTGTTGTGCACTTGGATCGCCAGCACGTTTGGGCCGGGCTGCAGAAGGGCGGTGAATTGTGTCAGGTTGAACAGTTCGGCGCCCTCGTTGGCTTCGTGGCTATCGTCGGCGTCCTGATCGTGAGCGGGCGGGCTGCCCGTTCCTTCCATGCTGGCGCTGCGGGCGACCTCGGCCCCGTTGAGGTAGGCAACGAAGCCATCGTCGTAGGCGACCTCCAGGATGAGGTTCTCGAAATCGGCCGGGTCGTTGACGTTAAAGGCTCGGCGCAGGTAGACCGAGAGGTAGCTGTTGCGCATATCGTTCAGGACGGTGGTGTCGTCTCCATCGCCATAGCCGATGCCCGTGGCGCCGTCGAGCCAGTCGCCATCGTCGAAGTCGACCGTTGTCCAGGCGATTGTCGCTTGCCCACCGGTCCCCGGCGCCGGTTCCTCGGCTCCCTTGAAATACTTCCACCCCGCACCCAGATCGAGGAAAGTCGTGTCTTCGGACAGGACCCCACATTGCAGAGGCGGTTCGAGAGCCGAGTTGGGGAAACTCGGGGCGTTGGCGGCGGGAACCTTGCAGACGTTCCAGCCCGTGAAGCATCGGGCGAGTTGCTCGATGTCGGTCTGCGTGTAGCGGTTGTCGACGCCCAGTGTATGCAACTCCAGAATCTCGCGGGCGTAGTTCTCATTGGGTTTGCCGCTGACGTTCAGGACGTTGTCCAGGTAGACCAGCATGGTCGGACTCGTCGCGCTGTAGAGCAGCAGATCGGTGAAGTTGCCCAACGCGTTGTCATAGAAGAACTGGTATTCCTGGTACTCCAATTGGGCGGCTTCAGCGCGGGCTTGGTCGCGGGTCATTGCGTCGGTGGCGTCGGAGTTCTGAAGATCGTCGAGGTAGTCGACGAGCTTGTCGTAGTCGGTCGTGAGGTGATTCTCCCAGAACTCGGCCAAAACGGCCTGGAGTTGGCGGCGGGAGTAGACCCCGCGAATGTGGACGAGTTGCTGTAACTCGCTGATCCCTCGCATGACACGGCGAGCGGGTCCGGGGAGGATTCTTCGACTCAGCAGTTCCGGGATCATGCTCAGATCGCTACTGGTCAGGCTCCTGTTGTGGACCTGGATGGCCAGGACGTTCCGGCCGGTCTTGAGCAGGTCTGTGTGCTCACTGATGTCGAAGTCCCGGGCCGTCCCCGCCTCGTGACTGGCGGTGGCGGTCGCGTCGTGCGCCGCATCGCTGGCCGGTAGATTGGCCCGGGCGATTTCGGTTTCGTTCAGGTACGCCTTGAACCCATCGTCGTAGTCGACGCGAAGGATCAGGTCGGCTACCGTGGCCAAGGAGGCGTCCGTCAACTGAAACGTGTGCCGCAGGTAGACGGAGGTGTATCCCGGTCGGTCCTCGTCGTCGGCGACGCGACGCATGTCCTCCAGTACGGTCTCGTCGTCCCCGTCGCCATAGCCGATCCCGGTCGGCCCCTGCAGCCAGGCCGCATCATCGAAGGCGGTTTCCCTCCACGCCTGATCCGGTTCGTCGGTCCCCTTGCGGTACCGCCAGAACGCGCCGGTGGCGACGATCTTCGTCTCTTCCGTCGGGATCAGCCACTCGAAGAGGGCGTCCTCTCTCTCCAGCAGGCGGACGTTGTCGGATTCATCGATGGTCTCGGGATTGAGCTGTTCGGCGATGTAGGCCTCGATCCCGATCGCCTGGATATAGGCCAGGTCGGCAGGCGAGGGCCCGTAGGCAATGCGATTGAGTACGTGCCCGGCTTGGGCGAGATCGCTGGCTCGTGCAGCGACGGGAGGCGTGCCGAGCGCCAAGGTGGTCAATAGAAGGGCAGCCAAAAGAAAACGGTGGGGAAACGCCCGGAAAACCATGGTGTCTGACCTCCAGTGAAATTACCCACATTATCGTACAGCATCGCCCGAGTCAGGGGCCGAGCCGACGAAAAACATCAGCAGGCTATTGCCCTCCTCGAGTAGGGCCATTCCGCATCCAGGCGCAGGGCCGGCCGCGGCAGTCGCACACAAATTATAGGCCTACCGAAGGCGTCGGTTCGCTAATTTCGGTAGAATTGCGGGGGAAAGGCGTGAATTCATCGATCCCGCGTGGCGCATGAAAAAAGCGGCTGATGAGACTTGAACTCACAACATCGACCTTGGGAAGGTCGCGCTCTACCATTGAGCTACAGCCGCCAATACCAAGCGGATTCTACCCGTTCGCTTGAGGTCGTGTCAACCAAAAATCCGGGCCATCCGCCTCTCATCGGCAGGGGGACGCTATCGGCGTTTCTCAAAGCGGTGCCTTCCGGCGCCGACGTGGTCGAGCACCACGGAATTCCCGTCGAGGACTCCCTGCACCGCGCGACCATCCATCACGACTTCGGGGTCGTCGCTGCCCAGGCGGGGCAGATAGACAACCGCTTCGATATTGGCTGGGAGGGTCACGTTTAGGGTGAAGGACTTGCCCGGTGTGGACGCGAAATCCACAAGGATCGCACCGCGCACCGTTGGCACCTCGGCGCTACCACTGGCCAGCGACCCGACCTGGGGCTTGATCCGGGCCTTGGCGAAGCCGGGCTCAATGGGCTGAACACCGACGAGGCAGCGCGGGATGATATTGGCCGGGGCGGCACCCCAGGCGTGGTTCCAGTCCTGGTTGGGCTTGTACTTGTTGTCCCAGGCCTCCAGGGTGATGGTGGTGCCCACATTATAGATCATATGCGGCCAACTTCGGTCGCTGGAGCAGTCGGTCATGAGTTTCAGGGCGTAGTCGCCCTCGCCCCCTTCGTAGAGGGCTTCGAGCATGTACTGAGATCCGTACACACTGCAGACCATCCCGCGACTCTTGATGAAGCGAGCCACGGACGGGACGTATTGATCCGGTACGAGGCCCATGGCCAGCGGAACCATGTTGGCGTGCAGGGCGCTGTGGGTGCTTCCTTCCCCGTCGACGTAGATGCCCTTATCCTTGTCGAGCAGTTTGCTGTTGAACGATCGCTTGACGCGGGCGGCGGCTTGGGCGAACCGCTCGGCGTCGTCGCTCTTCTCGAGCGCCTCAGCTATGCGGCTCATGGCAACGAGGGCACGATAGTGGACGGCATTGACGACGGTATTGATCGGTTTGAATTCGAAATCGTCGGTCTCGCCATAGCCTCCCTTGAGGCCCAGGATATTGCCATGCGGCCAGTCCACGATGTCGCGGAGCTTTCCCTTGAAGTGGATCGATTGGAGCACCTCGTCGGTCACGAGCCCGGTTTGCGTGCTGATCAGGCCATCCTCACGGGCCAGGGCGAGCAGGGTCTTGGCGCGGAGGTCGTCGTAGTAGTGCTCGATCGATTCGGTGTCACCCGTGTAGAGGTAGTCGGCCCAGGCCATCAGCACCGAATGCAGAATCCATTCGGTTGGCCAGGTCGGATTCATCATGAGGTACTCGTGGCTGTGACGCGCCATGGTGAACTCGCGGTCCACGCCATAGTGGCAGAGTTGGTTGATGTAGGCGTCGGCTTCGTAGGGGATGCGCTCGCGGTCGCCGTCGACGTAGACGCCGCAGAAGCTCGTCGCCTTGATACTGTACTTGCACAGGTCCCAGACGTCGTTGAGGACTTTGCTGGAGGAGACGAAGCGCGAGGCGGTTTCGTCGAAGGGATAATGCACGGCGATCTGGCGGATCTTCGAGGCATCCAGTGCCGATGGGCAGTTGACGATCTCGCAGTAGCGGAAGGGCATCACCTCGCCCACGTCAACGGGCATCTTGATGGCCCGCGAGCCCGTGTTGCGCTTGTCTCGCGGGATGACCACTCGGTACGTGTGCGTGCCCTCGTCGAGTCTCAGCTTCATCGCGCGGTAACGCCTTGCGCCGCCCGGTTGATGATCGATGCTGTCTCGTCCGGCGGGAACTTCGCCCAGATGGATCTCGATTTCATGTCCGGCGGTCGGGCTGGCCAGCGTCAGTTCCACCGTGCCAAACGCGGCCCAGCCGAAATCGACGAAATAATGCCCCTCCGTTTTCTGCACGAAGCGGATAGGATCGACGCGCGTGGTGGCCAGCGGATAACGCGTGGTGGCATAGTCCTCGCGGAGCATCCCGGTGTGGAAGGGCTGGGGCTGAGAGTAGCAACCAGGCCAGCCGTCCTTGTTCCAGGTCCTCACTTTCCAGTAGTAGTTTGTGTTGGATTCGAGCGGCTTGCCTGCATACTCCACGGCGACCGATTGGGACGATTCGACTCGTCCACTGTTCCAGAGATCGCCTTCGTCCCGAGCGATACGTTTCTTGCTGGAGGCGACGAGGATCTGATAGGCTCTCTGGCGGTCGTTCTGGGAGGGGAAATCGACCACCCAGGTGAATTCGGGTTGGCCGTCCGTGATCTGAGCCAATTCCGGTCGAGCCAGGAGTTCGCACATCAAATCGGTCGGTGCGAACGTGGCCCGGGTGGAAGCCTTGGAGGAATGGGGATTCTGGGTAATTGCCAATAGGGCGGTCAGGGTCAGTATTCCTGTGAGACGCATGCGATGATTCCGGCGATTAGGGCTCATAGCGACCTTCCATTCAGTAATGTTGGATCAGGATGTTCGAAGCACTGTAGCAGAGCGACGTCAAATGACGATAATACCTCTGAAAATGGAATACGGCAACGAAGGACAAACAGAAACCACGATGCCCCAGGGGGGTGATTCAGGCGAGAAATCGCGGAGATGAGTTGCCTGTCTTGTCCAGTTCCCTTATTATCACCGCTTTCCTGGGGCCAGAGATCACAGGAGACGGGTGGTCTGAAACGGGACCTCGGCGGGACGCCCACGATGACGGGGCCGGACGGGGTGATTGTGAAGAATTCGCCGCAGACAGCGGCCTAGTGAGGTTTGAATGGACAAATACGTTTGCATACACGGTCATTTCTATCAGCCGCCGCGCGAGAATGCCTGGCTTGAGGATGTCGAATTGCAGGATTCGGCCTATCCCTATCATGATTGGAATGCCCGCATCACCGAGGAATGCTACCGGCAGAACGCCGCTTCCCGCATCCTGGGGCCCGACCGGAAGATCGTCGATATCGTCGCCAATTACGAGCGCATCAGCTTCAATTTTGGCCCGACCCTGCTGTCCTGGCTGGAATCACACGCACCGGATGTCTATGAGAGAATCCTGGAGGCCGACAAGAAGAGTCGCGAGCGATTCTCAGGGCATGGCTGTGCGTTGGCTCAGGTCTACAACCACATGATCCTTCCCCTCTCGAACACGCGGGACAAGCACACGCAGGTTCTCTGGGGGGTGCAGGATTTCAAGCAACGTTTCCAGCGGGCGCCCGAGGGCATGTGGCTGCCCGAGACCGCCGTGGATCTGGCTTCCCTGGAGGTTCTGGCCGAGCACGGGATCAAGTTCACTATCCTGGCGCCGCGACAGGCCAAGCGGGTCCGCAAGATCGGGCGTCGCTGGAAGGATGTCAACGACAGCAACCTGGACACGAGTGTTCCTTATCTCTGCAAACTCCCTTCGGGCAAGCAGATTGCCCTGTTCTTCTATAGCGGTCCGGCTTCGCACGATATCGCCTATGGGGGGCTCCTCCACAGCGGTGAGAACTTTGCCGCGCGACTGATGGACGCGTTTCCCAAGGACGGCGCCGGCCCTCGACTGGTTCACGTGGCGACCGACGGGGAATCGTTCGGGCACCACCATCGACACGGGGACATGGCGCTGGCCTACTGTCTGCACCATATCGAGAGCAGCCACGAGGCCAAGATCACGATCTACGCCGAGTACCTGGAGAAGTTCCCGCCGGAGCACGAGGTGGAGATCTGGGAGGGCAGTTCCTGGAGCTGTGCTCATGGTGTGGAACGCTGGAAGAGCAATTGCGGTTGCGCCGGCGACCAGGCCAAATCGGGCCAGCAGCAGTGGCGGGCCCCTTTGCGTGAAGCCATGGACTGGGTCAGAGACAAAGAGGTCGGCGTCTACGAAGAACGCATGTCAAAGTATCACGCCGATCCCTGGCGGTTGCGAAACGAGTACATCCATGTCATCAATGACCGGTCCCCGGAGAACGTCGAAGCGTTCATCACCAAGGCGACCGGGAGGGTGCTCGACCCCGACGACAAGATCACGTTTCTCAAGCTGCTGGAAATGCAGCGTCATGCGATGCTCATGTACACCAGTTGCGGCTGGTTCTTCGACAATATCGCCGGCATCGAGACGATTCAGGTGATGCAGTATGCGGCCCGGGCCATGCAATTGTGCCAGGAGGTCCAGGATTGGGATTTGGTTTCGGAATTCAAGCACAAGCTCGAGAGCGCCCCGGCCAATACGCGCCCCTTCGCCAACGGACGGGACGTGTATGATGCTTTTGTGGAGCCGACGCGTATCGACTTGAATCGGGTGGGCGCTCACGTGGCGCTCAGCTCGACCTTCGAGGAGTCGGGCGAGGATGTTATGGACGTGTACTGCTACTCGGCGACGATGGAGGATTTCGATCGCAGTGAGGCGGGTATGCAGGTGCTGACGACGGGCCGCGTGACCATTCAGTCAAACGTCACTTTTGAAGCCCATGCCGCCGATCTCGTGGTCTTCTATCTGGGCGATCACAACCTCTTTGCCACCGTTCGGGCTCGGATGGGCGATGAGGAGTTCCGGCAGGTCCGGGGGGATCTCCGCAAGGCCTTTCGTCGCAGTGACAGCAATGAAGTGATGCGCTTGATGAATACCGCCTTTGGCGGCAGCAACTACTCGCTGAGCCATTTGTTCAAGGATCAGCAACGCCAGATTCTCAACGATCTGCTCGAGAGCACGTGGGAGGAGATCGAGAACTCGTTCCGGCATCTCTACGAGCACAACTTTGCCATCATGCAGATGATTCGGAATATGAACATGCCTTTGCCCAAGGCCCTCTCGGCGCCGGCCGAGTTCATCCTGAATGAGGATTTGTGTGCGGAGATCCAGGCCGAGGAGATTGATGTCAAACGTCTGCGCAGCCTTTCGGACGAGGCCGAGCGTCTCTCGCTCAGTCTGGACAAGGAGCGACTCAGTTATGAGGGCAGTCACCGCATCAACGACTTGATGGATCAGTTGGCCGATGAGCCTGAAGACGTGGATTTGCTCTGTTCCATTGAAGAGAGCCTTGAGATTCTGCGGATGCTCACCGATACGCTGGATCTGCAGAATGCTCAGAACGTGTTCTTCAACGTGGGCAAGCAGAAGTGGTCCGCCATGAAGCGTCGCGCTGCGGCCGCCGATGACGACGCGGCTCGGTGGGTCGAGCACTTTGGGAATCTGGCCCATCACCTGGGTTTGGTTATCCCGTAACACGCAACGAGAAGAGAGTTACCAGGATTGGGTCTATGCTCAAGAAACGCTCCAGCGGTATCCTAATGCACATCACCTCCCTCCCGTCGGAATTCGGGATCGGTGATTTCGGTCCGACGACGCACAAGTTCGTCGATTTCCTCAAGAAGGCCGGGCAGAATTGCTGGCAAATCCTGCCCTTGAACTACACGACGTCACGCATGGGCCACTCGCCTTACAGTTGCTTCTCGGCCTTTGCGGGCAATCCCTTGCTGATCAGTCCCGTCCTGTTGCAGCGGGCGGGTTTCTTGCCAAAGGCGGCGCTGGCCGACCGACCAGCATTCCCGGCCGGCAAAGTCGATTTCTCCAGAGTGGCGGCCTACAAGCGCTCCCTGTTCGAGATGGCCTTCGAGCGTTTCAAAGAGCGCCCTGCACCGGCTGACTACGAGGCGTTCTGTGCCGAGCATGGGGCGTGGCTTGAGCCGTTCTCCCAGTTCGTTTCGCTGCGCAGACACTTGAAGGGGCGCTCGTGGTGCGACTGGCCGGCGGCGCTGCGGGATCGAAAGCCCAAAGCCCTGGCCCAGATGACCGAGCAGTTGAGGGAATCCATCGAATACGAACGGTTCCTCCAGTATGTGTTCTATCGACAGTATCTGGATCTGAAGGCTTATTGCCACGACCAGGGGGTTCAGGTAATTGGGGATCTGCCCATCTACGTGGCGTATGACAGCGCCGATGTCTGGTCGCATCGGGATATGTTCAAGCTGACTGCGACGGGCAAGCCCAAGTTCATCGCGGGCGTCCCGCCGGACTACTTCAGCAAGACAGGCCAGTTATGGGGCAACCCGGTGTACGATTGGGATTACGCCGAGCGGACCGGTTTCGATTGGTGGATGCAGCGGATGAAGCACAATCTGCTGCTGTTCGATCTCGTGCGCATAGACCATTTCCGAGGCCTGGTCGCCTACTGGGAGGTCCCCGGGAGCCACAAGACAGCCGAACACGGCAAGTGGGTCAAGGCTCCCAGCGAGGCATTCTTCGGCGCCCTGTTTCGACACCTTCCCTTCGCGGCAGTCTTTGCCGAAGATCTTGGGCATATCACTGCCGATGTGCGCGAGGTGGTCGGCAAGTATCACTTCCCCTGCATGAGGGTGTTGCAGTTCGGCTTCAGTGGCGATCCGGCGCGGAATCTCCACATCGCGCACAACCACATCGAGAATTCAGTCGTCTACACGGGCACGCATGACAACAACACCACGCGGGGCTGGTTCGCCGACGAGATCGGTCCGGCCGGTCGCAAACGCGTGTGCGATTATCTGGGCCACAAGGTCGCGGCCGAGGATATCTCGTGGGATCTCATGCGTCTGGCGATGGCTTCGGTTGCCAAGCTGGCGATTGCCCCGATGCAGGACGTGCTCGGGCTAGGCACCTCGGCGCGGATGAACTATCCTTCGACGGTCAAGGGCAACTGGTTCTGGCGCATGCGCGACGGGCAACTCGAAACGCGGCTGGCCAACCGGTTGCGACAGCTCACGGAGATCCATGGGCGTATCTAGACCGACGTCGGTGGGGTGTTTCCATCGGGCAATTCTGACGGTGGCGCTTCCAGCGTCTTGTCCTCGGAATCGTCGTCCAGTTCCCTCTTGAAGACCACCATGCCCAAAGGCGGCAGGGTCACCGACAGCGTGTAGTCAAAGTCCTCATAGAAGGGTTCAGGGGACGCGACGACGCCACCCAGATTGCCCTGTCCACTGCCGCCGTAAGCTTCCGCGTCGCTGTTGAGGATCTCCTCCCAGGGCCCACCCTTGGGGACCCCCAGGCGGTAGTCGTGTCGGGCGACGGGTGTGAAGTTGCAGACCACGGCCAGCAGACGCCGGCCCGTCTTGTCCTTGCGCAGGTAGCTGAGCACGCTATTGTCCTTGTCGTGGACATTGATCCAAGCGAAACCGTCCCGGTGGAAATCCAGCTCGTGCATGGCCGGTTCGTCACGATACAGATGGTTCAGGTCACGCACCCACTGTTTCAAGGCCAGGTGCCCCGGATCGTCGAGCAGGTCCCAATCGAGGCTGTGCCGGAATCGCCATTCGCGATGTTGGCCGAACTCGGCGCCCATGAAGAGCAGCTTCTTGCCGGGGTGGGTGAACATGTAGCCGTACAGCAGCCGCAGGTTGGCGAGTTTTTGCCAGGGGTCGCCTGGCATTTTGCCATAGAGAGAGCCCTTGCCGTGGACGACTTCGTCGTGGGACAGGGGCAACGTGAAGTTCTCGCTGAATGCGTACCAGATCGAGAAGCTCAGTTTGTCCTGATGGTACTTGCGAAAGATGGGGTCCATGCTGAAGTACTCGAGCGTGTCGTGCATCCAGCCCATGTTCCACTTCATGCCGAACCCGAGACCGCCCGTTTCGGTGGGGCGCGTGACCATGGGCCAGGAGGTGGATTCCTCGGCCATCGTCTGCGTGTGGGGGTAATCCCGGTAGACCATCTCATTGAAGCGGCGCAGAAAGGCAATTGCTTCGAGGTTCTCCCGGCCGCCTTTCTCGTTGGCAATCCACTCGCCTTCTTGGCGCGAGTAATCCAGATAGAGCATGGACGCCACGGCGTCGACGCGTAGCGCGTCGATGTGGTAGCGGTCCAGCCAGAACATGGCGCTGCTGATCAAATACGCGCGGACCTCGTTGCGTCCGTAGTTGTAGATGGCGCTCTTCCAGTCCGGGTGGAACCCGAGACGCGGATCGGCATGCTCGTACAGGTGTGTCCCGTCGAAGTAGCCCAGCGCGTACTCGTCGGTCGGGAAATGGGATGGAACCCAGTCCATGATGACGCCGATATCGTTCTGGTGCAGATGGTCGATCAGGTACATCAGGTCCTGGCAGCAGCCGTAGCGCCGTGTCGGAGCGAAGTAGCCCCCGGTCTGGTAGCCCCACGAGGGATAGAACGGGTGCTCCATTAGCGGGAGAAATTCGACATGCGTGAACCCCATCTCCTTGACGTACTCAGACAGCATGGGCGCCAGTTCCCGGTAGCTCAGCATTCGATCGGGATCGCCCGGGTCCCGACGCCACGAGCCGAGATGGACCTCGTAGATGCTGTACGGTGCGTTCAGCGTGTTGCGCTCCTGCTGCTTCTGTCGCCAGGCGGTGTCGTCCCATTGGTATTCAAGGTCCCAAACTACCGAAGCGGTGTTGGGAGGCAGTTCCCAGAAGAAGGCGAACGGATCGCCCTTGTCGACGACGTAGTTGTTGTGACGCGAGACGATGTGGTACTTGTAAATCGTCCCTTTGCCCAGAGCGGGAATGAAGGCCTCCCAGATGCCCGAATCGTCCGCCCGTGCCGTCATGGGGTGCGAGGTCGGATTCCACTGGTTGAAGTCACCGACCATTGAGATGCTGGCGGCGTTCGGCGCCCAGACCGCGAAGAATGTCCCCTTGACCCCGTCGACCTCGACGACGTGGGCGCCCAGTTTGTCGTAGAGGCGAAAGTGGTTACCCTCCTTGAGCAGATAGATGTCGTGATCCGTCAGCAGGCTGAAATGCTTGACCATCTGGTTTTGCTGTTTCATAGAATACCTGTCAATCCGTTTCGGGCACATCCTTGAGTACACACGCAGCGCCGCGTACCGACATCATCCGCCAATCCAGGAGATTGTTCAACTGATAACCTGCCGGGCGCGTTCCTTTTTGCGGCCGGAACGACCGCGGCGCAGGCAGAGAATCTGTGCCGGCATGACAGCCGGGTCCAACCTGATACGGTTCGTCCGGCCGCGCCAGAGATGCGTCTCGCCGGTGAGGACATCTTCCATGCGATACGGTTCGTGCGGATCGATCCCCAGCGCATCGAGAGAGAGCTTCACCTTGCCTGTTTGGACGTGCCGCGGGTCAAGGCTCACCACCATGACGGTAATATCGGACTTGTCCTCAGACGCCTTGCTGTAGCAAAGCATGTTGTCGTTGTCGATCGAATGGATCTGGATGTTCCGGAGGTTCTGCAGGGAGATGTGGCGCCGTCTTGCCCGGTTGACGCGCGCGATCACAGCGCGGATGTTCCCCTTCCTGTTCCAGTTCCACCGTTTGATCTCGTATTTCTCTGAGTCGAGGTATTCCTCGGTCCCTTCGATCGCTGTGTCGACGCACAGTTCGTAGGAGGGCCCATAGATGCCATAGCTGGGGCAAAGCGTCGCGGCCAGGACGAGACGGATGATGAAGGCGGCGCGGCCCGCATCCTGGAGGTGGGCCGGAAGGATGTCAGGCGTGTTGGGCCAGAAGTTGGGGCGCAGGTACTCGCTCAACTCCGTGTGCGCCAGTTCCTGGATGTACTGCTCCAATTCGCCCTTCGTGTTGCGCCAGGTGAAGTAGGTATACGACTGGCTGAAGCCGACCTTGGCCAGACGCTGCATGACCTTACGGCGCGTGAAGGCCTCGGCCAGCAGGATGATGTCAGGATGGTCTCGGCGGATTTCGGCAATCAGCCATTCCCAGAAGGCAAACGGCTTGGTGTGGGGGTTGTCGACGCGGAAGATGCGAATGCCTTGCTCGATCCAGAAGAGTACGACGCTCTTGAGTTCCTCCCATAGTGACTTCCACTGCTTTGTCTCGAAGTCAAAGGGGAGGATGTCCTCGTATCGCTTGGGCGGGTTTTCGGCACACTGAACGGTCCCGTCGGGTCTCCGGCGGAACCACTCGGGATGCGCGCGGACGTAGGGATGATCGGGCGAGCACTGGAAGGCCAGGTCCAGCGCCACTTCGAGACCATGTTGCTTGGCTTTTCTCACCAGTCGGCGAAAGCCGGCCGGCGAGCCCAGTTGGGGGTGAATCGATTTGTGTCCTCTCTCGTCGGCGCCGATCGCCCAGGGGCAACCCGGGTCTGCCGGCGCGCACTCGGCGGCGTTGTTCTTACCCTTGCGGCCTGTGCGACCGATCGGGTGGATGGGAGGCAGATAGAGGATGTCGAATCCCATGCGGGCGATTCGGGGGAGGAGGTCCTCGCAGTCACGGAAGGTCCCGTGCGCGACGCCCTTGCCCAGCGAGCGGGGGAACAGTTCGTACCAGGTGCTGAAAACCGCTTCGCGCCGGTCTACGGTGACGAGCAACTCCTTCTCGTATGTGGTGGCGAGTGATCGGTCGGGGTACTTTCGAATGACAGCCGCCAGTTCCTCGCTACAGGCGACTTCGACAGCCGTCGCACCATCCCGGGCAGAACTAAGCAACGTCGCCCATTTCGTGAGTTTCCTGGCGTCGACCGGCGCGGCGCGCTTGACAGCGGCTCGGACTATCTTGGCGCCGATTCTCAAATCGACTGTGACATCCTGGTCTGCTTCACACCGCTTCTTCAGAGTGGCTTGCCATGTGGAAAAGTGGTCGATCCACGCGCGAATCGTATAGCGACACGTTCCCAATGGCGTCGCCTGGAAACTGGCGGTCCACACGTCTCTGCCTTGATGGACCATTTCCTCGACATTCCAGGTCGGCTTGCCATGTGGACGGTGAAGCAGTTCGGCGCGGAGGTGATCGTGGCTGTCGGCAAAGACATGGGCCTCCACCGCGATTGTCTCGCCCAGAGCCCGTTTGATGGGAAAGCGCCCACCGTCGAGTTGAGGGCGAACGCTATCGATGACCACCCGTTTTCTACCGTTGATTCCTGATGTTGACATCCATGTCGCCCGTAATTCCTGATCCAGATCCGTTCACGGCGTGCCAAGATAAGGGATGGCCGGGATGAATGCAACTCTTGCCTTTCTCCCGCCTCCAAGGATGGCGGCGCTCACAGTTTGTTTTTGGGAGCGAGGCGTGGTAAAACAGCCGAGACCGCATTGGCCAGCGAACCCAGGTATATGGATCAGGAGCCGGATATGGGACGAACAGAATTGCGGAGTTGCTTCTCGATCGCCATGGCGTTGTCGGCGGTCGTTCTGATGAGTAATCATGGCATGGCGAAGGAAGGTGTTCGCTTCGAGCGTCTGGACAAGCCCCGGGTGATTGTGCTCACCGATATCACCAACGAGCCTGACGATGAAGAATCGATGGTGCGCTTTCTGGTTTACTGCAACGAGTATGATGTCGAAGGCATGATCGCAACGACCTCGGTCTGGCTGCGCGACAAGGTTCGACCCGAGAAGATTCGCGAGCGCGTCGATGCGTTCGGCCAGGTGCGCGCGAACCTCCTCAGGCACGCGCCGGGGTACCCAACCGCCGAGCATCTCCACAGCGTCACCAAGGCGGGATTGCCCGAGTTTGGCATGAAGGGTGTCGGGCCGGGAAAGAGTTCCCAGGGGTCTCGCCATATCATTGAGGTCGTCGATCGAGCGGACCAGCGTCCCGTATGGATCAGCGTCTGGGGCGGTCCCAATTGCCTGGCGCAGGCGCTGTGGGACGTTAAGAGCTCGCGGAGTCAGACGGAGTTGGACGCGTTCGTCGCCAAGCTCCGCGTTTACACAATCTCCGATCAGGACGATTCCGGTCGCTGGTTGAGGATGACCTTCCCGAAGCTCTTCTATATCGTGACGCCCAGTACGGTGGACTATCGCGAATACTACAAGGCGACCTGGACCGGCATCTCGGGCGATCGCCGCTACAAGAACGGTCCCATGCACAAGTTTGAGTTGGTCGATAATCCCTGGTTGGAGGCGAACGTGATCGAAGGGCATGGGCCATTGGGGGCCCTGTATCCGAAGCTCGAATACATCATGGAGGGAGATACCCCCTCATTTCTCGGACTGATCAGCAATGGGTTGGGCAGTCGGACGAGTCCGGCCTACGGCGGATGGGGCGGCCGATACGTCCTGTACCAATCCTACGCCGAGACGCGACCCATCTGGACGAACGCCGAAGGTTGCGAGGACACCGTGGTTGCAGAGAACGGCCTGGCCTACACCTCGGCGCAGGCGACCATCTGGCGCTGGCGGCAGGCCTATCAGCATGATTTCGCCGCGCGGATGGATTGGTGCGTGGCTGGTCTCTACGGCCAGGCCAACCACAACCCGGTGGCGGTTTTCGCAGGTGACAGCAGCCAGGCCGTGGCGCGCCTGGCCGTCAAACCGGGGGAGACGATTTCGCTTGATGCCTCGGGGACCTACGATCCTGACGGCGACAAACTGTCCTATCACTGGTTTGGCTATGGCGAGGCGGGGACCTACCAGGGCCCGATCGAGATTCAGGAACCTGCGAACGCATTGACCCGTGCCATGGTCCCAAAGGGTAGCGACGGAAAGATGATTCACATCATTCTGGAGGTCGTGGATGACGGTACGCCGAGCCTCTACAGCTATCGTCGGGTCATCCTGGAAGTCCGGTCGTAGCCCTTCACGTTCCGGCAAATGCTTCGGAGCAAGGAGAGGGGGCAACACGCTGGCTTGCGGTGTGGTCATGGCAGGCCCGATAACTGAGCGGTGGTGGTAAAGTGGCCTGCGGAAAACGTCGATGGAACTACCAGATGCAGGAGGAGAGTCGGGAGCGTACGTTTGGGGGTCAAGCGTTCAGAATGAGAAATGCGTTCACTATCGCCGAACTGGTGATTGTTGCCTGCATCATCGGTATCTTGGCGTCTCTTGTGGTGCCGTGCGTGCAGGGCAGGGCGACGGAGGCCAAGATTGTGGCCGCCCGGGACAATCTGCGTGTCTTGCGCGGCACCGTCAAGCTGTATGCCGCTCAGCATGGAGGCGTTGCGCCGGGATACGAGCACGACAATCCTGGCGGCGCCCTCGGGGCCGAATTCTTTCGAGACCAGACGACTGTACAGGACAGCTACATGCGAAAGATCCCCGCCAATCCTTTCAATAATCTGGACATGATCCGCATGATCGGCAACAGCGAATCTTTTCCAACAGAGGCCGCCGGCGATCATGGATGGATCTATCGGCCAGCCACCGAAACGGTCCAACTCGACTGGCCGGGCCTCGACAGAGACGGGGGACGCTATTTCGACTATTAGCGGATGCCCGCCTGTGTCGCCGGAGACGGACTCGCGGCGTAAGGTTCTGAAGGCATTTCTCGCAATTCCACCGTTAGCTTGTTGATTCTGCACGCCTCTGCTATACTTCGCTTTTGCCCTGATGCCGAGGACCACAAAACATGAGCAAGCTCAGAGACGCGCTGCGAATGCTTGTTCCCAGTGCAACCGTCTTTTTTGCCAGTGGCTGTGTCATGATCCTGGAACTGGTCGCGTCGCGCCTGGTCGCGCAGGATCTGGGATCGTCGCTCTATACCTGGACGTCTATTATTGGCGTCGTTCTGGCCGGTATTTCCGTGGGCAACTATCTGGGTGGCCGCGTCGCGGATCGCTATCATGTTCGTCGCGCCTTGGCGGTCCTCTTCGGTCTCTCTTCGGCGGCTTGCGTTGCCATTGTCGTCTGCAACAACATCGTGGGCGATTGGACCTGGCTGTGGCGCCTGTCCTGGCCGGCCCATGTCTTCGTGCACGTGGCGCTGGTGTTTGGCGTGCCCTCGACGTTGCTGGGCACGATCAGTCCCGTTGTCGCCAAGATGGCGTTGGATCGGGGATTGGCCCCGGGACGCACGGTGGGAGTGATCTATGCCTGGGGGGCGGCCGGGAGTATCGCCGGCACGTTTCTGGCCGGTTTTTTCCTCATCGCGAAGTTTGGCTGCATCATGATTATCTGGTCGATCGGGGCGGCGCTGCTGGCGATGGCGCTGCTGTACTGGGCCAGTTGCCTGGCTCTCCACCTCTGGGCGATGCTATTCGGCGCCCTGGCGACGATCGGCATGGCGCCGGCCGACTGGGCTCAGGAGGCCGGGGTCGGCGCCGGCCTGAGGGCGCCCGAGGATCCGACGGTGATCTATGAGGATGAGACTCCATACTGCCACGTGGCTGTGCGGCGGGTGTCCGAGCGACCCGACCGACGCGCCTTCTGGCAGGACCAGCTCAAGCATAGTGAGATGGTCATCGGCGACGTGACGAACCTGCAGTATTTCTATACCGAGATCTACGCGGCCTTGACGCAGGGCTTGAGCGCCGGTGGGGCTCAGCGTTCCATGATGGTCATCGGCGGGGGAGGTTACGCCTTCCCGCAGTATCTCCAGGCCCAGTGGCCCGACAGTTACGTCGAGGTAGTCGAGATCGATCCGGGGGTGACCCGAGCGGCTACCGAAGCATTCGGACTGGAGAAGGACACGGCCATCAGGACCGTAAACATGGACGCCCGGAACTACGTGGAGCAGATACTGCCTCGGGGAGAGGCCGAAGCGCCGGCGCGACGCTACGATTTTGTCTACGAAGACGCCATCAATGACTATTCTGTGCCGTTCCAACTGGTAACGAAAGAGTTTAACGAGAAGATCGCGCGGTTACTGACCGACGACGGCGTCTACCTTGTGAACCTGATCGATACCTACGAGAACGCACAGTTTCTGGGCGCTGTCGTCAACACATTGGAACAGACATTTCAGCACGTTTACGTTATTGGCAATCGGGTCGGGCTGGCCTCGCTGCGGGACACCTTCGTGGTTGTCGCGACGTCGCGCCGGTTCGATCCTACCGAGATTCTAACGGGGTATAGCGAGCATCTACCGTTCTGGTGTCTCGATGACTCGGAGATGGCCTATCTCCGTGACAAGGCCCAACATCTGGTGCTCACGGATGACTACGCGCCAGTGGAGAACCTGCTGACGCCCGTCGTGCGGCAGGGGGCCACTGAGCGGCTCGCCCGGCGACACCTCCGAGAGGCGGCGCGGTCGCAGAAGGATGGGCGTTACGATCGGAGCATCGCGCAATACCGGAAGGCGATGAAGCTGAACCCTTCCATGTCGATCAAGGCCTACAACGCCATTGGCTTCATGCGGGTCGAGCAGGATGATCTGGAAGGGGCGGCCGAGGCCTTTCGCAGCGCCATCGCCTATCAGGCCGAGTCCGGGCTCGAACAGACGGCGATCGCTTCGGTCCACATGAATCTCGGCATTCTGTTGCGCCGCATGGACCGGCCGGTCGAGGCGCGTAAGCAACTGGCTGAGGCGGTGAAGTGGTTTCGCGTCGATCTACAGCAGAATCCGGGGTCGGTTGTGGTCTGGGATTGGTTGGGCGATACGCTGGCGATCATGGGGAATCTCAAAGAGGCTTCGGATGCCTTCGAGAAGGCGGTGCAACTGGAGCCTGAGAACCCGGCCCACTACCAAAAGTTGGCCAAGGCCCTGGAATTCCAGCGTCGCTACGATGAAGCGATCGCCGTGGCACGCCGGCTCGTGGAACTGCTGAAGACACAGGATCGCGAGGCGGCCGCGCAGATGAGCCAATACGTCGAGATTCTCGAGTACCAGAGAGCCAAGCAGCGAAACTGAACGTCCCCTAAGGCGGGGCCACCTTCTGAAAGGTCAGCGCCTTGGTCTCGCCATAGGTCTGGTTGGTTGAAAGATCTTTCGTTTGTCCGTCCGGCGTCCGGGCCGTGTAGTTGTTGAAGGTGGTCCATTGCGTCTGCCAAACGCCGTCGGCAGGCGCGATTGTGCCGGCGAAGGTATCGGTACTCTTGCCTTCGAGGATAGTTCCAGCCATGTCTATTCGGATGTGGTCCATCGCTATTCTGAGCGTGAGTTGACTCGTGTTCCGTTGATAGTGGACGGTCCAGGGCCCCGGTTCGAAGACGCCTTCGCCGCCACCGCGCGTAGGCAGCGTCGCTTTACGTCCCGGAGCGATTCGTATGCGTCCGAGGCTGTGGACGGCTGAGGTAATGCGCCCGTCGGTGTCGATCACGAATTCCCATCCATCTCGGTCGGCCTTCCAACGCCCGGCCAGAGCGTCTGGGAACTTCCCGTTGCCCTCGACGATAACAGTCACGGCTGTTTGCCGAGAGGTCAGGAATTCGTGACAACCGGCCAGGACGATGATCGCTGTCAGGCAGAGCGATAATCCAATTGTGTGCCGCATCGGCTCCATCCTCATTGAACGGACTAACTTAAACGGGCCAAAGCCTATCGTATCCTCTTGGTGCGGGCAAGCGCAAAGAAGAAGGGGCAAGCCATTCGACTTGCCCCTTTGAGTGTTGCTGATGTGACGATGGTGATCTCACTTGCGACGACAAAGGAACAGACCGCCCAGACTCAGCAAGGCGATCGTCATCGGCTCGGGAACCACCGTAATTGCGACGGTGTCCAGAATGTCGACGCCGTTGGCGGCGTAGAGATTCAAACTGGTGGTGCCTTCGCTGACGCCGGTGACCATCACCTCGATATGGTCGCCCGCCGTCACGGGACTGCCCGGATTGAAGCTGGTGACACCGAACTCGTACCACGCTCCAAACTGGGACTGCAACGTCATGGTGGAATTGCCGTCCGGACTGCCCGCCGTCGTGAAGACGGGATCGCCGTCAAAATCGGCGACCGCGGGATTTGCGATCTCCAGCCAGCCTGAATAGTTGCCATCGTTGCTGTTGTTGACCAGAATGGTAACCGTTTCCCCGATACCGATAGAATCGGTCGGGCCGCTCACGAACGTCAGCGCAGCACTCGCGCCCGACGCCAGGCCCAAGACCAGCGCCACAACCAATAACCTTCTCATCATCCTCACTCCTTCCGTCCACCCAATGTTAAGTCTAGCCGCCAGAGAAGCGGCGGGTATCTCCGCCAAAGCATCTTGCTTGCACGGAGTCCGCTGCCGCCTGGCGTTGGCGCCCTCGCTTAGGGCGCCAGATTGCCGCCGCAATCGCCCGGGACGCCGGGGCCGGCGGGTGCTTCTTTGACTAGCCAGTTCTCTACGAGACGGTTCAAGTCGGTCGAACCGACGCGGTAGAAACCGGTTTTTTCACTGCCTTCCTGATCGCGGGCGAAGTCGGCGCAGATACCATTTTCGATCGAGGCAATCCCCGGGCCGAAAGGCGGCTCCTTGATTTGCCAGGCGGCGGTCAGGACATCCAGATCAGCAGGGCCTACGTAGTAGAAACCTGTCTTGGCGCTGCCCTCCAGCGTGCCGTCGGCGTCGCCGTGACACTGTCGCGGATAGGCCCAGCAGACGGGCTTGCCCATCGCGACCCACTCGGCGTAATCCGGATGGCTCGGGGCCAGCAGATCCGCTTCGCCTCCGACGGGCACGTCGGTTGCCTGGAGCAGGTCCACCGTCGCCGCCACCTCGGGGTCCGTCAGCACGACGCCGCCGCGGGCTTCATTGAGCGTCACGGTCAGGTTGGCCTCTTCGCTGAGGATCAGTCTGCACAGCGTGCCGCTGTTGGCCGGGGCGTTGGGCGAGTTGTCGTCCGTCGGGTAGTATAGCGCACCCATCTCGATGGTGATGCCGTCGGTGCCCAGGCCGCCCAGGGCGCCGGGATCACAGGGGTCCGCGACGGGGTTGTAGTCGGTGATATTCCAGGCATCGACTTCACCGGTCTCGACATCGACGGTGATATACCGGCCGAAGTTGGCGGGAAAGATGCCGTAGCCCGGGGCGTCGGCCGTGCTCTCGCCGCGAATGAAGTCCGTGATGTCGATGATTGCGCCGGCGTCGGCGCTAATGTCCAGGGCAAAGGCCCTGACCTTCTCCCCATCGGTCTCGTAGTTGATCGCCGCCAGGTCCCCGTCGGGCTCGACGACAATTCGCACCGCCGCCAACGCCGGGCTGGCGAGCAGAAACAGTGCGAGCACTAGACATAGTCTCTTCATGACCAAACCTTCCTTTCTCTTCTTCTTCCCGGAGGTACGCGCCCCGGTCATCTTGGTTTTTGTTCTTCTCTTTTCTCTTCTTCTTTTTCTGCGCAACAGAGTCACTTGGTGCATGCCTTGCACGGCGGTCTTCGGGATACTGGAGACCGATCACGGTCCAGCCCACAGGAAGAGCCGGTACGCGGATTCCGCCTACCCTGTTCTCCTCCTTTCCCGCCGCTTGGCGAAGCTCCATGCCTCTATTGTAGGCACCGATTCTCAGACGGCTAAACTCTACTGTAGGTTATCAGAAAAGCCCATGTAAATCAAGATGAAAAGGCGGAAACCGCCCCTTTTCCGGACCGAGAGGTGGCGGTCAGGCCTGTCCTGGTGCACACCAATCAGGGCCCGGAGCGGCCGATTCTGCCAGGTCCTTTCTCTGTAGAGTTCGTTGGCTGGCCTTGGAGGGCTTGCAGGTGATAAAAAATCATCAAAAAACTGCTTTTGATACGAAGAAGGCAGGGTGGCCCCTGTCTGCCGGGCGACCGGTTTCTGGCTCCGGACGGGGGATTATGCCGCCTCAAAAGAGGTTGGAGGTCGATTCTGGGGCATTCCGGCCGATTGGGCCGCCTGCGTCTATACGTGGAACGAGTCCTTTGGTATGCTGATAATATGCGTAATTTCTTAAAAGGGCGGCTCTTACCTGTCCGGATCTGTCTGCTGGCCAGCATGCTGGCTCTGCTGGCGATCGGGATTCTGACCATCTACGTGGTCGGCCACCCCGCCGAGAGCAGTCCAGCCAGCGATGCCGCCAAACTGGCCGGATACTGGAAGAAGCAGTTGGTCTTTGCCGTCGTGGGCTTTGCCGGTTTCGTGGCGACCAATATGATGAACTACCGTCGATTGGGGGCGATCAGCCATTGGATCTACGGCGTCATCCTCGTGCTCCTGGCGGTCATTCTGGTGAGCAAGTACGTCGTCGCGCTGCCCTTTGTCCCCCTGCGAAACGGGTCGTATCGCTGGATTGTATTCAAGGTGGGCTCGTATTCGCTGCCGGCTATCCAGCCGTCGGAGTTCTGCAAAGTGGGCTATATTCTGGCGATGGCCTGGTATCTGCGCTACAAGAGCAACTATCGCCGGTTCCGCTCCCTTCTCGGTCCGTTTGCCGTCACGCTGCTGCCCATGGTGCTGATTCTGTTGGAGCCGGACCTGGGGACGGTTCTGCTGATGATGCCTGTCTTCTTCTCGATGTTGTTCGTTGCCGGCGCCCGCATCAAGCACTTGGTACTGGTCATTCTCCTGGCGGTTCTGGTCAGCCCGGCCATGTGGCTCATGCTGCGTCCCTACCAGCGCATACGGATCAGTAGCGTGTTGCTCCAGAGCGAGTGGGTGCGCGAAAAGGCGGAAGAGAGCCCGGCGTTGGGTGAGTTACTGGTCGGCGGCAAACTGACAGAGCGGCGCTGGCGCAACAAGTGGGGCTATCATCTGGTTCGATCGAAGTGGGCGGTCGCGTCCGGCGGGATGGCGGGGCATGGCTATGGGCGCGGGCCGTTTGTGAAGTACAATTTCTTGCCCGAGCGGCACAACGACTTCATCTTTTCGGTGGTCGCCCATCAGTGGGGGTTTTTGGGGTGCCTGGGTTTCCTGCTGTTGTATGTGTTGCTGGTCGCGTGCAGTCTGGAGATTGCGGCGCACAATACCGATCCCTTCGGGCGGCTGCTGGCGATTGGTATTGCGGCGATGTTCGTGGTCGAGGTGGCCACCAACGTCGGTATGACGCTGGGCCTGATGCCGATCACGGGATTGACGTTGCCGTTTGTCAGCTACGGCGGATCGAGTTTGCTGGTCAACATGATGGCGGTTGGCCTGCTCAACAACGTGGGTCGGGGTCGGCCCTTCACGGTAGCCCCACGGAACTGGATCGGCGTTCAGACCGGGATCTGATCTGGCCCTTCAGGGAGGATGCGTTTGATCAAGGGATTTCGACAGATTGCGGTGCTGACGACCCTCAGCCGGGTGCTGGGCATGATTCGCGATATGACCTTCGCCTTCTTCCTGGGGCGCTCAGGGCTCATGGACATTTGGGTGATCGCTTTCAAGATCCCCAACCTGTCGCGACGTATCTTTGGAGAAGGGGCGCTGTCCTCATCTTTCATCCCCGTCTACATCGAGCAGTTGAACGACGACGGGCCGGGGGCCAGGCGTCTGGCCGGCACGGTGGTCACGGTGTTGCTCGTGCTGCTCAGCAGCGTCGTCGCGGTCGCGGTAGGGGCGCTGGTTCTGTACTGCTGGCTGGCCGGGCCACTTCCAGAGACGGAACTGATGCTCGTACTGGCTGGCGTGATGTTGCCCTATATGGTGCTGATCTGCGCCGTAGCGGCCATGGCGGGCATTCTGCAGTCCCATCGCCATTTCGCCGCGCCGGCGCTGGCGCCCGTCCTCTTAAACGTGGTGATCATCGGTTCTCTGTGGTTCAGCGGCTGGGGATTGCGCTGGCTGCCCGAAGAGCAGGTGGGCTTCGTCGCGGTTGGTGTGCTCGTGGCGGGTCTGCTACAGATGGGACTCCAATTGGCGACGCTCAAGCGGATCGGTTTTGATCTGCGCCTGTGCTGGCACACGCAGGCCGAGCCGTTTCGCCGAGTCATTACGCTCATGGCGCCGATGGTGCTGGGCCTGACGGTGACGCAGATCAATACGCTGGCCGACGATGTTATCGCCAAACTGCTCAGTGGCTCGGAGGCCAAAGGCGAATTCCTATCCATGCTGGGCTATCAGGTGCGCTATCCGGTGTGGGCCGGTGCGGTGTCGAGTCTGTTCTATTCTCAGCGGCTCTACCAGTTCCCGCTGGGTGTGCTGGGCATTTCCCTGGCGACCGCGATCTTCCCGGTGATGAGTTCGGATGTCGCTCGGGGGGACCTGGGGGCGCTGACCAAGACGGTCTCACGCGGCATCCGGGGGGCGATCTTTGTGGCGGTGCCGGCCACGGCGGGGATGTTCCTGGTGGCGCGGCCTCTGGTCTCGGCTATCTTCGAGCAGGGCCGGTTCACCAGTGAAGATACGCCCAGTGTGGCGCTGACGCTGATGTTCTACGCGCTCGGATTATCGGGCTACTTCATGCAGCAGATTACCACGCGGGCGTTCTATTCGATGCAGGATCCCCGGACCCCGTGCCGCAGCGCGATACTGGCGGTGTGCGTGAACGTCGTTCTGAATCTCGTGTTGATCTGGCCCTTGGGAACCGGCGGCCTGGCGGTTGCGACGGCAGCCTGTTCCTATTTGCAGGTGGCGATCTTGTCGCACGCGCTGCATCGTCGGCTCGGCGGTTCGGTCATGGAAGGGGCGGCTGCCACCCTCGTCAAGACGCTACTGGCGACCTTCGTCATGACCGCCTCCGGTCTGGGTGCTCTCTGGCTCATGAGTGGGTGGCCCTCGTCTCGACTGGTCAACGTGGCCCGCGTCGGCGCGGTGGTTCCCGTTGCGGCGCTGGTGTACTGGGCGGCCGCCAGAGCCCTTCGGATCGAGTCGTTGTCCCTGCTGACTGGTGCAAGAGGGAAGCGATAAAGGCTCGAATGAACGCGAATCGATCGACCTGGGCCGTGCGGTGTTATGGGACCCAATTCTATTCCTAAGGATGTGGAAATCCCCGGTTCTTGTGGCGATAATATCTAAAGCGTATGGGGACATTGCCCGAAATAGCATAGTAGTGCAGGGCTCGTGTTGTGCCCCACAGGAGAACGGAATGGTCAAGGATAGGTCGGTTGCGGTGCTCTCGACGGTACTCTGCCTGGCGGCGTGCGCCTGGGCTCAGGTATCGCCCTGGGAGCAGTCCGTCGCTCCATTGGCGGCGGGGGGCTCGGCCCGTTCCTCCACGGATCTGGTCTCTGTCCCCGTGGCGGAGCGTTTTGGCCAGATCGCTCACGAGATCGCCCGGTCCGGCAACGCCGGCGGATCGCAAGTGGACCAGGCGATCATTCTGCTGATCGCCGCCCAGCGTCTGAACCCTCATGCGGAGGATACTGAGCCTTTGTTGCTCGAGTTGGCGATGCGGCAGGTCGAGCGGGACTATTCGCAGCAGGTGTTTCTCTGGTTGCAAAGCTATGTTGCCGAGGGGGCCGATCATGCGATTATTGCTGATGCGATCCAGTACCTTCTGACACGACAGAAATCTCCCGAGGGCCAGCGACAAGTCCTGGAGGAACTGGTCGGTCGGATTGGCAACAGAAACGCCGCGATCGATTCGGAGTTGGCCACATCGCTCGGCCTGCTGACGCAGAGCGGAGGCGACGCCAAGGCCGCCAGGTTCTATTTCCTGCAGGCCTACGAGAGCAATCCATACAATCCGATGGCGTTCGCCAAGCTGGCGGAAGTGGTCCCGAACGACATCGGTCCGGCCGCTTACCTTGAGCATTTACGTCTCCTCGTTCGCGAGAACCCCCTCGATCTCGACCCCGCTACGAATCTGGCCCGGTATGCCGAACGGCTGGAACTCTATGAAATGGCGGCGGGAACTTACCGATACAGTGCTGAGCTATTTCAGTATCTGTATCCGGCCCAACCGTTGCCGCCTGATATCTACCTGCCCTGGGCCATCGCCTGCTACAACAGCAAGCGTCAACAACGTCTCTGCTTGCAGATTGCCGAGCGTGTGCGCAGCCGAGGGCGGTTCGATATTCTCCTGGAGGCCATCGCCGGTCGGGCGGCCGCGCGAGCCGGCAATGCCCAAGAGGCGCAGCGCATCTTCAGCCAGACCGAGCAGCAAGCTCAGCAGTTCTTGCAGGCCGGACCCGGACAGGCCCTGATGGGGCGACAAGGCGCGGTCACTTCGGTGCGCGAGTTGAGCCCGAAACAGTTTGCCTGGTTCTACTGCTTCGCAGATCCCAACGCAGAGAAGGCCTTGGACTGGGCCAATAAAGGCTATTCGGTCGAGCCCAATTCCCCGGCCACCGGGGCCTTGCTGGCCTATGCCCTGAGTATGAACGGCCAGTTGGAGTGGGCCAAGCCGCTCCTGGCGTCCTTTGGACACAACCAAATCGCAGAACTGGTGCAGGCGCAGGTGCAACTGTCCCAAGGCGACAAGGCCGGTGCGATCGCCATGTTGAAGGCGGCGGTGGCCAGAGATCCCGGGTCGTTGGCGGCCGAACGGGCTAAGGAGATGCTGCGCGAGCAGGGCGATGCCCATGTAACGCCTGTCGATGCGAGTGCGCTAATGACGCTGATGCCTCAGGGGCTTCGGCAAACGCTGGTCCCGGAGTTTGCGTCACCGGATCAGAGGATAGGGCTGCAGTTCAGTCTTCGGGGCGTTGAGTTCGCCTATGGCAGCGAGATTGAGGGCGTGGTTGCGATTGCCAACAAGGGGTTGGAGCCTCTGGTGGTCACTGACAGCGGGCTGATCACGGGCCGCATACGCGTCGATGCGCGGGTTCGAGGGGACTTGACGCGCGAGATACCGAACCTGGTGTCGCAAACGATTCGCACGTCACTGACGGTCCCGTCCGGTCGAAGCCTGTCCGCTACGCTTCGGCTGAATACCGGGCAATTGCGGCGCATGCTCCTGGACTATCCGCAGGCGTCTCTGGATGTCGAATTCACCCTCTATGTGGACCCTGTTGTGACCGCCGATGGCTCGGTGGCCAACCGCCTGATCGACGTTAAGCCGGCCGTGGTCTCGATCCGGCGGCCGGGCATGCAACTGGGGGGACAGTATGTGCGGAACCGATTCAAGGCCATTGCCTCGGGGCAACAGGCGCAGAAACTGCGGACGGCTCAACTCTTCACCGGCTTGCTCAAGGAACAGCAGGCGATGGCTCAACATGGCACCCTCTATGCCTATCGCAGTAGTGCGTGGCTGCCCGGGTTGCTGCGATCATCTCTTCTGGACGAGTCGGGTCTCCTGCTCAATAGCGGCGATGGGGATTGGGTTGTGAGAGTCCATACGATGGCAGACATGCTCTCGTTGTCGATTGACCGGGAACTGGCCACGGCGGTGGCCAAGAATCTGAATCATCCTCAGTGGCCGGTTCGATTGATGGCGGTCTATCTGTTGGCGACGAGCCCGAGGGGTGATTTCGGGAAAGTTCTCGACTGGGTGGCCCAAAACGATGCCAATGAGCTGGTGCGGAGTCTGGCCATGTCGCTGCGTTCGGTCGGTTCGAAGAGGGCCTTGGCCAGTCCAGGCCGGTGAAAGGGACGTGCTCCAGCACATCCCCACGGTGCCGGCGGCCGCTTTGCCCTGGGCAAACTTTTTCGTGACCGCTGCGTAGAAACCAACGATGAGGGTCGATGTTCACCTTCTCGCCTGTTCCGGCGCCGAGGTGACGAATACGCAGTGGAAAGGTGGGGTACGTGAAGCGGCCGAGGACATGGACGAAAAAATCATTCAGTCCTTTCAAAGCCAGTTTTTATGATTGACGCGGCCCCAAAATGCGTTATGATTCCGTACTTTCTCAGAAGATTCTTGGTTATCTGTTTTGAAAGGGGCAATGTATGCCGGCTGAAGTAGATAAGGCGAAATGCACAGGTTGTGAGTCTTGCGTCGATGAGTGTCCGAGCAATGCGATTAGCATGGTGGACGGCAAGGCCGCCGTCGATGCGGATTCCTGCATTGATTGCGGGGCCTGCATTGATGCTTGTCCTGTTGAAGCACTAAGCCTGTAATCAGGCTATAGGTGGCCCCATCGTCTAGGTAGGCCTAGGACACCGGGTTTTCAACCCGGCAACAGGGGTTCGAATCCCCTTGGGGCTATAGGGAATTGCTGCGAGGTACTGAAATTCCCTGTTACACACTGAAAAACGCTGTTATTCTCCCTGTGAACTGGTAGGGTTTGCAGTGGTTCGCAGGGGGTTTCAGCCGTAGGGCATGCCGCTTTCCATGCCGCTTTTTCAAAGTGCGCGTCGGTCACTTGCAGGTAGTGCTTCTGCGCGATCAAGGCGCTGTTGCCGATCCACTGAGTGACCACGTGCAGGGGGAACTTCTCGGTCAACTCCGTCTCCCTGGACGACCTCAGATTCTGGAAGGTCCGGGTCCAAGGCTTGAGGCCGGCTCGCTTGATGATCCTATGGGCCTGAGTTCGCAGGTTGGCGCTCTGGGTGCGGTATCGGGTGATGACGTACGGCTCACCCGGCTTGGCTTCCTCGAAGGCCTCCAGGAGGTAGGGGCGTAGCTCACCGAAGATCGGGACCAGCCTGCTCTCACCGCCGACGTGCCGCTCGGTCTTCTCGCTTCTGACCAACATGCGGTTCTGATCCCAGAAGATATCGCACCATTGCAGGGCAAGGATCTCTGACGGACATCTCAAGCCCCCATATCGCGCCAGGGCGAAGATTGTCTTCCACTCGACGCACGGGCAAGCCTCAATGACCTTCGAGATGTCGGCCTGCGAGATGAACACCATCCGTGAGGGGTTGGGCTTCGATGATGACGGTAGGGCGATGAACGGGTTGGATTCGACCAGCTTCTGCTTGAGGGCCCGGGCAAGGAACTGCTTACTGTGCTGGCACCGTTTGCGGATCGTCGCGTCGGCAAGACCCTGCTTGACCATCGACAGACGCCACAGTTCAGCGTCGGCCTCGTTGATATCGCCAAGCGCCTTATCGGCCCCGAAGTAGCTCACAAGACTTCTCTGGGCCTGCTGCAACATCCACTTGGTTCTCTGCTTCAGGTCGACTCGGCTCTCCATGTACTGCTGGATGAACGGCCCCAGGGCGGTCTCCGGTCGGGCCTCTCGAGGTGCACACAACCCAAACGCTACCAGCTTGCCGTGCAGCTTCGGGGGGAGCTTCTCGAGCCATTGAGCAACGCCGACGTCCATATCACCGCCGGCCAGGCTGTTGGAGCTGAGCAGGTGCTCCACGCGGATCTTGAAGTGCTCCGCTTCGCGCAGGGTCGCTTTGCCCAGCCGTATCGCTACGCGATCGCCGTCGGGGGATGTGAAGCTGATTCTCTTTCTTCCGTTCGGATCTCGAGCAATGGATGCCATCTATCGCCTCCGTCGTTTCTTGGATCTCAATTCCAGGCCCAGGTACTTCGCCAGTTTGTCCGCTGTTTCCAGACTGCAACTCTTGCCGTGTGCAATGCGCCATAAGACCGTTGCGTGCAACTCCGTATCTTTGGCGATCCGGTAGCGGCTGATGCCGGAATCTGCCATCGCCTGTTGTAGCGCTTCTGTGATCATACCGGACAGTATACCCAAATGCATGTGCGCTGTGTACACTAATCTTCGGTTTTCTTCTGATTTTCTTCCAATCGCCTCTGAATCATCTCGTGCAGATCCTTGATCGAGAAGCGAAGGCTGCCCCCGATTTTGAGGGCGGGAAGCTCTCCATTCGCGTGCAGCGAGAACACTGTTCTCTCGCTCACATTCAACAGTCTGGCAACTTGCTTGGTGTTGGCAAGGAGGGGGTGAACTTCGGTCGTTGTGGTCTTTGAAAACATCATGTCACTCCAATTCATGTCACTTCTTCACGCTTGCGGCTAGGCCAACCCCGGCACCAATGAGTGCAAACGGCCCACCGACGAGCGTACCGACCGCACCGAACGCGGTGCCGATACCGGCCAAATTGTGACTCTTCTTTTGTCGCTCAGCGTCACGGGCCATCTTCCGGAACGCCGCGTACTTGATGCGCCCTTGTGTGATCGCCCGCTCCACGTTCTCGTCGATCTTGTTGGCAGTGTCCGCTAGGACGGCCAGGGGTGAGCCTTCCAGGGCCGATCCGGATTTACCAAACGCCGCCGTCTGTTCTCCCAGGATGTCCTTGCCGTACTCGGCGATATCGATACCACCCAGGAACCCTTCTTCCAGCGCCTGGGCCGCCTTGCGCTTGAAATCCCGCGCGGAGCTTCCGAATTGCTTGGCCTTGTCGAACAGATTCAAGGTGTCGAAGATGCCAGAGGCCAAGTTCAAACCTTTACTGACCGGGCCGTACCAGTTGGTCTTGGGCGCCGTTGGGTTGCTCGGCGAACCCGTGTAGCCTTGCGATGCTGCGTATCCGAGTGACATATGTCACACTCCTTTCAACTCAGAATTGAATGTCTTCTGCGCGGGTCGTCCATTGGCCCGTCTCTTCCGTTCCTGCTCAAAGTCCACCACGGCGCCAAACACCCGCTCCCGGTGCTCCGCCGCCGCGTCGTTCATACGCTGTCGAATGTCACCAAGTACGCCGGGCATGATGTCGCTGATGTGTGTTGGTTCATTCACGCCAAAACACCCCCTACAAGATTGGCAAATTTCATGGCTTCCTTGATGAATACGAGCTTTGCAGTCCCAACCCGGCCGTTGCGGTTCTTGGTGACGATGACCTCGGCGATGCCATCCAGGTTCGTCGTGTCAGGATCAGCCTGTTTACGATAGTAGTCTTCTCTATGCAAGAGCATGATGACGTCTGCGTCCTGCTCGATGGCGCCGGATTCACGCAGATGGGACAGTTTGGGGATCCCCGAGTCGTCGCGCTCGGCCTCGCGGCTCAGTTGGGATATTGCGATGACGGGGACTCGAAGTTCTCGGGCGATG
>Ga0208279_1000097_pt1 | contig 79645 bp, 65 predicted proteins | sample AntAceMetag02UKM_FD_184766 | JGI IMG/M metagenome (GOLD analysis project Ga0208279, IMG submission 184766) | Saline lake microbial communities from Ace Lake, Antarctica - Antarctic Ace Lake Metagenome 02UKM (SPAdes) (version 2) | ecosystem: Environmental > Aquatic > Non-marine Saline and... | reverse complement strand
TTTGCCCGCAGTTTTTCACAGATCTGGTAGAACTTACCCTTATGCAATACGGTGAAATCGTTGCGTACTACCCGTTCGGTCTTGATGCTTAGTACTGAATTCAGGTTTACGCCTTGCGGTACCGGACAGGGAAGTGCAAGGAACATCAAGAAATATCAGGGAAACCGGGGAACGCAGGGATATTAGGACCGGAGGAGCCTCCGCGCCGCCGTTTCAGTGACAAGGAAGAGATGTTCCCGGGGGTACGTATCTCGAGGGTGGGCGGGCTGTTAATGCTTGATGGTGCCGGTGCCACTCCCCATACGTTTGGCTTTCTCCGGTTTGATTTCGGCCAGGGCTCTGGAGGCCTCATCTCCGAGATACTTGTCGGAGGCGAGCTTCTCTATCGAAGGTACCGCTTTATCATCCTTCGCCCGGCCCAATGCCCTCAGAGCAGCAAGCCGTGGACCGAGGCCTTTATCCGTGTCGAGCAAAGCGATAACCTTCTGTGACGACGGGTCCAGACCTATCTTAGATAGTGCGTTCACGGCCTCCTCGCGCACCGACGGTGACGGGTCATCAAGGGCCGACTCAAGTGGTTTTCTATTCCCCTCGTCTCCCATTTTTCCCAGTGCGACGGCGGCGGAGGCTCTGACTACGGCGCTCTTATCTTCCGAAAGGACGGACCTCAGCTTCGGGGCCGATGCCGCAGCGGACATCTCGCCGAGCGCGAGGGCCGCGGCTGCCCTTGCCCACCGGTTCTTCGAACCCAGCACCGCCGTGAGCGCCGCCTCGCCCGCGCCCATCCTCCTGAGGGACTGGACCGCTGAGAGCGAGACCCACCGGTCGGGGTCGTTCAGCGCGCCGGCAATCGCCTTCTCGGAAGCGTCGCCGCCTATCAGGCCCAGCGCCTTACAGGCGTTCGCCCGGACCTGCGAGTCTTTATCTTCGACGGCCGCAACGAGGGCCGGCACCTCACCCTCACCGCCGAGGTGAATGAGGGCGGCCGAGGCGCACACCCTGACGTTGGGGTCACCATCTTTCAGAAGGGCGGCCACGGCCTTCGCCTGCTTCCTATCCCCGATGGAGAGGAGAGCCAGGGCCGCGTTCATCCGAACCTTCGCGTCACCATCGGATAGGGCGGCAGTCAGCTCGGGAACAGCCCCGCCCGCCCGGAGATGGCCAAGGGCCGCGCATGCATTCTTTCTGACCACAGGGTCCTCGCTTTTCAGCGCCCCCTTCAGCGCCGCCAGGCCACCATCCCTGCGGGCGATGGCCGCCGCGGCGTCCTTCCGTATGTACTCGTCTTTGTCTTTCAGCGCCTCGAGCAGTATCTCCGTGGAACCATCCATCTTGCCGAGGGCGAACACGGCCGAGTTCTTGGTTTTGATATCGGTCGGACCGAGCAGCGCGTCCTTCAACACGGGAAGCGCGCCCTCGTCGCCAAGCTCGCCCAGCGCGGCTATGGCGCTCTTTTTCACCCGCGGCTCGCCATCTTTCGCCGCCTCCATGAGGGCGGGCAACGCATCCCTGTCGCCCAGCTTGCCCAGAGCGTAAGCGGCTGCTGAGCGGACATACTTATCCGCCTTCGGGTCGGCGAGCTTCTCCATGAGCGGGGTAACCGCTTCTTTGCTGCCCATCTGCCCGAGAAGCTTGGCGGAACGGCTCCGGACCCAGGATGACGATGATTCTTTCAGGGCCTTGATAAGCGCCGGCACCGCGGGGTTCCCGATCTCCTTTATCTTCTCCATAACGGAATCCGCCGTTACATTGTCTCTCGTCCCTAGCTTGGATATAAGTATCTCCACATCCTCCGCGGCCGGTGCGGACGCCAATAAAATTCCAAGTGCGAGCGCCGTCGCGATACTAACCAGATACTGCCGTTTCATGTGTCTCCTCCTCCGTCTTAAAACGTTCAAAACCATTTCGTACAGCCGGAACATCGGCCCCCAGCGAGCCGCTGATGAAGAGCGTCTCTCTCCCTCTGCTTCCTAAGAAGAATATATCATTTTCCGAAGACCAGGTAAGGTCCAATCCATCAGCGTCCGCCCCGTCGGGCGCTAGGCCGCGGGCCTCTTCTGAAAACTTACGGAAGGAGGCGGTGAACTCCGCAGCGTCCCTGTCGGTATCCCACACCGAGAGCCATACGAGAAGTTCATGCCCGTCCCTCTCGTAAAAGCCGAACCTGTCGCCGCCCCACCCTTCCGAAGCCTCCTCGGCGTCCTTGACATCCAGCCGTAGTTTCAACAGGACGAAGGTGTTGAACTCACCCAGAACGTTCTCCTCCAGCTTCTTCCAGCCTAGAATTTCAAGATCGGGCAGGCTCACCGGAACGGGATCATCCCTGGCGCCGATATACTTCTCCGGGTGCATGATCTGCTCCGTAGACGCCGGAGGCTCCCCGTAAACGGCATTTACGCGGGCCCACCCACCATCCGCGAAGAGATCCGATACGAATGCGGCGCCCTGAACGTATGGGAACATCATGTTTTCCTTGATGAAATCCGGGGCATCGGAATACTCCTTCGAATCCGTGAACGTTGCCGTCACCAGGTCCGCGAGCGTCCCCATGTTTACCTGCGAGAGGTAGAATTGAAACATTGCCACGGTGGCATCCCCCTCCACAAGGGCCACGCACGCCAGCACCCTGTCGTCATTATTTTTCAGCTTAAGGGGAAGCTCGTCGAGCCCCAGATGCTGGTCCTGGAGGGCGTGGACAACCTCGTGAGCCAGAAAAGTTCGGGCAATACTTCCGGTAGCGGGGGCGCCCTCGATAAAGCAGAGGGTGTCGGTATCGTTATCGTACAGGCCCCCGACCTGCTCGGTGTAAAGATCGACGATCTTCTCCTTCAGATCGAAGCCCTTGTCCGTGAAGCCGAACCTGACGAGGGCCCTCATGAGGTGCTCCATTTTCTCCCCGGGGTACTGCTCCTCTATCTCGTCCTCGATATAGCTTTCAAGCTCTTCCCTGTCCATTTCAGAAAATTTGAGAGCATGCTTCAGCGGGAGCATTCTGATGCGGCAGATATCATCTACAACGGCCTCGCGCTCGCCCTCTTCATCACTGGTCTTCTTGAGTGGCCTGAGCTCTCCCACTTCTCCCTGAAGCTTCGCGTTTAAATTACGGAGGTAGGAGATGGTCGATGACTTCCCCTGCAGTTCCCTGAAGAGAAAGTAGTTCAGAGCCAGCGATGCAATGAGGATAAGCGTTATTATAGCCGTAAAAATCCGCATCTTCTCTTAACCCGTTTACATAGTATCCGCTGACAACTCATCAAACTCATAGAACTCATTTAACTTTTTTTTCCTTTTTTTCTCAGGATCTCGACGCGGCAATTCGCAAGCTCCGCGAAGCGCCTCGCATCATCTTCGCTGCCGATGATAGAGCCGTAATGCATGGGAATCGCGACACCGGCCCCGATTAGGTCCGCCGCCTTTGCCGCTTCCCCGGGCCCCATCACGTACGTTCCGCTCACGGGGAGAAAGGCGATATCGGCCCGGATTCGGCTCATCTCGGGAATAAGGTCGGTGTCTCCCGCGTGATATATCCTTGTCCCCCCGACGGTGACGATATACCCGATTCCACCGGCCTCTTCAGGATGAAAAGGCTTATCCGTGTTATAGGCGGGGACGGCCTCGACGAAGGTGTCCCTGATGAGCCTCTTGTCCCACGGCCTCATAGTTACTATCCTGTCTCCCAGCTTTGACGCGCAGCCGGGAGGCGCCGCGATAACCGTATCTTTCTTCAGGAGAGCCGCGATCGTGCTCACGTCGCAGTGATCGTGGTGGCCGTGGGTCACCAGGATTATGTCTGCCGGTTCCGGTCTCGAGACCTTCCACGGGTCGATGTAAATAAGGTCTCTCCCCCGTATCCTGAACGAGGAGTGGCCAAGCCACTCAATATTATTAAGGTCAATCACTTCCTTCCCCATGAATATAGGAATTCCAAAATCGAAGACCCGAGGCTCAGAAAGACCTAATAACCAAGATACAAGAAACAATAACCAAGAAGAATCTTACCTCTCGATTCCTGCGGCCTCTACAATTCGTCGATACGGTCCTTTGCCTGATCGAGAATCTTTTTCTCCCTGCTCGTCAGGCTCTTTATCCCCTCCCGGGATATCTTGTCCAGTATCCTGTTGACGTCAAGCATGCTAAACTCTATCTTCTTCTCTTCGCTGCGCCGCTTTTTCCTCCCTTTCGGCTTCCGGGAAAACTCTATCTCCAGGTTGAGCCATGACTGAACGTTGCCGAAATTTTTCATGTAGATATAGCCGAAGAGAAGGCCCCCCAGGTGGGCGAAATGGGCCACATTATCTCGAACCCCACCCACAGCTGAAAGGAAAGTAATAAAACCGAAAAGAATGACGGCGTGCCGGGCCTTCATGGGAAATATTCCGAAGATTAAGAGGATGCGGTCCGGGTAAATCATACCGTATGCCAGCAGGAGGCCGAAGATCGCGCCGGAAGCGCCGATAACAAACGTATTATAGAAGATAAGAGAGCATAACCCCGCGCCTATGCCGGTGAAGAAATAGTAGGTTAAAAATCTCTTTCTGCCCCATACGGCCTCTAGCTCTGAGCCGAACATCCAGAGCATCAGCATATTGAAAAGTATATGCCATATGCCGGTGGTGCTGTGCAGGAACATGTACGTAAACAGCTGCCATATGAAAAAGCGCTTGAAAACAAATGGCGGATACAGGCCGAAAATAGGAATTAAACCAGGGAATATCCGTTCGAGAATGAAAACAGCAACATTAATGATGATAAGCCACTTTACCGTCGAGGTTATCGTCGGGCCGAAGCGAACGCGAGAGGGTTGGTAGGTATAAGGACTCATGGACGACTACATTATATCAGCGGGGGGGGCGAGGACAAGAAGGTTGTTTCTAGAACGCGTGAAGAGTGAAACGTGAAACCCTTCGACGGAGTTTATACTGAGCGCAGTCGAAGTGCTCAGGACAGGCGTGAATCGAAAAATAGACACGCTTCACTCTTCACGAGATACGCTTCACGATTTTTTAATGCACCTTGATCGAGAGGGCCTTGAAGGTCAGCCAGACCTCCCTGCCCACGTTCATGCCCATGGAGAAGAACGACTTCTTAGTGAGTAGAACAACGAGGATAACGCCGATATTCACCGCGACCCTCACGCGTCCCCCCTCCTCTTCCACCCTTACTATCCTCCCACTGAAGGTGTTCCTGGCGCTGCTGGCAATCTCCCCAAGGGAGATGATAATACTTTCCGGGTCTATCGAGATGTATGCCGGACCCGTTTTATCCGAGATGAGCTCGAAAGTCACGGACTGTGCGACCTCCATGCCTTTAGTGCCGTTGCGATCCGTTATGATGCCGGAGAAGACATTCTCTGGCCTCGTCCCGGATAGGCGCCCGTCTATCAGCATAACCACATCATCGGCGAGCCTGTACGCCTGGGCCAGGTCATGCGTCGAGAATATCAAACTCGTCCCCCTCTCACGGTTGAGCAAGATCAGGCTCTCTTCCACCCTCCCCACGTTCTCCCTGTCGATGTTCGCGGTCGGCTCGTCAAGGAGGATCGTACCGGCGCCGGAGACAAACGCCCTAGCCAGGGCCACTCTCTGCTTCTGCCCCGCGGAGAGGCTCTGCCCCCCGCTGCCGGCGATGTCCGAAATACCTAAACGGCTGAGAGCCCGCTCCACTACCGGGTTCAGGCTCCTGTAAGCGATGGAGCGCATCTTCAGGGGATAGAGCACATTGTTCCTGACGGACATGTGGAAGAGATAAGGGTTCTCCATCACGAAGGTGACTCCCTTTCGCAGTTCGTGAAGCTCCTTCGCCGATCCGCCGATGCTCCTGCCCCTGAAGAGGATATCGCCCCCCGTCAGGGGTTCGATGAGGGCCAGGAGCCGGAGCAGCGTCGTCTTCCCGGAACCATTCGGGCCGACTATCGCGTAAATCTTATTCTCCTCAATAGCCAGCCGGGGGACATCGAGGACGACCCTGCCGTCGTACGCCTTCTTCACGTCCAGCAACTCGTAGAGCATGCTCAACTCCGCCTGCCCTGGAGGCGCTGAAAGATCAGGTTGATTGAAAAGACGATCAACAGAAGGATAAGGGCGATTGCCAGGGCGAGGCTGAAGTCGCCCCTGCTGGTCTCCAGCGCGATGGCGGTCGTCATCGTCCTGGTCACTCCCTTGATGTTGCCGCCGAGCATCATCGCGACGCCTATCTCGGCAATCACGCGACCGAACCCTGCAATGATGGCGGCGAATATGGCGGTTCGCCCCTCACGGAAGACGGCGAAAGACGCTTGTTTGGCGTTGGCACCCAGCGTCAATGCCGTCTCGCGCACGCGCTTGTCCACGCTCCCGATGGCCGTTATGCCGATCGCGGTGATGATCGGGACGGCCAGGATGACCTGGCCGATTACGATTGCAGCGGGTGTGAAAAGAAGCCCGAACCGGCCGAGGGGCCCTACCCTCGACAGAAACGCGTACACGATGAGACCGACGGCGACGGTCGGCAGCCCCATCAGCGTGTTGATCACCGTCAGAAGAAGCCGCTTGCCCTTGAAAGAGCGTCCGGCGATGCAGAATGCCGATGGGATGCTAATCGCCGTAGCGATAAGCGTGGATAGCGAGCCGACCTTGAGGGAGACCGCCACCGCCTGCATGACCTCGGCGTTGGCGGTGACGATCAGGTGTAAAGACCGGGCAATCCCCTCGAATATGAAACCCATAAAATTTTTCTTCTAAAAATTTTATTAACGAACTCGTTTAAAAAAAGATCGGGCTCCGACGAAGTCGGGGCATTGATAAATTTGCTCGCTTCCTGCCTGACGGCAGGCAGGAAGCGAGCAAATTTATTGTGGTATGGCCAGCGGGTGAAAGAGAAGCTTATCGCCCATCTTGAACTCCCCTATTATCTCCTGCCCTTCCCGGGAGGTAACCCAGCCGATCAACGCCATGGAGCCGAGGTAGTTGCTCTTCTTGTGACGGGCCGAGTCCACCGCTATGATGCTGTAGAGATTATGCAGCCGCTTGTCGCCCTCGCAGAAGATGGGAAGATCGATCTTCGATTTGTACGCGAGGTAGGTTCCCCGGTCCACAAGGGTGTAAGCCCTCTTCTCATTCGCCATCGAGAGCGTCTGGCCCATTCCCTGTCCAGCCTCCATGTACCACTTACCCTTCGGGACGATGCCGGCATCCTTCCAGAGCGCCTTCTCCTTCTTGTGCGTGCCTGAATCGTCGCCGCGGGATATGAAGGGCGACTCGCTCACGGCAATCGCCGCCAGGGCGTGCACAACATCCTTGCTTCCCTTTATCTTCGCGGGGTCTCTTTCCGGCCCCACGATTATAAAATCGTTATACATCACTTCCCTGCGGTTGACGCCGTACCCTTTGGAGACGAATTCCTTTTCCGCGCCGGGGGCGTGGACCATGACAATATCGACGTCGCCACGCTCGCCCAGCTTCAGGGCCTTGCCGGTGCCGACAGCCAGGATATCGACCCTGATGTCGTACTTCTTCTCGAAGGGCGGGAGAAGCTTATCCAGGAGCCCGGTGTTCTCCGTAGATGTCGTCGTGGCCAGCTTGATAACATCCTCCGCAATCGCCGAACTTGCGAACACCAGCGCGCAAGCCAGCGCTATAAATATAACAAACCTTTTCATCACAATCTCCTTTCAGCACTCCGGCGAAGCCGGAAAATTAATAAATTTGCGAATGAAATCCTGAGCACTTCGACGGAGTTTATCCTGAGCGAATCCGAAGGGCCCAGTATAAACTCTGTCGAAGGACGCAGCGAGCAAATTTATTCTTAGAACTTGATATTCAACTCGTAACGGGCAAACCAGCTCGGGTCCGGCGTATCGTCGTCGTGGTAGTAGAAGTTACCCGGCTTGAAGTACTCGAACTGCACCTTCGTAGAGAGCCACTTGGTGATATCCCACTTCACCACATTGAACAGCGCGTTGCCCTTGAACCTGGTGTTGCCAAACTCATCCGGGTCGGCCGCGTGCCGTCTCTCCAGGGCCCAGATGGGCGCCCAGTAATGTTTGAACGTGACCTTGTCGCAGAAGGGGCTCCAGCCGAGCTCCACGGGAATAGCCTGCATGTTGCTGTAAGGGTAATCCCCCTCGTAGCCCCGCAGTGCGTCCCTGACCACGTGTCCATAGGGAGGTCTCGGACTCTGCCATGTCGGCGGCCAGACCCACCCCTCGCGCCTGTCCGTGTCTTCCTTGTCGCCGCTGAATACCTCGTAGCCGGCGCTCACGTAGGGCTTGAGGGGAGCCAGCTTTTTCGGGAGGGGAACCTTGTACTTCGCCTTGGTCGAGGCACAGTAGGCCTGGAGGCTATCGTCACCGTAGCTCCCCATCTGCCATCCGGCCTGCAGCAAGTACGACAGGCGCTCATCGAAGAAGTCCGGGAAGACCTTGCCCGACAGGCGACCCCCGAAGACGTGCATCTTCATATCGGGCGTGTACTTGAAATCAGGCGCCCTCATGTCGGCTGGAAGGTCCTTGTGAAGGTCGTTCCCCCACTCGTCGTGGCGGTTGGATTTTATAGTATAGGGCATGTAGAAGAGCTCCATCTTCTGCCTCAGGGTGTACTTCGACTCGTGCGTGAGCCAGAACATGAGCCACCGCTCCCTGTCATACCTGCGGAGAAGCCGCTGGTCATCATTATCCTCGTTTATCACCGCGTACCAATCGTCCGTGTTGTACGCGCCCAGGACCTGGAGCATGGTGAAGTGGTCCGCCTTCTTATCTTTCCGCGGCCACCAGAAACCCACGTCGAAACCGTCGAAGAACTTAGTGCGCGAACTCTCCCCGGGAGTGAAATCGTAGAAGAAAAAGCCGTCCCCCAGGATGTTTTTAGCCATGTCCATCCTGCCCACCCGCAGGTACATGGGGACCTTCCACGGTTCCTCGAGCTTGAGGTAGAGCTGGTCCATGATAACAGATTCAGACCCGGTATACTTGCTCGCCCGGCTCCTCTTGCGGTTGGTGAAGGCCCGGTATTCGTTCACCCAGCGCATGTATATCTCGGTCTTCTTCAGGGGCTCGTAATCCACGAGGGGCTTGAACCTCGTCCATACCCTCGTGCGAAACCTGAACTGACTCTCCCTATCGTCCCGGTCGTATTCGACGTCTTTCAGGTTATTGTACGCATCAAAGCGGATCCGCTCCTCTACTCCCCATTCCAGGTACTTCCACGTGGGCTTGTACTCATCGAGGTGGTAGAGAGCTTGAAAAAAGCTGCGGTGCCTGGAATCCTTGACCTCCTGCATCTTTTCTTCCTTAGCTTTTTCTAATGCGGCCTTTTCATCCGACTTCTCTGCGCCTGACGCGGAAACAGAAGCAAGGACCAGTGATACGAGAAAAATCGTGATAAATACGAGCCTTCTTTTCATCTCGTTTTAAATAAATAAACCAGCCATACAGGGAAAGGCCGGCCGTCAGGCGCCCCTTTCCAAGCACGGGAGGTATGGCCGTTTCCAGCCATGCCCTGTCGTCTCGCCGCCATAGTAGAACCTTAGGCGGTTGAGCTCGGAGCAGTAATAAATGTAGTTCATCTCAACCGCAGCTTCAAGTTTTTTAAACTCTCCCGGTAACATTTTTTTATAGCTCACGCGGAAGCCAAGGCCTTGTACAGGGTCAGGCCCCCCAGAACAATTACAACAATTGCTATTATGACCTTAATCTTCTTCTCGGGGATTCTTTTAACGGTGTGCGCGGCGAACGGGACGGAAAGCACTGCGCCGGCCATAAGCCAGGGTGCCAGCGACCAGTCGATCTCCGGCTTGAACGTTATGTACAGGATAATCCCCACCAGGCACGTCACCCCCTCGGAAAACGATGTGATGCCCACGGCGTTCTTAACGCCGATCCCGGAGAGAAGCTGACCTCCCATCACCAGGGGGCCGTACCCGCCACCGCTCATTCCCTTATTAAATGATGCTATTGTTCCCAGGATTGCGATTTTTCTCCACGTGAAGCGGGGGCTACGATTAAACGTGGCGAATATCACAACCCCCATTGTGATGACTATCGAGCCTATGAAAATTTTCAGCACAATGGGGGGAAGCTTGATAGCCACCAAGACTGCAACGACCACTCCCACAACGGCGAAAAGGGAGAGAACAGCCGCAACTTTAAAATCCTTGGAAGACGGGTGAAAGTTCACGTTCTTCAGGCTGTGATGAAAAAAAGCGGCAGTAATACCGGAGACGAACTCCGAAAATAGAATCGCCGGCACGACCTGCAGCGGCTCGAACCCCATAAGGAGCAATAGCGGCGCCAGCGTGGTCCCATATCCCATTCCCAGGCTCGAATCGATAAACTCGCACGCGAAAGCAAGCGGCATGAGCAGGAATATTTTTGTATCCATCTTAATCCTCCATCTTTTAATCCGTCTGTCAAACCGCCTATACCAGGTCGGACAGTTTTAACCTCTCCAGCTTGTTTGAAATGTAGTCCCTGATTTCCTTTAGGACATCGATTATCTTCTCTTCGCGCTCCAGTGGCGTATGCGAGAAAAAGTATTTGCTGACCGACTCGGTCGGCGCCAGTGCGCCGTCCATCAGCCGTATTATGGCGGCCACATTCACCTCCCCCGCGGGCTGGGCCAGCCTGTACCCGCCTCTGGCGCCCGTTTTTGCTTTGAGGAGCCTGCCGTTCTTCAGTATCAGCATGAGCTGCTCCAAATATTTCCTGGGGATATCGTACTCGGAGCAGATATCCTCTATCTTGATAAAGCCTTTCTTCTCGTTGCGCGCGATGTAGATAAGCGCCAGTAGCGAGTATTCGCTTTTTGTCGTGAGCCTCATATCGAACAATCCTCCTTTTCCTATATTGTCGATGGACATACTAGACAATACTCTTTTTCCCGTCAAGAAAAAAATCATTTTTTTCAGACCCCTGAAAATAAGCACGCGGTTAAACCCGCGGGCCGCCTTCAGCGTTTCATATTCATAAGGTAAAAAGGAGGACGTTTATGAGAAAAGCCGCTCTGTGCCTGCTTGCGCTCTTCCTCTGCACCAATCGCGTCAGGGGGGATGATGAGAGGGATATTCGAAGGGAGATCAGCCTGCTCAACCTCGTCAACGGCCTCTACCTCACAGAGGGGCAGATCAAGAAGCTCGCGGACCTATCCCGGAGGGCGGACAGCTTACGTGATAAGCTGAGACAGGCTAGCGCTGACGGAGAGGGGGAAAGAATTGAAGCATTCCGCAAGCTCAGGGAAGAGCTCGTTTACGGCGCCGATGTGCCGGACGATATCCGGCATGACGCGGTTTTCAGGAACCACCCTCCCCTCGAGCATATGAGAAGTTTCAAATTCAGTATGGCCGGGCTCGCCGAGGAGGTCGGGGGGGTTTTAACCGAGGGCCAGAAACAGGTTATTGCCGATTTCAAACCCTGTCTCACTCCGCCGAGGGACCTTAAAAACCCCGAGAGGGCAGGCCAGGCCGACAACTCGAGCGGGATCGAAAGGGTCATGGCCCGGCTGCGGAACGCTCCCCCGCGCCGGTACGAGAGGATAAAGGAGAAGGTCATCGACCGCCACATAGCTAGATTGAGCCAGCACGAAGGCCCTCTTTCAGGCGAGCAGATCGATGAGGAGCGGCGGAGGATATACGGGATCATCGACCGGGCCATGCACTCCTCCGATGCCGACTTCGAGATAGACAAGAAGAGTTTAGCCGAAGAATTCAAGGGGGAGAGCGATCATCCGACACAGACAATGCGAAGGACCCTGGCAAGATATTTCCTGAGCCCTGTATCCACAAGAGTCCTCGATGACAAGCTCTCCGCAGTACGCTCAATAAATTAGCTCGCTACGCTCGCAAATTTATGTGGCTCCCCCGTCCCCGGTAAGACCGGGGCCGGGTCGACTGAGGTCTAACGAAAGCCTGCTCCCGCCTCAAATATAGGCGGCAAAACAATTGAATTACTCAAATGAGAAGCGGCAAGATAGCGCCTTAACACGCCGCGAGTTTCTTTATAGCGCAGCCTGTGCGGGCACCTGCTTGCTATTTCTCCAGGAAAGAGGCCTCGCCGCCATCTCCACACGGCTCAAAGAGGCCTCATATTACCACCGGACGGGCAAAGGCACCCTCGTCTGCAATCTATGCCCCAACGAGTGCTCGATCTCGGACGGCGCGCTCTCCTCGTGCCGGACGCGGCTGAACCGCCACGGAAAGCTCTACACCCTCTCCTACGACTCCCTCGCCGCTATCCACAAGGACCCGATAGGCAAGGGCCCCCTCTATCACTTCCTCCCCGGAGCAAGCGCCCTCTCGGTCGCCACGGCGGGATGCAACCTCCGCTGCCTTTATTGCCAGAACTGGGAGCTCTCCCAGAATTCACCGCGGAAGGTCAGAAAAATCGACATAAGCCAGGAGGATATCATCAAAAAGGCCCTGAGAAACGGCTGCAGGGCTATCACCTTCACATACACGGAACCGGTCGCCTATTACGAGTACATGATCGATATTGCAAGGAGGGCGAAAAGCGCCGGCCTCGCGACGCACATGGCAACGGCAGCGTATATCAATAAAGAACCCCTTGAGGAACTCTGCCGTCACATGGACGCCGCGACGGTGGCATTGAAGGGCTTCAACGACCCGTTCTACAAAAAAATATGCGGCTGCCCCATCACACCCGTCCTCGACGCTATAGTCACGATGAAAAGGGCCGGCGTGTGGCTGGAGATAGCGACCTGCATCGTCCCGACGCTTAACGACAACGCGTACGAGTTAAAGAGGATGGCGAGGTGGATCAGGGACAGCCTGGGCGCCGACACGCCTTTTCACCTGGTGCGGTTCCTGCCGGAGTACAGGCTGGCCAACCTGCCCCCCACGCCGACCTCGGTGATGGAGGACCTCAGGAAGACCGCCCTGGACGAGGGCCTGCGCTACGTCTACATCTCGAATATGCCCGGCCACGAGGGAAACAACACTTACTGCCCATCGTGCGGAAAGGCCGTCATAACCCGCCTGGGCTTCAAGCTCATCAGCAATTATCTCAAACGGGGCCGGTGCCCCAACTGCGGCGCACCCATCCCCGTTAATTCAGGGACGTTGGTTGAATTTGTTCAAAAATGAAAGCCGGTGATAATTTGAGGATTAATCTTATACGGTATAAGTAATCCGGCCTTTTTCCAGGTCGTCCAGCTCGGCGCGCTTCTCCTCGTAGCCTTCCCTGCCCATGAGGCCATAGGTGAACTGCTTCCCCTCCTCTACGCCGGGCTGGTCGAACGCGTCTATGTTGTATAGCTCGCCCGCGTAGGCGGTCTGGAGTTCGAGCATGAAGAGAAGCTCGCCCACGGAGCGGGCATCGACCCTTGGCATGGTGATGGTGCAGTTCGGCCGGGAGTTCTTCACGAGCGTGAGCTCGGTGGCCCGCATCTCAGCCAGGATGAGCTCGTTCAAGCTTTTCCCCTCGAGGTAGCTCAGCCCGTCCTCCTCCCCGGACAGCGGGGGGATATCCACGCGGGAGTTGTACTCCTCCACCGCCAAGAAGCACACAACCTTGTCGTTAGGCCCCTCGACGTAAAGCTGTATCTGGGAGTGCTGGTCCGTCGCACCGACGGCCTTTATCGGCGTCTGGCCGGTGTGGACGACCGCCCCGCCCGTCGAGTATTTCTTGCCAAGGCTCTCGGCCCAGAGCTGCCTGAACCAGTCGGCAACGTCCTTGAGGCGGTGGGAGTACGGCATCATGACGAGCATCGCCTTTCCCTTCTCCGTGCGCGAGAGGTAATGGAGGACGGCACCCGCCAGTGCCGGGTTATCGGCCATGTTCGGCGAAGAGCACCGGGCGTTCATGTTGCGCGCTCCGATGAGGAGCTCGCCGATGTCTATCCCCGACACCGCCGCGGAGAGCAGCCCCACTGAGGAAAGGACGGAGAACCTCCCGCCCACGTTTGCCGGTATGGTAAACGTCACGTAGCCCTCCTCTTCGGCCATCTTCCTTAACGCCCCCTTCTCCACATCGGTCGTGGCAATAATATGTTTCGGCATCTCCCCTCTGCCCAGCTCCTGCATGAGCCTGTCCCGCACTATCATGAACTGGCTCATCGTCTCGGCGGTGCTTCCCGACTTCGTTATGACGTTGAAGACCGTCGATTTGAGGTCAAGGATGTCGAAAAGGCCGTTGAGCCTGTCGGGGTCTATGTTGTCGGGAACGAATATCCGCGGCCTGCCGTCCCGTTTCTCACGGGAAAGAAGGTTATGGAAGGGATGATTGAGCGCCGTGCGCAGGGCGATATTCCCCAGCGCCGATCCCCCGATGCCGAGGACAACGAAGTTTTCGAATTCCGAGGAGACGCGTCCGGCCTCCTCCCGTATCCTCGCCACGAGGGCATCGTCGTACGGAAGGTCCAGGAATCCTATCTTGCCGCTTTCCTTCTTCGCGACGACGCCGTCATGGGCGCGCCGCGCCCGCTCCGCCATTCCATCGAGGACACCTTTACCTACCCCGTGCTCCTCACCGATATTCTCAGCCATCATGTTGGAATAATCGAACTTTATCATTCTATCTAATCCCCCCTTCCTTCGGCCCGGAAATGCTTAATTTAAACCACGGATTCAACGGATTAAGAAACTAACTCTAAAGCAAAATGATGTGATAATAATATGGAATTATTCAGTAATCCGTCCAATCAGTTTAATCCGTGGTTACTATTTTTATTTGTCTATTATGACCCTGACTGTGCTTCCACTCCCTGCACCAAGGCGCTCTTCAGCGCTGCCTCCGTTGACGGATATCTCCAGGTAGCCTCCACTCCCTATCAGTGCGAGGGCGCCGCCCGTTTCCGCTGAAGAGTAGGATGCGAACAAGCCCGGGACGCTCGCCCCCCCCACCTCCACCGAGACCCTTCCGGAGCTGATATCATCCCCGTGTATATTGGTAATCAGGTTGCCGAAATGGTCGATGTATATCACCCGTCCCTCCATAATACGACCCTCGCGCCTTACGCTTCCCGCATCGAGAGCGGCCATGGCCTCCACCCTGCGCCCCAGGGCATCGAGCGGGACTCCGGCGGCCAGGTGCGCCGCGGCAGGGGCAAATATGTCCCGCCCGTGGAAGGTGGTTGAGACATTTTCAAGCATGAAATCCGGGTTATCTATAGAGATAATCTCATCAATCCCGTCGTCGCTGCAGGCGGGGCTCATCAGGCCGTTATCGGGCCCCACGAAAAGGAATCTTCCCGTCCTGACAGCTATTGCCGCCCTCCCTCCCCCCACGCCGGGATCGACAACACAGACATGAACAGTGCCGGCCGGATAGAAGGAGTACGCCTCCCGGATAACGAAAGCGCCCGAGATTATATCCCCGGCGGGAACACCGTGGGATATATCAACGACGGCGGCCCGGGGGCATATTGAGAGTATAACCCCCTTCATGGCCCCAACAAACCAATCGGCATAGCCGAAATCCGTTGTCAGCGTTATAGCTTTTAAAACGGTATTCATCAGCAAACAGGCAGGAACTCGTTACCGGTTAACGTGCACGGAAGAAAAGGATACACCGGATTACCGGTTCTGTGAATCACTTTGTGTCAGCATTGTGGTCAACCTTCCCATCACGTGGCTACCGTGTAACCGGTCACCCGCAAAAAAGGTTGAATTATCCCGTAAATCCGACCTCAAGGGCTGGCATGGTTCTTGCTTTATGTAACTGGTTGTTTTATGGCTCTTTGAAATATAAATTTGCTCGCTACGCTCGCAAATTTATTGTGATATATTAATACTACCATGTTAGGAAAGCTCATACTGCTCTTCACGGTAGTGCCCCTGGTGGAGCTCGCCCTGCTGATAACGGTTGGCCGCGAGATAGGCGTGTTCAACACAATATCCATAGTCGTAATCACGGGCGTAATAGGCGCATACCTCGCCAGGTCGCAGGGCATTAGCACACTGGGCAAGATCCAGTCATCGATGCAGAGAGGCGTCATGCCCGCGAACGAGATCCTCGACGGCTTCATGATCCTGGCGGGCGGCCTAATGCTCATAACGCCGGGTTTGATAACCGACGCCGCCGGTTTCTTGACCCTTATCCCGCGGACGAGGAATATGTTAAAATCGCTGATAGTAAAGAAGCTGAAAAAAATAATCGATTCGGGAAACGTGCAGATCCACATAGGCCTATAAGTATAAGGTTACGAGAAGTAATGGAATAAAAAAATTCGGACTGAAAGCCGGGAATTTTTCTTAAACAATACTAAACTAACTATAAGAGGAGGAAGCGGATGAAAAAAAGCATGAGTGTTATGCTGGTTTTAGCGGGAATATTATCGTTTGTCTGGGCTGCGGCATACGGCGCGGATAAGGCTACCGACGACATGCACAACGCCCTGGGATGCGGTTATGACCTTGCCAGCAAGAAAGAGGTCGAGAAGGCGGCCGACGCCTTCGCCAGGGCGGGGAAGTACGCCGAGAAAGCGAAAAACTGGGACGGATGCATCCAGGCGGGCTACGGTCTTGCTAATGCCAAACGGTTCAAGGATGGGGCAGCCCTCTTCAACAAGGCCTCGGCAATAGCCTCCACGGAGAAAGACTGGCGTGGACTGGTAGCCGCGGGTTACGCCCTGGCGAGCCTGCCGAAGGATGAAGGCAAGATCGATGAAGCGAAAAAGAGCTTCCATGCGGTGATTCCCGTCGCCCTGGAGAAGAAGAACCCCAGGGGCATCATCGAGGGCGGCAAGGGACTGGCTGCGGCCGGAGACAAGGCGGCGGCGCAAAAAGCATTCGATGAGGCCTTCAAGATGGTCAAGGAGGCCAAGAGCGTGGACGGCAGCAGAACCCTCATGGGGTGCTACGAGTCCATCGGCAACAAGGACAAGGCGAGCATGTGCAAAGACATGGTGCGGGAGTTCCGTCGCCACCGGGCTGAGCTGAGCAAGAAAGTCGAGATACCGCCCCCGGGATGGGCTGCCGCCGGGGAGACCATCGCGGGCCCCAAGGAGTACAGCGCCGCGCTCCAGGCGGCGAGGCGGGGCAGCGCCGATGCGGACATAGCCGCAAAGGCCGAGTGGACCCTGCAAAACGAGCGCCTCGAGGCGGAGCAGCGAATAGCCGCCGAGCAGTACAATTACCTCTACTCTTATCCCTACCAGTACGACTGGATCGATCCGTCCTGGGGCTCCAGCTGGTGGGGAGCCGCGGGATACGGAGGCGGCCCCTACTTCTACGGTTCCTATGGAAACTGGGGACCGAACTACTACTCGCACTGGGGCGGATACTACGGCAGATCCTACAATTACCGGGGCGGGCGCTGGTGTTACAACTATTAGCAGGGAAGAGAGAGAACTAAGAAATACAGGAAAGCCCGCGGCCCTTTCAGTGCCGCGGGCTTTCTTTCAGGTACTTGACGAGTGTGAGCCTCGTGCCGTGCTTCATTGATGTATCGAAGTCCACCTCGTCCATCGAGCTCTTTATGAACAGGACGCCGAGCCCTCCCGGCTTTACGTCCTCAAGCTTCCTGTGCTGTATCCGCTTCGGATCGACCTTCTCTCCGAAGTCCCTTATCTCGACCGTCAGCCTGTCGGGATGCATCGAGAACGAGATGATTATCTTCCTGCCGTCGTCCTCGTGGTAGCTGTGCTTGATTACATTCGTGCAGGCCTCGGCGACGGCAAGTATAATATCCTTCCCCGTCTTCTCGTCGAAGCCCGCCTCGTGAGTTATTTCAGAGAGAATAGCCCGCACGACGCGCAAGAACTTCGGTGAGCTCGGTATGGTCAGACGGAACCTGTCCTTATCTATATCTATCACCTTTTCCATGACTGCTGCGGCCTCAACTGGGCGGCCACTATCGTGAGGTCATCGTGAAACGGTCGCTGCCCCACGAAGGCGCCCACTTCCTTGAAAATATTTTCAACGACCTCGGACGCATCCGCGCCCCCGGCACCGACGACCTCCATGAGCCTGCCCATCGAAAACTCGTTACCGCCGTCGTCCCGCGCCTCGATCACCCCATCCGTAAAAATGATGACGGTATCGCCGCTTTCGAGTCTGAACCGCATCTCAGTATAATCGATATCCGGGAGGACTCCCAGGGGAAGGTTACGCGACCCCTCTATCGCCTCCACATTGCCGCTCTCTCCCCTTATCACCAGGGGCGGCCAGTGCCCCGCGTTGCACAACACAGCCTCATTTTTTCTGCCGTCTACCACCATGAACACGGCCGTCGCGAACATTCCCATAGCGGAGTCCCTGGCAAAGGCATCGTTGATGCGCTTCATGATGTCCTTGCACGAGTCGCACTCACGCGCGGCGAACCTGAACTCGACCATCATCCTGATCATCAGCAGGGCGGCGGGCACGCCCTTGCCGGAGACATCGCCCACGACAATGCCGATCCTGTCTTCGGGGAGCTCTATGAAATCATAGAAATCGCCCCCCACCTCCCAGGCCGGAACATTACAGGCGCCGAGAGAGAACATCCCGCTCTCGGGGGGCCTCCTGGAGAGAAAGTGCTGCTGTATCTGGTGGGCCACGGCCAGCTCGTTGTCCATCCGCTGCTTATCGAGGAGGTTCTTATGCATCCGCGCGTTCTCAACGGCAATCCCCGCAAGGCTCGCGAACACCTCGAACATCTCTATCTCGCTCTCCTCGAATGACTTTTTGCCGACGGGGTTTATCGCCTCCACTATCCCGATTGTCTTGCCTTTCGCCTTCACGGGAACGCAGATAATGGACCTGGACTGGAAGCCCGTCTCCTCATCGGGCGCACTGTAAAACCTCTCGTCAGTGGAGACATCCGGGACCAGGAGCGGCCTCTCATTAAGTGCCACCCATCCGGCTATACCCTGTCCCGGCTTCAGCCGGAACTTCTCCTTGACCTCCTCCCCCTTCTCGCCGAGGGCGACACTGTAGACGAGATCGCCGGTCGCCTCGTCGATCAACATGAGCGAGCTCGCCTCCGAGTGCATGACCTTCTCGATAGTCTCCATGATAAGGTTCAGGAGATCGTCGAGGTCGAGGGTCGAGGTGATGATCTTGCTCACCTCTATCAGGCTGGAGAGCTCCCCGATCTTTTTCTCGGAGGCCTCCAGCCTCTTCTTCAACTCTGATACGTTTTCTTTAGCCATTTTATAAGGACGTTAAGTCCGGGGCTAAAACGAAACCATTACTTTACATTGCCACAAAGGCACCAAGACACTAAAAAACAGCACAAAGTTTAAGGTTAACTTGGTTGCTAAATATCTTCGATTATTTCTAATATTCACGTTCGCACGTTAAACGTCACACGTTACACGTTACACAATTTTATTATTTTTTAAGCATTTCCCGCAGCCTTCCGGAAAGAACGCGTATGACGCCGAATGCGACGGCCGGCCGCTCCGACATTATCATCCTGAAACTTTCCCTGTCAATGGCGAGGGTTGTCGTATCCGCGCCGGCGACGGCGTCGGCCGACCTCGGGAGGTCGTCAAGCAAAGCCATCTCCCCGAAGTATTCCCTGGGACCAAGGCGGGCTACTTCCTGCCCACCCGCGACAATCCTCACCATCCCGGACAGGATTATGTGAAAGGCGTCGCCGTAGTCCCCTTCCCTGAATATGACCCGGTCCTGCGGGAAACTCTGCTCATCGGCATGTTCCGCGAGAACGAAGAGGTCCTCCAGCGAAATACGTGAAAAAATCGATGCACTCTTCAAAAAAAAGACCTTCTCCATAGTCAGCAACATTTTTTCATCCTCCCTGAACCCGGCCGCGTCCACCACGCGGCCCATTGTTTCCCTTACGGTATTGTTTTCGCACCTCACGGAGAGGTAATACGCGACGAGCTTAAACCACCGGTCCCCTTCGGCTATCATGTGACGGTAGAGCTGTTCACTGTCTGAAAACCCGACTCCTGCGATCTCCCCTGCCGCCCGCGCCAGCTCGCGCGGGTCATCGCATTCGAAGAGCGGAAGGAGCTTTCTGCTCATATCTTTCTCCATGATACCCTCGACCGCCTCGAGGCTGTCCGCCTTCACCTTGCGGTTGACGGAGGAAAGCTTCCAGTAAATCGACATAACCGTCTGGAAGTGATAGATGAGACCGAGGGCCCTGAAAAGCCTCTCCCTGGCGGCCCGCCCCCTCTCCTCCACCAGGTGGAGAAGGAGATCCTTCCGCCCCTTCCCCGGCAGGCGCAGGACCGCGTGCCTGTAAACCTCAAAGAGATACGCAGACCTCAACTCACGTTCGATGTAATCGTTAATGGCGGCGTAATCCGGCAGGGTCCGGCCGCCGGAGGCGACCATTGAATGAAGGGCGACGAGGAGGCTCCTGCACAAGACGGGGTCCTCCTCCCCCAGCGCCCTGATCAGGATGCCCGATACCTCCTCCGATTGAGAACGGGCAAGGATTGCGGGCAGGGGCCTCCTGACCGCCGGGGGCAGGTCCCTGTCGAACAGCTTCTCAGCCAGCTCGGCGCTCCCTATATCGGCGAGATTCATCAAGGCCATTATGCTGCTGCCCCGCACGTCCCTGTCGGTGAGCTTATCAATCAGCGCGGGGATGGCGGAGGACTCACCTAGGAGCCCCAGCGCCGTCGCGGCCCGTACGCGCACAGCCGGCGATTTATCACTTAAAAGGTCGAGCAGCCGCGTAACGAACCAGGATGATTTAAGCTGTCCGAGAATATACGCCCCGGTCCCCCGGTCATCCTCATCGGGGCTGGAAAGCATGTTGCCTATGATGCTCCTGCATTCATCCCCGGCTTCCGGAGTGCCGTGCCGGACTATCGCTATAATAGCTGACGATTGTATGATCCTCTCCTTGGAGTGGACAAACTGTTCTATATCGGGCAGGATCCCGGACCCCTTCATCCTGGAGAGAACCAGCACCGCCCTTGCAACCACGGATGGATCACCGTCCCTCAGGAGGCCCACCGCCCACGGCAGGAATTTTTCGCTTTTGGTAGCCTCGACTGCCCCGAGAGCGGCCTTTTTAATCTCCGCGTCCTGGCTCCGGCTGCACCTTTCGAACGCCCGGGGCAACTTCTTGAAGCCCATCCCCGTGATAAGCTCGAGGGCGAAGAGGCAAACCTGATCATCGGGTGACTCCATCGCCCGCTCTATGATTTTCATCGCGCGCGGGTCCCTTGACTCGCTCAGTGCCTCACGCGCCTGGACCCGCCTTAAGAGATCACCCGACATGAGGTTCTCCACCATGGCCTCGATGTAGAGCTTTCTCACACGGAAGCTCACGGCCAGCCAGGCCAGGGAAAGCAGGAAGGCGGAGGCGCTGATCCAGGCGGGCGACACGTACCTCAGGCATATCAGGCTCACGCCCGCTATTACCGCCGAAACCGGCTTCACCACGCCCGAGACAAAAGTATGGGCCCTCCCCTTGTCCTTCTCGGCAAGGCCGTTGTATCGCAGATGACTGTCAGCCTGGTCTATTGTCCCCTGTATGGTCTCGTCCGTAAACTTTGCGCCGACGGTGCTGTGAAAAACAGCTCCGCCCCATGATGAGAACCACATGGCACACGTTGAGAACGCCATGCCGATGGAGTAGACCAGCGGAGAGTTGCCGACGCCTATAAGGGAAATGATACGCGCCGTAACGAATACCTGCAGGAGCAAGCTTATGGCGGAGATGACTCCCTGAAAGAGACCGAGGAAAGAGGCTATCATTGCCGATGACGCAACCGGGTCGGGAGTGCCGGCAACGGCGCCCTCGAAATGGGCGGTGATGGCGCTCTTGAAAGAGAAATCAACAAGCATCGACACAACCCACATCAGGAGGGCAGTCGTTATGATGCAGCGAAGGAGACTGCTCTTCCGGATTAAATTCCACATCTCCTTCGTCTCCCCATGCTTTTTGGGAGGGGGCCTTCCTCTCGCTCCCGGCCCGCTGGGCGGGAAATAGGGCATGAGCTTCAGGAAGATGCATCCGCCTGAGAAGACCAGGGCGGCCCAGATAGCAAATATCCACTCCACGTACACGGCCTCGACCAGGAACCGTATGGACAGCCCCGCCAGGACGGCGGCGACCATTCCACAGCCGAGGACCAGTGGAAATATGCGCTTCGCCTGCCGCGAATCGAATACCCTCACCGCGACCCACCAGAAAAGAATGAGCTCCGTCGCCAGGATGACCTGGACCAGGATATACATCCCCGCGAAAACCATGGGGTAGCCGAGGGTATGGCCGATATAGACGACGGGCGTCAGGGCGGCGAGAACGACGGCCGACAGTGACATGATCCGGAACGACGCGACCGCCTCGTGCTTCCTCACCATGTACCTCGTTATCGCGGCCGAGGCCGCTATGACGAAAAACGGGGAGAGGATGTACATGTAGGGAAGCTTCTCCACGCCGTAAAAGCTCAGGAAGAGGGAGTCCCTCACGTTCTTCCCGAGTATCACGCCGAAGCTTATGATGAAGAAAAGGGACGAAGTAACGGAGAAGAGACGCACCTCCCCTTGCTTCAGGTTCATGAATTTCAGAAGACTGCTCATCTTCATAGTACAGGCCCGGATTATAACACAGAACCGGAAGAGGCAGGCGGCATCTCCCCCTGACTCGAGGGCATAGAAAATTTATACAGGTGTAACGGAATGCTGACCGCCCCCGGATAATTGTTCCGGCTTTTTCCGGTTTTATTGCTCTTCGCCGCCTGAATTTGAATCACCAGGAATGAAAGTAGAGTTTCCTGGGAATGCGATTCTCACTTTCGCACGAAAGTGAGAAAGTGAACAAAGGAAATGTGTCTTCATCACGGGATTCGACCCGTACTTCATGCTCAAGTTGAATTACTCAGCCCGTTATGAGTCATCTGGGTAAAAAACTGATCCCTCCTTTTAGCCTACCTACTTACCCTGTCCACCTCGCGGATGGATCGTGTTTAGATGCAACCCTGCTGAAGGCTCAAGAGGAGGGTCTCTCATACCGGGGACTTTTCTCTCTCAGATCACGTTTGCCCTTCACATCATGATATACCTCTTATATACTTTTTATTCCACGATGAGAAAACGCGCAATAGCAGTTAGCCTCATACTCCCCTTGTTCCTCATCGGCTGCGCCTCCGTGCAGGGGCCAACCTCCCACGATAAGGAGCTGCGGACGCTCGACGCGCGCCTGGACAACGTCGAGGCGGCGTGGGCCAAATCGATAGACGACCCGTACACCGAGCCGGAGCTCAAAAAGGCATACCGGGAGATGCAGTGCCTCTGCCGCAAGCTCCACAGGAGAAGGGGTGGATTCGAGACCGCGGAAGAGCAGCGGCTCTGCAATCGCGTCGAGTATCCCTACACGATCTACTTCAACAAATTGAACGTCGAAACCAACCGGCTCAAAGAGCAGCTCTTCAAGATGAAGAAGGACGGCACGGTCGCCAACGAGTACATGCGGCGGCCGTCGAAAGAAAACGAGATGAAGCTCAAGTCCCTCTTCGACCAGGTCTACCGCTACTACGTCGGGCGGCCTTACTCGTGGCACCGCTACTACAGCAAGTACCTCTTCCAGAGATCAAGGCTGGATCACTTTCGCAGGGAGTTCCAGGAACGGGACCTCGATTACATAAGGGCGAGGGCGAGCGGCGCACCGGAAGAGGAGGTCGAGCTCGCCGGAAAGAGGGCCGAGTTCGCCTATAAACGGCTCAAGGAGGAATGCGTCGATAACGATCTTCCCTTCGCCGGGGAAGTCGGTCCTTTTTCACGATCGCGCACACTGGACGACTACCACGACAGAGTGCTGAAGGAAGAGGAGAAGAATAAAAAAAGGAGGGAGCGCGGCCTTGAGAAGGAGGTCGTTATATTCGTCCACGGCCTCGGACAGGGACGGGGCTGCTGGGGCGACTTCCCCATCCTCCTGGCGGATGACGACCTCGACAACACGGAAGCCGACAGGTTCTTCAAGGTCTATGTATTCTCCTTCGACACGGTCGAGGACTCCAAGAGCGTGGCGGGGTTCAAGAACGAGCTGGCAGGCTTCATAGACGATATCATAGAGTTCGAGAACGTCGAAAAGGTCAGCATCATCGGCCACAGTTTCGGGGGCGTTCTCTGTCTCAAGTACCTCGTCAATACACTGGATTGCCCGGCGGCCGGCGGGAAATGGAGCCCGGAATCGGCCGGAAAGGTTCTCCAGTGTTATTTCGAAGGGACGTTCAAGCAGAAGATCAAGCGGTTCATCGGGATATCCCCCGCCCTATCGGGAAGCAAGGTCGCCAATATCAACACCGGGGTCTTTTTGAAGAAAAGGGACCTCTTCAGGAAAAGGCTCCCCTTCATGCGCGGCGGCATTCCCTTCGCCGGCGACATACAGGTGGTGGAGCTCGAGATAGGCAGCTCCGTCAACCTGAATTCGTTCGAGAGGCTGGACAGGGAGAGAATACTCGACCCACCCACTCTCTCAAAATGGGCGACCGGCCGCGCCCTCTCGCCCGAGCAACTAGAGATCCTTGCTGATGACGAGATCAAGGTGCTGATCGTAGCAGGGAACCCGTGGTACTGGACGAAGCTCGGCAGGGTCGAGAACGACAACTACCTCAGCCCGTTCTCCGTCAAGTCGTACTGCGCCAACATAAACCAGACTTTCCTGATCGACGAAAACGCCCGTCAGGACATCGGCTACCAGGGGGCCGCTGTGCGCTACGCCGGCTTCAACCACTTCAAAATAATTGACCCCGGGAACAGGGAGCATCCGTCCTACCGGTACGCCGCTTCATTCCTGAAGGACAGTCTCATACCCCAGATCGAGGACGGCTCGGAGCGGATAAGGCAGTGTATAAGCATACTGCGGTTCTTTCCCTCCGGCATCGACGCAAAGGAGCATCCCGACGCGCACTTCATGGACCGTCCGACTGTTTACTACCATCCCGATAAAAAAATCACCCTTCCCGCAATCAGTATAAAGCTGATTAAAGGAGCGGGAGAAATGAGCAACTATAAACCCGGGGCAAAAAATTGGAACGGCTTGACGGGCGCCTTTTTCCAGGAAGGGACCGTCATCAAACCCGGGGAGCCGGCATGGCTCACCTACGAGCTTTCCGCCGAGGGATACGAGCCGAAGAGAGTCAGGATCCCCGTGAAAGCCGGCCAGGTCACCTACGCGCCGTTCATCACCCTCAATAATTCCGTGGGACAAAATATTTAGTTAAATATTTTGTCCCACGGAATTATTTAAGGAGGCGGTCGCACCTGGCTGCGGCGCGATCCAGGGCTTCTTCCGGGCTCCGCTTGCGCAAAAGGGCGTCCTTGACGGCATCACCCAGGAACCTCCGGCACTCGAGCCAGTTCGGCAACCTGGGCTCGAAGAAGGTGTACTCGAGCTCTTTAACAGAAACAAGCGCGTCCTTGTCCTCCTTGAAATGCCCGACCATCTTCCCCGTGGCGAGAGCGGATTTTCTAACCGGCATGTAGTTCGTCTCCATCGACCAGCGCGCAGTCTGTTCTGTGTCCGTGAACCACCTGATGAACTCCCACGCCACTCTCTGCTTATCAGGGGGAGCAGCCGAGAAGATGACGATGTTGGTTCCATAGATGAGTACGGACTTCTTCCTCCCACTTGGCAGGGGGGCGATACCCCAGTCGAACTTGATCTGGTCCCGCATGAACGTCTTGGAGACGCACGAGGCGAAGATCATCCCCACCTTCCCCCCCATCCAGTCCACCTGGTGCTGGTAGCCGCCCAGATAGAAATCCGCGCCCTTGTGCTTATGGACGAGGTCGACGAGATACGTGAGTGCCTCCACGCCCTCCGGGGAGTTGAAGAGCACCCTGTCTCCCCCGGGGGAAAGCAGCCGTCCCCCGTTCTGTCCAAGGAGACACTCGAAATACGTCGCCTGGTCGCTGAACATGTGGCCCCACCGGTCAACCTTGCCGTCCCCGTCAAGATCGACCGTTAACTTCTTCGAGACCTCCATGAACTCCTCCCACGTGGAAGGAGGTTTCTCCGGGTCAAGGCCGGCATCGCGGAAAAGCTCCTTGTTGTAGTAGATAACGGGAACACTCTTGTTAAACGGCAGGGACATCAGCCTCCCCCCGTAGGTGCTGTCCGCTATCAGGACGTTATAGATATCTCCCGATGTGATCATACTGCGGCCGCCGTCCATGTCCGTCATGTCGGCTATAGCCGAGCCTTTCTCCGCCTCTATAAGCCGTGATATCCACGACTCGTACGCCTGGGCCATGGTCGGCTGGTTCCTCGCTATGATCGACGCCAGTATCTTCTGACTGAGGGAATTATAAGTCCCCATCGACTCGGACTTTATGTGCCAGGCCGGGTGCGCGGCATTGAACTCGTCTATCATCTCGTCGAGGATATCGCCCAGGGGCCCTCCCATCGCGTGCCAGAACCGGACGACGACGCGGCCGTCTGCCTCGTCCTCTCCCTGCCGCGAGCACCCGCAGAGCGCCATGCATACAGATACCAGAGCTAGTATGAGAACCTTTTTCATCTTTTGGTTCTTCTCCAATTCAGTTGGCAATGAAATCACACTACATAACGCATCTTATTATGCGGCAAGTAGATGAAATCAATATGACATCCATTATATTGTGCAACGATTGATTCAACTACTAACGATGCGTTACAAATTACTCCCTCTCCCCTTTTAGGGGAGAGGGCAGGGTGAGGGGTAATACAACCATTATATATATTACCCCCCTCACCCTTCCCTCTCCCCCCAAAAATTGGGGGGAGAGGGTATTATTTATAACAGGTATTCCAGTGTTTACCTTCAACTGAATTGGAGAAGAACCCATCTTTTTAACTTTCGACTTGGAACCGTCGTAAGCTTATCCCTTGAGCCCCGATCTCGCGAATCCCTCGATAATGCGCCTCTGGGCGATGAAGAAGAGCACGAGCAAAGGAGCTATCGTGAAGGTCGACGCGGCCATTAGGAGCGTCCACTCGGTGCTGCTCTCCTGGGAGAAATAGGCCAGCCCCACCTGGAGGGGCCTCATCTCGGGGCTGTTGGTAACGATCAACGGCCAGAGTAGTGAGTTCCAGGTCATGATAAACGTGAAGAGGGCTGTCATGACAATAACCCCCTTAGAGAGAGGGATCGCGATATTGAAGAGCGCCCGGAACCGGCTGCAGCCGTCTATGGCAGCGGCATCGAAGAGGTCCTGGGGGATGGTCTCGAAGTGCTGCCTCATGAAATAGATGCCGAAGACTGCAGCGATCCATGGGACGATGAGCGCGTAATACGTGTTGATCCAGCCGAGCCTCGACAGGAAGATGTAGTTGGGGATGAGAAGGACCTGCTTGGGGACCATCATCGTCCCCAATAGGATAATGAAGATAACCTCCTTGCCCCGGAACCTCATCCTGGCAAACGCGTAGGCCGCGAGGGCCGACGTTATTACCTGCCCGATGGTGGTCAGGCCCGCCATGACGATCGTGTTGACGAAGTACCGCGCGAAGGGAGCGGCCCTCCACGCGTCGGCATAGTTGCGCCAGATGAAACGCTTTCTTATCAAGGTCTCCTCCGGCACGGAAAGACGCAACCCTTTATGCCGCCCCGCCAGAACCCGGACCTCCGCTGTGCCGCCCCGCAGCGAAAGGAAATCCGCCTGGTGAAGCTCGCCGCCATGCTCGACGTAGGTCTTAAGGGCGGGGATAAAGGAAGGCGGGAAGTCATATGCCTCCAGGGGCGATTTGACGGACGTGATCAGCATCCACAGCAGGGGCGCGATCATTACAACGGCAACAGCAAGAAGGGTGACGTGCATGAGCAGCCGCCCGATCGCTCTTTTCGGATTACAGGCCACTCAATTTCCTCCCCAGGGCTTTCCTCTGGATTAGCGTGAGCGCCAGTATAATGAAGAAGAGAACGTAAGCTATGGAGCAGGCGTACCCCATTCGGAAATCAACGTACGCGTTCTCGTAAAGGAAGAAGACCATCGTCGAGCAGCTGTTCGCCGGCCCCCCGTCCGGGGTCATGATGTACACGGGGACGAACATCTGGAACGAGAATATCGTGGAGATTATCAGGAGGAAGAGCGTCGTGGGACCGAGGAGGGGCCATGTGATATACCTGAATAGCCTCCACGGGCCCGCCCCGTCGATCTCGGCCGCCTCGTAAAAGGTCTTATCTATATCAAGGAGACGCGTCAGGAATATCAGGATATTGAACCCCATCGTCTTCCATATGACAAATATAATCACGGCGACCCTCGCCCAGAAGGGGTCCTGGAGCCACCTGGTACCGGGGAGGCCGACCAGTGAGAGGAGGTAGTTCAGGAGGCCGAACTGGGGGTTGAAAAGCCACTTCCACACTATTGCCACGGCCGTCATCGCCGTGACGTAGGGAATAAAATAAGCCAGCCTGTAACAGTTAAGGCCGGCTATCTTCCTGCTGAGCAGTACGGCTATAAAAAGCGAGATGGCCAGGCCGAAGACGACGGAGCCTGCGGCGAACACGGTGGTGTTAAAGAGTGCCTGCCAGAACTCGACATCGCGAAATAGATCCAGGTAGTTCCCCAGGCCGACGAACCTCCGGGCCCTGATTATGTCCCACTCGAAAAAGCTTACGAAAAGGGAATAAAAAATGGGAAGGACCTGGAAGGTCAATATGACAACGAACGCCGGGAGGAGATAGAGGTACGGTGTGATGGCGAGGCGCTTCGACCTGCTTGAGGCGGTTGTCTGCATTTAAGCGTTCAGGTATAGAACTGCTTATAAATCGTGTAACGTGTAACGTGTGACGTGTGACGTCTTATCAGCATAATCTTTTATCTAATTGCAACGGCAACCTGACACCTTTCACGTTACACATAACACGTCCTATATAGTAGATTTTCCGTTACACGTTACACATAACACGTTACACGACCTACACAATGGCCCTGTCCGTCGCGTCATCGAAGAAATGGACCTTCTCCATGTCGAACACGATAGCGACCGTATCGTTAACCCTGGCCTTCGTCTCCACGGGAACCCTTGCCGTGTATTCACAGTCACCCATCTTCAGGTAGAGGAACTTCTGCGGGCCAAGCGGCTGGACGACATCGACCACCGCCTCCGCCATTCCCTTCCCCTCCGAAACGCTCACGTCCTCGGGCCTCACGCCCATGGTTACCTTTTTTTCGAGGAACGGCCGCAGGAGATCGCCCTTGCCGTCCGGAACAGTCACACGGCAGGAATCCCCCTTGAAGAGAAGAGCACCCCCCTCTTCCGCTATCACCCCGTCGATCATGTTCATCGGAGGAATGCCTATGAACTGCGCCACGAACCGGTTGGCCGGGCTTTGATAGAGCGCGCCCGGGTCGGCCAGTTGACGGATACCGCCTTCCCTCATCACCGCGATCCGGTCCCCCATCGTCATGGCCTCCGTCTGGTCGTGGGTGACATAGATCATGGTGGCGCCCAATTTGTTGTGAATCTTGCTGAACTCGGCCCTCATCTGGACCCTCAGCTTCAGGTCGAGGTTGCTCAGCGGCTCGTCGAATAGGAAGACCTTGGGCTTCCTCACGATCGCCCTGCCCACCGCTACTCTCTGGCTCTGTCCGCCGGATAGCTCGCGCGGCTTCCGGTCGAGGAGCTCCCCGATATTAAGTATCTCGGCGGCCTCCTTCACGCGCTCGTCGATCTCCTTTTTCTGGACGCCCCGCAGCTTGAGGCCGAAAGCCATGTTCGCGTAGGCGGTCATATGGGGATAGAGGGCGTAGTTCTGGAAGACCATGGCTATGTCCCTGTCCTTCGGAAGGACATCGTTGACCAGGCGGCCGCCGATGTATATATCTCCCCCCGTAGCGGTCTCGAGGCCGGCGATGATCCTCAAAGTCGTCGACTTACCGCATCCGGAGGGGCCGACGAGTATCATGAACTCCCCGTCCTCGACCTCGAGGCTGACGTTGTCAACCGCGACGACGGAATCGCCGAAGACCTTGGTGACGTTCTTGAGTGTTACGGTAGACATAATTATTTAATCATTCAGAGATTTATGGTTTCCATCCTAGCACAGTTTCTACAGATCAGAACTCTGAAATTGGAAAGAGGGCTTTGAAAAACCAAATATCAAAAATAAAAAATTAAAAACACAGACCAAATATGCCCAAAGATTTTAATGGGCAAATATTTCGATTTTTTATTTGTGTTTTTGATTTATTATTGCTCCCGTGACCTTGTAAACCGTTACCGGTTTATCACGCCCCTTGACTTTCGCATCGCCCACTTTTTCAGCCCGGACGGTATCTTTAACGTATTCGTAGGTCGGACCGGTAATAAGTATGGGGGCATCGTACGTTCTCGTCAGACCCTCGACGCGGGCGCCGAGGTTGACCTCGTCCCCTATGACGGTGTAGTCCATCACCATCCTGGAACCCATGTTGCCGACAATCATTTCGCCGGTGTTTATGCCGATTCCCATCTCCCATACCTCGAGCCCCAGGGACCTCCACCGGCCCTGGAGAGCGGTCAGACGCTCCCTCATCTCGATAGCTGCCAGGACGGCATTCTTCGCGTCCTCCTTCGGGCACCGCCCGCCACCGGCACTCCGTTCGTCGCGGGGCGCGCCGAAGATAGCCACTATCTCATCGCCGACGTACTTGTCCAGCGTGCCTCCGTGATTGAATATCGCCTCCGTCATCTCGTCCATGTACTCGTTGAGCCTTGCCACGACCTCCTCCGGGGCGTGCCCCTCGCAGAACGTGGTGAACCCCTTTATATCGGAGAAGAGGACGGTCAGCTCCTTTCTCGCGCCCCCCAGCTCGAGCGCCGCCGGGTTCCTCATAATCTCCTCCATCACCTCCCGCGTAACGTAATGGCTGAGGGCACGTTTTACCCACCTCTTCTCCCTGTCCACAACCACCAGGCGAAAGGCCGTCGTAGTCATGGTCGCGCACACCAGGCACAGCGCGGGCGATACCACGGCCAGCACGACCCGGCATGTATTAAAAATAGCCGCGGCAGCACCGATATAAACAGCGGCAGCCAGCACAAGGGCCAGCGCCCCCCACACGTATGGAAGCCTGTACGCGAAAAACCACGCCAGGAGGCCGATGCCAACAGTCAGGGCGAGGTTGACCACGGATGGAGCCATGACCATACATTCCCCCGTGAGCATGGTATTGGCCGCGTTAAGATGAACGGCAATCAGCGGAGAGTGCCGGTGAAGCGGGGTCTGGCCGCTGTCCAGGCCGGTCGCGGTAGCGCCCACAAACACGATGGCGTCTTGAAACTTACCGAGGTCGAAGTCCGGCGCCTCTCCCCGGGCATATTTGCTGAACTCGTCCAGTACCTCCTCGAAGGGGTTGAAATCGAAGCCCCTGCAGGGCGCGGCATAATTAACCATCATCATTCCCTTTTCGTCTATCGGGAACCGCCGCTCGAGAGGGGAATCACCCGGAGTTCGAATGGAGACGCTTTTACCGATCTCCACGAATATATCGGAGGGTTCCATGCCGAGACCTATCCTGACGGCCTCCAGGGAAAGAGAGGGATATACATTGTTGCCGTACCTTATGATAAGCGGCACCTCCCTTATCACGCCATCGGCGTTAAGCCCCCTCCCGAGGGACAATGAAGGGTCTTTCGGCGTATTGATGAAGCCCAGCCTTTTGATGCCCTCATACGGCGGCGCCGGAAGGACAACTCCTGCTGCCGGGGGGAGAAGGCCGATATCCCCTTTGACATTCGACAGGGGAGGGGGAAGAACGCCCCCCGAAACTTCCAGGCACTCGTCGAAGGAGAAGTAATACGAGAGAAGGGCGCTTTTCATGAGCTTCAGGATTTCCGCTAGGGTACGGTCGTCATCGATGCTCTTCTCATCCGAATGGGCGAGGATCAGATCAAAGGCCACACATGAAGGGCCGAAGTTCGAGAGTGCCTGGAGCATCTGGGCATAGTAAACGCGCCTCCACGGAAACTTACCGATACGGTCGATGCTCGTGTCGTCTATGGCTATAAGCTTCAGCCTGGTGTTAACCTTCCCGCTCCCCCTGAGCCTGAACCGCATGTCTATTGAATCGAGCTCCATCCCGTTGAAAAGCGCAGTACGGGCGAGAAAGATGGCCGCGGCTATGCCCGCGGCCGCGAAGAGAATAGACAGGACATTCTTAGTCGATTTCATGGAGGTGTGATTATATCCCATACATCTCCCGCACAACCATAAAAGATATCTTTCAGAGGCCTTTCCTGGCGCGCACATTGAGGAAAGATCTTCGTATGTCGGCAGCATTAATATACATGCAGTGTGAGGGGATTAAGCTATAATGATGCGTCAGGTGGCCGCACCTGCGCGGCGCCCGTAGGGAGGCGCGCGCACAACAAGGAGGAACAGTCGCATGAAGAAACTGGGCAGCGCACTCATAATCATAATACTGGTCGTCATCGTGGCCCTTGTGCTCTGCAAGAACCCGATCGCGCGGAAAGCCACAACTGCGGGCATACAGGCCGGCACCGGCCTGGATGCGGACATCGGGAGTATGAACGTGGGCCTTGTGACCACCCTCGTGGGCATCGACCGGTTCAGGCTGATGAACCCACCGGGATTTCACGACGAGGTAATGATAGACATGCCCGAAATCTACGTGGACTACGATCTGGGCGCGCTCCTGAAAAAGAAAGTTCACCTTGAAGAGGTAAGGTTGAACCTGAAAGAATTCCTGGTGGTGAAAAACGAAAACGGTGAGGTCAACCTGGATGCGCTGAAGAGCACCAAAAAAGAGGAAGAGAAAGAACCGGGAGAGAAAAAGGAAGCGGCGGAGATGCCCGAAATCCAGATTGACGTCCTCGACCTCAAAATAGGGAAAGTGGTGTTCAAGGATTACACGGGGGGAGAAGCTCCCGTTGTCAGGGAGTTCAATATCAACATAGACAGGAGCTTCGAGAACATATCCAATCCGCGCACGCTCGTCAATCTGATCGTCGTCGAAGCTCTCAAGAACACGTCCATAGCCAAGCTTGCCGGCTTTGACCTTGCCTCGATTCAAGATGAAGTCTCCAAGTCGCTGGATGAAGCGAAAAAGCAGGCGCAGGAGACGATGGAACAGGCCACGGGGGAGGCGCAAGAAATGCTCAAGGAGCAGCAGGATCAGGCATCCCAAACTCTCAAGGGCATCCTGAAGACGAAAGAAAAGTGACGCGGACTCCGGGTAAACGTCTCGAGGGCGCCGCCCGCCCACAGGGTAAAGAGACGTTCGCTGTTACGTGCACCGGGGGCACATCATGAAAGGCGCGGAGACCATGATTTCAAAGATCCTGAAGTTCCTCAGGACGGACATCTGGCGGATCCGCCTGAAAAACCTCCCCCGGCCGAGATATTTCCTCATCAAGAACCTGAGAGTCGTCCTTCTTGCGCTGCGCGGGTTCGACGAGGACAAGTGCATGTTCAAAGCCTCGGCCCTCACCTACTACACCCTTCTCTCCATCGTCCCCGTCCTCGCCGTCGCCTTCGGGGTGGCCAAGGGATTCGGCCTGGACCAGAACCTCGAGAACCAGATCACGACCAGGTTCGAGGGACACGAAGAGGTGATGGCCCGGGTCATCGAATTCTCCAACTCTATCCTCGAAAACACGCGGGGGGGCGTGGTGGCCGGCGTGGGCGTGGCCGTTCTCTTCTGGCTCGTCATTAAGGTCCTGGGGAATATCGAAAAATCATTGAACGACGTGTGGGGGGTGAAAAAATCACGAACCCTGGTGCGAAAGCTGGTGGACTACCTCGCCATCATGCTCATCTGCCCGTTGCTGCTGATCATGTCGAGCAGTGTGACGGTCTTCGTGGCAGGCTACGTCAGGCAGGCGACCCAGAGCACCGCACTGCTGGGGGCGATCGACCCCGTCATCCACATCCTCCTGGGACTTCTCCCCTATCTGGTCATCTGGATACTCCTGACCTTCGTCTACGTCTTCCTTCCCAATACCAGCGTTAATTGGAAGGCCGCCGTCCTGGCGGGGATCGTCACGGGAACGGCGTACCAGGTAGTCCAATGGATCTACATCAACTTTCAAATAGGCGTCTCCCAGTACAATACCATCTACGGGAGCTTCGCCGCCCTGCCCCTTTTCCTGGTATGGATCCAGGTCAGCTGGCTGATCGTGCTCTTCGGCGCCGAGATCTCCTTCGCCTATCAGAATGTGGACACCTACGAGTTCGAGCCGGACTGCCTGCTGGCAAGCCGCTCATTCAAGAGACTGCTGGCCCTGCGGATAGTGAACCTTCTGGCCAAGAGCTTCTGCCTCGCGGAGAAGCCGTGGAACGCCGCCAATATCTCGCACACCCTCGAAATTCCTATCCGGCTTGCGCGCCAGCTGCTCTTTGAACTGACGGAAAGCGGGATACTCTCGGAGACCGTGAAGAACAACGATCGCGATGTCTCCTATCAGCCGGCGCAGTGCACCCAGAACCTCACAGTACAATACGTTATCGAGGCCCTTGACAGACGCGGCAGCGATGACATACCGGTCGAACAATCTGGAGAACTGGAAAGAATAGCCCAATGCCTGGAGGACTTCTGCAGCACCCTCAGTAGGTCGCCGGCAAATGTGCTCCTGAGGGACATCTAGGAGCGTATCGGCGACACTTTCCCTTGCCGGGCATGCCCCGCCGTCCCCTTCCCCTCTCTATCGAATTGCCACCATCCAATAATTGTGCTATATTTAATCTTAAAGCAATCGGGAGGAGACCGTTATGCGAACCGTTCAATGGATGATCATTCTGGCAGTCTGCCTGGCACCCCTGTCGGCCGGGAGCCAGACTCAATCGAAAATAACCGACGTGCAGGGCGCCGGGGAAAAGAAAGGTCCAGGGGATACCGCGTGGATCAAGGCGGTCAAGGAGATGGCCGTGGCCAAGGGCGATTCCCTTAAAACGGGTGACGCATCCTCCATGGACGTCACGCTGGACCCTCTGAGCTCCTTCAGGATAAAAGAAAAAACCACCATCGAGGTGGCCTCGCTTCTCGACGAGAGCAAGCTCCCGGACGGAACCGTCGAGAAGCTGATAAACATCAACCTGTTGAACGGGGAGATTATCTCGAAGTTGGAGAAGCTACCCAGGGAGACGCGTTTCACCATCACGGGCCCCGTGGCCGTGGCGGGCGCGCTCGGAACGGTCTTCTCCATGTCCGTTGCCGGGGATGGAAATGCCACGACGGTGGCGGTCATGGAATCGAAAGCCACGGTGACGAGTATTGGAGATCCCGATAAGTCCGCAACGGTCGGGACGTTTCAAAGGGTCGACGTGGCCCCGTGGAAGATCGCGAAGATCCGGGCAACCGGTATGGGCGTCCTCTCGGAAAAGATCCTGGGCAAGGAGAAGATAGAGGAAGCCATAACAAGCATAACGATCCAGAGCGAGGCGACCGTGCTGCCTAACATGTCGATAACCGATAAAAAGGAGAGGGACGACGCGGCCAAGGAGAAGGCCGACCTACTGGCGCGGAGCAAGCTCTACCGCGACATCTGCGCCATGAAGATCGACCCGCAGACAAGCGTTAGAGACCTGCTTCTAAAAAACGGTTCGATGTGCGAGCGCCTAATGAAAGCCATCAGCGAGGCAAAAAGCGAGGTCAGCGCCGACGAAGCCGGGGCGAAGGCGAAGGTCACCATCACCCTGAAAGAGGTTGAGACCGCGTTAGGGGCGAAGATTCCCGGGATCAGGATGACCGTGAAAGAGATAACGGAGCCTGAGTACTCGAAAAATTTTAAGGCCATGGCGCGGGTGACGACGAAGCGCGCGGCCAAGGTCGACGCCTACCGGCGGCTGGCCGAGAGGATCTACGGCACGGTTATCGACACGAAGACGACAATGAAGGACTTCTGCATAAAGGACGACAGGATCACGACCACGGTCGAGGGAATCGTCCAGGGGGCGCACGAGCTCGCGTGGCGCTACTACTCCGACGGCTCTGTAGCTGTCGACCTAGAGGCGCCGGGAGCGCAGGTGTCCGCAGAGGTCACGAAAATAGCAGGTGATATACTCGGCAAGAACTACCTCTCAGCACCCGACGTCATAGAGGTCTCAAGCTTCGACGAACTTAAATCCATAATGGGTAATTAAATCCATAGCATCCTGCCCATATTCCATTTCAGCCTAGAGCATTACTCATAGAATAAGTAAATTAGTTTCGCAGCTATATGGTAGCCGTCCCGAATGCTTTCGGGGCGCACCCTAAAAGGGTGCGGCTACCTTTGAAAACATAGCAAATTCATATAGCATGAACTTATGATAATGCGTATCGAAAGAATGACGAATGAATAACCAAGCCCAAATAACAAATAAGTGGCTTATCAAAACTGGCATATGCTCAAGCAATTGCAAACAATAAAACTGGCATATCATTACTTGGGCATTAGCCTGAATTATTCACTGGATATTTAAAATGCCGAAATAAAAAGCGAGATTGCCGCGTCGCTTCGCTCCTCGCAATGACACTACCCCTTGTCATTGCGGTGAGCCGAAGCCGCGAGCCAAAGGCGTGGCGGGTAGCGAAGCAATCTCACAATAAACAAAAGTTCATGAATAGATCGGTCTGAAAAATTATATTTTCGAGATGATATGCTGTAACCTATTGTTCTCCTTGGCATTGCAACAATTTTCGCCAAGTTGATGAATAATTCAGGTTAGGTCATTGGACATTCATTCGGATTTCTGGTTTCCCCGTCCGGCAGAGCCGCCGGGTCTGACGGAGGAATTCGGATTTTAAGCTGAATTTATTTAATCTATTTTGCCGTACAAACAAGTACTTTTAGAATAAGGCCTAATAACACTATGTTTATCTTTGCCCGTCTGCTCCTCGCCCACTTCGTGGCGGACTTCCCCCTACAGGTAACGCGGATCTACGAGGCGAAGACGCGCTCCCTGCGTGGACAGGTCCTCCACGCGGCCATGCACGGGGCCATGTTCACAATCTTTCTATTCCCCTTTCTCCGCTGGCCGATCACCTGGTTCTTCATCTGCATCCTGAGCCTCGTCCACTTCCCCGTCGACTGGCTCAAGGTTTCCATAACGAAAAAATGGCCGAACCTGGACAACGTTTATACGTTCCTGATGGACCAGGTTCTCCATATCCTCACACTCGCGCTGGTCTTCGTCACGCCCCTCCGCAGAGTAAACGCCGGGGAATTAGAACCAACAAGCATGCTCATGCGCCTCTACCTCGACAACGGGCTTGTATATTTTTTAACTGTGTTCCTGGCGGCAACATGGGGAGGCGCCTTCTTCATCGCGTCGCTCGAGAAGACGGTCCGTGGAGAGAAAGAATTCTCAACGGCGGAGAAGTGGCACGGCATAATCGAGAGGAGCTTCTTTCTTCTTCTGCCGCTGGCAGGCTACACCTGGATGCTGCTGGCCATCCCAGTCCTCCTGCTGCGGCCGCTTACAGCCAACAGGCTTGAGAAGGCAAACATGGCGCCGGGCAACATCGGATCGATTGCCTACGGCCTTGTGAGCCTCGCCATAGGATTGGGGGCAGGCCTCCTGATCAGATATTTTTAGCTCCGTATTCACAGCCTTTTGAAGGCTGTGAATACGGAGCTGAAAATATTATTGCTTAAAAACGACAATATCCCCGACATCGAAAGGCCCGCCGGAAGCGCCCGTGCAGACCGACATCCTGGGCATCGTCTTTATTACCTCTATGAATCCTTTCTTCGTCGCGGACTCCGTTCCGTCGTCCAGCACCTCGCCCGTGTCCGGATCCACGACGGGCTCACCCAGAGAGATAACCTGGAACCTGGTCCCCTCTCTTATTCCCTCGCGGGTTCCGCCGCGAACGAATACCTTGGGGCCGTCCACCTTAACGACCGGTGCTTTCCAGGGAAGCTTGTAAAATTTCCTGGCCAGCATATAGGTGGCGTTGTCGATGCAGTTCTGGACGAAGAGGTCCGCCGAATCGATCTTCTCGCCGCCGGCTTTCGCCCCGACGGGAATGCCCCAAAACCCCCCGCCGCCGCCGATGCTGCCGGACGCGCTGACCGGCGCGCCGCGGGCCTTGACCGAAAATGCCACCGTCCCGGTCGTGGTATCAACTACCTTCAACGCTATCTCCAGGTAACCCTTGGCGGCCGCGCCGCCCACCCCGATTCCGTAAGCGGACGCCCCGCCGCCCCCTCCCTTCGTCTTTGAGGCGTACCCGGTGATGGCGCCGTTTATAATATACTGGGCCGTCTGCATCTTGCCGATCCTGGCGGTCTTTTTGCCCTTCGAGGCGCGCCCGCTCACCGAAAAGTCCTGCTCGGCAAGCGCGCTCTCCGTGTCTTCCTTGCCCGCCACAACCACGAAGTTGCCTGACTCGGTCAGGGAGGCCGCCAGTGCCTGCTCCATGTTCTTCGGCAGGATCGCCTGCCCCTCCGCGCCGGCCTGGTTGATGAACCTGTCGATCCGCACGATCTTCTTAGGACCCTTGAAGGTAAACAGCTCCTTGCGAAGGTTCCCCTCCTCATCCCTGATAGCGGACCTTTTGGCAAGATCGATCGTTTTCAGCTTCACTACCTTCTTCAGGCCGTTGGCGTCGACGATGTCCAGGTAGATCCTGTCGGCGGAACTGGCCCGGACCTTCGCGTTGAAGCTCCTGTCCTCGGAGACTTTCCCATGCGCGGCGTCCAGCGTCTGCTTTACCTTGATGTAATAATGCATGGGCATCGTCCCGCCCATGATGGTGCCGGGAGAGGCTTCTATGTGGTAAAAACCCTCCTCGTCGGCTATCGGTGTTATGTCGAAGTCCTTCGCCTCGGCCCTGATCTTTTTCGATGACGGCCCCGAAGAACCTCCGGGAAACAGCTCCCGCAGACTCTGCCCAATGTCGGCCGACGCGTGCGGCGGTGCGACAAAAAAGGCCGCAGCCAGAATAGCAGCCGTGATCATCAATCTAATGTTTGTTTTCATTTCCCTAAACAATCTTTTCAAAATATATTCTTACCCTTAATGGCCGCATATTGCAAGTAATATCAAGAGAACAAGAAAATAAGTAAATAAGATAGTAAGATAATAAGGAAATAAGAGAATAAGTAAATATAGTATTAGCTATTTGCTCTCTTTAAGTTTCTTTTGCAGATAGCCCAAGTAACCATTAAGAACTTGCCAACTGCCAAGCCTTTAAATCCTCGAATCTCTTTCCCACCCTTTAATCCCCTATTCTCTTATTCCCTTATTCTCTTATTTTCTTATTAAAAGCAGGGGCGCCGTATCTCAACGGCGCCCCTGCTTTCCCGGTAACGGGTTTTTCTGCGCTTATTCTTTGAAGACGACCGTATTGCCCTTCTCAAATGGGCCGCCGGTCGCGGCAGTGCAGATCGAGAGCTTCTTCGTGTTCTTGATGACCTCGATCACACCCTTGGTGGTCTGCTCCGCGGAGCCGTCGTCCAGGATCTCGCCGGTGTCATCGTCGATAATCGCCTCGCCGAGGGAGACGACCTTGAACTTCTCGCCGACCTTGATGCCCGCGCGCTCGCCGCCGTTGATGTATATCTTCGGCCCGGCGACCTTCGCGATTGATGACTTCCATGGAAGCGTGGCGAACTTGCGCGCCAGCTTGTCCACGGCGTTATCGATGCAGTTCTGCACGATCAGGTCGGCGGAATCCTGCTTCTCCGCGCCTCCGTGGCCGCCGACAGGGACGCCGAAATAGCCGCCGCCACCACCGAGGGAGAATCCCTTACCCTCCGGCTCGCCGCGCGCCTTCTCGGAGAAGACAACCGTGCCGGTGCTCGTATCAACAACGCTCATGGCTATCTCCATGTAGCCCTTCTTTCCCTTGCCGCCGATGGAGAAGCCGTAGGCGCCGACGCCGCCGCTTTTGCCGCTCGTCTTCGAGGCGTAGCCGGTTATTGCGCCCTTTATGACATACTGAGCCAGCTGCAACTTGCCGATCTTGGCAATCTTCTTGCCACCTGACGCCCTTCCGCTCACTGCGAAATCCTGCTCGGCAAGCGCCTCCTTGCGGTCATGTGTAGTACCGACGACAATGAAGTGGCCGGTGTTTACCAGGGCGTCTTTGAAGGCCATCTCGGGGTTGTGAGAAAGGGCGGCCTGGCCCTCTGCTCCAGCCTGGTTCGTGAACTGGTCGATCTTGACTATCTGCTTCGGCCCCTTCCAGGCGGGGCGGTCCTTGCGGAGCTCGCCCTTCTTGTCGCGCAGGGCGGATTTCCTGGCCAGGTCAAGCGTCTTCAGCTTGATCTTCTCCTTCTGTCCGTCGGCGGAGATCAATTCCAAGTAAATCTTGTCCTTGGAGCCCGCCTCGACGGACCCCTTGAAGCTCCTGTTTTCCGGGATAGTACCCTGGGCCGAGGCCCCTGTCTTTTTTACCTTGAGATACCACTGTATCGGCATCCGGCCTCCCCTGATCGTCCCCGCGGGAGCGCTGAACTGGACATGGCCCTTCTCGTCGGCAGTCGAGCTGACTGTGAAGTCGTCCTTCTCAGCTTCCATCTTCTGCGCAGTGCACGGGGCCGCCAGGCACACGCCAACGGCCAGTGCGATCAACACCATCCAAACTGACTTAAAACCCATACACACCTCCTTGTACCGTAATGTTTATAGTTTATACCTCCCAACGCTTATACCACTACATTAGCATATTGTACTTATTTATCAATCCCGTTTTCGCCCCACCCCCCTCACCCTACCCTCCCCCCATGGGGGGAGAGGGAATAATTCAGTTCCATGTTAAAAGCTAAAAGTTCAAAGCAAATGAAAATCCTCTAGTACGTTAATACATTTCTTGAAGCAGGAATCCACTTTCATATTTCAAATTATATTATGACCCAGCTTGCGGGGGTAGATGAGATTTGTGAATAGTCAGACTTTTTGGAGGAAACCGGTTCTTCGCTCAGACGAAGTCTGAGCCGGATAAATCAATTCGCTTCCTGCCTGCTAACAGGCAGGAAGCGAATTGATTTATTTATTGGGCGGCCGTTATCGGCTCGTCCAGACGCACGTCGATCCTGTTCTGTGTCTTACCCGTCAACTCGACGTCGACCGTCTTCAGGTTTTCCAGCGTTGATGCGAAATCGGACCACATGGCGGCGTCGACCTTCACGTCGACCTCCAGTATCTTGTTCGTCCAGCTCCGCTCGTCCACGCTCTGTACGCCGCGTATCCCCTTGAGCTCCTTCTCGAAGTTCTTCCTGAGGCGGTTAGTGGCGTTCGAGGCAATAATCTGCACCGTTGTGACGTTGAAGACCTCGCTCCTCCACCGCTCCACTATCCCTTTCATCATCTTGTCAGCCATCATCTCGCCGGCCTTGGCCAGGGCGTCCTTGGCAACGGGGACGCGGCCGCCGCCCGAGACGCGGCCCGTTGAGACGCTCTCGGAATAAAGGAGGTTTGCCGTATCGACATCTAGCGCCTTGCCGGATGTCTGCCCCTCGTAGTGAAAGACCGAGACACCGTACGGCCTGCTCGAATCTATGAGGGAGGACGTCGCCTCGCCTACAATCACCACCTCGGCCCCGAACCTTCTACCCAGTGCCGCGGCCCTCGAGAGGTCGCTGATCGCCAGTGTGGCGTCGCGCCCCTTTATAGCCTCCATCTGGGCCTTGTCCACGAGGGGGAAGTTCTTGCTGAGGAACTTTTTCTCCATCGCGGTCTGTGTGATCTGCCCGGGCTCCTCAAGGCCGTCGATGTACTCCTTGTAGATGATCATTATGCGGGGGTTCTTCTTCCGCTCCTTAATGATGTTGAGGGCCTTGATGTCCTTCGTGAGGGACGCCAGGGCGACCGTGGCGTCGATCTTGACCCTGTAGAGGCCCCCCTCCCCCTTGTTGTCCTCGACGACCTCGTAGCCCTTGATGTAGCCCTTGACATGGGAATAGATCTTGTCGTCCAGCAACTGGAAGTTCTCGACCATCGTCTCCGAGTCGACCAGCGTCCCGACACCTTCCTCTATGGCCCTCCGCTGGGCGCGGTTAATGGCCTCGTCCCTCGCTTTGAGCATGCTGTCGGCATCGTCGCCGGTGACAGCTGCTATGCCCTCGGCTGTAACGGTCTTCTCCTGCGACAGCAAGGCTCCCGGGAAGGATATGAGAACAGCTAACGACAAACACACTACGGTTACACTAAAACATAAACGCATAAATCTACCCCCTATAATAAATTAATTAGCAAAGCGAATTAATTTATCCGGCTCCGGCTTCGCCGGAGCTAATCTAATAAAATTTTTCTTGGAAAAATTTTATTTAACGGACTACTTCCCTCTGCTCTGTCACTCTTTTCTTCTCGCCAGCCTGCCCCGGCGCTCCGGGGTAGCTGACACGCATACCAGGAGGCGGCGCTCCGCCTTCCTCGATCTCTATCTCCTCGACGGCCCTCGTCGTGGCCTGCGGCGCAGGTCCGCCGCGGTGCTCCACCGTATCGCAGCCGACAAAGGCAACACCGGCCAGGAGCAGCATCACTACCATCGCATTGAAAAACTTCATAGCGTACCTCTAATGGTTACTTGTTAATCCCGTCAATCGTCGTATTCCACCTTAACAGGCTTGGGAGAGACTCTCTCGTACTCGACTTCCTTGCTTCCCTTCCTCCGCTTCTCCACGATCATTCCGCCCTTGCCGTCCGGTATCATGTGCTTTTCGTAGGTGCAGCTTGTCACGGAGATCGCGAAGAGAAGGAGCGCGATGCAGGGTAAAAACTTTTTCATATCAGTCTCCTGTAGTGTTTCCGTTACTCGACTACCGTATCCTCGCTTACAACAACGCCCTCGCTAATGGTCTCCGTCGTCGTGGGATGATACGTGTGGGTCTTGCAACCCATCACCATGGCCACGAAAGCGAGACTCAAAAACAACAGACCTAACTTCTTCATTCTCCACACCTCCTTTTTCGGGTTACTCTACTATTTTACTAACTTCGCCAGTCCTTCAAGCGGCAGCTGCATCGTCACCTCGACGCTGCCGTCATCATTGTACCTCGGCTCGCCGACCCTGGAGGCGCCGGCAAGAAACTGCTTCACATCGGTGGAAACTTCATCGTGTTCCGTCACATAGTCTTTTACGGTAGTGGTAGCCGTTATATGAACACCGTAGATCTTCTCGGTGAGATTTCTTTTTGCGTCCAGCTCGGCGGCGCGCTCCGCGTTGAGGCGCCCGAGCGTGGGGGGCTCTCCTTCTTTAACAATGCCGGTGCCTGTCGCGGTGACGACATCGGCGGCCCATGCGGGAGCAGAAGGGGCGGAAGAAGCTGCCCCTGTCGAGGCAGCTCCTTTCTTTATCCCGTCCGGTCGCACGGTACCTGTGCCGTTGGCCTTGATGACTTTTTTCGGGCCCCAGCCGACGATCTTCTCGAAATTGACATCCTGGAACTCGACCCTGTGCCAGTTGTGGCCCCGGGTGATCATCTGCTGCCTGATCTTCGTTAGCTCCTTGATGACCTTCTGGATCATCACTTCGACATCGCACTCCACGATCAAGTTGGGCTCGTAGCGATACCCTCCGACCTGCTTGATGCCCTTGATGAAAGCATCGAGGTCTGTCTGGATGACGTCGCTTTCGACAACGAAGTCCCGGACATAGGTGTTCGAGGTTATCCTCAGACCCTTGACGGTCTCGGCTAGGTTCCTCCGCGCATCGGTGAGCGCGGCACGCTGTGCCAGGAGGCGTCCCTGCGTGGTGACGTTCTCCCAGCCGGGAACGCCCGCCCATGGCTTGTAGCGTCCCGACGTCGCACCGGTCTCCTTCGCGGCGGCCGGCTCCTCGCCCGGAGCAACACCGATACCCGTGGCCGTGATGACCGACTTCTTGGTGAACTTGACCATCTGGTCGAACTCGATCACCTTGCCGCTCGGGTACTTGTGCTGGATCGTCTTCAGGGCCTGGATGAGCTGGCTGAGAGTTACCTGTACTTCGACCTCGCAGGAACCGTCGTCCAGATAGCGCGGCCTTCCCTTCATCTTCAGCCCCTTGATGAAGGCGTCGAGCTCGGTCGATATCTGGTCACTCTCCGCGACGTAATCCCTCACGTAGGTGTCCGAGGATATCTGCAAGCCCTTAATCTCCTCGCCCAATTGCCGGTAGGCATCGGCCTGCGCGGCGCGCTTCGCCATGAGCTGGCGCTGGCCCGCAGTCATCTGCGACATGGCCGGCACACTCACGAGAGCTGCCGCAACCACTCCGACAAGGAGGGCAACTGTCCATTTCCTCATCATAAGCATCTCCTTTCCGTTTAATGTTTTGCGAGCGGTCATTGGACCACCGCATCTAACGACTTCCACTCTTTCTCAGAAATCTCCGTTCCCGGCCTCTCTACCCTGTATTCACCTTCCGGACCGGCCTCGGCAGCCGTGCCTGAAACGGTCCCGGATGCGTCTTTCGTGCCCACAGGCAGGCCTAGAACAACCACTACACGTCCATCGGAATAATACCTTACCTCGTCCACAAAGGCCCCCTTAATATAGCCGTCCACCGAGACATGTCCAGTACCTTTTTCAACGCTGCCGGAGCAGTCCCCGACCCGCTTGAGAAGGTTTCGATAGGCGGACAAGGTAGCCGCCCGCTTGGCAAGGAGGCGGGCCTGTGCATCGGTGCACCCGGCACGGGGTTTCCCCTCTCCCTTCGCCCTCAGGACCGTTTTCCCGGAGCTGCCGGCAGTGGAACCGGTCTCACCGTAAACGTTCCCGAGAGAAAAAACCGTCAGAAAAGCAAGGACAAAGCATAACGCGGTAGCTTGCATAGGCACCCTATGGTCAATAACTTTTATACCCAATCCGGAACTTTCAATCAAGTAATTATTAAAGCATCCTGTCTTCATCAATTTCATGCAACTCCTTCCATGTATAACACCGCTTTCCGCGCAGCACCATAGAGGTTCGCAATTTGCGTGCCAGGTCTGCCGCCCCTAGTCCTATATACTAATGAGAAAACTTTTAAAGTTGCATTTTTCTATAGTAGTCATTGCGAGCGTAGCGAAGCAATCCCTTGATTTGCAATGGGTTAAGATTGCTTCGTCGCTAGGCTCCCCAGAATAACATGTGACCTATTTTATGCTCCCCTTAATTAATGCAAAAAGCTCAATTCCGCCCCGCCGTTGCCTGAAACCGCCCATGAAGTTGGCCGGCAGCCAATCTCACTGGCAAATAAATCAGCTCTCTTCCTGCCTGCCCCTGCCTGCCGGCAGGCAGGCGCTCGCTGATTTATGTATTTACTGCAGATTCACACTGTAAATACTCGCGCCGCCACTATCGTACATCTTTTGAAGGTACGGGGCTCCTTCAAGGGCGAAGCGCCCTCTCATCCTTTCGAAGTTGCCGAAGTAGATATATTTGATGCCGTTTTCACGCAGGAAGCGGACCTTCAGACCCTCGTTTCCGGGGCTGTAGAGCACCCAGTCGGCGGCCCTCCTCTTGTCGTCGAACTTCAGCGTCTCCGACCAGTGTCCTACGTAAACCCTGTTGCCGGTATAGGGCGGGATATAGAGGCCGCTCCTGTACGTCGAGAGGACTGACGCGTCCTCGTTGTGGCTCTCCTTCATCCACCTCATCGCATCGACGTCTCCGGTAAAAAGGTAGAATTCGAGCGGCTTTGTCTTCAGGTCATTGATGCAATGAGCCACCTTTACGAAGTTAGCGGGTACGGTAACGAGAAATAAAACCAGCAGGAAAGCATTCTCAAGCCTCCGTTTTCCGTCGTCTCCCCGCGCGAAGCGACGAACGAAAGGCGGAATACAGGCGAACGCGGCGGACGCCGCGAAGATGCAGAGTGGAACGTGAATGCCCAGTGTCAGCCTTCTCTGGAATGTAATGGGAAAGTACAGCAGGGCCGCGACTACGGCGAGCCAGGAGATGCCCATCATATCCGCCGGCCGGGCGCCGCGCCAGGCGAGGGCTGTCCCCGGGATTGCCAGAAACAGCACGATGCCGTAGCCGATGATGTAGCTCCAGAGGTTCGGCGAGATGAAGAGCTCCTTAGACCACTCGATAAAGACCGGCTCCGTCGAGAAGATATAGTACTGGTACAGCATGGCGGGAAGCGAGACGGCGAAAGAAAGGACGGCGCTCACGACGAACGAGCCGACGTTGCGCCTTATCCGCACAAGCACGATAATGATAAACAGGAAGATCGACAGGTAAACCGTGACAACGTCCACGGGATGCAGGAAAGCCAGGACCCCCGTGCACAGGCCGGCAAGGACGCCCCTCCGGACACCGCCATGTTCGCCGGACCCGGCGATAAGGCCGAGGGGGAGGAGCACGAAAACAAGCGTCAGGGCGAACTGCGGGAAGGAGAATATCGTCTCGAACGTTATCGTCTCGGCTATCCAGTAATCGATCGGCAGGATATTCCACTCCCTGAAGAGCTCCTGCCATTTCGAAAGAGGTATAAGCCAGCAGAGGCCGGAGGAAAAGGCACAGAGGGCAAAGGCGAACAACCTCTTCCTCTTGTCATTCGTGAAGAGGCCTATAAACCAGTGGATCGTCGCGAGGAGCACAAGGCCATATAGGACGAGAGACCCTAGATAGACCGATAACGGGGAGAAACCCGTCCAGAGGCAGACGACTCCGAGCGTCCAGGTGAAGGGGTTGAAAAAGAGCGGACGCTGCTCCTCCAGCGTGAAGTCCCTCCTGATGAAAAACTTGCCCTCCGATGCCTGCTGTATCCTCGAAAGGTAGCTGTTCTGATCGTAGGGATGGTCGGCGAAACCCATGAAGGTCATGCCGGTGGGAACGTGCCTGTAACCATAGATGTATGGATACATGGCGAGAACGATCACGCCTATGGCGATGACCTTTACCAGAATGCCGTACTTACTCACACAACCACCTTTTTACTTTGTCTTTTTTGAACCGCAAAGGCGCAAAGATCGCAAAGTCAAAGAAGAGTTACGGGCGTATCCGTTACCCCTTTCTCTGCGTCCTTTGCGTCTCCGCGGTTCATTACTCTTCTTCTCTCACAACACCATTGCTGTTGGAGCCAATGACTTTAAATATTTCTACGCCGTCTCTTGAATATACCCTTTCGAGGTAAGGCGCCGTGCAAGGGTCGAAATCCACGAACCCGTCCCCCTCGGCCTTCCTCAGCCTCCTCTCGTAGCGGCCGATGTAAACGTAGTCTATTCCGCTTCCGGAAAGGAACGCCCTCCTCCACGCGTGGCCGGTAGCAGAGTCCAGGAACTTCCGCAGCTCGATTTTTTTTCTCTCCAAGTCAATTGTCTCCGACCCGTGCCCGACGTAGACGTAGCAACCGATATGGCCGGGGATATAGCTGCCTATGTCCTGGGAGGAGAGGATGATGTCGGCGCTCGTGCTCATCTCTCCCAGGCGGCTCACCGCGTCGACTTCGCCCTTCTCGATGTAATACCCCTCGCGCATCAGGGGGGGTGACACGGAGAAGTTGATCACCGTCCTCACGCTTGATGGAATGGTGAGGAGGAAAAAAGCCGCCGCGATAAACAGTATATTTCTCCTCCTGTCACCCGCAATGCAGGCGAGCGCGCCGCAGAGAACAGCCCCGAGCACCGGGGCGAGGCAGCCCAGGGCCTCTCCCGCGGCGGGAATTGAAATCCTGAAGCCTTGTTGAGTAAGGAACATCGCCAACGGGTAAACAGCGGGAAGAGCGAAGGCCGCCAGAAAAATGAGCCTGTAACGCACCCTGATATTCTCCAGGGCCGACCAGAAACCATACGCGGCAGCCATTGCAACGGGAATATGGTAGCCCATGATCACCCGCGCCTGGAACGTTACCGGAAAGTAGTAGAGAAGAAAACCGATAACGAGCCAGGAGAGGACGATAAGGGCGCCGTCGCCCGGATCGGCAAACATCCTGTAAGCCCCGTAGAGCGCCATGATGAAGAGAAAACCGTAGCCTATGACAAAGCTGTAGGGCGAGGTGGATACTATCTTGGTCATCTTTGCCCACTCCGCGAACGTAGTCTCACTGCTGAATATCCAGTACTGGTAGAGTAAGGCGGCCAGGGTAATAAGTCCAAACACCCCGTACGAAACGAGCCGGAAACGCCGCTCTCCTTTCCGGCCGCCGAAATACCGTATGGCCGAAAAGAGGGATATAACGAGGAAGACTGTCACCGCGTCGGGCGGATGGACGAGGACGAGGGCCGTGCACGACAAGCCGGAGAGAAAGCTGTATAGATAGCTTCTTCTCCTTGCAGCCAGAAGGAAGAAGAAGATCGATAGCACCATGCCAAGTGTCGCCGCGGCGTAGTTGGCATTGGACATTATTGTGAGGAAGACGTTCCCCTCAGGTATCCACCTGTCCACGGGCAATATCCTGAAAGTGGAGTTGATGTAGCCGAGGTAGCCGGGGGGCAGCAGCCACGACACGCCCGCCGAGAAGGATATGAGGGCGAAAGCTAAGATCCTCCTCCCCGAAGCCGGAAAGACGAGCCGGCAGAGGCCGTACGATGCCACAAGAACCATGTAGCCGATGAGGGCCGTGTAGACGTGAAACACCCTGGTCAGCGAAAGTCCGGAAAACCTTGCCGTAACACCCATGAGGAGCATGAGGGGCCTGAAGTGGATTTTCTCCTGGGGCTCCGTCGTGTACTTCATGTCGAAGAGCAGATTCCCCTCGTACGCCTGGTAAGACCAGGTGAGATAAGAGTCCTGGTCCCAGGGCAGGCAGACCCAACCCCTCCACACCCACCCCTCGGGTGTGGAGTGGGCGCACACGATGAAGGGTATGAGGCCGACGGCAACAATCACCGCCGACCAGACAAGAACGAACGCTATTTCTCTGCGATTGCTCATGACCAGTGAATCAAATGGTTATTGGAATTTCAAATTTGCTTGTTTCTTGCATCTCGTTTCTTGTTTCGGTTCTTCTCCATTTAAGTTGGCAATGAAATCATGTTACATAACGTACCTTATTATGCATCAAGCAGATGAAAACAATTATGACATCCATCGTATCGTGTAACGATTGATTCAACTACTACCGTGAGCTTACAAATTATTCCCTCTCCCCTTTTAGGGGAGAGGGCAGGGTGAGGGGTAATACAACCATTCTATATATCCCCCCCTCACCCTTCCCTCTCCCCCCAAAAATTGGGGGGAGAGGGTATTGTTTATAACAGGTATTCCAGTGTTCACCTTCAACTGAATTGGAGAAGAACCCTTGTTTCTTGCATCCTGCATCTTATTCCCTTACTTCCTTACTTCCTTATTGTCTTATTTTCTTATTTTCTTATTTTTTCTTTAATTTCAAGCCTGTACACGTGAAGCTTGCCATTGCAGTAAGTTGCCGCACTTTTAATATCGAACCTCCGGCTCAGCAGCATCATCTGCCGGGGCCAGCCCCTCGCCGTAAATCCGTCCACGTAGACAGGCCTGCCCGAGGCGAGGAGCCGCTCGATCGCGTCAGGGTCCTCCTCCGCCACGATGAGGGGAAGGTCCCGCTTGCTGATATACTCGGCCTGCCGCGTCATGGGGATGTATGTTCTTTCAGTCCCTGAGACGGCGTAGTGCGTCACGTATACGCCATCCATGCTCGATATGATAGCGGCATCATTCTCCGCGACGCGGTTGACGGCCATAACGCTTTCGAACGGCTCGCGCGCAAACGGTGGATGCTTCGTGAGAAAACGGCCCGTAACGATAAAGTGGCCTACATCCAGCGCCAGAGGAACGATTAAAAGAAGCATGACCGTTCCTGCCACCTTCTTCCGCCACCCCTTCGCCGCAAGGAATCGCAACGACGATGTTATCCCGTATACCCCCGTAATAATTACAAGCGGCGCAATAAGAACAAGGAATTTCGCCATCTGGAAACAGTAGAGAAGGAGAAAAATACCGAGGGATGCAAATGTCGAGGCAAATAAAACGAGGTATGAGGCGTACCCGGTTATTCTCTTACGGATACCGATAACCAGGCAGATAATACCAACCGCGGCGAACGGCAGAAATCCCGGTAGGTACGGTCGAAGCCATGGGAGATACGGCAGAAAACCGGGGAGACAGAGATTGCCCGCCGGAATCCCTCCCCTCCCGATGAGGTAACGCCAATAATAGATGAGGTTCCCGGTGCCCATCCCATCCTCTGAACACCTCGTGTTCTCCAGCAGATAGCCGCCTGAAAGAGAATCGGAAAGCCGTCCATAGAACTCCGGGACCCAGTACTTATATCCTGTCGTGAAGAAGGAACCATAAGCGAGCTTGAAATAGAGAAAAATAGGTGCCGCCGCAACAGCAAATCCGAGAACCAGGCCGCCGAGCGCGTGAAGACAAGCTCTCTTCCTCATCAGGACGATTCCCAGGGCCACCGGAATAAACAGCAGCCCGCTCAGAAGCTGGACGGAAGCATTGAAACCGATTAGAAGCCCTATGCCGAGCCAGGGCAGTAACAAGCGGTCCGGCTCCGTTTTCACCAGGAGGCGCCATGAGAGAAGGAGAATCAGCAAGGCAAGTGCCGTCGTAGCCGACACGGCCACGATAACCTGGCTGAAGATGATACATACCGGAGACACTGTCACAAAAAACGCCGCGAGAAGGCCCTCCGGAGGACCGAAAACGGACCGGGCCAGAAGATATGAAAGAACGACAACGGCAACACCGAAAAAGAGGCTTGCGTAGACTGCCCTGTGAAGGACGGGACCGAAGACGGCCGTGAACGGAACAAGCAACAGCGGGTAACCGTATGGATATCGCGGGGGGTATGCCCTATCGTTGATCACGATGTGGCAGCCTCTCCCTTTCAAGAGGTTGTAGGAAAGGGTCGTGTACTCAACGGAATCGGGAGTTACCGGGAGGGCCGAGAGAAAGATCGGGTCGACGTATCTCAGGAAAACGGAGACGGCCAGTATGACGATTAGAAGAAACAGCTCCAGTTTCCTCTTCGCGTTCACCTGGAAGCACCCGCGTCCATCGCCGCCGGCCCGGGCATGCCGGCGGACAGGAAGAGCCTGCCCCTCACCGCCCTGAGCCCCGGCCTTTCCGGGTGCGCCCTGATCTGCGCGCTCAACTCGAAGATCTGCTGCAGCCTCGACGCCCTCTCCATGTCGCCCGCCTCGGCTGCTATTTTGATGAGGCTCTGGAGGACGTGCATGGAGAAGGGGCCGTCCGGATTATCGGAGAGAGAACAGACGAGATAGGGCTCCGCCTTGACGGTGTTGCCGCGAATCTCGTGGGCCCTGCCCCTCATGGCATAAGTTACCGAATCGTCCTTATTGCGGCAACATACGAGCTGGACAACCATTAAAAGAAAAAGCGCCAGGCAGAAGAAAAACAAAAATCTCTCGCCCGTTCCGAGGGGCGCCCGGGCCCCTGAGCCCAGGACGGGCGCCACGAAGAAAGCGATCAGGATTATGACCAGAGCACCCACGGGAACAAGGCCGGCCGCACCGGACAGGCCCGCGAGCGTGCCGAGATTGAGGGTCGCCCCGCCATCGAGGAGATACGGCAATGAGAAATCCATAACAGGATTGAACAGGAACTCGGACGGGCGGGGCTCCGCACACACCGCGATAAGGTTGAAAAGGATTGAGTAAACGGCAGTGACGGCAAACAGGACCGTGAACGGCCGGCCGCGTCTCCGCAGGAGGAACGCCACGGGGATAAGGAGAAACGGGAGGGCCGGCGTCATCATCCTGGGCCCGTAAGCCGACCCACCCTGCCAGGCCGCGTAGGAAGAAGTGAAGAGGAGGTAGAGAGCCGCAACCGCCAGACATAACCGGAAGAGCACCATTCGGTCGCGCTTCCCCCGCGCGTTGCGGTACATATAAAAGAAGCCGGGGATGGCCAGTATAAGGAAAGGCGAAATGTAAAAAAGACCCCGGAAAGAGCTGAAGAGGATCATGGAGAGAGCCTCCGGCGAGGGAAGGCCCACGCCCAGAAAGCCGTGGGCCTGCGTCGCCCTGGCCTCCGGGACGGCCACGTGTGCGTACCCCATGCTGAACGGGTTGTCGAAACAGATGTAATTGTAGCTTAGAACGGCGGCGAGACCGGGGAGAAGGCCGAGAAAAAAGAGGAAGCGCCTGCCTCTCATCTCCCGCCGGAATAGCAGGAAGAGAACAACGACGGCAATAATTACCGCGACCTGGTACTCCGAGGCAAAGGCGCAGCCCGCCAGCAAGCCGGCGTAAAAGGAGTGCTTCCTCCCTCCCGAAGAAGCCTTCATCAGGAGGATAAAAACGGAGAAGACGAGGACGGCCGCAAGCTGGTGGGCGAGGAATACGGTCGCGTAGGGAAACGCCATCGTCCCCAGGGCGTACGCCGCGACAAGGGCGCAGCGCTCACTCGACGAGAGACCGAACCGGCCGATAAACCGGTACAGGATAACGACGAAAGCCGCGGCCGGAAGAGAGATGATAAAAAGCCTGATGAAGTAGAGGTAAACCCAGGGGGACCACCCGCGCGACACAGCAAGGCCCGCCAGGCGAACCGCGCAGTACACGGGAAGAGAGAAGTATGAGATGCCCGGCGGCTTGTCGCAGAAGTAGCGCCCCCCGTAGTACGCCTTGTCATCGGTGAGGTGCTGATACTCATCGAGGACGAAGCTGCGGTCCTCGACCAGGCTCTTGACGAGCAGAAACCTGATGGCCACGTTGAAGCCGACCTGGTTCCAGGCCGTGGTGTGGACGAAGTACGCGTATATAAGGAAGACCAGAACGGCCAGAACAACGGCTCTGGAGTTACTCTCTCTCATAGAAAAGTATCAGTTCTCGCCCTGTTGGAAACGTGAACCCTGCTGCATTTAATGTATGGATACTTCGGATGGTTCTCTTTCACTTTATGTGGCTAACAGCCAATTACTTACCACGGAGCACACAGAGAAGACAAGAGGAAGAGGATCGGGAGCCCTATCGAGGACACTTTAACAGTGATATTCATGAAAAGTTACAATGGAATCCTTATGCTTATCATATGGGCTGGACGCTGGGCCTCGAAAATACGCTTACTTCACTCCGTGATCTCCGTGTTCTCTGTGGTTGTAAGCCCGGTCACTCTACCCACACGATATGGAATAGAACCTTTCAGCTTAATAGTATGAGAAAAAATCGCCGTTTTGAAGCTCAATCTGACTGCTCGGCCGGCAATTTTATGAAAAGGGCGGCGCCGCGATCGTCGAGCGGCATCCGGTAAACCAGGCGGGACTCCTTCATGAGCCGCGGAAGGACATCCGGAAAAACCCTTTTGTAGAACTCGAGTTCGCGGCCATCGACCACAAGGCAGTCGATGCCGTACCGGGCGAACGGGTCCCCCCTGGAGTAATCCGCAAGCTGATGGATCCATACGAGACGGTTTTTGATTCCCATGCCCGCGCTCATTGCCGGCCCTCCGCTTATGACGGCGGCCCCGGGTATCCTTTCACGGATTTCACGGGCCAGGGAGGGCCACATCGACCGCGGATGGAGCCAGGTCCAACCGAGGTTGTACGCGCTCCACAGGAGCGAGGCTGCAACCAGGAGCGAGGTGCACGTCATGACGCCCTTCCGCCAGCGCGGGGGGTAGAGAGCCGTTAAAACTCCCCCACCACGCTCACCTGTACCGGATTTCCCGAAAAGGGGAACAACCGCCAGTATCACCATGGGGACGAGCAGGGAGAGGAAATACCTCAGCGGACGCCATGAAAAAACTGAGAGGCAGGCAAAATTCGCCGCAAGCCACAGGAGAGCGTAAAGCTCCACGGCCCCGATGCGCTTCCTCCTGGCTGCCGCCAGCACAACGATGAGCAAGCCGATGAGGGCCGCGGCGCCCAGGAGGGGGACCATTCCGAAGAAGGGATTTCGGAACATGGCTGCCGCGTTTATCAACGCCCCGGCAGCGGACACAGGCGCGCGCTCCTCGATTTTTATCCTGTTGTGAAGGTCTATAAATCCCCTGTTCGGGAGATACCACGTGAAGAACCATACAGAGATAACGGAAAGCTGGCCGGCCAGAAGGAGGGAGAACCTCCTGAGCTTTCCCCTTGCCCGGCCGCCCGGAAAAAGCGCCGCGTAGGGCACGATGAAATAAAAGCCGGCGAGGTTCTTGGTAATGAAGGCGAGGGAGCAGCACACGCCGCACAGAAAGAGAAACGTCCCCCTGCCCCCGCCACGCAGGAAGAAGTACATGGCCAGCGCCATGAACATGATCATGGCCGGCTCCATCAAAGCCATCTTGCCGAAAGCCACGTAGACGTAATTGACCGACAGGAGAAGCCCGGCCAGAAGCGCCGCCTTTATCCCGGCGCTATTCTTCAGGCAGGCGAAGACGAGCCAGATCGTAACCAGGCTTGCCGCGACCGAGACAAGCCTCGCCTGGACGAAGCCCACGCCGAACAGCGAAAAGCTCAGGTAGACGAAATAGTTGAAGATGGGGCTGATATACATGTTGTTCCAATCGTCCAGGACCCACTCGCCGAAGAGAACTTGATTGCGGGCGTTATGAACGTATATCCCCTCATCAGCACATGGGCTGATATAAAGCGGCATGTCAGCTGAAAGCTGGAAGAGGCGCACGACGAGGGCAAGAAGGAGAACCAACCGGAATACCTGAAACCTCTTGAATTTATTCATTACGCAAACTCCATGACCGCCGTCACCGCACGCGAAGTGTCCTGAAGACGTCCCCCCAGTTGCCGGGCTCGATAACAAATGAAAGAGCTATTAGTATAGCAAGCAGAGCAAGGATGAGGAGCTTGCTCTCCCGACCGGCTTGAGCTTCCTCACCGGGCGGCAATGCGAAACCACCGGGCTTCCTGCCCCCTCCCCGCCAATAGATAACGGCAAGGACAACCAGGGACAAAACAGAGATGAAGAGGCCGAATCGAAAAGACGCCGGACTATAGAAGAAGCGGACCCGGTGCCGCCCCTTTTCCAGGTAGACCGCTCTAACGAGATAGTTGGCCCGATATATCCTGACCTCCTCGCCGTTGTCCTCTGCACGCCAGCCCGGGTAATAGCTATCCGAGAGGACGAGGAAACCGTTATAGGGCATCTCGACTTCTACGATGACCTCGTGATCGGAATACGAGGTTATACCGGTGCTAGCCCCTGCCCCGCGGCCGTCAGGTCCCCGGAGCTGGAAATCCCCCGGGACAGCGTCCTCTATTACAACGGACAGGCGGGCGTTAAAGCTGTCCGCAGTCACCAAACCGAAAGCCTCCTCCTCAGAGTAGGCAAAGACGGCATCCGGGACGACATAAGCCCTGTCCAGGGCCCTTGTATTCCGATAGACAAACGGTCCCCCGTCATAGGCAAGTTCCAGACCGTCTGCCGGGAGCCTGCGCCAGGTGAATATATACCGGCCGTTCAGCATGTCTATGAAGCCCCGGGGGAAACCGGAGATCGCCCTGCTCATCCTGCGGGTGACAAGAGGCCCTCCCCCCCGTATGGACGGCACCCCGTAAAGCATCTGCGTGTCGTACGGCAGCGTGCGGAGCGACATAAAGTACGGCTCCTCCGTGTTGAGCCAGCCCGGCGCGCCGTAGGAGAAACTCTCGGATATATCGTCGCTGTAAATTCGAAAGATGGACCTATCCTCATCCAGGGGGGCAACCGTCGGGGGCGCGCCGGCAAAAAGGGACGGCTCGACGAGGGCGACGCGGGAACGCGAGAAAATAAAGAGGTCAGCCGATACAACGAGGAGGGAAACGGCGGCAAGGATAGCCCGGTTCGCGGATCGATACCTGGCCGCAAGAATTATGGAGAAGCCCACCGCGAGGAAAACGACGGCCCTCCGCACGCCGGAGGCGATGAGGAGCCTGAGACGCTCCAGGCGCTCGGGCCACCCGGGCAGGAGCCGGGACGGGTCCATGGACGAAATTTTCTCGAAGACAGCGTCATATGAAACATAATAAACTGCCGCCGTGAAGACAATGACCGCACACGTACCCACGGCAAGCGGCAACAGCCTGAGCCTCTTCTCCCCGAAGAGACGCCCGGCGCCGCAGGCGATCAATACGGACGACGAGAAACAGAACAGTATATCGAACTTGCACGGCAGCCTCATCCGGTCGAAATAAGGAATGCAGCCCAAGACATGGTAGAAGGGGGTGTACTTTCCAAGCATCAAAACGATCGAGGTTATCCAGAGGGCGAACCACGCCATTTCGCGCCGTCTCCCGCCGTTCGTCAGCGCGATGATAAGCAACAGCAGCGGCAGTATCCCCAGGTATACGTCCATCTCGTAATAGGGAAAGGCCGGGGGAAACCAGATGGTGTCGGTGCCCCGGTTGCCGAAGAGATCGGGCAGCACCAGGTCGGCAAAGAAGGCTGGCGAAAAGGAACCGAAGGTTAGAAAATCGCAGGGAAAACCACCGGTCCTCGTGGATTGGCCGGTCAGCTCCGCCATGGGAAGGATCTGCACGGCCCCCAGGCCGGCGCCCAGCAGGACAATCAGTAACAGAACGATAAGGCTGGCGGCCAGCCCCCTGTATCCGCGGGAAAAGAGTCCCCGGTAAAGGAGGTAAAAAAAGAGCCCCGCCAGGCTCACCATGCACGCATTGGGATGCCCGGCGAAAATCATCACGGCCAGAACACACGCGCCGATACAGGCGGGCCGGAGACCCCCTCCCCCGGCGGCCTTTTCGGCGAAAAGGAACAGAAGGGGGAGCCATATGAAGACGTTGACCCATGCAGTGTGAAACGAGTGGCAGAGAAAGAACCCGCTGTAAGCGAACGTTATTCCGCCGATAAGAGCGGGGAATATGGAAACCTTGCTCCTGAGGTAGGCGTACATGAAGCATGAGCCGAGGAAAAAGTTGAGAACCATCGAGATGTTGAAAGCTTTCCACGCGGCGAGAAGCGGGAAGAGAAGCAGGTTGGGCGGATACAGGAAACCTCCCTGCCCTTCGGCGAAGACGGGAAAGCCACAGGCCTTCTGCGGGCACCAGAGGGGAAAAACTCCCCGGAGGAGCCTTTCGCCGAGGTACTGCCTCATGGGAAGGTTGAAACCAACGATGTCGAAGTAGTAGAACGCCTTCCTGAACAGGGCCGCCTCCCGGAAAAAAACGAAGGAAACAAGAAGGAGAAAAAGCACCGGAGCGCTTTTTTTGATCACACGCATGAGCAAAAGGTTACCAACAAATACTTGAATCCGCCATGCTATAATGTGTGGTCTTTACCCGTTTTTCATTTGAGAATGGACGCTTTTATTTTAATGGAACATTCAATACCTGTTCCCGTACGATAAACAGGCATGAACAACTCCTGCAAAAAGGGGGCCGCCGCCGGACTCATACCCACCGGACTGGCACTGGTGACAGCCGGGATCTGCTTATATGGCATCTACGATTCCGCCCGGCTCGCGTGGATGTGCGACGATGCCTTCATCTCCTTCCGGTACGCGAAGAACCTGGTCGGCGGCCTCGGCCTCGTCTACAATGCCGGCGAGTACGTTGACGGCTACACAAACTTCCTCTGGACGATTATCATCGCCCTGGGCCTGAAATTCGATATCGACCCCGTGAAGCTGTCCCGGATCCTGGGAATCGCATCGTACGCCCTCACCATCCTGACGTTTCTCATACTGACCCGCTGGATAGCACGCAGGGACGGGGCCACCCGCCTTTACTTCCCCCTTACGGCTCTCTGTCTCTCCCTACACCACGACCTGCACGTTTACGCCACGAGCGGCCTGGAGACCTCCTTTTTCATCCTTCTCATCAGTGCGGGGTTCTGGACCGCCCTAGCGGCTAAAGGGAAGGCGTCCTTCCTCCTTGCCGGGCTGATACTGACCCTGTCGATACTCACCAGGCCGGAGGGAGCGATCTTCTACACCATGGCGTTGTTCTACCTGCTGATGGTTTCAAAGGGAAGGAGGGCGAACATCCTGTTTTATCTCCTCCCATTCATACTCATATACGTCCCCTACTGGATCTGGCATCTCCTGTATTACGGTTACCCCTTCCCCAACACCTACTACGCCAAGTCGGCCTACCTCCCCTACTACAGCCAGGGCCTCCGCTACCTCGGGCTGTACTTCAAGACGTACTACGTTCTGCTCACCGTCCCGCTCTTCCTCATTGCATACGCGGTGAAGCTCGCGTTGCGCCCACCCGGCGGCCGGGCCATCCTGAACCTGCTGAAGAACGCGTTCGCCACCGAAAAATTTTCACGGAGAGCCATCCTGCTTTCGGTCCTCTTCGCTGTCCCCTCCCTCTTCTACGTGCTCCGTGTGGGGGGAGACTTCATGTTCGCCCGCTTCCTCCTCCCCGCCACGCCGTTTTTATTCCTGCTCATCGAGTGCACCGTTAACGAGCTCTTAAGCGGGAAAACGAGGATTGCCGTCATGGTGATAATAATGGGCCTGACCCTGGCCCGCTGGAACCAGTTCGACCCGGTCCATAAAAAGGGCATCGACGGCATAACCTACGAACCCTACTTCTACCCGAAGGGGATTGTCGAAGAGACGAGGGAGATGGGCGATAGGATGAAGGAGTATTTCAAGGACATGCCGATCGTAGTGGGATACTTCCGCTGCATGCTCGTCTACTACGCGGAATTCCCGGTTGCCATCGAGATAGCGACAGGATTGACCGACAGGCACATAGCCCATCAGGAGATTGACGAGCGGGCGAGGCCCGGCCATGAAAAACCCGCCCCCGACGACTACCTGAGGAAGAGGAGGATGAACTTCACCTTCTGCAGCGTCATGGACACGGTCCCGTTCCTGAGCAACTACGACATAATGAGCGTCCGCGGCATGGGAGGGAGCATTTTTATATACGACAACGACATCATGGAGAAGCTGCGCGGGCACAGGGACATCCAGTTCGTCCACTTCCCCTCTTTCCTGGATAACTACATCAGGAACATGGGCTCAATGCCGAGAGAGAAGGTCCACGCCGACTACTGGAAGTTCAAGCTATACTATTTCGACTACAACGACGACCCGGAACGAGAGAGGCCGTTCAGAAAGTTCCTCGCCCTTGGCACATCCGATTGAATTCATTTGTGAAAAACGAAGATCGACACCGCGAAGATCACAAGCATGAAACTAACCTAACTCATACAACTCATACAACTCATTTAACTCATTCTGGTTTGATATGAAGAGATACGCGCTACCGATACTCGGCCTTTTCATAGTATTGCTGGTCATGAACTTGCTCCGCGTACCGGGGGCGTTGCCGACGCTCCTCTTCTTCTTCATGAACGGCATTGTGCTCGCCACGGCATTCCGTATCACCCGAAGATATTACGCCTACCTTGGCCGGAGGACGGTTATTCCCGCCGTATTTCTCTTCTACATAGCCGAGATCGTTCTCGTCGAGAACGTGCTGGGCATGCTGGGGATTCTAAATCTCGCGGCGGTCATTATAGCAACCTCGGCACTGCTCATCGTGGCCGGCAGTCTCACCAGGGGGCCGGCCCCAAAGGCCTCTCCTGTCGCCGGGTGGCGGTTACCCGGGCTCAACCTGCTGACAATATTTCTCTGGATAGCGGCACTGATATTCCTGGCGGCGCTGGCCGCCCAGGCCCTCGTCACGCCGCCCCACGGCTGGGACAGCTACACTTACCACATCCACTTTCCCATCTCATGGATGAAGGGAGGGGGAATATCAATCATACCAGCACCCTTCGGCGATCCCTCCGTAGCCTACTCTCAATGTAACGGGGAGCTCTTCTTCCTCTGGCTGATACTCCCCTTCCGCGAGGACTTCCTCGCCAACCTGGGGCAGCTCCCCTTCCTCCTTATCGGTGCACTTGGCCTTTACGGGATAGCCCGGAGAATGGGCATCGGCAGGGACGCGTCCTCATGGTCCTGCCTCATCTTCATCTTCACGCCGGCGGTTGTCGCACAGGCCGCTCATGCCTACGTCGATATCATGTTCGCGGCTCTCTTCATCCTCTCCCTGGAATTCCTCATCCTCTACCGGAGGGACGGGAAGAGAAGCACCCTGTTTATCCTGGCAATCAGCCTGGGCCTCTTTTACGGGACGAAAAGCCTCGCCCTCTCTTACGGTCTCTTAATCCTCGTCCCCCTTGCAATCGTCTTCCTCCTGCGCCGGCAGCGGATAATCCGCAAGGCGGCCATCCTCGCGGCCGGCCTTTGTGCGCTTGGAGGCTTCTGGTATATAAGGAACTTCCTCGTTACGGGAAATCCTCTCTATCCTCTGACCGTTGAAGTATTCAGCGGCACGCTCTTCCCGGGGATGTTCGACAGGGAGGCCCTGCTGCGCGGCTATCCCCATATCACGACCCTCGCCGCCGCTGCGGCGGCCATCAGGATGATACTGGGTATTCCCCTGGCCTGCCTCGTCCTCTGCTCCATTCCGCCTTGCGCCGTGGCGCTCATCATGAAAAAAAGAGCCCCTCGAGCCTCCCTCTATATCCTCGCCCTGCCTTTCCTCGCCATCATCATCTTCGGTCTCCTGACGCCCGCTCACACCCCCGAGCGATTCCTGCTCATATCCGTCCCGTTCTTCGCCCTTTACCCGGCCTACGCGGCGACAATCAACAGGCCGTTGAAATGGATACTGGCCTGTGCCGTTACGGTCTGCCTCGTCCTCACCGTCCGGCAGAACCCTTATCTCACCGGCATGGTCAAGTTCGTCTGCGTCACGGCGCTCGGACTCGGCGAGGGGGGAATACCGCCCGCGCGCCGCGCAATCGCGTGCGCCCTCGCAAGCGCAATTCTCTTACCGGCCTGTTTCTTATTCCCTCTGCGGGGGCTATGGAGAAGGGCCTGCGCGCTCTGCGCCTTAACCGCTGCAGCCCTCTCCCTCTCCGCCGCATCCGCGTATTTCTCCACGGATTCTTACAAGTACGCTTACAGGCCCAGCAGCCCCCATACCTCCATCGCCGGTTTCGCCCTAGACGACTCTTTCAAGTACATGCCCAACCCGAACATGCTTGAGCACGCGTGGCTGTGGATGGACAGGGAGACGCGGGGCGGTAATATCGCGTGGGCGGGGCTGAACATCCCGGGCGCGCTGTACGGCACGGGGTTGAAGAACAACGTCACTTACGTCAGCATAACCCCCCACCCGGATTGGAAGGAGCACGATTACGACAGGGAACTCAGGGGTGGAAAAGGCTACCGGCCGCCGGGAACGTTAAAACCAGCCTACTACAGGAGGGAAGCCGATTACCCGGCGTGGCTTGATAACCTGCGAAAAAATGACATCGATTACCTGTTCGTCACGAACCTCAGTCCCCAGGAACGCCGGTACCTCCGTCGCAACAGGGAGGGCTTCCCCATTGAGGAGATCTGGGCCCGCCGCCACCCCGATGTTTTCGCGCTAATCTACTCAAGCCCGCCGAACAGAAACCCCGCGGACGAAACCCGGGTAAAAATCTACCGCGTAGGCCCGGCTGCTCCGTAGAAATAGTGTGGTCTTACATCCAGCCGTAGTCCCCGTACGTTCCGAAGGAGGTGCTATCGTCCCGGGCGTATCCCGCGGGGAGATCCGACGATACAGGCTGGAAATTGACCCTTCGGGGGAAGAGCCATGGGGTCCGGGTCGGCGTGATCGTAGGCGTCGGGGTTATCGTAGGCGTTGGAGTGATCGTCGGCGTATGCGTAACCGTAGGGGTTTCCGTGGAAGTAGGCGTCATTGTCGGCGTTGGTGTGGGTCTTGTGGCGGCATCGTAGAGGGCCTGACTGAGGTCTCCCGTCGTCCCCTCCCCCCCCACTTGCCAGACCATCACGCCGGACAGGCCGAGGCTCTTGTACTCGGCGATCTTGGCGTCGATGGCCTCTTCATCGTTCACCCAGTAACCGCCCGTCGGGTGCTGTTTCTCCAGGTAATCGGAATGCAGAGCGATAGCGGGCCAGTCGGCAGCGCCGCGCACGCTGGTCCAGGTATCGCGGTTCGAGGCGTAGAACGGAATGCCTCCGGTAATTTTGGAGCGGTCATACCCCTTGCCGTCAAGGTACTCGAACGCTCCATACACGGAACGCTCCACAGGGCCCTCGCTGTAATAGAGCCACTGCTGCGTCCCCGGAGCCCGGAAGGGCCCGTTGGGCTGCGTGTCGCTCGACATGAAGTCGTAACTCATGTGATGGGCGAGGTCGATGAGACCCGAGTTGACCACATCGGCGGACGGGCTCACCGGAAGGAAATAGAGCGGCGCCAGGGTGACCGTCACCACCTTGCCCGGATCGAGGTCCTTGACCGCCTGGGCGAGGTCAAGGGTCAGGCCGTCCACCTGGGCGCGCTGGGCCTGAGTTATCGAACCCATCAGCCACCACCCCTCGAAGTTGATATCGACCCCGTCGTACTCCACGTCCGGGTAATCGGGTATGACCGTCAGGAAGGTGGTCACGTTGTCGATAAAATCCTGTTTGGCCGCGGGATCGCCGGAAATATCGATATAGACCTGATACGAGACCGTGGACCCGCCTATGGAGACGAGGACCTTCGAACCGGCCGCCTGCGCGTCGGGAAAGACCCAGGCGCCGAAGGAATCGGCGGCGTCAACCGCGTCTATCGTACCGTCACTGGCGGGGATCAGGAAGGTGGCGATAATATGCGTGTAGGTCCTGTCGAATAACCGGGGGTAATTCTTCCACGGCTGTCCCACGCTGTAGTTAATATAACCGATGCGTGAGAACTCGGCCCGGGCGGAACCGGGGGCGTGGAAAAAGAGGGTTAGAAGAAGAGCTATGGAGAACGTCCCAAAGGGGCCGTACCCTGCGCTGGAGACACTACCCTTTTTCATCTTTCGATTACCCTCGACAAATGCCGATATATTTATACCACATTTACACATAAATATCAATAGATTGTGGAATCAATAACGTGGGAAATATTGCTTTTCCGCGACAGGAGGATTTAGCCTATTCCTCTTTATTGACACATGGAGGCCTTATAAGTGTTAGGCTGCGCACCTATATTTCACCTAGCACGATCCCCGGCTGTTGTAAGTAGCCTTGCACTTTTGCAAAGAATCTCCCCATGTGTATTCCATCCATTAGTGCATGATGTGCTTGCACACTCAACGGCATCTTCAAGAACTTGCCCTCTTCGAAGAACTTCCCCCACGCAAACCGTGGCAAAGAATCCGCTGGATGCAAATGGAGCGGATGCATAAAGCTTGTGAACGACACCCAAGGGATCGCAGTCATGAACAACAAGTCATCTCGTTCCGGATCGTATTCCAGCGTCGGATGCTCTTGCACGCAGGCGATCTTGTCTGCAGCTCTCGCTGCAAACTCCGAGAAATCCTCAACATAGTCAATCTTACAGAAGCTGAACAAATCCTCATTAGTTAAAATAGTTGTAGATGGGTGTACGATCTCGTGCTCTACCACCTCTCCCTGCCGAATGCGATACCGGAACTCAGGAATTGCGTTCGCTGCTCGTGCAAGTATGTACACTGTGGCCACGGTAAACGAAATGCCACGCTGCTTGACAACATGATAGAATGCTGTCATGTCTACATTTACACACATGCTGAAGTGTGGATAGTCCCAAGTGCTAAAAACCTTGAAAAGCTCGCGTCGTGGCCAAGTCCCCAGGTGAATATGCCGCATACTTCACCTCCAGATTGATATGTGAATATCTTCGGATGCCGTATCGTTCTTGCGCAGCCTAACGGCGAGTTGAGCGGAACCCACAACTTGGGGTGAAAGATGGAGAGTCTTCACCTTGTTTTTATTGGATGGTCGCTCAGCGCTTGTTTACTTAGATAATACTGTATCCTTCCCTGTGCCTCCATCCCGTTTCCCCGGGTCGGACCTGCGAAGTTGTTGAATCCTAATGATCTAAGTTCCAGTATTTACCCTGGGCACAAATACTAACTTTCATTAGAAATATTAGATGATACATTAATTATTAAAGTGCCACCTTATGAAGGAGTTCAGATATAAAGGTCTGGTATTTTATTCCAAGTTTCTTCGCCTTGCGTTTAATGCTCTCTAAGTCCTGACTATTCACGCGAATATTCAACACAGCATCTTTCTTTCGCCTGGCTATTACCTTGGAAATCTCTTCTAGCTCCTTTTTGTCAACGTCGACGAATTCTCCGCTTAACAATACTTTCTCTATCTCTTTCTCCTGCTTTGTTAATTTAATATTTCTGCTCATCTTTTCCTCCTCTTCAGATACTCCTTTGTATATTTCCTGCTCGGGAATAATGTCTTTAGAAAAATATAGTCCTTCTCGAAAACGTATGGGACCACCCAAATGTACCTTTTGTACTCAAATAACATAATATACTGATTCTTTTTCGAGGGATGCTTTTTAACGCCAATCAACTTTCCCCTAATGATATCTTCAAAGGACACACCCCTTGTTCTTTTTAACCGCTCACTTTTAAGCAAACTCCATTTTATTTCTTTCATTATAGCCTTATTATAGCGTAAGACAAATGTATATACAATAGAATTTTAATACTACGTCATCTAACGGCGAGTTGAGCGGAACCCCAACCAAGGGGGCGAAGCCCCGACCTTCGATCAGGGTTTCCGCTCGAACGCTTTCGGGGTAAGTTGCAACATCTGGTTAAGCTTTTTAGCCTGTGGTTAAATACAATACTTAGAACTTATTTCCTTTCCTTTTTGCTTTTTGTTCATGCTTTTTTGACTTTTGCTTCTGGCGTTTGTCCTTATCCTTCTTGCCTTTGTCTCCCATTGCATACCTCCTTTTTAGCTGTTTTTGTATGTGCGGGGGGCGCTTACCAGGAGCGCCGCCCTCTATCTCGTCTCCCGGTTCCTCGGTTCCCCGGGCCGGACCTGCGAAGTTGTTGAATTCTAAACTTTTTTCATCTTCAATTAGTTACGTAGGTACAACCCTGATTACCTGCCTTCCTCGCGGGTGATCGATAGAGCGCTTACCAGAGGAGCGGGTCGTAGCCTTTCCCTTTTTCGATTTTCATCTCGAGGGGGCTTTCTTCTCCCTCCCTCGTGACTTTCAGCGTTACCTCATATCCCGGAGAGCGCAGTATATAAATAGCATGCAAAGGGGCGATGACATCCTCGCCGTTGATCGCGACGAGGTGGTCTCCCGGCCTGAGACCGCCCTGCTGCACAGCGCTGCCCTCGTAGACCTTCTTAATGAGAACCTTCTTGTCTTCCTTGTCCGGCTCCATGGAGAAGCCCAACCCACTCATGCGCCATTCATCGGGGGAGAGCTCATCCGGATCGGTTTCGAGGTTGATTTCCAGTGCCTGGGCGGAGGGGTTGTCGCCCGGCGGCAGATGCTCCATTTGATAGTGGGAGTAACCCCGCTTGTTGGTGAGCAGCGACCAGTCACCTTTCCCGAGACCGCTGACTCTGAACTTTCCCACGCTGCTCGTCCAATCGTACCCCAGAATTCGATCCTCGAGATTCTGGGGCGGTTGTTCGGGGTCCAGGACATAAACCTTCACCCTTTCGACCGGTTTGCCGGTATCTTTCGCGCGGACCGTTCCGCCCACGGTATAGCCTTTCTTCAGGGCGATGACGAGCGGTTTGAATTTCTTCTTGGGGGGGATGGTCAGGGGGCCTGCTTTCGCCGAGGCGTAACCGTCAGCCTCAACGGCGACTTTGTATTTTCCCTCTTCTAGGTGCTCAACTACGAACTCGCCCCCGGCTTCATAGCTAACCAGGGGGCGGGGGAAGGAAACCCGCTTCCACTCTCCCGGGCTTGCTTTCTTCTCCATCCTGATCTCGTAATCCTTGACCGGTTCATTCGTGTCGGCGGAGAGAACCCTGCCCGACAGCTTCTGCCCCTTTTTCAGAGTTATGGGGAGGGGTTTGTCATCCGGATATACATTCTTCTTACGAACGTCGCAGAAATCGGGGTGGCGCACCCATAATTTATACGACCCCTGCGCCAGATTTCCGTATTCAAAGTAGCCTGTCGTGTCCGTTTTGAGGCGGCTTTTCCATATCGCATAACCCGGCGCGGTCTCCCCGGTACAGTGGACCCGTGCTTTCGCCACGGGCCGTCCGCGCTCGTCTTTGACGTAACCGTATATCTTTGCGCCGGGATTCAAGACAAAATCATAGCCGTGTTCCGGCGAGCCGGGGCCGCAGGCTATGAACTGGGATTCCCGGGAAAATCCTTCCATGGAAGCCACGAGCGTGTTTTGCCCGAGAGAAACATGTTCGAGCTGGTAACCGCCCTCTTCGTCCGTGGACGCTTCCGCTATCGGCCGCCAGATTTTATTCCTCTCGAAGGTCCTTCTTCCGCTGAAGAGAGAAATGGTCGCGCCTTTGAGGGGCTGCAGGAGCTGGTCCTTTACCACGCCGGCGATCGCCATGCCTCTTTCCAGCGTGATCGTAACCTCGTACTCTGCCGTATGGTCTTCGGTAAGTATGGGCTGGCCCTGGGACCACGCGTGGTCCTCGTCCCTGGCCAGCACGATGACCTTGGGGAATCGGTTTATCTGGAAGGCGAACTCGCCGTCATCATCTGAGTGGGTAAGGGGAAACATGGAGGGCTGCCTCCCGCGTTCATCATCTTTTTTTCTGAACGTGATAACATCGATCCGGGCACGCGGGGCAGGGGAGCCGCTTTCCGTGACCACTCTGCCGCTTATTGTTATTTTGGGCGGAAGCTCGACGGTAAAATCGACATCCCGTTTGCCCTCTCCGGGTTCGAGCTCGACTTTCTGTTCTATTTTGCTCCTGTCCCTCCCCGAGCCAACATTCGGGACGACGGTGTAGAGCCCCGGGTAGAGCCGTGAAATAGAGTATTCACCGTCGTCACCGGTTTTATCATGTCTCCATATGTTCTTTTTTTTGTCTTTTGCGGAAACGGATACGCCCGCGAGGGGGGCACCGTCGGCTGAGGAAGACACCCTTCCCGAGATCGATAAACCCGGATAGAGAACGAAATCAATTCCCTCGAGCTCCTGGCCGATTTTCAATTTGACTTTCTTAACCTTCGTCGAGGTAAGGGACTCGGTCTCGGCCGAGAGACTGATCTTTCCAGGCTCCACCGCTTCCAGTCGATAGCGGCCGCTTTCGTCGAGCTCGACGTTCTTGCTGCCGCTTCTCCGTGCTCTCTTGATCCGTATTCTGACCCGCTCGCCGGGGACGGTACCCTCGGTGGTAAGGATGGCGCCGGAGAGCGCACATCCTCTCTCCAGGACCACCTTGAGATCGGTCGTGCCGGCAGGGATTTTCTGCAGCTCTTTCTTCAAGAATCCCTCTTTACGGAAGTCGATGTTGTACACTCCCGCCTCAAGCCCGTCGCACTGGAACCTTCCCTCTTTGTCGGAATCGTGCTTGTAGATGTAATCTCGAAAGAAGAAGCCCTTCTTGGAGATATAAAAGCTTACGAAGGTGTCCGGAATCGGCTGTCCCTCCTCGTCAACTACCTGCCCGGAGATCGGTTGCTCTCCCTGTGGGAGACTTATCTCAACCTGTTTTTCATCACCATCGATAAGAACAATGTCCGTCAGCTTGCCCGGAATGTAGCCATCCGCCTGGACTTTAAGCACATACGTGCCGGGTTTCAGACCCTCGATTGTGACCGAGCCATCGGCGGGCGTGGGTCCTTTGTCCTCCCCACTGGAGCTTCCTGTCCAGCATCCCGTATGGTCCATCGTCTTCTTGAATGAATAGAGCGTTATTTTCGCGCCCTCGATTGGTGCGCCGTCTTCATCGCTGACCGTGATGACCAGCGAGGCCGAGCCTCCTTCGTCCGCTTCTTCCTCCGCGAATGCGGCATCCGGCGAGTGCAAGGAGATAATGACGAGGAGACTCAGAAAGATAGAGATGTACAATTTACAGTGGTAAATCCCCTCTTGTGCAAACGATTGCAGTATCTTCATGCGCGTTTCCTCCCAGTGGTACGGAGCAGCTTCTCACCCCGTGATAGTATTCCTGTATGGAGTACGTTTCCGTAAAATTATTGTTCGCCGATCCCGGGTTTTTTTCGGTGGGACCCGTTCCCCGTTTCCCCGGGCCTGTGCAAGTTGTAGAATTCTAATGATCTAAGTTCCAAGCACTTACCCTGGGCCACCTCGTAGGTGGAACATGGTTGCAGCCAGCTACGTTTGAGAAATCAAGTCAGGACATTCTTTGCTTTTCCGGTGTCGTCGTGGAATCAATAACGTGGGAAATATTGTTTTTCCGCGACAAGGTGAGCTTTGCCTGTTTTTCTTTATTGACACTTGGAGGCTTTATAAGTGTTAAGCCAGTTCTTGAGAAGTTACGCATATATAAGGCGACCTTTGGGCTGAGGAATTGACCTTTCTTCTTCTTTTGCTATCTCGATCCACTCTTCGATAATCTTTTCTGCATTCGCAAGAGCTTCTTGATAGGTCTTGCCATCAGCCATACAACCGGGCAGTTCTGGTACCTCTGCCAGGAAGGCATCGTCTTCTTTGCTCCAGAAAATGATAATTTCGTACTTTCTATCCATCTTCACTCTCCTAATGTAAGTCCGTAACGCAGGATCACATTCCGAACCTGCTTGACTTGGTAAGACTTTGCTTTCGTCCCCTTGGGCTGAAGATTTAGAATCTCCTCAATTCCAGCTTTCGTGAATATGTGATGGTCTCCCTTGATTCTCTCTCTAAATCCAAGACGTTTCATCAACTGACAGAGTTCCGAGAAAGGAATGTTCGCGTCCGATTGACGTAACAGGATAAACCGATGCAATTTTTCATATTTATCCATAAATAAAGGATAGCATATCAATACATCGATGCCAGCAGAATAACCATCATATTTTCTGGCCCGAACGTCCGGGTTCACTTGCCGGCGCATTAGCGACGGTCAAGTGAAACCCGTGGTTCGGTGCTGTTCTCAGTCATGGTCGATCCAGTGTCGGGTAACGATCTTGCTCGCATCCAGCTCCAGCACTAACCAATCGTAGTCCAGAGCGTGAGGGCCAAGCATGTATTCGATATTGCTTGGTCCAAATAAAGCGGGTTTGATGAGGTAGGGGGATTTTATTAAGGGAGCGCTGGGCGGATTTTTCGATGAGGAGTGTATATTTCAGGAGATCTTGCCTTCACGGATCTCTTTTACTGCGTCCTCAAAAGGCACGGGTTCAGAGGGAGAGGCCTTCGCCTCGTCGTAGGCCTTGATATTGGCAAGTCATTATTTTAATCGGCGAGCGAGCCGACGGAATTTCCGCCGGTGAAGAACCACGGGCGGCATTCATTTTTCACACACATAGACCGTCAAGAAACCTTCGCTCTCCTTCTTGACAATCTTCAGCCCATTGCGCTCCATCATTCCCTCAAGTATCCAGTCCAATGTTGAATATTCTTTCCTGATGTGCTGGATCGTCCTCCGGGCCATCTCATCCCCAGCTCTTGCCCTCATGCCTTCTACCGCCTGTGCGAAGAAAGAATCGTAGTTATCGATGTCGGATGGAAAGATCACGTCTCTCAAGTAAAACCGACCATTCGGGAGGAGCTTTTTCGAGACTACTTTAAATGCCATCGACTTCCAAAAATCGGGAAGGTGGTGGAGGGCCAACTGCGAGACTATGCCGTTGACGCCGCACTCCGGCTGAAAACCGGAAAGAAATCCTCCGACTTCAAAGACTACGTTGTTGACCCGACGCTCTTCCTTTTTCCTGCGGGCATACGCAAGCATAGCCCTGGAGATATCCGTTGCATAGATCCGCCTGCATCGGGAGGCAAGCGCAAGGCTGCACTCCCCCGTACCGGTTCCGATCTCCCATACTGTCGAATCCGGAGAGAGCGCAAGGTCCTCCGCTATCTCCTCCGCTTCTGCGGCCACATTCCTGAGCTTACCCATCCGCTCATCATATTCCTCGACCTCTTTCGGATCATGGAAGTCCACGTTGAGTGTAACCGTTTCGTTATAATACCAAGGGTATGTCATGGCTCTCTATCGTATATCAATATTGGGTGCCGCGGCTATGCGCATGCTTAACGGCACAAAGGCTCCATGGGCGCAGCCCAACGACAGCCTGGATTCAGGGAAGGGCAACTCAAGCCACAATCCCCTTATTCCCATCACTTACCAGTTCCACCTACGAGGTGGAACTGGCTCTTTCTTTAAAAGGCCCTTTTTGCCTATGAAATTGACCGCAACCTCCACAGGCCTTTAAATATACATTTCTTCTTTACCTTCAATTAGTTACGCTGGTCCGACCCCACTTTCATCACACCCTAGAGCTTCAGCGATGGATTATATCAAGCTCTGTATACTTCTTTGCGATGTCTCACACGAAAGATGGTTATCGTGGACTGACGCCTAAAGACGGTGTAAATAACCCGATAGTCTCCGACACGAATGCGGTAGGAATGCTCGCCACTTCTTAGTTTGCGAGCACCTGAAGGGAAAGGATTGGAGGAAAGAGCTTCAACTGCTTTTGTTAATCGAGGAATTAGGGGCCGATCGATCTTCCTGAGTTCTTTTATAGCTGAAGGCTTCCACTCAATCTTGTAGGTAGCCATCTTTCTTCAACTCCGCCACAACCTGCTCGTGAGAGATAGAAGATTCCTCCCGGCGCTCTACAATTGAGGCAAGGTCCCGCAGGTCTTCAACGAGAGCATTGTATTCCTCAATGGAAAGGATTACGGCAGTTTTCTTCCCATTCTTATCAGTAACAAACTGCGGCGAAAGTTCCGGCATGGCACTCATTGACTTTGCCTCCTCGAATATTTCCGATGCCTGTTAATAAGTTAGCAAATATGAGAAGCTAGCTCAAGCGGGGAATCTGCACTAAATGATATAACGGTTTGCCGCTCAGCCGCCGCCAGAGGCGGCCGGCTGCTGCGACTTGATACTGTTTAAGGCCCCCTCCTCCCTACACCTATACGGTATCATCGTTTTGGAAGATACAATTAACAGAAAGGAGGATTTTGCCTATTTTTCTTAATTGACACTTGGAGGAATTATAAGGGTTCTGCAGCTTATTCAGGAAACCCACTTTAGGGATAACTCGCGGTGGTGTTGTACGCAGTCACGCAGATACAGGTTGATCAGGTTTTGATAGGGTATACCTGTCTGCTCTGCCATGGCTTTAAAGTAGTCAATAATGTCAACACCCATGCGGATTGTGACTTGTTTCTTGAGATGCTTGGCATAGGGGTTCTTCCTGCCCTTGAGTTTCGAGAAGTCGTATTCTTTTCTCATTTTCCACCTCTTGAGTAGCTTTGTTGCTCTTTCTTAGTTGCTTTACGAGCAGAGATGATTCTAATCTCAAAATTACTCTCGCGATAACAATGACAAATCACAAGGATTCTCAAACGAACACTGAGCCCGAGCATGAGGAATCTATCTGCTGTTTCTGAATGATCCGGGTCGAAGAACTCAATGGCGTTCTCATCGAAAAACACTGTTTGGGCCTCTTCAAAAGAAACTCCATGCTTCTTCTGATTTGCCTTGTTCTTTTGCTCGCTCCAATTAAAGGTTATTCTGCCCATATTTACACTGTAAGTATATTGTAGTGCGATTGCAATAAAAATATTCGATCGATGTTCGTGTGCATCATCAACAGACGACCTGCCCCACCTCCGGGGTGGAGTACTCCCAGTCGTGGGAACCTCTGAGCCGTGGTAATTCCAGGGAATAATTCCGAAGACAGCATACTCATCTACCGTCCAGATGGGTTTCTCACTTTCGTGCGAAAGTGAGAAACCTATTTACCTGAGAATTCCGGGGCACCATACGGAATTATTATAGTTCAGCGCCCAAGATGGCTCTCTGAGTTACGCAGGTCCGGGCCCACTTATCACTGGGCGGCATCAACAACTGTGTCAAGATAAATATTGATTTTAGTCTCCAGTCTCAACTTGAGACTGGGGGTCTACTACTTGAAATTACTTTGAAAATCGGGAAATTTGGCGCGAATGCGAATATTTATTTTTGAACATTTGATCAGTGCGGAGTGAATGTTTTTCAGGGGATGTCGTTTTCCCACCCCACCACTTTCTTGAAACGCTTCCGGGCCTTTTTTATCGGCTCTGTGAGGGCCTCGAGCTTATCCACAATGTCCATGGGGCCGGTGATCTCAACCGTGATCTTGTCCCCCTTCTGGCTGCGGTGGATGTGGACGCTCTTCAGCCACATCTTCTGGACGACGGGGTCCTTCTCGTACACGTCCTCCACGATATCGAGAAGGAGCTCGCGCTTGTTCTTCTTCGAGTCGGGCTTCTGGCGGTAGAGGATGTACTCCAGGTCGTCGAGCTTCAGCGTGCCATCAACGATCTCCCCGAACAGCTTCTTGCGCAGTTTCAGGTCCTTGATGCGCAGGAGGATGAGGGCGTGGCCGACACTCATCTTGCCGGCGAGGATCGCCTGCTTCATCTCCTCCGTCATATCCTCTATCACCCTGAGGAGCTTGTAGATCCTGCTGCGGGGCTTCGCGCACGGCTCCACCAGATCGTCCACCTCGTAGCCGTACTCCTCGACGAGCTTCTTGTACGCGTAGCCCTCCTCCAGGGGCGTGAAGTCCTTGCGGTTGATGTTCTCCACGAAACCCATAAGGGCGGCCTTCTGGTCGGTGAGCCCCTCCCACACCTCGGCCCTGACGGTCTTGTGCTTGAGCTCCCTCGCGCAGTCCAGGCGGCGGTGGCCTGCGAAGAGGACGTAGCCGCCCCTCGTCTTCTTCACCTTGATCGGGTCGAGAACACCGGACGCCTTTATGGAGATAAGGAGCGATTCCTTCTCATAGTCGAACTCGAGGCGCATGCGGCAGAGGCTGCCGGTGATCTTCTCTACAGGGATCTCGCTGACTTCCATGATATCCCTCCTTTGTTCGTACGGCGTTAAAACAATCCCCTTACAACATCGTACTGCGGGCATCCCACCAACGAGAAAGTCAACTCCGTCCCCCCTTTACATTTGTATATTTCCTGCTCGGGAATAATGTCTTTAGAAAATTAGCTACGCAGGTCTGACCCAGCTTCAGCGGCGGGTTAGCCGCAGTTCCTTAATCCGGTAGCTCGTCGAGAGTAACGTACTGGCCTTTTTGTATTTCAGCTCTTGCTTCGGCAATTTTCCTAAGGAATTTCTTGTCGTGTTCGAGCCTATAGTCAAACCAGTCGTCATCATCATGAAAACCGATCACAACGGCTGCCGGTTTCCCGTGGCGGGTGATAAGGACTTCTTCTTTCTCGGACTCGCGGATAATGCTGCATATATCATTTTTTGCTTCTGTCATAGTGTGTTTCTTCATTTTGGCACCCCGTGTTTTTCAAGCCACTCCGGTGTATCTTTTTTCATGATGAAACCAAGCACCTCAACTCGCTTTTCCCTGTCATTCACATCGTAGAATACCCGCACCCTGTCAACGCGCAACCTGTATTGAGGCTGTCGCAATCCTTTGAGCCTTTTTATCCTGCCTTTGCTCTCACGTTTCGGCTCACTTTCCAGATGTACTCTCATCGCGCTTTTAACAGACGATCGCCATCGGGCATCGAGTCTCTTGAAGGATTTCTGTGCATTTCTTGCAATGATCACTCCATATTTCATTCTAGGAAGAGTATAGCCAGAATATCCACGGGCGTCAAGCTTGTAATGAGGTATTTATGCGGCTAACGCCTAGTTGAGCGGAACCACCGACTTGGGGCGGCCCTTAAGGAGGCGGCCCCTCAACTACGAGGCGGATCCCCGCGAAGCGGGAACCGCGTTTGAGCTTGTTGGTGATACTGCGGGCATCCCACCAAGGAGACAGTCAACAAGTCAACTCCGTCCCCCCTTATACATTCTTTGCTTTTCCGGTGTTGCCGTGGAATCATAAACGTGGGAAATATTGTTTTTCCGCGACAGGAGGTTTTTGCCTATTTTTCTTTATTGACACTTGGAGGCCTTATAAGGGTTAGAAGCTTCTGTTCTGGTGATTATTCCAGCTTAGACAGATCGATCACGAGTTGACCACCAACACCAACGTTTTCAGGGGAGTTCTCTTTTAAGAGGACGACGATCGTCTCCTTTGGAAATTCGTAAGAATCAGCGACAGTCTCAGTAATGTCTTTGACCAGTTGTCGCTTCTTCTCGGTATCCTTGATAACCGGACCTTCAATTGTGACGAGTGGCATAATATCCTCCTTTTTTCTTTGCTTCTACAATAAGCTAAGCTGCCGGAAGGGGGCTGACGAAAAAAGCATACTACCCGGAAAAACGCAGGCGAAAAACAAAACGTCTGATAGCTGCACCAGCCCTTCCGGTCAGCTTGAGCGCCTGGTAGGCTCCAGTTTCCTCGGCAGAAGACGCATTACTTTATGGCCAGACGTCTGCTGGATTGTCTGAAGATCCCTGCAAATGGAAGACAAGTCACCATTGAACTTGTGGGTGTGGTCCATCCTGTATTTTCGAACTTCCTCGACGATGGGATCTTTCATAGGCCTACCTCCAAGAGTTCATCAGGGGAACAAATCTCCGGACACTCATAACCGGCATTTTCTACCGCTTCTCTGATCATCATGCGAGTGAAAGGGTTGTTGATGTGAGAAAAATTCCAGGTGACAAGGATATGAATCCCATTCACCGCTGCTACGGCAATGTGTAAGGCGTCTTCGGGATATTCCTCGGGAACAGCCTTTGCGACAAGAATCTTCTCGGCCAGGGCGCGGGCGTCATCATCAATCTCAATCATAGGGAACGGCTCAATTATTTCGAGACGTCTTTTCGCCTGTTCAGGTTCACCGCGACCGGCTTCCTGGTAAACGAGGGCGGAGACATACGTCTCAAAGTCTTCCCCGAGTTTATTCCATAGATCTCGTGTGGCTTCCTGATGCCCCGCGATCACGACATCCCGGCTTGGGCGCGCCGTCAAGTAGCTAACCACGGTGGTTTCGATATACACGGTCTTCTTCATAAGGTTCATAATATCATATCATACATGGGTTAGTGTCTGCAAGTTGCGGCCCCCTGTGGAGCCAACTATTAATTGAGCGGCGATTTCGCCTCAATATGAGATAAAGCCTTTTCCCCGGGTCGGACCTACGCAGGTTGTAGAATTCTAATGATCTAAGTTCCAAGCACTTAACCTGGGGCACCTACGAGATGGAACATGGTCGCAGCCAGAGACGTTTGAGAAATCAAGTCAGTATATTCTTTACTTTTCCGGTGTCGTCGTGGAATCAAAAACGTGGGAAATATTGTTTTTCCGCGACAGTAGGATTTTGCCTATTTTTCTTTATTGACACTTGGAGGCCTTATAAGTGTTAAGCGATTTCGCCCATGACTCTGACGGATAGTAAGCTATTAACACTATGCTTCCATTCGTCTGGCAAATTGTGTTCTTGGCAATACCGGGCAAGTCTGCTTTCAAGTTCTTGGGCCGATAGAACCGGCAAACCTGCTTGATATTGCAATGACCTCAGTAAATCAGTTTCCATATGAACCCAATCGATAGACAATAGCTCGGTGCCAGTTATGGCCTTAGTTGGCACCCGACCAGGTAATCTTTCATCCTTGCTTTTTTCGATAAGCAACAATGGCCCTTTTGGAGAAGATTTTGCTATCCCCATAGATCGAATAAGAGCCGTACCCATAACGGGGAAGATAGTCATCAATCCCATTATTAAGGAAACCGTCTGATCCGATTCAAGCTCGTCTAAAACCTCTCGAGGATAACAACCCTGAATGTCTGATAACTCACCTTCGGCAATTGCTGACTTTGAGAATCGGCCACTAGCTGCTACATGCTGCATAAGTGCTACCGCTATAGTTACCGCTCTCTCTAATGATTCTTCAGCAAAGTCACTTATTACTAAAAAGCCATCTCCTAATTGGTGCGCAAATATCCTTTCCGGTGAATACGGGTAGCAATTACGTCCAATACGAAAAATGGCTAGCATTAGTTCTCCAAGGGACCATAGCACTTGGTCTTCTTTATCCCAGAGAGTACTAAAACCTTCTATATCGATATGAATTGCCCAACGCTCCATAACCCTATTTCATGATTGCGCCTAACAGATGTAAATTATTTTTTACCTCGCTTGAACAACAGAAGGAATAATACTTGTATTTTAAAAATAAGGTTTATGTATTTTTTAAATATTTTTACGTCATTTTTTAGGTGTGCTAATCTGTTTTTCAATTCTTCTTCATCGATTTTCAATTCATTGATGTAGTTTGATACTTGCTTGTTTATTTGTTCTGTATAATGAGAAAGAACTTTTAAAAATTTACCAATAGTTTCAATTTTTTGGCTATATCCCTTTCTTGATGAATCTAGATTATCAATATATCCTAGCTGAAAATAAGTGATTAATTTTTTACCATCATCACCTGTAATATTTTCATTAGGATTATTGGAAAGATGTTCTATGAATATTTTAAATTTCGAAAATACCTTACCGTACTTTGCTACTAATTTTTTAAATATCTTCAATTCATCTGATAAAAGTTTTTTCCTTTCTCTATTCCTTTCTAATATTAAGTTTATTTTACTGTAAGCAAAATCAAACTGATTATCATTTAAGTAGCCATAATTTGTTGTCTGGGTCTTGGTTGTAGTATTTATAAATCCATGTTCTACCTCGGTAGACGTAATTTTACGACCATTTTGGAAAATATTTTGAAAACCAAGCATTATAGCGGTAAGGTCAGTATAAAATTCATTTTCCTTCTTAGGGTGACCCAATGAGTATAGTAAAACATGCGAAAGTTCATGCGCCATTATCATTGAAAATACGACAGGATGTTCCGTGCAGTTATCGCTTATCTTAACGTTTATTGGGTAACCGTTTAGTGCTGAAGATCCATAAAATGGTAAACTGCCAGGAATAGTTACCTGAGCTATGATACCTTCACTACCAGATCCGTGTTGATGAACTCTCGCTAAATATGTGCTATGAAATCGATTTCCACCGTTTTGAGCTCTGTAATTATTCGGGACATTTGTAATATTAATATCAATAGGTAAACCAAGCTGGAGAGCAATCAACTTCATTGAATCTTTGATCTCCCCACCTCTGATTAAAGAAAAAATATTTTCACTAAAAACAGGCTCTTTGATCCCAAAGAAATTTTCTAATTCATTTATTGCGTGTTCAATATATTTATTACTTATTTCGTTTTCCATTTATTTCACATAATGACAAAGCTAAGCATAGGTTCCCCAGACCTGACCTAAGCAAGTTGTGGAACAAGTCTACACACAATTATTCAATGAATTCCGTATGCTAACCCCCTGAAATTTCCCTACTATGCAAGTTGTTGTGTACCGTGGGTTCCGTTGTTCCACAACCTAATCCGCCCTGCCAATCCACATCAGGGGGGACTCAATACTGATCCTCTCTTTTTCCAAGAAATATACTGCGATTCTGTGATGACCATCAACTACACTAAATAACCCATTGCTTTCTAGAAGAAGGATGAGGCACCCCGGAATTCTACCTATCTGATACACATAGTCTCTCAATCCATCAAACCTCTCAAATGAATTGCCAACGGACTCAGTAACAACATTTGGTTGTCCTGTGTTGTATGCGGAACATAGCATACTTAGGACGCGAAACGATAATCGCGTGATATCGCCTTCTTCCAATAGTCGCTGAGTTTTTCCCCAAGACAAACCTTGCCAATATCGAAGATCGTGATCACAGAGATATCCTTGCCACTTGATTCCTGAGGGAGGCCAGCCACGTCGCCTTATTCTATCTTCAAGCCAAAGTGAGAACACCTCTTCCGGAAGATTCGGAAGAGTAGCCCTTGCCTCTGCGAATACGTCATTCATTCTTCTTGGGGAAAAACTTTAGATGAACTTGATAAATGTTTATCGTTTGCCCTTACGAGGTGAGACAGGTCTATTCTATTCTCTTCGATGAATTCCGTATGCTGTCCCCGGAATCCCCGGAATCCACAGAATCCAAAATATGCATTACTTCTACATCTTCAATTAGTTACGCAGGTCCGATCCCAATTACCCTATTCCGGTATCTCCTCCCCAAGTACGGAGTAAAGCGTTGCCAATTCTGGCTTCTCTTCTTGGCAGTAGCGTACGACCCCGACAGGTTCTACGGCGCGCCACTTTATAAGGTTTAGCATGACGGTATGTAGGTGAGTCACGTTCTGGTTCTTGGCCCACACGACCGGAGGGAACAGGGCCGGGAGAACAAAGAGGGCCAAGTTGACCAGCAAATAGACATAGCCCATGAAGTAGCTGCCGACTAGGATAGCAGCCGCAAGACCAGCGACTGTGAAACATGACTGCCTGAAGCCCTTCAGATGAGCGGTTTCAAAAAGGCGGATATTGTCAGCAAAGGAGCCAAACGATGGTTCTACCGCATCTGACTCCGCAACAAGACCTCTTGACTTGAGGAACTGCACGATTTCCCGGATCTCTTCTTTGTCAGAAAGCAATTGTCGGAGATGACCGGGAGCCTTGACCAGGGACCAGAAGCTCGCGGCGAGTCCCATCATTGCGATTGCGAGGCCGGCTTCAAGCAGATACTTCAACCACATGCGATAGATGCTCCTTTGCGTCGGTGCCGAACGGGAAGTTCAGCCGCCGTGGCCGCGGTGCGGGCACGGACGGCTGTAGCGACTTGTTCGCTTTTTAATATTTTGAAAGGATTTCCACTACTGCGGGATGTGCTCTTCCTCGATTGAGGGGTGTCCACCCATTTTCGTCTTTTGCTGTTGGATCAGCCCCCACTTTCAAAAGGAATATGACTGCATCAACATGACCAAACTGAGCAGCCCGATGGAGTGGGGTCCTATGAAACCCATCCCGAACATTAACATCTGCTCCATGTTTTACTAAAATACTTATGATATCACAGTCTGCGGTATCTGTTTTTACCGCGTGGTGAAGGGGAGCCCATCCAAAATCATCTTTTTGGTTTGGATCTGCACCAGCAGTAAGGAGGTGATCGGCAATTAGACTATGATGCGATCTAGTTACTGCAATTAATGGGGTATGCCCCTTCAATCCCTTTTCGTTAGTATTTGCTCCTTGAGTAATTAATCGATCGACTTTTTCAATATCTCCTACAACAGCAGCCATATAAAGTGGTCTTTCCTCACCCATCTTCTTGGCATAATCAATGAACCAATTTTTAAAGACCAGTAAAGAAATTGGAACGATGACAATTATTACGACAAGTAAAACAAGAAATGTAATCAAACAGCCTTTCTTTTTAGATTTATTTGGTTTCTCCTTGTAAAAAGTAGGCGGTTTTATTTCACTTTGAGTTGAAGGTAAATTATTTTCAATTACTTGTCTCATAGAGTGATCGGTGTGCCTAGCAAATTCATTCCACCGGTTTTTAATGTAAATAGAATTGATTAGCCATAAAAAAGGATTGAACGAAAAAATAGTATAGAAAATCCAAGCCCATCTGTTTCTACGTAGAATAAGTATCCCTGGAATGAAAAGTACACATAATGCCCATATTATTGCGACGTTAACCTCTGCTAAATCTAGCTCTCCAGATGCAATAATTATTATTCCAAGAATGATTATGATTGTTGATGCCATTAGAATCCTTGATCCTGTGAAATAACCCCATTTGAATGTGAGAGTATTTGGATATCTATTTGTTCTTTTATTATCAAGTTTGAAGGAAATAAACAGGGCGGGTAAAGCCACGATGAGATTGATCGCTAAATAAAATAAAGCAGGTGATGCAGTGATAATCTGAAAGTATGTATTCATCATTGCTCTCCATTTAAAGGCGAACGCGCCAGTTACTGGTTACCATAGAGCGATAGCGGAATGGCAATCCGGTGGACTGGCTTGTTAGGTTGTTCGTCTTGATAATTCGCTTGGATTACTGACTGTACTTCTCAATTGCCTCCCTGTACAAAGCCTCACTTTCATCTTTAAACCGACTCCTGTTTTTGCTTAGGTCGCTGAACTTCTCAGAGATGTTCTTATAAATTATCTGGTGGGCTTGGTTACCTATCTTTTCTTTATCAAAAACGTCCATTTCAAAATCGTCAGACAAGGCAAGATCTAGTAACTTAAGAAGGTGTTCCTTGAAGTTCCCCCCGTTTTTTGGACAGGTAGTTAAGCCAAGATTTTGTTAAAACAGATGTCCAAAAAACAGGGAGAATGTAAATGGCGAAAAAGCGTAGGCGACATTCAGATGAGTTCAAAGCGAAGG